>Ga0315338_1000140_pt1 | contig 317121 bp, 329 predicted proteins | sample ASW8metaG_FD_204518 | JGI IMG/M metagenome (GOLD analysis project Ga0315338, IMG submission 204518) | Ammonia-oxidizing marine archaeal communities from Monterey Bay, California, United States - ASW #8 | ecosystem: Environmental > Aquatic > Marine > Coastal | place: USA: California | collected... | reverse complement strand
GTATGCAGATGGGTCTTCGGAACGCGCAAGACGGCGTTTCGATGATTCAGACCGCAGAAGGTGCGCTGAACGAGACGCACGCGATTCTGCAGCGGATGCGCGAGCTGACGGTGCAGGGTGGCTCGACGATTCTGTCGACCTCGGACCGTTCGGCAGTCGGTGAGGAACTGCTCACGCTGCGGAACGAGCTGGACAACATCGCGAGCCGCTCGCGGTTCAACGGCCTGAGCTTGCTGACGGGTGCGCTGTCGGTTTCGACCGCCAGCACGATCGCGGACTCGGTGGACGCCGGTACCGCGGCCGTCACGACGGTCGCGATTGATGTCACCAACGCTGACGCCGGTGTGACCTACAACACCACCAGTGCGGCAGCGAACGACCTGACGCTGACGAACGCGACCACGAACGTGGCGCAGACGGTCACGCTGTCGGACATCAGCGCGGCCAACGGCACGCAGACCGTGAACTTCGATGCGTTGGGCGTGAAGCTGACGCTGACGAAGGACGGCACGGCGAACGTGGCGAACGACTCTGAATTGGTCACCGACCTCGCCGGTAAGGCGATCGTCACGACTGGTCAGGGCAACGCGATCTTCCGCGTCGGTTCGGAGATCACGGACAACGTGACGGTCGGGTTCAGCGACCTGCGCGCCTCGGCGCTGGGTGGCACGGGCACGACGCTGAGCGCGTTGGTGACTGACAACCAGTCGGTTTCGACGGTGACGTTGGCGGACTCCCTGCTGGGTTCGCTGGACACGGCGATCAGCCAGGTCAGCACGCAGCGCGCGAAGCTGGGTGCGGCGCAGAACCAGATGGAGTCGGCGATCAACTCGGTCGGGATCTCGATTGAGAACCTGAGCGCGTCTGAGAGCCGGATCCGTGACGCGGACATCGCGATGGTGTCCTCGGAGCTGGTGACGCGTCAGATCATGCAGCAGGCGGGTGTGTCGGTTCTGTCTCAGGCGAACCAGTCCCCGCAGGCGGTGCTGTCGCTGCTGCAGTAAGCAGCAACGTTCGAGGCACCCCGTCGGGCATGACGTCGTCCGTCGGGAAGTTTCGTCGATCGCCTTCGGGCAAGGGCCCCCGCGGAAACGCGGGGGCTCTGTCGATCTCCGCGTGCCCCCAGATCGAAGCCTCCGACAGCCGGGTAGGGCGGACGCCGATGCTTCCGATCGCCTCGATCGCCATCATCGGACCGATGGAGCTCCTGCGCCCCGATGTGGCGGCTAGCAAGAAGCTGAAACCGCGGTCGATCGCCCTCGACGAGTCGATCTCGTGGGGTTGTTCCGCCCGCGGCTGGAACTGCTGTGTCGACAAGACGATCGCCGTCGAGCCGTACAGCCTCATTCGGCTGCGTCATGCGACCGGCAAGTCCTCCCAGGCGCTGATCAACGAACAACTCGTCACGTTGCACTGGCAACATGGCCTGCTCACCGGGGCGCTCGCGCATGTCGCGTACGAGTCGAAGCAGCGCGCCTGCGTGTTCTATGAAGAACTCACCAACCACGACATTCGTCGGATTCGCGACGACGAGCCAGATCGGTACTCATCGCTTCCGCTGGCCGTCCAGCAGGCAGCCGACCGCGACCAGGCCTCGTCGTATCGCGTCGCCGGCCTCTGCGGCGTGCACACCGGCCGTCCTGAGGCGTGTCGCGGATTCCCGTTCCAGCGCAAGCCCGACTGGGAGACGCGACCCGACGAGTCGCCCGCGGTCCAACTGAACCGCTGCGGCACCTGCGCCCTGTCCGGCCCGACCACACCGCGTGAGGTCATGCTCGACAACGATCTCGAGGAGTACTGGCGGGCTGATGACGCGTGGCGACGGGTGAAGCTCTATCTGCTGTCGCATGGCCTGGCGGATACGAGCGACCCGGGCTACGCGGCGCTCCCGATTACGCCCGAGACCCGCGCCGAACTCTGGGTCAGTTGTTTTGTTCCTGATGGACTGCCGGCGGTCGCCGAACGATTCCCCGAGCAGTGGCAGCGGCCCCTCGATCTCGAGGGCGACCGCGAGATTCTCCGCATCGTGCTGACGAACGCTCTCGATCGTGTGGACGCCCTCGTCGCCGAGGTCGGCGCCGATCCGAACGCGCTGGGCGGGGATGAGACGACGGAGCCACGGCCTCAGGTCGACCGGCTGCTCGATCCGGCACGCGTGATGCTGCCGCTGCTCGCGGCCGCTTAACCGCTCACTCCCCGGTCCTTCTGGTTCGCTCAGATTGGGCGTGATGCGACCGCAGATCGTTGCGTCAGTCGATCTGCGACACCAGTGCTGTCGCGAATCCGAGGAAAACCACGAAGCCGATGAGATCGGTAACCGTCGTGAGCCAGATGCCGCTTGAGAGCGCGGGGTCCTGGTTGAGGCGGTGCAGGGTCATCGGAATGACGACCCCGGCGGCGACTCCAACGATGACGTTGACCAGCAGCGCTCCGCCGACGATCACGCCGAGCCACGGATTGCCATGCCACGCGATGGTCAGGAGGGCGACCGCCGTGCCAGTCACGAGGCCGACGATCAGTCCGCTGAGCACTTCTCGCGTGACGACGGTGATCGTGTCGCCAACGGCCAGGCGCCCCAGCGCAAGCGAACGCACGACGACGGTCACCGTCTGGATGCCGGCATTGCCGCCCATGCCGCCGATCACGGGGAGGAAAGCGGCGAGCACCGCAACCCGCGTGAGCGTGTCTTCGAAGAGTGAGACCACCCACGCAGCTGCGAGGACGGTGAGCAGATTCACGGTCAGCCACGGGAGCCGGTGACGCACCGATCGCCATACGCTGCGCAGGTCTTCGTCCGCGCTGACGCCGACGATGCGGAACATATCCTCGGTTGCTTCCTCCTCAAGGACGTCAATCAGGTCATCCGCGGTGAGTGAGCCGACCAGGTGGCCATGCTCATCGACGACGGGAAGCGCGAGCAGTTTGTACTGCTTCAGCGTCCGCGCCGCTTCCTCCTGGTCGGCGTCCGCCGCGACGCTGATCGGGTCGCGGACCATCAGTTCGGCAGCGGCGGTCGCCGGATGGGCGGCGATCAGCGTGCGGAGGTTCAGCACGCCGTGCAGCTTCCGGTCGGCGTCACAGACGTAGAGGTAGAAGGGCTGCGTGACGTCGAGCGGGATGCTGCGCAGGTCCGCGAGGATCTGTTCCGCGCTCGAACGTTCGGAGACGGTGACCAGCTGCCCGGTCATCCGGCCGCCTGCCGTCTCTTCCGCATGGACGAGCAGCGCGTCGATCGCCTCGCGTCGATCGGCCGGCAGGCCACCGAGCACGGCCGCTGCCATGTCCGCCGGCAGCGCCTGGATCACATCGGTGGCGACGTCATCGTCCTCGAGGACGAGTGTTTCTAGGATCTGATCAGCAGGCAGGCCGCTGAGCAGGTCACCGCGGAAGTGGGATTCGACGTAATCGAGTGCTTCCGCCGTGGTTTTCGCGTCGAGCTCGAGCAAGACGCGCGCTCGATCGCCGTCGGCTAACCGCTCGAGCGCGTCGGCTAGTTCGGCTCCATGGAGCGAGCGGGCAAACGCGATCGCACCGGCGAGGTCGTCATCGGCGAGGAGCGCCGCGATCGGCAGGTGAGGACGGCTTTCGCCCACGGTGTTGGCAGGTAGCGGTGGATCGGGATCGGGCGGCTTCGTCACGGTCGTCCTCGTCCGCTCGGTCCGCGTAGGCGTGACGACTAGCGGGGGCGACGAACGGGGTTCTCGCTAGCGACCGCGCCCGCTGAAGAATCCGCGGACGTTATCCCACATACCGCCGCCGACACCATCCAGGAAGTTGTCCCAGGCCTGTTCGGCCTTGACGGCACGGTCGCGACCGCGGATGCGGTCGTCGATGATGTCGCGGACCTCGCCCTCTTCGCCGGCGTCCAACCAGAACCCGTGTTCCTGCTCGCAGGTGTCGAGTTCCAGGTTGTAGGCACGGTAGTTGAACGCGACCATCGGCTCGGAGCAGACCGGGCAACTCAGCTCAGAGTCGCGGCGGGCGAAGTCGATCATGCCGCTGCGGTGGCCGGCGTCCTCCGTCTTCGTGGCTTCCAGCTCGTCGAGCTGATGATGGTCGAGCCAGCGCCCATTGCATTGCGGGCAATGGTCCACCTCGATGCCGTGCATGCGCTCTTCGAGGAGTGCGGTCTGGTCACGCGGACACTGCATCTGTGGGGTCCCGTCAGATCTGAGGTGGGTCAAGCGCAGCGTACCAAGGCGGCGCAGCCGGAGCCGAACCGGCGCGCATGCGGGGGCACCCCGATCTGGCTGACGATTCTCTGCCGACGATCAAGGGAGGAGTCAGACAGTGGCATTCTCTATTCCCTGTTCAGCCTGTGGCTATCGGATGCGGGGCAACCTGGTCGGTGTCACGTTCCGCCAGTTCGTACTCGACGGTCAGGACAACCTGTTCCCGGTCCCGGATGGCCTGAATCAGTACGTTCTCTGCCGCACCTGTGCCTCCTACTTCGAACGTGGGTTCGCGATCCTGGTCGATCACGCGACGGAGCAGCAGGCACGGACCGAAGCTGAGGGAGCGCTGCCGTGAGCACCGTGAAGGGGACCGCTGGATGCGACTTCTGTCTGATCGCGCTCGACGGTCAACTGATGCAGGTCCAGTACTCACGAGGCGCGTTCGCCTATGGCGACACGCAGCTTCGGGTCACCCCCGACTCAACCCGACTCCGTGATGTCCGGGTCTGCGCCACGTGCGCCGAGTACCTGGCCCGGCGGATGGACCACCTGATCGCGCATCGCGGCCGTCCGGCTCGCGAGCAGTCCCGGGCCGCGGACGCCTAGGCGACACGCCGTTTCCGACGGTAAGGTGCGGCTCACCGCCCGGGCGAGGCGAGATGAGGGGGCCGACGAATGACCGATCAGACTGCCGTCGATCAGCGACTGTTCCGCGACGTGATGGGCACCTTCGCGACTGGCGTCACCGTTGTCACGCTGAATGTCGATGGTGAGCCGCGCGGAATGACCGCGAACGCGGTGGTCTCGTTGTCCCTCGATCCTCCACTGGTGGTGGTCTGTGTTCAGGAGAGTGGCTCGATGCATGAGCTGTTCGAGCGAGCTGACTCGTTTGGTGTGAACATCCTCGCGTCTGATCAGCAGCCGATCTCCGATCTCTTTGCCAGTCATGGCGTTCCCGATGAGTTGATGGGTGGCTTCGCGTACCGCGCAGGCGCGACAGGCGTACCGCTGCTGGATGGCGCCTTGGCCCACGCCGAGTGCCGCATCACTGAGCGCCTGCCGGGCGGCGATCACACAATCGTGATTGGTGAGGCGGTCGATGTCGCTTTCGGAGCGCAGGACGCGGCGCCGCTGCTCTTCCACCGCGGGCGTTACCGATTGCTGGGCGACGAGGCCTAGCACTCCGCTCGTCCGAGACCCCGGGTCGTCCCTCATACGCGCCTTCGCGCCGCCGCCGTAGCCTGCAGTCGCATCACCGGATGTGGCGATGGCCATCGACTCAATCGGCGGCGCAGGCGATCCCCTCAGTTCCGAGGCCGCCGCCGCACGTCCCGACACCTCCGCTCGTGCCGAGCAGTTCGCCGCCGTCCTGACGCGGCACCTCGACCGCCCCCGCAGCGAGATCGCTGCCGTGCGCTCTGAGATCGCCTCGTTCCGAGGCGGCGGCGCGCTCTTTGCACCGACTGCTCGTTCGGTCCCGATGACCTCGGATCCCGAGCCGATCGCGCAGGACGCGGCGGCGCTCGCCGCGCGATACGCGACCGGTGACGTCGATGACCCGTACGGATGGCGCGCGATGTCGCGCGAGACCGCCGAGCGGGTGATTGGCCCCGGCTATGGCTCACTCTTCGAGCGACAGATCGGCCAGGAGTCGGGCTTCGCGCCGGACGTCGTCTTCGGCATCAGGCGCTCCAGCGCCGGCGCCGAGGGCATCGCCCAGCTCATGCCGCAGTACTACCCGAGCGTGAACCGGGCCGACCCGGCGGCCGGCCTACTCGCGGGTGCACAGACCATGCGTCACTACCTCACCGCCTGGGACGGCGACGTCCGCAAGGCGCTCGCGTCCTACAACGCCGGGCTGGGTCGCGTGCGCTCACTTGTCGAGGCCCACGGCGACCAGTGGGAACAAGCGCTGCCGGCGGAGACTCAGCAGTACCTGTCGGAGATCCTCGGTTCCGACACACCGCGTTTTGACCCGGCTGCAGCCTCGGAGGTCGCCGTGTTCGGTGGTCGCGGCCCCGGCGGGGTACTCAGTACTCCCGTGGAAGCCACGGCGACGCAGGGCGGGCCCACGTGGCTGGACTACTTCGCCGATGGTGGCGGGGAAGTGCGGTCTCCGTCCTCGGCGCAGGTGGTGTCGGTCGATCAGATCGGCGGATTCCACTCGGTGCTCCTCGATTACGGCAACGGCTGGCGGTCGTCGCTGTTCGGTCTCAGCGACGTGGCACCGGCCGTGGGCGATACGGTGGCACGCGGCGAACTACTGGGCCGGCTCCCAGGCGCTTCGGACGAGCGGGCGCAGCTGCGCCTGGGGATCAGCTTCGAGGGGCGAGCGCTGGACCCGCGTCGCTACGTCCTGCCGTCCTGACCGCGTAGTCGCGTCTCGCGGCGAGTGCTACGATCTCCCGCGCCGGTCGGCTGATGGCCGGTATCCATTCGATGGTGGGTGTGGCCCAGTGGTTAGGGCGCCAGGTTGTGGCCCTGGAGATCGTGGGTTCAAGTCCCATCACCCACCCCATCGACACTTCCTTCGCTCCTGATGAACCGACGGATTCCTCCTGGGTGAGTGCCCGTTCCGTCGGGAGCGGTCACTACCTTGGTCGCCTCGATCACGGTGCTACGATTTCCGCTCCCACGTCGCGAAAGGTCCACCGTGCGTCGTCGCTGGTTGATGTCCCTCTGGTTGTTCCCGCTCCTGCTCGCGGCTGCCTGCGGCAGTTCCGACGAGCCGTCTGCCGGAACCGAGGGTAGGACGGTTGGTGATCGCTACCTCCGTCTGTTCGAGGTGCGCGACTTCGGGGCGAGCTTGTTCGTCTACGACGCAGAACTCCCGCCGAACCTCGCGCGGATCCTCAACCCGGGACTCACCGACGACACTCCCGCGGACGACATTGTTGCGATCCCGGTGCCGCCGGACGGAATACTGCTCGGCTCGTACCACGTGCGACGTCGCGACGGAACGAACGAGGTCTGGCTCGCCTATGACGTTCCGGGCGTCGACACCGACGTCGAGGTCACGCTGAGGGCGCTCCTGGACGAAACCCCCTGGCAGGTCACCGGCGGCCAGTCGAACGAGCTGTTCGGCGCTGTCAGCTTCCAGAGCACGGTATCCGGCGATCTTGAGGGGTTTGCCACCGTGCAGGCGCTACCGTCGACGCCGACTTACACCGTATCCGTCGAGCGCGACGGGCAGACGATCGATCTCGAGCTGCCGCGTGGCGCCTTCATCCCGGAGATCGACGCTCGCTACCGCGAGTTGAGCTCCGGCCTCGAGATCACCCGCGTGCTCTCGGAGGATTCAATACAAGAGGGCGATGTGCTGGTCGCGGTGAGCGGTGTCAGCGTGTCATCGGAACGGGACCTGTTTGCGGCGTACCGAGCGCTGGCCGAAGTCGGCGAGCCTCGGACCGCCGTGCTCTACCGCCTGACGGTTCTCTCGCCCGCAACGATCGAAGAACCGGTGTTCGTCACCCCCCGCGCGCGGCCCGTACCTGAAGAGTTCCCCGCACCGTTCCTGCTGATCGACGATCTCACCGTGGTCGAGGCGACCTGGAACAACGAGCCGGCCGGCGACCTCTACCAGGTCACGATGGTCACCGAACGCTCGGCGTTCGAGGTGGCGGAGGACTACCGCGCGGCCGTCGAGACCGCGGGATGGGACCTGACCGGCGATGAGGCCGAGGGTTTCGCTACCACGCTGAACTTCGTGGACGAGCCGAACGGGCTCCAGGGAATCGCCAATATCGATCAGTTCGATTCTGACGACGATTTGATCGCCGTGATTCTGCAGATCCAGGTCAGTCGCGGCAGCAACTAGCGGCGCAACCCCGGCGTGACCGGGGGTTGTCGATTCGCTGACTCAGCGTCTTCCCCAGTACGAGTGCGGTGGTCTACTCCCGATGATGGTCACGGGAGTAGAGGTGTGACCGATCTCCGTGTGCAGCAGCCAGATTCCGGCGCCGAGCGGGCACATTCCGTGTCGCGCGACGGGAGCGCCCCACGTCGCGAGGGCGGCGAGGAGTCGCCTCGTCATGATTCGGGGCCGGCTGGCGCCGAGGAACTGGCAGTCGCACTCGCGGAGTCCGATCGCGGCGAGGCGCTGCGCGCGAGCTACGAGTTGGGCAGCAACGGCGAGCCGCTGATCCGGATCGTCGATCACCTCCGCAATGAAACCGTGGCGTTGATCACGCCGGACGAGCTGAAAGCACTCGCTGAGGACACCGGCCTGCCGCCCGGGTTACTGCTGCGGGTGTCTTCCTAAGGAACGAACGTGGTCGGGAACCGCATTACCTTCGGCGGCCTCGCTTCTGGGCTCGACACCAATGCGGTGATCGACGCGCTGATGGATATTCAGCGCCGCCCGATCTTCACCCAGGAAGTCCGCCGCGAGACCGAGTTGCAGAAGCAGCAGGCGCTGCAGCAAGTCGGATCTGCCTTCAGTTCGCTCCTCGGCACGATCGGCTCGCTCACCGACATCTCTACGTTCACCACTCAGGGCACCAGCGTGCTCGCGCAGGGGGACGACGCCGGAAAGGCGCTCGCCTCTGCGAACGGCACGGCCGCCCTCGGATCCTTCGATCTGGACGTGGTGCAGATCGCGACCGCGACCCGGGCCCGGAGCGCCACGGCCGTCGGTGACCCGATCGACTCCACCGCGGCGCTCGATCAGGCCGGTTTCGTCGACGGCTTCGTGTCGGGCACATTCACGATCAACAGCACCGAGTTCACGATTGCGGCCGCCACCGCGACCACCATGGAGAGCGCGACGGCCTTCGGCACCGGCGTCGATGCGACAGCGCTACTCAACGTGGCCGGATTCGATATCGCGCCGACCGCGGGCGACTTCGTGATCAATGGCGTGACGATCAGCTTTGACGACAGCGTGGACACGCTGAACGACGTCATGACGCGCATCAACCAGTCCGCCGCCGGCGTCACCGCAGCGTTCGACAGCGGCACCGACCAACTCACGTTGACCGCGAAGACGACGGGGCCCGGGCTGCTCACGCTGAGCGACACCACGGGCAATTTCCTGGAATCGATCGAGCTGATCGATGGCGTCGGCGCGAAGGTCGGGACCGAGACCGACGGGACCAACCTGATCTCGCTTGATGATGTCGTGCTGATGATCAATCTCGCCGGTGCTGGTGTGATCGCAAGCATCGAGAACGACGGTTCTGGCCGGCCCAACATCCTGCGCATTGCCGACGATCCCGGGAATGGCGCTCAGGCCGTGCAGCTGGGGGCCGGGAGCGACTCCAGCAACTTCCTCGATGTGACGCATCTCCTCGAGTCGCCCGGGACGACGACGCGAGACGGCGTGCGCGGCATGGGCGGTTCGCTCGTCGGCGAGTCGCTGGTGAACGCGCGCCTGGCGAATCCGCTGATTGCGACGGGAACGTTCGAGATCAACGGCGTCAGCTTCGACTACGACGCGGCCAACGACTCGATGTCGGAGCTGATCACGAGGATCAATCAGTCGACGGCCGGCGTAACCGCGTTCTATGACCCGTTCGATGACGCGCTGGTGTTGTCGGCGAACGACACTGGCTCGACCGCGATCCAGCTCAGCGATACGACCGGTGATTTCCTCGCGCAGACGGGCCTGCTGGCCGCGACGCAGACGATCGGGGCGAACGCGCAATACCAGATCGATGGCGGGACGATCCGCTACTCGAACTCCAACGTTGTGAGCGATGCGGTCGCCGGCGTCACGCTCACCTTCAACGACACGACCGCTGCATCCGTGAACGTCGAGGTCTTCCACGACCCACAGACCGCGGTTTCCGCCGCCGAGGAGTTTGTCTCGACTTTCAATGGCACCGCTGACCTGATCGATCAGTTGACGACGTTCGTCGAGGACGGCGAGAGCGGGCTGTTGATTGGCGACGGAACCCTCCGTCGCGCCGAACAGAGCTTGCGCTCGATCCTGACCGGGTCCGCGTTCGGGCTCGGCGGCGCGATGCGGACCCTCTCCGACGTCGGCATCAGCTTCGGCGTTGTCGGCTCCGAGGTCGGCGCGACCAGCGAACTGGTGCTCGATTCCGGCAAGCTCAAGGCCGCCCTCGATGAGAATCCGGACGCCGTGGCCCAGCTCTTCGCCACGTTCCAGGCATCCGCCTCGCTGGACGTCGGGGGGACCGGCTCGCTGGCGTCGATCAGCGGGACGCCGACGGCGGCGAAGAAGGCGGGCGTCTACACCGTGACGTCGACGACCAGCGGACAGCTCACCGTGACGTTCAAGCCGGACGATGGATCGACCACGGTCCTGCAGACGGGGTCGATCGCGGCTGGTGGGATGAACACCACGCTGATCCCGGGGGTGACCCTCACGGCGGCCGGCGCACTGGTCAACGGCACGGACACGATCACGATGGCCGCTACCGAGCGCGGCATCGGGCTCGCGCTGAATGACTTCGTGAACTCCCTCACCCGTGGCGGTGGGACCTTCGAGATTCGCGACGACGAGTTCCAGGCACGGATCGACTCGATCGCTGACCAGATCGAGCGGCTCGAGGATCGCGCCGAGGCACGAGAGGCGCAGCTCGTCCGTCAGTTCACCGCGCTCGAGGTCACGATCGGGCGGCTGCAGAGCCAGCAGGAGGCACTCTCCGGCATGGTCGCCCAGCTCAGTGCAAACCGCCCACAACGCTAGCGCGGCCTGGATCCCACTCGCGGGCTCCTCGCTAGCCATCTGGGGGCACTCTGAGCGGGGTTGAGCGTCGCGACCGGTCGGAATCAGCAATCGCCCCGACCAGCGGTCCGCGGTGTCGGCCGATGGTTGGAGTAGCGGACCAATCAGCGGGTCAACAGACCGCGATCGCGGAAGAGGGACACGTGCAGGCAGTCGGATACGGTGCGTATCAGCGGGTGCAAGCCGAGACTTCGCCTCCGGGCGAAGTAATCGTGCTCCTCTATGACGCGCTGCTGAAGAACCTGCATCGCGCTCTGGCCGCGCTGGAGTCCGGCGATTCCGCCAAGGTGAGCGAAGCCCTCACCCGCGCCCAGGACATCACCCTGGAGCTCCGCACCAGCTTGGTTGCTGGAACCGAACTGGCCGAGGAGTTGCTCCCGCTCTACACCTACGTCTTTCGCACGCTCGTCCTGGCCAACGTCAACAAGGACACCGTTGGGATTCACGAGGTCGAGGCGGTTGTCACCCCGATTCGCGACGCCTGGGCGTTTGCCGTTCGCGGCGAGACGCCCCCGAGCGGTCTGCCGGTGAGCGAGGCGACCGATGCATAGCCGCTCGCTCGTGCCGGACGGACTGGCCGCCGAGAAGTTCGAGATCCTCTGCGCCGTGTTTGAGCGGGCTCGCGCCCAGCGGGCCGCGCTCGAGGCCGATGATCTGCCGGCCTTCCTGGAGATCCTTGATGAGCGTGACGAGCTGCTCGCGCAGCTCAAGCAGCTCGTGGATTCGATGCCCGAGCTTCCGGAGAACGTCGTTGCGTTCCCCAACGAGCTGAACGAGCGCACACGCCACGACGACTCGCTGGCCCTCGATACGGTGATTCGTGGGATCGTCGAGCACGACGAGCACAACGAGGCGTTATTGAGTACACAGCTCGATCAGCTGGCCGGCGAGGTGCCGGCGCTGCGCCGCGGCCGAGGCGCGGCACAGGCGTACCGCGTGCCGCGAGAGCGACAGGGCTACGTCGACCGCCTGTCCTGACGATGATCGCCTGGGGAGGACAATGGTGACGCCTGTTCGGCGTGGCCATGGGATCCGCTACCCAGGAGCGATCAATGGCTCGATCCTCACGTCCGGCTCGCGGCGCGAAGACACGGAAACGTGCCGGTAAGCGTGCGAGCGCGATCACACATGCCGTCGGTGGGTTCACGATCGGGATGCTCGCCCTCGGGGTTGGGTTGTTGTTTGCTGGCACCGGCCTCGAGCAGGCGCCACAGAGTGAAGCGGCGGCCGAAGCGGCCGCTGTTGCCGCATTCCAGATTGCCGTGAGTGGTGACGACGCCCCCCGCCCGATCGAGGCGAGTCGACCAGCCGCTGATCCGCAGCCGTTCCTCGCCTCCGCCGAGTCCGTGATCAACCTCCGCGGTGCCACGCGGGTCGTTGTTGAGTCGGTTGGCATCGATTCCGAGGTGCGCTCAGTCGGATACTCGTTCAACGACGGACGCCTGCAGTACGACGTGCCGCGCCTGGATGCGGGGCAGTATGTCGGCACCGCGGCGCCTGGCGACGCCGGAAACTCCGTGATCGGCGGTCATGTCGCGAATCGCGGCGGGAGCGCCGTCTTCGAGCATTTGCCGGGAGTACAAGCCGGCGACGTGATTCAGGTCTACAGCGGAGACCGACTCTTTCGATACTCAGTTACCGAGATCAAGGTTGTCGCAGCGGACGCGACAACCGTGATGGAGCAGACGCACGACGCGACGCTCACGCTCATCACCTGCTTTCCCGGACAGGACTACAGCGAACGGCTGGTAGTCGTCGGGAAGCTGCTGTAGCGGTTCCGCGTTCGCCCGCTGGGCGGCGCATACTGTTCAGAGGAGCGTTGCGTGACCAGATCTGACCGTCGTGACCAGCCCGCCAGTCTCGATGCGCATCGAGCAGCTCGAGGCGAGCCAGCGTCCGAACCTGCTCCAGCGGACCCCGGCGCTTCCGAAACCGCTGCTGATTCGGCCGATCCGGTCACGGAACCCTCGTCCTTCGAGGACGCACGGGCCGTGCGGCGGGCTCGGCAGATCGAGCTTCTGCGTGAGGTCGTCGAATCCGGCGACTATCGTCCCGATCCAAGCAAGATCGCCGAAAGCATGATGGAGAACGAGCGCTCGTAGACCCCGTTCGGCGATTTGAACGGCTTGATGGTCGCCGTCTCGGGCCGCTCTGAGGGCGGTGACCCTCCCCCACGCGGGGACTCCCTCATTCAGGACGATCTAGCTGCTTCGTACGCTCACTGCACGCGCAACGAATGCCCATTCCGGGGCGTCGTTCGTGGCGGCAGGGAGACGTGTTGGAGCAGAACGCACGCCGGCTGGCATCTACCTGGCAGGAGCTGCCGCCCATTCGCAAGGGCATGCTCGCCGGGACGGGATTCGCGCTCGCCGCGCTCCTCTTCCTGCTGTACTCGTGGTCGTCCAGCACTAGCTTCGTCACGCTCTATTCCGGGCTCGAGCCGAGCGATAGCAGCACGATCGTCGATCAGCTGCGGAGCCGTGGCACCGACTTCCGGCTGGAATCAGACGGTAGTCGCGTGCTCGTCCCCGAATCCCAGATTGACGAGCTCCGCATGGAGTTCGCTTCCCAGGGCCTCCCCGAGGGCGGCCACGTCGGCTTCGAGATCTTCGAGACCAACGCCTTCACCGCGACGGATTTCGTCCAGCGGCTGAACTTTCAGCGTGGTCTACAGGGCGAAATCGAGCGCACGATCGAGACCTTCCCCCAGGTCAACGGCGCACGCGTCCACATCGTGATGCCAGAGCGAACGCTCTTTCGACAGGATGATGAGCCGGCGACGGCCTCCGTCGTCCTCCAGCTCCGCCCGGGGCGGGTGCTGACGATGGAAGAGGTCTCGGGCGTCGCCCACCTCGTTTCCGGCGCCGTCTCAGGCCTCGACAAACAGCAGGTCACGATCCTCGATTCGAGCGGCGCGATCCTCTTCGACGGCGCGACTGCCGGGGAAGGCGGGATCGCCTTCACGGGGACACAGCAGGCGCTCGTCCGCGACTTCGAGGACCAGCTCACCCACGATGCGCAGTCCCTGCTCGACCGATCGATCGGCGTGGGCAACTCTGTGGTCACGGTGCGGGCGACCCTGGACTTCGACCAGGTTGAGACGCAGACCTCGACCTTCGGGGATGACGGTGTGCCGCTCTCCACCTCAACGGTGACCGAGAACTACTCGACGACGGGCGAGGCCAGTCAGGGCGCGATTCCCGGGGCCGTGACGAACGTGCCGGGCGCAAACGCCGATCTGCCGGGCGGCGCGGGGACCGGCGACACCGCGACGACATCGCCGTCGACGACCGACTACGAGCGGACCGAGAGCACCTCGAACTTCGAAGTGCCGCAGACGGTAACCGTCGCGACCCAGGCCACCGGCGACGTGGAGCGACTGTCGGTCTCCCTGATCATCGATGAGACCGTGCCTGAGGCGCAGGCGACCGCGTTGTCGGACTCGGTCGCGGCGGCCGTCGGCATCGAGGTCGAGCGTGGCGACTCGATCGTGATGACGCGCCTTGCCTTCGACCGAACGCTCGTTGATACCGCGACCGTTTCGTTCGAGGCCGCCGAAGGCACGCAGACCATTTTGACCTACGCGCGGATCGCCCTCCCGGTACTCGTGCTTCTGATCGCCTTCTTCTTCTTCCGGATGCTGATGAAGTCGGTCAGCCGCCGGAGCTACCAGGCGGGCGGCATGCAGATGGAGTACGCGGGCGCTGGCGTGCCCGCCCTGCCCGCCGGTGGAATGACGCCGGCCCTGGCGAGCGGCCTCGGCGCGATGCTTCCCGCCGGGGTCCCCAGCTCGATACTTGAGGACCCGCCCGACCCGGAGGAGATGAAGTCAGACCTGGAGCGCCAGGTGACCAAGCTGGCCGAGTCGCACCCGGACACCGTGGCTGAGGTGGTCCAGTCGTGGTTGCGAGAAGACTAGTGACTAGCTCCCACCTCCGTTGTGGCCGAACGCCCCGATGACGACCGCACAGGGATCGCTATCCACGGCACGCGGCCGCCGCCGGGCGGCGGCGCTGCTGATCGCGCTCGGCCCGGAGCGAGCAGCGGAGATCCTCCGCGGGCTGCCTGAGGAAGACATTGGCCAGCTCACCTGGGAGATCGTCGGCATTGGGCAGCTCTCGGCCGCGGATCGCGAGGAGATCCTGGCCCACTTCTACGAGTCGGCGACCGGGCGAGACTTCGTCTCGATCGGCGGTCTCGAGTACGCACAGGACATGCTGGAGAAGGCGGTCGGTCGCGAACGCGCCGACGAAATCACGTCTCGCCTCGGGAAGCACGCCGGGTCGAAGCCGTTCACCTTCCTGCAGCAGGTCGACACCAAAGACCTCGTGAACTTCATGACCGGCGAACATCCGCAGGCGATCGCCCTCGTGCTCGCCTACCTCCCGCCGGAGAAGGCATCCGAAATCCTGTCCGCGCTCCCCGACGAGCAGCAGGCGGAGATCTCGGTCCGGATCGCAATGATGGAGCGGACGGCCCCCGAGGTGATCCAGGAGGTCGAGGAGGCCTTCCGTTCTCGTCTCGGTTCCGTCTTCTCGCCGCGGACCGAGCTGACGGCGGCCGGGGGGCTCGACTCCGTCGTCGAGCTGCTGCGGAAGGTCGATCTCGCGACCGAAAAGTCGATCCTCGACGGGCTGGAGCAGGCCGACCCGGAGACCGCAAACGAGATTCGCAAGCGAATGTTCGTCTTCGAGAACATCACACTGCTCGATGACCGGTCGATCCAGCGCGTCCTGCGCGAGGTCGACGGCAAGGACCTCGGTCTCGCGCTCAAGGGCGCGCTGGACGAGGTCAAGCAGCGGATCCTCGCGAACATGTCCGAACGCGCCGCGAAGATGCTCGAGGAGGACATGGCCGCGCTTGGACCGGTGCGCCTGAAGCAGGTCGAGGAGGCCCAGGGCCGGATCGTCGCAGTGATCCGACGGCTCGAGGAGGCCGAGGAGATCTTCGTGATGCGCGGTGGCGAGGAGGACATGCTTGTCTGACGCCGGTCGCCGTCACCTCCGCGCCGCTCGCAGCGCCGATGTCGTCACCTTCGACGACGATGGTCAGTTGGTGACCGGTTTCGCCGCCATCGACGAGGTCGCTGCGACCGCCACGGCGGAGAGCGCCGATATCGTTGCCGCTGCCCACGACCGCGCAGATCACCTGGTCCGCGAGGCGGCACTCGAGGCGGCATCGATCCGCCACGAGGCGTATGCCGAGGGACGCGAGGAGGGGGCTCGCGATGGGGTCGCACTCGCTCGCGCCGAGCTCGCGGATCAGATGGCGTTGCTACAGCAGGCGCTCCTCGAATCAAAAGCGATTCGCGATCGGCTGCTGTGGGCCGCGGAGCAAGAGATCGTGGAGCTGGTGCTCGACGCGACGCGCACCGTCGTCGGCGAGCACGCCCGACTTGATCCGGCGCTCGCGGTGGAGACAGTCGAACGCGCCCTCGACCGCGCTGGTTCGCAGAATGTCGTCGCGATTCGGATCCACCCCGACCGCCACGATCTGATCGACGCTCACCTCACCGCCCTGCACGGGGCGCCCCCCACGTTCGAGGTCCGCGGCGACGAGTCCATCGCCGTCGGGGGCTGTGTCATCGATACCGAGTCGGGACAGGTGGATGCCCGCCTGGACGTCCAGCTTGGTGAGATCGCGCGGCTCCTTCGAGACGCCCTGCCCGAGAGCCAGAACGACATCCAGGGTCTTGCCGCATGACCTCCTTCGTGCCAGAAGCCGTCGCCGCCGTGCCCGACCTGCGGCGTTACCAGTCGCGCCTGCTGGCGGCCTCGCCGATCGTCGCGCGCGGTCGCGTGCGCGAGGTGATCGGTCTGCTGGTGGAGATCGAGGGCATTTCGGCCCGCCTCGGCGAGCTATGCGCCATCGAACGCCCGGGCGAGGAGGCGGTGCTGGCGGAGATCGTCGGCTTCCGCGGCGAGCGCACCCTGGCGATGCCGCTCGGCGAGCTGCGCGGCGTCCAGTCGGGTGCGGCCGTGACCTCACGCGGCGTGCTGACGATGGTCCCCGTCGGTCCCGGCGTCCTCGGCCGCGTACTCGACGGCCTCGGACGGCCGATTGATGGGCGTGGCCCGATCACGGCGGACTTCGTCCGGCCCGGCGCCGGTACCTCGCCGCACGTGCTCCAGCGCCGCCGCATCGAGCACACGCTCACCACCGGCGTCCGTGCGGTCGATGGAATCCTCACCTGCGGGCTCGGTCAGCGGATCGGCATCTTTGCCGGCTCCGGCGTCGGCAAGAGCACCGTCCTCGGCATGATCGCGCGCCGCGCGTCCACTGACGTCACCGTGATCGCGCTGATCGGCGAACGCGGACGCGAGGTCCGCGAGTTCATCGAGCGCGACCTCGGTCCGGACGGCCTCGCTCGCTGTGTGGTCGTGGTTTCCACCTCAGACGAGCCGGCGCCGCTGCGACTGAACGCCGCGTGGGTTGCCACGACGATCGCCGAGGAGTTCCGCGCGCAGGGCCAGGACGTCTCGCTGCTGATGGACTCCGTGACCCGCTTCGCGATGGCACGCCGCGAGATCGGTCTCGCGCTAGGCGAAGCACCGGCGATGAAGGGCTACACCCCTTCGGTGTTCTCGCAGCTCTCGCGGCTGCTCGAGCGTGCGGGCACCGCCGACCGGGGCTCGATCACCGCGTTCTACACGGTCCTCGTGGAATCGGACGACCTCAACGAGCCGATCGCCGACACCGTGCGCGGGACGCTAGACGGCCACGTCGTTCTCTCTCGCGATCTGGCGGCGCAGAACCACTACCCGGCGATCGATATCGCGAACAGCGTGTCGCGAGTGATGCCGGCCGTCGCCTCGCCTCGACATCTGGAGTACGCGGCTCGCCTTCGGGAGTTGCTCGCCCGCTACGAACGATCGCGCGATCTGGTGCAGATCGGGGCTTACGAGGCGGGCACGGATCCCGCGCTGGACGAGGCGATCATGCGCCTGCCGGCGATCGAGGCATTCCTCCGCCAGCGCCCTGACGAGTTCGACGATCTCGAGGCGACGATCACCCAGCTCGAGGCAGCCGTCGAAGGTGCGCCGATGCCGGGCGCGGATCTCCCTGCTGGTGCAGCAGATGTCGCGGCGACGCCGATCACACCGGCTGATCCGCTTGAGAACTTCGATGAGGTCGCGAACGTGGTCAGTGAGGTGATCCGATGAGCGAGTCCTTCCGCCTGGGTCAAGTACTGGGTCACGCACGTCTCAAGGAAGAGGCGAAGGCGGCTGAGCTCGCGACGGTGGAGGCGGAGTACCGCCGCGCCGCGCTCGCGCTCGGTCAGCTGCAAGAGCAAGAAACCTCCCAGCTCGCCGCACTGGCCGAGGCGACCAGAGTGGGCGCCCTTGATCCGGCAGCGACCGAGGCGTCGCGCCACTACCTGGCACGGCTCGAGCAGCAGGTCACCGAACAGCTCGCTCAGGTTGCCGCCCTGGAAGTGCGCGTCGAGGACCATCGAATCGCCCTCCTCGATGTCGCCCGCGAGAAGCGCCTCCTGGAACGACTCGAGGAACGCCACAACGAGGACCAGGCCGCCGACAGCGCCCGGCGCGAGAGCACCCGGTCCGACGAGCTGAGCGGCCAGCGTCATCAACGCATGCAGCGGCAGCGGCCGCACGGGGAGGTGGCGTAGATGCTGACCTCAATCTTCGATTCGAGTGCGATGCAGGCAGCGCGGTCCGCGCTGACTGGACTGAGCCGTCGCCAGGAGGCGATCAGCGGCAACGTCGCGAACATCGACACGCCCGGTTACCACCGACGCTCCGTGAATTTCGAGTCGGCGTTGCAGTCAGAGCTCGATGTGTCACGCGGGGCGGCCACGCAGCTGCGGACCTCCGATGCCCGTCATCTCACGCGGTCCGGAGGTGCGCCTGGCGACCTCGGAGCGGTGGAGGCGCGTGACGTCGTGTCGACGCGCAATGACAGCAACAACGTCAGCGTCGACGAAGAGATGACGCTGATGGTGGAGACACAGATCCGTTACCAGGCGCTCACGCAATCGGTCGGTCGTCGCATCGGAACGCTCAGGACCGTGATCCGTGGCTAACGCCACGGTGGGGACGCTGAACCGTGCCTAGGCCACGGGTGAAACGGTCGTCGTCCGCGGTCTGTGACTGCGGCAGCTACAGGGGGCCCTCATGGGCTTGATGAACAGTCTGCGGATCTCCGCGAGTGCGCTGCAGGCGCAGCGCTTGCGCATGGATCTGATTGCGAACAACGTCGCCAACGCCAACACGACCAACGGGCCGGACGAAACGCCCTATCAGCGGCAGTCCGCGGTCTTCCGGGAACAGTCGGCCCAGCGTCCATTCGGCGACCTGCTCGGTCGAGCGCGCGACAGCGCGTCTGCCGGTGGGGTCGAGGTGGCCTCGATTCACGTCGACAACGCTCCACCGCGCGAGATCTACGACCCGGCACATCCCGACGCGAACGCGGATGGCTACGTGCTGATGCCAAACATCGACATGGTGACGGAAATGACTGACCTGGCGGGTGCGGGGCGCGCGTACGAAGCGACGGTCACCGTCCTGAACGCGACCAAAGCGCTCGCCCTGAACGCGCTGAACATTGGCCGCGGCTAAGCCGCCGGACCGCAACGGATCCTGAGCGAAGGAGCGCAGCGATGAACGTATTTGGTGTCGGCGCCAGCGGCGTCCCGGACCTCGGTTCGATCGCCTCGGGCGGCGCGAGTGGTGCCGTCGAGAGTGACGGCGGCGGCTTCAGCCAGATTCTCGATGGCCTGAACGACGCCGCAGTGGCCGCCGATCGGGCGGTGACTGACGTGGCCGTCGGGGCCGACACGGATCTTCATGACGTGACCCTGGCCGTTGAGCTGGAGTCACTGGCGTTCGACCTGGCGGTCCAGATTCGGAACCGCCTCGTGGACGCCTACCAGGAAGTCTTCCGGATGCAGATCTAGCTGCATCTGGGCGCAGTGGACGCGGTTCGAGATCGAGCCGCGGGATGGAGGTGACATGGCGTGAATGCAGCAATAGCGGTGGGTCTTCCCGGCCCCGCACCGCCCGCGACGGGGACGTCGCCACCGGCGGACGTGGGATCGGGCGATACGGCGCCGTTCGCGCAGGTACTTGAGGGAGCAGGTCCGCCCGGACCCGTCCTCGTGAGTACCAGTGGCGAGCCGCCGGGACCTGAACCGGGCTTACTCGACATGGCGTCGTTGCTCCAGCTGCTGCTGGGCGGCGAAGTCCCACCGGGTGGCCAAACCGAACAGATCACAAGCCAGCTGGACCGCCCCGCGGGAGCTGGAACCAAGACCGAGGACACCGGCATGCCGGTGGACGGGGAGATGCTCGTGGCGCTCGTGCCTCAGCTCGTGGTCCCGGTGGTCGAACCAGAAATCGGAGCACCTTCGATTGCTCTGCCGGTGGCGGACGCCACGGCACAGCAGCCGATCGCTCGCGATGGTTCGCCGACCGCCGTGATCGAGGTGCTGACCGGTTCGGCGGCCGGCCCGACTCGTCCCGAGGCGGTGACAGACACCCCGCGGGTGATCCTGCCCTCCGCGGCGGCGGATGCGCCTCGTGCCGAGGCAGCTCCCGTTGTCGCGGCCGAAGTCGAGCAGCAGCACGCGTTGCCGCTCGCCCAGGCGTCTGTCGCCGACACGTCAGTGTCGGAGACCGCGCCGACCGTTCCGGTCACGAGCGAGTCGGTGGAAGAGCCGATCGCGGCCGACCTCGAGGCGAACCTCGGGGAGCCCGCGGCGGACGATGCCGTCCTCGAACCAGCGTTGCCGGAGCCCGTGCGGGCCGAGGTGACGTCAACCGCGTCCCGTGAGCCGGCTGCGCCGGTGAATGCGGAGGCGACTGTCGAGGCCGTGGTTGCCCCCGCCAGCCAGCCGGCGACTTCGAGCACCCGCTCGACTTCTCCGGTGTCCGCGACGGAGCCGGTGGCGACGCCGCCAGCGACCGAGGCGTTCACGGTTGAACTGGCGAGCACGGTCCGTCGGGCGTCCCTGCTCGGCGATCAGGAGGTGCGTTTGCTCCTGAACCCGCCAGAGCTGGGCCACCTCGACGTCCGCATCGTGGAGTCGCCGCAAGGTCTGCGCGTCGTGTTGGAGGCCTCGATGGCCGAAGCACGCGAGCTGATTGAGCAGCAGCTCCCGGCGCTACGTACCGCTCTGGAAGCGCGCGACCTGAAGGTTGAGCGGATCCAGGTGGAGCAGGCGCTGGACGCTTCGTCCGCGGAGGAGCAGTTCGACCGCGGGCTGCGCCAGGACGGTCAGGGCGGCGGTTCGGATCAGTCTGAATCGGACGCCACCCCGTGGTCACCGATCGCCTCGTTGCGATCGGATGGCAGCGGCGAGCCGATCGCCGCCGGTGCGGCGAATGGAACTGAGTCAGCCTCACCGACCGTGGCCGCTGATGGCCGCGTCGACGTGATGGCATAGGAGCGGCTGATGGTTTCCAACGTCGGACGATCTCTGGACGACTTCTCGATCGCCACTTCTCAGCGGGCGACGAGCGATGAGCTGGGGCAGGACGACTTCCTCAAACTCATGGTCGAACAGATGCGGAACCAGAACCCTCTGGATCCGCAGGACAACTCGGAGTTCTTCAGTCAGATCGCCCAGTTCCAGACACTGGACGCGATGAACGTGATCTCCGAGGCGATTACCACCCTGGTCGAAATCAGCGGCCTCTCGAACGCGAGTTCGCTGATCGGCCGAACGGTGGTCGCCGAGGTTCCGCAACGACCCGATCCCGAGACCGGCTTCCCGCGACCTCCCCAGGAGGTCAGCGGTGTGGTCGATCGGGTGACGTTCGATGCGAACGGCGCGGTCCTCCACGTCGGTGCACTGGCGATCCCGGCCTCCGCGGTCGTGGAAGTCAGCGACACGGTAGCCGCACCGGTTACCGACCCGACCGCGGAGTTGCTGGCCCAACTCGAAGCGCTGGGGGCTTTCGGCCTCGGCGATTCCGAGGCGGAACCCGGCGCGGAGTCGGATCAGCTCGTTGACGGTGCTGAGGCCTTGAATCCAACCGCCGGCGATATCGCCGCTGAGCTCCTCGCTCAGCTCGAGGCGCTGGCGGCACTCGGTCTCGGTGGGTCTGAGCCAGAGCCAACGGTTCCGGTGGGTGATGACGTCGCGGCTGAGGATGAACCGGCAGTCGAGCCGGCCACGGATGAGGCCGCCGCATGATCGATGCGGTGAACCCGGGTGGAGTACGCGGGGTGGGCCCCACGTCGCCAACGTCGGCCGTCCGGCCGGCGACGGATGCTCGGGGCTTCGAGGCCGCGCTGGATCGCGCCGGATCGCCGGTGCAGTTCTCGCGTCACGCCGCGAAGCGGATCGAACAGCGTGGGCTCGATATGGACGCGGCTCGCCTCGAACGTCTCGAGGATGCGGTTGGACGAGCCGCAGATAAGGGGTCCCGGGACTCACTGATTCTGCTGGATGAGTTGGCCCTCGTCGTGAGCGTGCAGCAACGCACGGTCGTGACCGCGATGGATGAAACGGCAAGCAAGGAGCATGTGTTTACGAACATCGACAGCGTGGTGATTGCTGACTAATCATCAATTTGAGCCGCGTGAGCGGCAACTCCAGCGGGCGCCGGACCCTTCCGGGAAGCGCCATGCAGGAGGTCTTGGTCTCCCCGATCGCGGGGGACTGGATGAAGAACATGGTCCTCGTGGATTCACGAGGGCAGGAACACCGGGAAGGGTGTACCGACCATGATGCGATCCCTCTTCGCAGCCATTTCAGGGCTGCAGAACCACGTCACCTACATGGACGTGGTTGGCAACAACATCGCGAATGTGAACACGCAGGGCTATAAGGCCAGTCGTGTCACGTTCCAGGACATGCTGACGCAGAACATCTCTGGTGCCAGCGCCCCGACCGCGGACCGCGGGGGTACGAACCCGCAGCAGGTCGGCCTGGGGATGAAGCTGGGCGGGATCAACACGATCCACACCCAGGGCGCGCTACAGGCGACCGGCAACAGCACCGACTTCGCGGTGCAGGGCAGCGGCTTCTTCATCGTCAAGGATGGTCAGCGCGTGTTCTACACGCGTGACGGCGCCTTCGACGTCTCCGTGACGGGCGAGCTGGTCAACCCGACGAACGGGTTCAAGGTCCAGGGCTGGAACGCCGACACGAACGGTGTGACCGACGTGAACACGCCGATCGGTCCGATCACGATCCCGCTCGGGCAGTCGATCGCGGCCCAGGAGTCCACGCTGGCGACGTTCACCGGCAACCTGGACGCTCGTGTCGCGGCGGCCTCGACGTTCTCGACGACGATCGACGTGTACGACTCTCTGGGTGCCGCGCACCCGGTGGTGGTCACCTACACCAAGAACGCGGCGCCGAACACCTGGGACGTGACGGCGACCAGCGCCGATCCGAACGTGAACGCCCTGACGGTCGACGTTGACGGTCTTGGTGGCACGCAGGCGGTCTTCGACGTCACCGGTCGTCTCACGACCACCGGCACGCCGATGACGATCGATGTCGACCTCGTGACCGCGTCCGGTGCCGGTACCACTGGTGTGACCGACTTCACGACGACGGTCGATATCGACTCGACGACGCAGTTCGCGGCCGCGGGTCAGATCTCGCCGTCCTTCAACAACGGCTTCTCGGCCGGTTCGTTGCTGACGTTCTCAGTCGGCCCAGGTGGTGACATCACCGGCATCTTCTCGAATGGCACCACGCGGCCGCTCGGGCAGATCGCCACGGCGGCGTTCACCAACCCGGCCGGTCTGGCGAAGGCGGGCGCGAACAACTTCGAGGCGACCTCGAACTCGGGTATCGCCCTCGTGGGGACGCCGGGTACCGGCGGTCGCGGCTCGATCGGCGCGGGCGTGCTGGAGGGCTCGAACACGGACCTCGCACGGGAGTTCACCAACGTGGTGGTCGCCCAGCGAGGATTCCAGGCGTCGAGCCGGATTATCTCCACCGCTGACGAGATGCTGGAGAGCCTGGTCAACCTGATCCGATAGCGATTGTTGGGGCGTGGTCGGACTACGTAGCCCGACCACGTCACCGACGATCAGTGTGACGATCTGACCGAGGAGACTGCGTGAGTCCAGCACCGAACCGGCCTCTCCCCGAGAGCTACCGGCAGCTCAACCAGTTCGCCGTTCGATTCCCGGCAGGGACGACCGTGTATGAGCAGGCGGAGATACCGGATCGGTTCTTCCTCGTGCTCAGTGGCCGCATCCGGTTGTCGGTGCTGGATGCTCAGGGTGACTCGAGGCCCGTTGGAGACGCCGTTCGCGGGCAGCTCATCGGGCATCTCGCCGCGTTCGAGGACCGCCCTTCGATGACGAGTGCCACCACCGTCGACGACGCGGTGCTGATCTCGGTCCCAGTTGCGCACGCCTCGGCGGCGTTTGCGGTTTCCCCCGACCTCGCGGTCGAGATCGTCCGCGATCTCGCGGGGCGTGTTGAGACTGACGCCTCGGCCGAAGTGCCGAAGCAGCTGCCCGCAGCGCCGGCGGCCAGCGCATCACCGCCGGCCCCCGCACCCAGCCCAACTCCGATCGCGACTCCCGAGGCCATGGCAGCGAGCGAGGTCGTGCCGGGATCGGCGTCGCCCGCGGCTGCCGCAGCCGTGCAGCCCGCCGAGTCGATCAGCGACGGCTGGGTGCAGGCATTGACGCGCCTCGACGTCGAGTTCGATGAGTCATTCTTCTTCAAGGACACCACGGAATGTCCTGCCTGTGGCAGTCGGTTCGAGTACCTCCGCGTCCGCACCGCTGGCGTCCGCCCGCAGCAACGCGAGAGCGACTTCCACGTCCGCTACCGCTCCGAGGATCCGACCCGATACGGCATCGTGGTCTGCCCGACCTGCAGCTTTGCGGCGACGCATGACGACTTCGCGGTCCTCGAAGCCGAGGAACGTACTGCGATCGTTGGTGCACGCCAGAAGCGCGGCCGATACGACTACCCGAACCTCGGGGGTCTCCGCACCCTCGAGGAGTCACTGACCGCCGTCGAGCTGGCGCAGGACTGCTACGCACTGCGCCCCCCGAACGAGCGGCGCGACGCCGTCCTGCTTCACCGACGCGCCTGGATCGAGCGCGAACGTGGCGATGAGAGCGCCGAACGCGAGTGGCTCGAACGGGCCCGCGATGCCTACCGACGGTCCTTCGAGCTCGACGGCCAGATCTCCGAGGAATCCGCAATGCGCGTCGCCTATCTGATCGGCGACCTCAGCCTCCGGCTGGACGACCCTCATCTCGGCGCGAAGTGGCTCGAAACCGCGGTGCGCTTCCCGGAAGCGCAGCAGCAGAGCGGCCTGGAGCGGTTGGCTCGCGATCGCCTCGCTGATGCCCGGAAGCTGCTGAGCGAACTCGAAGCCGAGCAACAGTCGGCATAGTGGCGCCCGCACGACCGTTTTCCCTCCCCTTCTGGTTCCCGTTCGCTGTGATCGCGCTGATCATCGCGTGGCCCACGGCCGACCGCGTTCGGGTCGCCCACGCCGCTGATCCGGACGTCCAACTGGTCGTCGCCGATCTACGCGCCGATGAACTGCTGCTCGTCGACTCCGGAAACGAGGCGGTCGTCCAGCGAGTTGCCCTGCCCGGCGGCGGACATGAACTCCTTGAACTCCCAGACGGGCGTGTCGTCGTCTCAATCGAGCAGGGTGGTGTGCTGGCGGTCGTCGACCTGAGGACCGCCGAGGTGTCAGAACTGGCGATCGGTGGCACGCCACACGGACTCGCGCTCGACGGTGCGGTCCTCCTGGTGACCGACCGTGACGTGGACCAGATTCGGCGCTTCGAGGTTGGCGACTGGTCCGAACTGGAACCGATCGCGACGGGCGCCTGGCCGCATGCGGTCGCGCAGACGGCGGACGGGACGATCGTCGTGGCATCGGCGCTGGACGACCAGATTTCGATCGGCGCCCGACAGATCGAGGTGTCCGAGCTTCCCGAGACAGTCGCCGTCGCTTCGGACGGCACGATCGCCACCGTTGGCGCGGTCGGTGGAGTGCTGCACCTGCTCGACGGTGATGGCATTGAGTTGCTCCGGGTCGCCCTCGGAGGCCGTCCAGTGCGGGTGGTGTTCTCGCCCGACGGACAGCAGATCGCCGTGGCATTGTCGGCGTCTGGCGAAATCGCGGTAGTCGATCGGAGTGGTGGCGTGCGACGAGCGGCCGTACCCGGCGTGCCCGACGGGCTGGCCTTCGATCCTTCTGGTGATCGGATCTACGTCAGCGATGTCGTCGGCGGTGGAATCGCGGTGCTCGATACCGTCGATCTCGAGCTGCAGAGCGTGATCGAGGCGGGCACCGCAACCGGCGCGATTCTCGTCCGTTAGCCGATTCGTCACGGGATCCGTGACTACCCGTACACGAGAACCCTCGACTCGTGGCAAAATGGGCGGGTTGTGCCGCGCATGGGGACTGGTCCAATGATTCAGATCGGGCTCGCCTGCTCCTTCAGCAAGGGTTTCTTGCGGGGATCGTGCGGCCTCGAAGCGACCGGTCAGTGCGTCTACTGCGGCGAGCCCTTCTGCAACGACCACGGGACGCATGGCGAGGATTACCTCGAGGTCTGCAACCGTCCGAAGTGCCGGGCGAAGTTTGATGACGTGCTGTCCCACCAGGCCTGGATCGTGCGCGTGCGCCCCGCGAACAGCGTTTCCGCCTGCGCGATCGAGGGCTGCCAGATCCGCATGCAGCACGAATGCGGCCGCTGTCGGCTGATGTTTTGCAACGATCACCTCAAGCCGATGCAGATCCTCGAACGTCGACACCTCCCCCCACAGAAGGTCACGGTCGTCCTCTGCGCCCACTGCGCCGCACGCCGCAAACTCTGGGACGACTAGGGGCCCTCCAGGCCGCCCCCGGCCTTTCGCATGCAATGTCGACCACGCGTTAGACCCGGCTGTCGTGCAGCTCGCCGCGACCAGACGGCGGGGTTCGATCGTGAACTGGACACTTGGCTTGTAGGCCGGAACGTTCAAGAAGGCGTCGAAGACCCCGCACGCTGGACGGTGCCGGCGTGGAGTGCGGCGCGGTCGTGGATCGGGTTCGTGCCGGGTGCCATGTCGTTCCAGCGGGCCAGCAGGCGGTTGATGTCGGCAGTCATCACCATCGACCGATCGGGCAGCGTTTCGGTCAGCACCGCGCCGGCCGGGGCGACCACATACCCACCGCCGTCCTCGCTCGTATCGCCGGCCGCGAGGACGTAGCAGTGATGCTCGAGTGCCCGCGCTCGGGCGAACGTCCGGAGCGGCGCCCCGACGTCGCCGGCCGACCAGGCGATCAACTCGCTGCCACGCAGCTTCAACGATTGCACGAGCTCCGGTACGAGTCCCTCGACGCCGGCGAGTAGCCCGACCTGGCCAACGATCGTGTCGATCACTGGCGGCGGCTCATTCCCCGGGGAGAACCCGGCGGCACGCTCGCGCTCGGACAGGTGGGTCTGACGGTGTGCGGCCAGCACGCCGGACGGATCGATCAGGTACTGGGTCTTGAACGTTGCTGATCCGGCGCGTTCCGCCAACACGACGGCGATCATGACCGACCGCTCTCGCGCGAGCGCCTCGAGGAGCGGCAGCGTTTCGCGCTCAGTGACCGCGCGGGTGTCAGCGCCAGCCAGATCGGGAAGGACCACGAGCGCTGCGTCTTGCGTCGTCGCCGCGCGCACGAGTTGTCGCGCGCCCTCGACGAGCGCGACCGCCGAGGGCGAGGCGTCGATCGCGGCTGCGCCGACCCGAGCGGCGGCATCCTCGGCGATCAGCGCTTCGCGGGCCAGACGGGCGGCGGCCGACTGATCGGCGGCCATCCCGAGGTCACCGAACAGCTCCGGTCGGCGGGCGATCGGCGGTCCGGTCGCGGTATCCAGGTCGAACTCGTGGACCACGATGCCGGCGCCGGCGCTTGGGGCGCGCACCACCCACTCGCCGCCGGGGGCGATCACCCCGCTCTGTCCGGCGTAGACGATCGACTGACCCTCGACACCCGCTTTGTCGGCGCAGACCACCCAGCACCCGTTCTCGATCGCGCGGGCCGGCATCAGGAACTCGATCTGGGGATTGCTGAGCTGGAGCGGATCGCGCCCCGAGGACACCCAGGCGGTCGGATCGATGATCAGCCGGGCCCCCTCGATCGCGTAGGCGCGTGGAATCTCTTCGAGCCGGCTGTCCGAACAGATCAAGACGCCGGCCGTCGTAGGGCCGGCGCGCGGGAAGGTCAGTTCGAAGACGGGGTAGCGTTGGCCCGGCTCGAACCAGCGCCGATCGAAGTGCCAGAGAAAGCTCTTCGCGTACCGGCCGACCTCGCGGCCGTCCGGATCGAAGAGCACGCAGGCGTTCTCCAGGCCATCCGGTGTCCGCAGCACGAGCCCGGCCGCGAGGTGGACTCCGTGCTGGCGCGCGCGCCGGCTGAGCGTCTCCAGCACCTGCTGATCCGGGTGGACCTCAGCGTGGTCGTACGCCTCCCGAGACTGCAGGAAGTAGCCGGGATAGCTGGCTTCAGGGAGGACGATCAACTCCGGATCCTGCAGTGCGGCGTCGTCGACTGCGCGCAGCAGCTCGCCCCAGGCACGGTCATGATCGCCGAGATCGCGAGCTTCGAGCTGGAGGAGTGCAACGCGTAGTGGACGGGCCAACACGGACTCCCAAGGCAGCTTCGACAGGCGGGGGCGCAGGCACAGAGCGAGCGCTCGGGGCAGTCTACGCCACGTGCGATTCGGCCGCCCTCGACCCCCGGTTCGCCTGGCCAGACGCCACGTTTCCCGTGCTACGATTCCGGTTCGCTGTGCACCGATCGTCGCGGGCGGTACCGCCCAGCGGACGAGGAGCGGATCCCTGCTGCAACCGGCTCGAGACGACCTGCAACCGCGCCCGCACGCGGGATTTCACCTGTTCAACACGCTGACGCGAGAGCTTGAGCCGTTTGAATCGCTCGAGCCGGGCGTGGTGCGGATGTACGTCTGTGGTGTCACGCCCTACGACGTCGGCCACCTCGGTCACGCCCTGGTCTACGTCGTGCAGGACACACTCCGTCGCTGGTTCGAGTTCAACGCGTACGAGGTCCGCCACGTCCAGAACATCACCGACATCGACGATGACATGATTCGGAAGTCGCGCGAACTCAGCGTCACCATTCCGGCACTGACCGATCAGAACCACCGCATCTACCTCGAGGAGATGGACGCGCTCGCGGTGCAACGTCCGGAGTCGTTCCCGCGCGTGTCAGCCCACATCCCCGAGATCATCGAGATGGTCTCGAGCCTCGTCTCCTCGGAACATGCCTACGAGGTGGACGGCTACGTGTTCTTCGATCGCTCACAAACCCCAGCGTTCGGACGCCTTTCCGGTCGCACGCAGGAAGAACTACGCACAGGTCCGCGGACCGACACGATGCCGGATGAGCCGGATCACCTGAAGCGCGACCCGCTCGACTTCCTCGTCTGGCAGCCTTCGACTGACGAGGGCGCCACCTTCGCCTCCCCGTGGGGCCCCGGCCGCCCCGGCTGGCACATCGAGTGTTCAGCCATGGCCCGCACCACACTGGGCGACCAGATCGATGTCCACGGTGGCGGCCGCGACCTGGCGTATCCCCACCACGACAGCGAGATCGTCCAGACGGAATGCGTGACTGGCACCGGCCCGAGCGTCCGCTACTGGGTCCACAACGGCACGATGGGCCTCGCTGGCGTGAAGATGTCGAAGTCCCTCGGCAACCTCGTGAAGGTCAGTGAACTGCTGGCCGCCGGTCATACGCCAGACGCGATCCGGCTGCTCCTCCTGAGCGTCCACTACCGTGACGACCGCGACTTTTCCGAAGAGGCGCTCAACGTCCAGGAGGAGAACGCCACGCTCCTGCGCCGTGTCGCCGAACGCGGTGTGACTGACGGCGCCGACGCGCTTCGCGCCGAGCCCTTCCGTAACGCGTTCATGGACGCGATGGATAACGACCTGAACACGCCCGAGGCGATCCGCGCTCTGCTCCAGCTGGCGCGCGAGATCGATAGCGGCGATGTCACCGGCGAAACCGCTGTGCCTGCGCTCGTCGAGCTCGCGGACGTCCTCGGTCTTACGCTCGGCAAGGAGCGCTAGCGCGCCCTCGCAGAGATCGTGCTCCAAACGAGCGAGCCTAAGTCGTCGCTGGCACCTCCGCGCTCACCTCGGCGACGATGTCCATGAACCGGCCGAGCGTTTCGAGGCGCTCCGTGAGGTTCGAGCCGCGCGGTCCGGCGCGGAAGGTCGTGACGCCCGCGTCACGGTAGAGACGGAGCCGCTCGCGGATCGCGTCCTCATCACCGATCAGGTTGCCACCGAGCACCATCTCGTCTGGCACCCGCGCCCGCGCCGCGTCGCGTTCACCGGACAGCCAGAGGCGCTGAATCTCGAGCGCCTCGTCGGCCCATCCCTGCCGTCGATAGGCGTCGTTGTAGAAGTTGTGCGCCTTCGACCCCATCGCACCGACGCTGAACGCCAGTCCGGGCTTGAGCGCCTGCGCGGCGGCCGGAATGTCGTCGGTGAACCACACGGTCCCGCCGACCTGGATGTCCATGTCCGCGAACGAACGTCCGGCCGCTTCGGCGCCCTCGCGAATCGGGTCGAGGAAGAGCCCCGCGTGCTCGGGGTTGAAGGAGGTACCGAGCCAACCATCGGCGATCTCGCCGGTCATCCGCAGGTTTTTCGGGCCGAGCGAAGCGATGTAGATCGGCACGTTCTTGGGGGGTGGTGCGCCCGGGATCAGCGCCTTGCCTTCGCCGGAGCCGCCGTCGCGGAGCGGGAGCTGGTAGAACTCGCCGTCGTAGCTCAATTTCTCGCCGTTGAAGATGCGCTGGACGACCTCGATCACCTCGCGCGTGCGGGCGAGCGGGCGGGCGAACGGGACTCCGTGCCAGCCCTCGATCACCTGTGGTCCGCTGCTGCCAACGCCAAGGCGGAACCGCCCGTCCGACATGCCGTCGAGCGTCATCGCGGTCATCGCGACCAGCGAGGGCGTGCGGGTGCCGATCTGCATGATGCTGGTGCCGAGGTGGATCTTCTCGGTCTTCGCCGCGAGGTAGGCGAGCGGCGTCATCACGTCGTGCGCCCACGCTTCGGCGGTCCAGAGGCAGTCGACGCCAAGTTTCTCGGCCTCGATCGCCCAGGTGGAAACATCGTCCCAGTCCGTAATCGCCTCGCGTCCGAGACCGATCGCCACCTTCATCTGAACTCCCTCGGTTCGTCGCTGCGTGCGGGCCGCACGATAGCAGGGGTCTTCGACCCTCTGCGACGCTGCCCGGCTGTCTACGGCTGACGGGCGGACGCTGGCACGCTGCTTCCGTCCTGGCGTTCGGGGCGTCAGCGTCGTGGTTCGTCCCCCGATTCAAGGGCTACGGTGATCGCCCCGTTGTGCTGGAACCGGTCAGGTGGCTGACTTGATGAGCGCGTTCGCGCAGCGGCTACCCGTGCACTACGGCTGGGTGATCGTGGTCGCCGGGATCCTGACCAACGCGGTCACCGTCGGCGCGACGTTCTGGGTCGTGGCCCTCTACATCACCTCGATTCCGGAGGACTTCGACGTCAGCCGCACGGCGCTCTTTGGCTCGTTCACCATCGGTCAGGTCGCGTTCGCGCTGATTGGGCCCTGGATCGGCGGCGTGATCGATCGCGGCGGACCACGCCGGATACTGCTGATCGGCACGATCGCGATGCCGATCGCACTGATCGCGACCTCGTTCTCCCAGAATCTCTGGCAGTTCTACGTCGGCTGGATTGCGGTCAGTCTGGCGCGACCGTTTCTGACGCCGATCCCATACAACTGGTTGATCACTCGTTGGTTCGCGGGCCGCAGCCGCCAGCGGGCGCTCGGTCTCGTCACGACCGGATTCGCGATGGGCGGCGCCGTCGTCCTGCCCGCGCTCGCCTGGGTCGACAGCATCTCCGGCTGGCAGGAGGTGATGTTCGTCAGCGGCGTCGCGATCCTCGTGCTGCATGGGATCGGCACACTGCTCGTCGCTGACCGTCCTCGCGATCTCGGCCTCCGGGCCCACGGTGCCCTGCCCGTCGTCGAGGGCGAAGCGGACGTCGAGGCGGACGAAGGTGGCTTCAGTTCGTCGCAGGCGCTGCGGTCGGTGGTGTTCTGGCTCGTGGCGGTCGGGATGCTGCTGTTCTTCCTCGGTCAGGGATCGGTCAATAACCTGATCGTCGACTTCTTCGAGAGCCGCGCCGTCGCGGGCGGCGCGGGCCTCCTCGCGTTGACGGCGTTGATACGTGCGATCGCACGGCCGCCGCTGAGCCTGGTGCTCTACCGCATCGATCGGGTGTTTGCGCTCGGCGTGGGCGTGGCGCTGGCTCAGGCGATCGCGACCGGCGTCCTCGTCGCGAACACGGACACGCCAGGGATCGTCGCCTGGGTGATCTTCTGGGGCTTCGGCGGCGCGTTCGCACCGATGATGGAGCCGCTACTGGTGACCCGCGCCTTCGGCGTCAGGCACTACGGCGCGATCAGCGGCCTGGTCTCGATGATCAGCTTCGGCGGTCAGGTGCTCGGCCCGCTCGCCGGTACGTTCTTCTTTGACCTGACCGATTCGTACTCGATCCCGTTCGCCCTCTACACGGGCGGATTCCTGCTTGCCGCCGTGCTCTGGGCCGCTGCCGCCATCCTGATGCGCCGCACAGCGTTCCGCGAGGCCTCGGCCCGCGCGGGTCTTCGACCTGAGTCGTGACGCTTCGCGTCTAGCTGCGGTCGCTCTCGCTGGGAGTCGGGGCGTCGTCGCCGGATTCGGGCATGACGTCGTCCTCGAGGTTGGCGTCGTCCGCCGTGTCACCCTCAGCCGCCGGCGGGTCTCGGAGCTCACGTTCCATCGCGTCGAGGGCGGGGCGGAGCGGGCCGGGCGTGACCGCACGGGCGGCACCGGAAGCCGCGACCTCCGCGCCTCGCTTCGAGGCGTTCACGATCTCGTCCTGGTGCTCACGGACGTAGTTGGTCGCCTCGCGGGCCTTCTCTCCGATGCGCGGTCGCGCGGCCTCGGCGGCGGCCTTCGCCTGCTGAGCGCGCCGCTCGATCTCGGGGCGCGCGGCTTCCGCGAGTTTGCGTGCTTCCTCGGCACCTGCGTCAGCGGCGACGGAGGCGGCGTCAGCGACCTCGGACGCTGCACGACGCAGGCCACGCAGCGCCGAACGGAAGGAGGTACGCGACGGCTCGGATGCCTCGGGCTCCGCTGAATCAGGCTCGTCCGGACGTTCGTTCGTCATCGAACGATCGTAACCGCGCGCGAAGCGTCGTGAACGACCCGAAGGGTCCTAGGAGGCGGCTTCCGCCTCTTTGGCCTTCTCGATGGCGCGCAGGATCATCCCCTTCTCGGGGACCGACTTCCAGCCGGCCGGTGTGTTGTAGTAGCGGACGCCGGCCGTGGTCTCGTCTGGCTCGCGCTCCTGGTACTCCACGTCCATCCCGTTGATCCGGATCGTCGGGGAGCCGATGCACTTGATCGCGATCGCCTCTTCGTCGGCGCGGATGGTCGTCTCGGCCACCTCCACGTCGTTGAGCCCGGACTCATCGAGGGCTTCACGCAGCAGCGCGCGAACTTCCTCGTGGTGGTCCTGGCCGCGCTCGGTCAGGGTCAGGGTGACTTCCATGGGGAGGCTCTCCTCGGTCGGGTGCTGGTCGCACGGTCCATTCAATCAGGGTTGGAATCGGCGCTGAGCATAACGCGCCTGCGCCTCGGGATCAGCGGCCGATCGGCCCGCGGTCCGACCGGTCCGCTTCGACCAGCGCGCGCCACTCGGCGACGATTCGGTCATCGTGCGGAAACGCGAGCGGTGGGAGCGCATCCGCGCCGAACCAGCCGACCTCGAACGCCTCGTCTCCCGCCGCCGCCTCGCCACTCACGAGGTGGCCCGCGTAGGCGATGAACACGACGATGTTGTCGGCCTCGGAGTAGACGCCGATCAGCGCGTCGATCGCGACGTCGACGCCGGTCTCCTCGAACACCTCGCGAATCGCAGCGTCCTCGACGACCTCGCCCGCGTCGACGTATCCAGACGGGAAGGCCCATTTCCCCAGGGCGGGCTGATGGTTCCGGCGGACGAGCAACAGTTCAGGCTTCGCCGCTGCCGGCCCGCCCGGCCTCGACACCAGCACCCCGGTCGCGACCTTGGGGTCGCCGTACCAGACGTAACCGCAGTTCGAGCAGGTCGGGCGACCATCGTCCGTCGGATCGACGATCGCCGTGCCGCAGCGTGGACAGTGGTTGGGTGCGACCGATTCCACGGTGAGTCCTGCTCAGCTCTGATCGGGGGCCGGCTGGAACGCCGGGGCGACTCGCGACATGAACAGCTCGAGGTTGCGCCGCGCGGTGTCGACGGCCATCGGTCCGATCCGGAACGAGGCGAGCACGCCACCGGCGCCGGTGGCCTCGATCGCCGCGATCCGTTCCGCGACCGTTTCCGGCGACCCGTGGATCAACGCCGCCTCGACGTTCCGGCGCGGGAGCGCCGCCACGGTCTCTTTCGTGACGCCCTCGATCGCGTTGCCCTGCTCCTCGAACATGCGGTTGCGCATCGCATCGCGTAGTTCGGACTGGCGCTGGTACGCCGGGATACCGACGTTCGCTGCCTCGTCGTCGGTCTCGGCGACGAAGATGTTGCGCCAGACCCAGCTTTCCGCCGTGTTTGCAGCGATGCGCTCCTCGTCATGGCCGTTCGCCCGCATCTCGACGCGGTAAGCGTCCATCCGCTCAGCGGTGACCTCGATCGGCTGGATGTTCATCAGGAACGGCCGGCCGGCCCGCGCCTGCGCCAGCACCGAACGTTCGCTTGAGCACGCGCGAATCACCTGCGGGTGCGGTTTCGTGAACGGACGAGGTCTCAGCGCCGGGATCTCGACGTTCCAGAACTCGCCGGCATGCGTCACGCCGTCGCCCGTGTTGGATGCGGTCCAGGCCCTGACCATCAGCTCCTCGGCCTCGACGAGTCGCGCCTCGGCCTCTGCGAACGGTATGTCGAACCCGTCGTATTCGTAGGTGTTCGTGCTGGGCCCGCGGCCGAGACCGACGATCAGCCGCCCCTGGCTGAGGTGATCGATCAGCGCGACCTGCTCCGCCATCCGCACCGGGTGGTGCAGCGCCATCTGCGCGACCGAGTACCCGATCTTGATCCGATCGGTGGCCATCGCGAGGGCGGCCGAGAACGTCACCGGATCGACGTACGCGCACATCCCGTCGAAGTGGTGCTCAGCCAACCAAACCGCGTCCATCCCCAGCTCGTCGGAGCGCCGCGCCTCCGCGATCGCCTCGTCAATGAATCGCCCGTCCTGATCGGGATCATCAACGGTCGGAAACAGAAAATTCCCAAACCTCATGACCCTTCGGGTCCTTTCTGACCTTCGGCCTTGGCGCGCCACTTGTTTCAGGCCCCGATGGCATTGTGACGCTAGCAGGTCGCTCACGCGCCCAACGTCGTTCTCGTGTCCCACAACAGGACGAACCAGCAGATCAGGAGGGATTCCCGAGCATGCGAGGGAGTCTCGAGCGCCCACCCGAAGGTCAAGAAGGGGTCGAAGACCCTCGAAGGTCAGCGGAAGAGGGTGATGCGGCGGAACTCCTCGACGTAGCGGCCTTCGTCGTTACTCCAGAACGTGCGCATCTGATCGAGGAACTCGTCATCGACGTCGAACTGGCTGTCGTGCGCGACCAGCGACGCGATCTTGGTTTCGAGGACATCGGTGATGTCGACCTCGAAGTTCGACTCGTTCGCGCCCCAGAGGAAGAGCTCGCGCACCTTGTGCGGCGCCAGCCCTTGTTCGAGGTGCTGCGGGAAATTGAGGCGATCGCGCGCCGCCGGGTAAACCGCGTCGACCGTCGCGAGTCCGGTCGCGCGGTGGTCGCTGTGGTTCACGAACCCGTTGCGGATGATCACCGGCTCCGGATCGTGCGTGTACACCGCGAACGGCTGGAACTCGCGGATCTCACGCACGACCGCCTCGAGCAGCACGAGGTCGCGGACCAGCTCTCCGTCGGTGAACCCGAGGAAGCCGACGCTCTGCACGCCGAGCAGCTGCGCTGCATCGCGCTGCTCCTGCGCGCGCATCGTGACGAGCTGGGCCGGGGTGTGGGATGGATCGTCGGATCCCTTCGATCCGTCCGTGACCACTACATAACGGACCTCCCAGCCCGCCTGGGCGAGCAGGTGAGCGGTGCCGGCCGCGCCGAAGTCGGCATCGTCCGGATGAGCGGCGACCACCATCGCGCGTCGCAGCTCGCCGGCTGACTCATCGGGTGCTCCGGGGGCCTCGCGGCCGAACAGATCTTCGAGACCGGCAGCCATCAGCGTTCCTCCATGGGACGGTTTCCATCGGGCGGTTCGAGCGTCAGGGGACGGTCGTCGACGAGGGCCGCGACCGGCTGCGGGGCATGCTACCCCGTACGCGATGATCGGGCGTTAGTTGACGGGATCCGGATGCGGCGCTTAAGTTCGGAACAGAACATATGTGTCGGACACGAAGCGTTGACCAGTGGCCGCGATTCCGTGGCGGTCAGGTCAATCGGGGCATCCGACGACGTGCGGTGGGGCGCACAGCTTCTCGGGGCCGCTTGTGCGGTCGCCGGGACGGAGGAGATAGCGTGGCCGATCCACAGTTCGACGAACTCTCACCCAAGCAGCAGGGGATCCTGCGCTTCCTCGAGACGTTCATCTCGGAGCACGACTATCCGCCGTCCATCCGGGACATCCAGCATGGCTGTGACATTTCGTCGACTTCGGTCGTGGACTACAACCTGAAGCGTCTCGAAGAGAAGGGCTTCATCCGCCGCGACCGTGAGGTGTCGCGCGCGATCGAGCTGCTCGGTAGCTCCCAGCGCAGCCGCCGTCGCACGATCCCGGTCCCGCTCCTCGGCAAGATCGCGGCCGGGATCCCGATTCCGACCCCCCCGGACCAGGTGACCGCCGAGAGCGCCGCCGAGACGATCGAGCTCACGGAAGAGCAGACCGGCGGACGCAGCAATGTGTTCGCCCTCCGCGTCGACGGTAATTCAATGGTCGACGCGCTGATCAACGATGGTGACATCGTCGTCCTCGAGCCGACTCAGAGCTGCGACGACGGCGAGATGGTCGCGGTCTGGCTGAAGGCCGAGAACGAGACGACGCTCAAGAAGTTCTTCCACGAAGGCGAGCGCGTCCGGCTCCAGCCGATGAACGCGACGATGGATCCGATCTACACCGGCGCCGACAACATCGAGGTGCAGGGCCGCGTCGTCACTGCGATCCGGCCCTTCGGGCCGTAACGACGCTGTGCGCCTCCCGCACCCGAGGGTCCGGGTTCCGGCTCCCGGTCCTCGAGCCTGCGAGACCGATCGTGGCGCGCGCCGGGATCTGCTCTTCCTCAGTAGGCCGCCTCTGTAGGCCGCCGTGCCTGTCGGTTCGCTAGACTGCGATCTCGGGGCAGGGGCAGATCGCCCACGCTCCTTGGTGGACGGCATTCCGCCAACGCCGCGTGCCGCATCGCAGTCGTGCGCCGGCGAGTTCCCGCTCAGCTGCAGCGCTTGAGGACGAAGCGACGATGTCGAGCACGACCGACACACCCGTCAGACCCGAAGGCCAGGGGCCTCGGAACGAGGCGCTGATCTCGGTCGAGGGGCTCTCCGTCAGCTACCGAACCGACGACGAGACCGTCGCCGCCGTGCGCGATGTCTCGTTCGAGGTGCGCGCCGGCGAGACGCTCGCGCTCGTCGGCGAATCGGCGGCCGGCAAGAGCACGATCGGCCACGCACTGCTGGGTCTGCTCCCGGGCAATGCCGAGGTCGACGCGCGCAGCATGCGCTACCGCGATCGCTCATTGCTCGGTTTGGCCGCCGAGGAGTTGCGCCAGATTCGCGGCGAGCAGATCTCGATGATCTTCCAGGACGCCCTCGGCGCGTTGACCCCTACCCTCCGCGTGCGCGAGCAGCTCGTCGAGCTGTTTCAGGCGCACCGCAACATCTCGAAAGAGCAGGCGGAGGTCGAGGCCTTCGCCGCGCTTGAGCGGCTGCTTCCCGACGCCGAGCGCGCCTTCGATGCCTACCCATTCCAGCTCTCCGGCGGCATGGCGCAGCGGGTGATGATCACGCTGGCCGTGGCGCTCCAACCGCAGGTGATCATCGCCGACGAGCCGACGGCAAGCCTCGACCCGGGCGTTCGCATGGAGACCTTGCAGATTCTTGAGCGGCTCCGGGACGAGGCCGGCGTCGGGCTGCTGCTGATTACGCACGACTTCGGTGTGGTCGCCCGCATGGCCGACCGGGTGCACGTGATGTACGCCGGCGAGATCGTTGAGCGAGCGGATGTCCGCACGGTGTTTCGCGCCCCGCGCCATCCCTACAGCCATGGCCTGCTTCAAAGCCTGCCCGGTCCGAATCAGGCGCGACTGCAGCCGCTCCGCGGTCAGCCGCCTGATCTCTCAGATCTGTCCCCCCAGTGCCCCTTCCTCCCGCGCTGCGCGAAGGCGGTTTCGCAGTGCCGGATCGATCCGGCGCCTGCCCTCGAGCCGGTTGGCGACGAGACCGGTCACTTCGCCGCCTGCTACAACCCAATCGCCGTCCCGCTCCGCTCCTGACCTCGGGTCCCTTCGGGACTTCTCGACCCTTCGGGGCTGTCGGCGGCCGTTCGTTGTCGGGTCGCATCTTCGGGTTTCCGTTTCGGCTGGATGAAGAGAGCCTCGCGGCCGGGTGCTGCCAATTCGGATGCGCAAGCATGCCCGAATCGATTGCCGATTCCCGACGGCCAGGTCGCGAAGCGTCGGCGAGGGCCGAAGGCCCTAGCGCGGGGCCGAAGGTCCGCGGGTCGCGAGCTGGCAGACGAGGAGCTCGAGGGCGAGCTCGTCGCTCAGCTTGCCGCTCTTCACGGCGAAGTCGGCCGCCTCGACGTCGCGCAGGTTGGCCTCAGCGGTAACGCGATTCACCTGCCGCGCCTGGCGCATCACCTTGGTGAGCGGGAACCCGCGTAGTCCGGTCGCGTCGCCCACTTCCTGCTGTGATGCGTGTGCCTCGAGGAGTTCGGTCGCGCGGATCAGGTGGCGGAGCTGACGGGCGACCATCACCTGCAGCAGCGTCGGCGCGAAGCTGCCGTCGTCCAGCACGCGACGCAGTAGGCGCAGCGCGAGTTCAGCTCGTCCTTCGACGATCGCGTCCACGAGGCCGAACATGCTCTCCTCGCGGGCCTGCGGCGTCATCAGCCGCACGTCGGCGGCGGTGATCGAGGGCGATCCCGTGGCCGAGGCATGCGCCGCGAGCTTGTCGAGCTCCTGCGCCAGGGCGCGGAGATTCGCCCCGATCAGATCGACCAGCGTGTCGATCGCGTCACCGTCGATCGCGATCGAGCGCGCTGTCGCGCGGTCATAGAGCCACCGCCCAACTTCACTCGGGCCGCTGCGGTTCCAGGTCTTCAGCTCCGCGAACTCGCGGACATCGGCGTCCGGGACGCTCTTCAGCGCCTTGAGCACCGGCGACCGCCCGGGCCCCGATCGGTCATCGCGTCGCGATGGAGCGGGCTCGAGGAGCGCGACGTGATTTGAGGGCGGGAGCTGAGCGGCCGCGTCAATGAACGGCTGCCATTCGTCGGCGACGCCGCGTCGAGAGCCGAGCGCCGTCAGCAGCCCGTCGACGATCACGAGGCGCGATTCGGCCAGGAATGGCACGGCCATCGCGTGCTGGGTCAGCTCGGCTGGCTTGAGGCCCCGTCCGGCGAGCACCGAGGTGTTGCTCGCGAGCATCCCGTCCGCGTCAAGCGTCTGCTTCAACTCAGCGAGCGCTTCGCTGCTGCGGAAGTCGTCAGAGCCGTAGAAGACGTGCAGCATCGCGTTCCCTGGATCTCCGCGGTCCCGTCCAGCCGGGCTCGCTCCGCGCCTAGTCGATGTCCAGCTGCCAGCCGAGCCAGCTGGCGACCGTCGCGCCGACGAAGATCGCGATCCCCGGCCAGAGCAAGCTCGGGAGGAACGAACCGCCGCCCGCGCTCGCATCGTAGAGCGCCCAGCCGCCCGCTGCGGCAACTCCCGGCAACGGCAGCCAGATTGGGAACCGCGGGTCGTCGTCGTCAACGAGCGCGTCGCGCAGCAACTCGCCCGCTCCGGCCGCGACCGGATCGTGCTCGCCCGCTTCCGAGGCGTCGTCGTCGATCGGTGGGCTGTCGTCAGTCACTGCTCGGCCCCCGCCGCGCGCCGTCTCCGGGCGACGCCAGCCTCGATGCTACGGCCGGCCGCGGGGGAAGACGAACGGCGGCACACTGTCGTCGGCGCCGGTGCCATCGGGCGCCGGAGTCGACGCGATGGTGAACTCGTGCTCGGGCGTCCGTGCCGGCGGCTCGTTCGGGTCGCGCTCCGTGTCGCCGGTCGTCGACCAGGCGACGTAGGCGATGAGGGCGACCGCGGTCAGGCCGAGCGAAGCCGCGATCAATCCGGCGTTGAGGCTTGATCCATCGACGAGCACGCCGATCGCCGGCGTCACCACGACGGTCGCGCTGCTCGACACCATCGAGGCCGTCGAGATCACGGTCGCCCGTTCGCCCTCGCCGACCCGGCGTGACAGGAATCCCGAGGCGTTCGTGAAGACGAGGTGGTATCCCGCCGCCGGCAGCATGAAGAACGCGTACATCCACGGCCAGTCCGAGACGCCGGCGAGCAAGGATAATGAGCTAATCACGGGTACGACCAGGAACAGCCGCGGGAGCCCGATCCGCAGGCCCGCCGCGCCGGCGATCCAGGCCGCCCCGGCGCCGACCAGCAACTGCGCCGCGACGAAGACCCCGAGGCTCCAGACCGGGAAACCGAACTTGATCAACAGTGGCTGTTGGAGGATCGCCATCAGCGAGATTGCGACCGTGGACACGCCGTTGATCAACACCACCGACCACATCGAACGGGTCGTCGCGATCCGCCGCAGCGCGCCCGTGCCGATCGAGCGCACGCTGCTGCGGCCTCGGCGGTGTGGCGGGTCGACCATCTTCAGCACCAGCCACAGGCTCGGCAGCGTGAGTGCCGCGCTGAGCAGGATCGGGGTGACCAGCGGGGTCCAGCGCACCATTAGCGATCCGCCGACCGTCATCGCCGCGAATCCGCCCATCACCAGCGCGTTGAAGCGGCCGAGCTTGGGCTCGAATTCCTCGGTGCGGCCGAGCGGCTCCAAGGTGTCGTAGAGCAACGCCTGATCGGCGCCTGAGAATGCCGCGTCGGACACGCCGAACGCGGCGTAGGCGATGACCAACAGCAGCAAGCCCTGGCCGAGGCCAAACGTGACCAGTCCGAGGATGAAGACCAGACCAGCGGCCAGCAGCACCCGCCGCCGGCCGAAGCGGTCCGCGAGGATGCCCGAGGGGATCTCGGTCAGTAGCACCGAGGCCGCGTATGCCGCCTCGAAGAACAGCACCTGACCGAGGCTGAACCCGTGCTCCTCGATGAGGTAGACGACGAAGATCGCCTCGCCGAGCCAGAAGAACCGCAGCCACCACCACCAGCCGAGGAGGCCGAGGTTGCGCTCCATGGAGCGCTGTAGCGCGGCGTCGGGTGGGGCGGCGCTCCCTGCCATCGCTGCAGGCTAGGTCCTCTGCAGTCCCGGTGCTATCCGTTCGCCCGCGATCTGTTCCCGTGCACCGCGGACCGCTACGGGAAGAGGTCGAGCTCCATCTCGCGCACGATCTCTTTCGCCGATCCGTTGCCGCGGGGATAGCTGTATCCCCGCAGGATTGCGACCGGAACCCCGTCGCTCTTGCCCATCACCATCTCAGCGGCGCCCGCGATCTGATCGGCGACGCAGATCGTGGTGACGCGCAGCTCGCGTCCGTCCATGTCGTTCTCGCCGACGTAGTCTCGGAACGGGAGCATCCCCGCGACCCCGATCGCGATATTCGTCTGGCCGTGACGCCAGGGCCGGCCGAAGGTGTCAGTCATAACAACGGCGACATCGGCGCCCGTCCGCTCCGCGATTCCGGCGCGAATCCGTGCGCACGAGGCGTCCGGGTCGACGGGGAGTAGCGAGACGAACTCCTCGCCACCCACGTTCGAGCCGTCGACGCCGGCGTTCGCGCACTTGAAGCCGTGTCGCGTTTCCGTGATCAGCACGCCACCGACCTGGCGGATAATCCGCGTTGACTCGCGAAGCACCGCCTCGACGAGTCGCGGATCCTTCTCGGTGCGATCCGCGAAGTCGAGGGCGAATGGGCTCGGCTCGAACTCGTCGAGGCGCCGGAGCTGGTGTTCGGCACGCGACACGATGCGCTGAGTCACTGCGATCGCGTCGCCGTCCTCGATCCCGGTGCCCTGGGCCGAGGCAGCGGCGATGATCAGCTCGGCGATGTCTTCGTCAGGCTGGACGATCGGCATCCCGCCCAGGCCGATCACGCGCAGTTCGTTGTTGCTGGCGGTGGTCACGAGGAAGCCCCTAGCTCGAGTCCGGCGACCTGGATGCCGGAGTGTGCTTTGTAGCGTCCGTTGACGCCGATCAGCAGGATCGTGATGCCCTCGACGAATCGCGAGAAGCGGAGCGGACCGGCGTCGACGGCACGCGCCCCCTGGATCTCGTTAGCGAGCGCCATGACCAGCTCCTTCGCTTCTTTATCACCACCCGTCACCAGCACGTCTGCGTTGAGCGGCGCGTCTGGCTCGAGCAATACCTCGGCCGAGAGGTTGTGGAACGCGCCGATCACGCGGGCGTCCGGCAGGATCTGCTTCGCCTCCTCGGTCGCGGAACCGGCCTCGACGTCGACTGGACGCGGCCCTTTCTCGAAGTACACCGGTACGACGGCGTCGACGACGATCTTGCCGTCGAGCGCAGTGCCGAGGCCTTCCAGCGTTGGCCGGTGCGCCGAATAGGGCACGACGACGACGACGAGGTCGGCCGCAGCGACGGCGGTGGCGTTGTCGGTGCCCGTGACCGTGGTCGCCGTGGAGGCGGTCGTGGCGAGGCTCGCGGCGAGTTCAGCGGCGACCTCGGCTCCGCGCTCCGCGCCGCGACTGCCGATCACGACCTCATGCCCGGCCAGGGCGAAGCGCGTCGCCAACCCCCGCCCTTCCGGGCCAGTGCCCCCGACCAGCGCGATGCGATGAACCATCGGAGTTCCGATCTGTGCGTTGAGTTGCTGGATTGATACGTGTAGCGCGCTCCGGGTCCGAGACCGTGCGCGCGGCCGGAATCGACCGACCTGAATTGACCGATGGGGAACATACAATGAACGTGCCGCGTCTGCGCGACCGAAACGTCGACGTCAGGGCTGAACGAACTGCGGGCGGGGACGGAGCGCATGACCTCGAATCCGGCCGTCGATCGCGAGCCCGCCGTGGTAGCAGACGCCGTCACGCCTGCTGTCAGCATCGAGGGCGTGACCCACGAGTACGCCGCTGAGACCGGCAGGGTGCACGCCCTCGCCGCCGTCGACCTCACGATCGCTCCCGGCGAGTTCGTTTCGATTGTGGGCCCGTCCGGATGCGGCAAGACAACGTTGCTGCGCGCGGTTGCCGGATTGCTGGAGCCGGCGTCCGGGGCGATCGAGGTCTTCGGCGCCGCGCCGCAGATCGCCCGCCGCGATCGAGCGCTTGGCCTCGTCACCCAGGAGCCCGGCCTGATGCCATGGCGCTCGGTCGAGGCCAATGTTCAGCTCGCCCTCGATCTCGCCGGCGCCTCAGGTTCCGCCTCGACCTGGCTGGAACGCGTCGGAATCGACCGATATGCGGGCCTCTACCCGGCGGAACTGTCCGGCGGGATGAAGCAGCGCGTTGCCCTTGCCCGGGCGCTCGCCGTGGAGCCGCGGCTGCTGCTGATGGACGAACCATTCGGGGCGCTCGATGAGCTGTCGCGCGAGGCAATGCGGCTGGAGCTGCTCGCGATCTGGGAGCGCGAGCGGGTGTCGGTGCTGTTCGTGACGCACTCGATTCGCGAGTCCCTGTTGCTGTCCGACCGCGTGGTGGTGATGAGTGGGTCGCCCGGCCGGATCCTTGACCAGATCGACGTCGAGTTCCCGCGACCGCGCACGGACGCGCTGCTCAGCGAACCGACGTTCATCGAGGCGGAGCGACGGATCCGCGATCTGCTGCGGACCGCCGTCTGATGCAGGGCGCGAGCCAGATTGAGACGCCAGCGGCGGCCGAGACGGTGCGCGGCACCGCCGGTCCGTCGATGAATGCGCGCGTGCGCAGCTGGCTGGCGGTGGGCCTGCCGCCGCTGATTGCACTGGTTGTGCTCGTCGTCGGCTGGGAGTTCTGGGTCCGCGAGCGTGAGGTCGCGGAGTACCTCGTCCCGAGGCCGTCCGCCGTCTTGGAGGCACTGCGGGACGACCCCGGGCGGTACGTCACGGCCGCGCGCGAGTCCCTGACCGCGGCGCTCGCCGGGCTGACCGTCGCCAGCTTCGGCGCCTTCGGTTTAGCGGTTGTGATGGCGCACTCGCGGTTGCTGGAGCGCGCCCTCTATCCACCGGCGCTGCTCCTCAAGCTGACGCCAATCGTCGCCGTCTATCCGTTGTTCGCGATCTGGTTTGGGTTCGGGCTCTGGCCGAAGGTCGCGATCGCTGCGCTCATTACCTTCTTCCCGATGCTGGTCAACGCGTTGATCGGTCTGCGCGCCGTCGACCCGGCCGCGCTCGATTTCATGCGTGCCCTGGACGCCTCGAGGTGGCGCGTGCTCTGGTCGCTTCGGATGCCCTCGTCGCTGCCGTACGTGTTCGCGGCGTTGCGGATCTCCGTCCCGCTGTCGCTGATCGGCGCTGTCGTCGCCGAGTTTCTGTCAGGTTCCTCGGGAATGGGGCAGCTCATCCTGATTGCGAACGGTGATTTCGACACCCCCACGCTGTTCGGGGCGATCGTCGTGCTGGCGGCGCTGGGCGTGGCCCTGACCGGAATCGTTGCGTACATTGAGCGCCGCGTGCTGTTCTGGCACGAATCGATGACCGGGCCGTAGCGCCCGCGCACACTGCGCGGATGCGGTCCGAACGGCTGAGTCCCTGCGTGTAGCGCCCGCGCCCAAGGCGCGGATGCACGCTCCGCAGACCCTGGAGACCTTGCTATGCCGCGCTTTGTTGGACTCACGGCGATCGCCGTGTCGGTGCTGCTGCTCGTCGCTGCCTGCAGCGACAGCGAATCGACGCCCACGCCGACCGCGACGCCCGACCCTGTTGGTCCCGAGGCGACGGCGAGCGCCTCGCCGACCGAAACTGCGACCGTCGCTCCGACGAGCGAACCGACGCCTGAGCCGCGCGAGATCACCTTTATGGCCGGTTTCCGACCGCAGGCGAACCTGCCCTTTGTGGCCGTCTACGTTGCGGACGCCGAGGGGTTCTTCGCCGACGAGGGCCTCGAGGTCGATATCCAGCACTCCTCGGGGCAGGACGAGCACCTCAAGCTGTTGCTTGATGGACAGATCCAGTTCACGACCGGGACTGCCGCGCAGGTGATTCGCCGCCGCGTCGATGAGCTACCGGTGCAGGCCGTCGCCCTGTTTGGCCAGCGCGGCGACCAGGGATATATCGCCCGCTCCGACTCGGGGATCGTCGGTCCGGAGGACTTCGCTGGACGGAGCGTTGGCTTCAAGGCTGGAGTCGTGCCTGCCGAGCTCGAGGCGATGCTGGCGACGGTCGACCTCACGCTTGACGATCTCGATTTGCAGGCGGTCGGCTTCGATGCGCGCATCTTCATCGAGGGACAGGTCGAGATCTTCCCCGTGTTCTTGAACAACGAACCAGACACCGTTCGGCGCACCGGCCTCGAGATCAACATCATCGATCCGCACGAGTATGACGTGCCGACGCTGGGCCTCACCTTCCTCGCCCACGAGGACACCGTGAGCAACGATCCGGAGCTCGTCGAGCGCTTCCTGCGCGCGACCATGCGCGCGATCGCATTCATTGAGGACAACATCGACTCGGCGGTCGCGACCACCCTCACCTTCGCCGACGGAGCTGATCCGGAGCACCAACAGTTCCTGCTAGAGACTGACCTCGGCGCCGCTCAGCGCGCGGACGGGATCGGGCGGGCGGACCCGGATCAGTGGCAGGCGCTGCTGGATCTACTCTTGGAGTTCGAGGTGATCGAGCGCCCCACTGACGTCAACGAAGCGTTCATCGGTTCGTTCGTCGACGAGCTGTACGAGTCGGGTGCCGTCGAGTAATCCGCGAGGAGCCCCGCGATGTCAGTCGAGCCGCCCACGATCGAGGATGTCCGTGCGGCGGCCGCCGAGATTGCCCCGCACCTACCGCTACCGACGCCGCTCGTCGCTTCGCCGGCGCTGTCCCAACTCCTCGAGGCTGACGTCTCGCTCAAGTTTGAGTTCGCCACGCCGGTCAGCGCCTTCAAGGTGCGCGGCGGTCTGACGCTCGCGGCGCACCTGTCTGAAGCGGAACGTGAGGCCGGCCTCGTCACCGCGTCCACCGGCAACCATGGCCAGTCGATCGCCTACGCCGCCCGGATGCACGGCATCCGGGCGGCGATCTTCGTGCCCGAAGGCGCGAATCCGGACAAGGTCGCGTCGATCCGTCGGCTGGGCGCCGAGATCCACGAGGCCGGCGAACGCTTCGACGATGCGGTTCGTGCCGCCGAATCACATGCCGACGCCAGCGGGATGCGCTTCGTCTCATCGGGGAACGAGCCGCAGCTCATCGCTGGTGTCGGGACCGCGGCGCTTGAGGTGCTCGAGCAGCAGCAGCCGGATACCGATCTTGCGATCGTGCCAGTCGGTGGCGGGAGCGGAGTCTGTGGCTGGATCACGGTTCGCGATGGCCTCGGTCATTCCGCGGAGATCTGGGGCGTCCAGTCCGCCCAGGCGCCGGCTGCGTATGAATCGTGGCGCGCTGCCGAGGTCGTTACTCGACCGAACCTAACCCAGGCCGAGGGGCTCTCCACCGGCCAGGGCTTTGCGCTGCCGCTCTCGATCATGCGCGAGAGCCTCGATGATTTCGTGCTCGTGAATGACGAGGAGATCGAGAAGGCGGTCGTCGCGCTCCTCGATCACCAGCACGTGCTGGTCGAGCCTGCCGGCGCGGCGGCGCTCGCCGCGGCCACGGCCGAGCGCGATCGAATCCAGGGGCGGCGCGTCGTCCTCGTGTGCTCAGGTGCCAACATTACGCGCGAACAGCTGGGTGCAATCCTCGGACGGGCTGGAGGCGGTTAGCCTCCGGCCGAGGGTGGGCGAGACTCCGGCTGGGGGCGGGCTAGACGACGTCCCAGATGGCTTCCAGGGTGAGCTCGCCGTCGACGAGGATCTGGAAGCTCCAGCGACCGGCACCGATCGCCTCGTCGCTCGCGTACCCGACCCAGAAGCGACCGTTGCCGGCGCCCGGCCACTGCAGCTCGGGCGACTGGTACATGAGCTCGCCGTCACGCAACACGACCCAGCGGACCCCCTGCGTGATCTCCATCCCGGCGTAGTCGAAGAACAGCAGCAGCTGCTCCGCGGTGCTGGAGGGCGCGGAGACACCGATCCCCGAGGCGCCGGCCAGGGCCCCGAAAGTCGGGTTGAACATCGCCGGCGGATCGAGCTCCACGCCGATCACGGCAGTCGAACTCGCGCGGAGCGCTTCATCGATCCACACCTCGAGCCGCCAACGGCCATTCGGCAACGCGGCCCCGGCGGGGACTCCGATCTGGTCGGAGACGAGCGCGAAGTTGTCGCCTTCCCAGGCGTAGCTCGAGGACAACGAGTCCTGCAGCACGCCATTCAGGAACCAGCGTTCCTCGATCGCCGCGCCGGGCGGAGCGCCCTGGACCGCGAATTCGAAGAACAGTTCCTGGGTGTCGCTCAAGAACCCGCGTTCGTAGTCGTACAGGTCCAGGACCCCGGCGTTGGTGGTGGCGTTCTCCGCGAAGAGCGGTCGGCTCACCCAGATATCGTCCGCTGGAATCGGTGCATCGAAGCCAGCCGGCGGTTCCACGGCGTGGACGGGCGCCGTGAAGTCGACGTCTAACGGCAGCTCCCGAGCGGTCTGGATGAGCTCCGTCGCCAGATTGAATGGCCGTAGCTGAGCGACCGGCGCCCCAGCTGCGTAATGCTCGGGAACGAGCAGCCCGACGAGCGCGCCCCCGCGGTTGAAGGCGGGGCCTCCGGTATTCCCGTACGGCAATTGCGCGTCGAGCTTGAGTTTCGTGGTGCCGGGGTGGTCCGGCTCACCGCGCCGCCCAACGACCGTGCCATCGGTCACCGTCAGTGCCTGTGATTCCACGGTGATCACCTCGAGCCCCGGGTGCCCGAACAGCCTGAGCGAATCGCCTGGCTCGAGGATCGTCGCGTCGCCGGCTTCGGCCGCCGGGAATTCGAAGCCGCCCGCGGGGAGCACGTCGCCCTGGTACTCCCGAGTGACTCGCAACACTGCGAGGCCGAGGAGGTTGTCCGCCGCGATCAGATCCGCCTCGTATTCGAGTCGCGGCGACCCACCGTTTCCGTCGTTCACGCCGATCGCAATCAAGGTGTACGCGCTCGCCCCCGTCGAGTGGTACGGCCGCACGATCGGGTATGCGGTCAGGATCAAGCCCGCCTCGCGATCAATGATCACGCCGCTCCCGTCACGTACCGCCCGGACGAAGCCGTTGGACGAGTCGATCGCCTGGATCTGCACGACCGAGCGGGCCAGCTCGTGGTCGGGGATCGATGGCGTTGGGGTCGGGGTATCGGTTCCCGTCGTGATGTCAGGCGTGATCACGATCGGCGTGGCCGTGACGCTCGCGGCTACGGGGCTGGGCGTGATTTCACCCTCGCCCGGAATCAGCTCGCTGGCCTTGTCACAGGCCACGAAGACGGCGGCGATCAGGATCAGCAGTGTGGATAGCGCGCTTCGGGACATCGATGAGCAACGTACTGTCTCCGGCCGAGGGTTGACTAGCGCACGGTTGTGATGACCCGTCGTTGCGTCGTGAGGAGCGCCGCTCCAGCCCGAAGGCGCGCCTGTCAGCTTCGCCCCGTACACTTCGCGCGGACCGATGACCGAGCGCGATCACGCCAGATCCTGGGGGCAGCAGCGATGGACTACGAGGCAATTCTCTTCGACGTGAGCAACGGCGTCGCGACGATCACGCTCAACCGACCGGAGCGAATGAATGCGTTCAGCGAGGCGCTGCTCACCGAATGGGCCGATGCGATCATCCGCTGCCAGGACGATGACGACGTCCGAGTGGTGCTGATCACTGGTTCTGGGCGCGCCTTCTGCGCTGGCGCGGACCTCAAGGCCCAGGGCGACGAGGATTATGCGCTGCAGCAGCACCGCGGGCCCGGCGAACGCCGAAACTCGCTGCGCTACAGCGTGCACCGCGTGCCGCAGGCGCTGGAGTACCTCGACAAGCCGTACATCGCCGCCGTGAATGGCGCCGCGGTCGGTGCTGGTATGGACATGGTGTCGATGGCGGACATCCGGATCGCCTCGGATCAGGCGCGCTTCGGCATGTCGTACGTCAACGTTGCGCTGATCCCCGGTGACGGCGGCGCCTGGTTGCTGCCGCGGCTGGTCGGGAAGCAGAAGGCGTTCGACCTGATCTGGAACGGCACGATCTTCGGTGCCGACGAAGCCCTCGAAATGGGCTACCTCCTCCAGGTCGTGCCTCACGAGTCGCTGATGGACGAGGCCCGTGCCTACGCCGAGAAGCTCGCCTCAGGCCCGCCGATCGCGATTCAGCTCGCGAAGCAGCTCGTCCGCCGGAGCGAGACGCTCCCGTTCATGGAAGCCCTCAACGCGGCCCAGCACGCAATGACGATCGTCCAATCGACCGAGGACTCGAAGGAAGGTCCGCTCGCCTTCCGCGAGAAGCGCGCTCCCAATTTCACGGGTCATTGATCAGGGGAATCGACGCGCGAAGTCAGCTCGATTCCGCTCCCGCAAGCCTTAGCAGCTCCTTCACACTTTGAAGACGCCACGTTGGCGTGCCCGGGTGATCCTCAAGTGACAGGAACCGGGCGGGTTGGAGGTTGGTGATGGCAGGACTACGGGCGGGCGGACTGGCGCTGTTGGTCGTGGTTTCGATGCTCGTGGGCGGTCTGGTCACCGCTCAGGTCGTCGATGACGATGCTCCTGCCGTGGCACCAGCATTGAACGGCGACGGCGTGGACTCCAATCCGAGCTCGCAGCCGGTCATCCAGACACCGGAAGACACGATGCCCGCCGACGCTGGTCCGTCGACGGTGACGGCGTTCAGCGATCTACCGTCGCTGGTCGCCTCGGTCATTGATTCCGTCGTCAAGGTCGACCTGGGCAACGGCCAGGGATCCGGGGTGGTCCTCGATACTGACGGCCACATCCTGACGAATTATCACGTGATCGAGAGTTCGATCGACACGAACCAACGGATCGTCGTCGAGCTGCCGGACGGGAGCTCCGCGATCGCAACTGTGCTCGGCACGGACCCCAGCAGCGACCTCGCAGTGCTCCGTGCAGACTTCGACCCTGCGATGTTGAAGCCGGCTACGCTCGGCGACTCTGACGCCGTAGCGATCGGCGAGTCAGTGTTCGCTATCGGGACGCCGTTCGGCCAGGAATCGACGTTGACTGCGGGCGTGGTGAGCGCGGTCGGCCGAGTGACGCAGTCGAGTTTCACGGATCGCCGGATTCTCAATGTCATCCAGACCGACGCTTCCCTCAACCCGGGTAACTCGGGCGGCCCGCTGTTCAACGCCGCTGGTGAAGTGATCGGGATCAACACCTCGATCACTGGTCCGGACGGGTTCCGAGGCAGCGTGGGCCTTGGCTTCGCAGTCCCGTCGAACATCGCACTCCGCTATCTCCCGCAGCTGCTTGACGGCGAAGACGTGCAGCACACTCAGCTCGGCGTGAACGGTGGTGATGTCGACGAAGTGGTGGCCGCCGATAACGGGCTCAGCGTCACGCGCGGATTCCTCGTCGGGAACCAGGTCACGGGTGCCGCCGCCGCGGCCGGCGTGCAGTCAGGTGACGTCATCACCGACATCGCCGGCACGCCCATCGAGTCCTTCGAGGATCTCGCCGTCGAGATCGACAATCACGAGGTGGGCGACGACGTCGTGCTCACCATTATCCGCGGGGGCTCGGAGATCGAGCTGACCGCAACGCTTCAGGCCTGGGTCGGCTAGCCCCCGCGCGTCGACTCAAGTACCTCCACACGCAACCCCGGTGGCTACAACCACCGGGGTTGCTGCTGTAGCGTGCCGTCCGAGAACGACGTTCGACCGGAGGCGACACGTGGATACCCGTGAACTACTGCTCATCGTGCATATCGTCGGGGCGTTCATGCTCGCCGGTGGTTCGCTGACGGCAACGTCACTCGGGATCTACGCGGGAGCCGGGACCAGCACGCATTCGATTCGGGTCGCCACCGACCTGCAGGTACGCGTGGAGCGATTCCTGATCACCCCGGGAGCGCTGCTCGCGATCGTCTTCGGCATCCTGCTCGTCCTGGACAGCGAATTCATTGATTTCAGCGAGGCCTGGATTAGCGTCGCGTTCGTGCTTTGGTTTGTGTCCGCCGGGCTTGGGACGGGCATGCTGACACCTCATGCCAAACGCGTGAAGGCCCGTGCTGACGAGCTCATCGCGCAGGGCGTTACCGACAGCGCGGAGCTGCAAGCGGAGTTCGCCACGCCGCGAGTGAAGGCGGTGGGCGCGTCGCTCACACTGATTCTGGTCGTGTTCGTCTGCCTGATGGTCGCGAAACCCGGCGCGTAGCGCGTCGACCGGAGTCGACCGCTCGCCTAGCGTCCCTGCGGGAGCCCGAGGGCACGCCCGGCGACGAGGAGCCACGCCCGGTCGGCGGCGAGCGACACGCGCTGGTTCGCGCGGCCCAGCAGGTCACGGTAGACACGACCCAGCGCCGACGGCGGGACGACCCCGCTACCCACCTCGTTGCTGACGATGATCGTTGCTGCGCTGCGCGCGCGGGCGGTGGCGATGACCTGGTCGATCTCCCCATCGAGCTCCGCCTCGAGCGTCGCGACCGCGGGTCCGCTCGGTTCTTCACCGAGTGGCAGCAGTCGGTTTGAGACCCAGAGCGACAAGCAGTCGAGCAAGACCGTCGACTCTGTGGGCACTGTGCCGAACGCAGCGGCGACGGCACGAGGCGCTTCGACCGTCGTCCAGTCCTCCGGCCGCTGTGCGCGGTGGCGAGCGATCCGGTCGCGCATTTCGTCGTCCAGCGGCTCGAGCGTCGCGAGGTAGACGACCGAGTTACCCGCAGCCGCGGCAAGCTGTTCCGCAAACGAACTCTTCCCGCTGCGGGCGCCGCCGGTGACGAAGCTGAGCTGTCCCATGGTCGGTTCCATCCCGTTATCCGAGGAGCCCCGGCTCGATCCACCCGCGTTGATCGGCTGCCACGATCGACAGCCAGGTGACCGCTTGCGCAATCTCGATCGCCGCGCCGAAGACATCACCGGTGACACCGCGGAGCAACCGGGTGGCAGCTGCGGCCACCACGAGTGCCGCCCCTCCGGCGACGAGCAACACCACGAGGCCGCCCACACCGAACAGCGCGACCGCCGCTGCCGCAGCGATCGCCGTGCCGAACGGCGCCGTCAGCGGCCAGACCCCCTGGTGGATTGCCTGCCCGAGGCCGCCCGCGCGCGCCGGTGCGAACGTAGCGACGAGCGGGATCACCGCCCAGCGCCCGAGCGCCGGCCCGAGGACGATCGCGCCGGAGCGGACAGGATCCTCGAGCGAAACGAGCGCGGACCAGCCGACCAACAGCACGAGCACCACCGCCATCACGCCCGCCGGCCCGGTCGTCCCGTCGCGCATCACCTCGAGGCGTCGATCACGGTCGCCCTGTACCGCGAGGCCGTCGGCGGTGTCGGCCACCCCGTCGAGGTGCAGTCCGCCGGATGCCAGCGCGAGCGCGGCGATCAGCAGCGCCGAGGTTGGTGCGACCGGGAGCAGCTCGGAAAGCGCGCGGTCGAGCGCCAGCAGCGCGAGCCCGATCAGTAATCCGATCGCCGGATACCACCCGACCGCTGCGGCAAAGACGCGGTCGTCGTGCTGCTCAACTCGGCGCAGTCGTAGCGGCGTCAGGAACTCGAAGGCGATCGGCAATCCCGTGATCGCCCGCCGGATCGCGCTCACGCTTCGGGTTCGACGACCGTCTCGGAGTCGGCGACGCCGGCCTCCTCGAACGTCGCCATCTCATCGAGGAGCCGGCAAGCGGCGACGCAGAGCGTCATGCCGAGCGCCGCGCCGGTGCCTTCACCGAGGCGCAGATCGAGTTCGAGCAACGGCTCGAGCTCGAGGACCTCGAGGGTCGCGGTGTGCCCAGGTTCCGGCGAGCGATGTGACGCGATGAGGTAGCCCCGGACCTCTGGTGCGATCGCCGTGGCGATGAGCGCTGCCGACCCCGAGATCACGCCATCGACCAGCGCTGGGACCCGCCGGGCGGCCGCGCCCAGATAGACACCGGCCAGCACGCCGATCTCGAAGCCACCTACGGTCGCGAGGAGCCCCACACCGTCGCCGAGGTCGGGCTCGTTCACACGGAGCGCCGACTCGATCGCAGCGATCTTGCGGATGTGGGTCTCGTCGTCGATACCGGTGCCGCGCCCCGTGATCGCCGCGGCCGGGCGTCCGGTGATCGCTGCAATGATCGCCGCGGCCGAGGTCGTATTCCCGATCCCCATCTCGCCGCAGCCGATCAGATCGAGGCCCTGGCTCTCGCGCTCGTCGTCAACGAGCGCGATCCCGGCGGCCAGCGCCCGCTCGGCCGCGCCGCGCGTCATCGCCGGACCCGCCGTGATGTCGGCCGTGCCTCGTCCCAACCGCACCGCCTCGAGCCGCCGGTCGTCGCCGGTGTCCGAGGCGACGCCGGCGTCGACGACGCGCACCCGCGCCCCGGCATGATCCGCGAGCACGTTGATCGCCGCGCCGCCCGCCAGGAAGTTCGCCACCATCTGGCCGGTCACCGCGCTCGGGTAAGCCGAGACCCCTTGCGCCGTGACCCCGTGGTCAGCGGCTGCGACCACGATCACCCGCTGCTTGAGCCGGGGACGGGGGTCAGCTGTCATCCGCGCGATCCGGGTGGCGAGGTCCTCGAGCCGTCCGAGCGATCCGGGCGGCTTGGTCAGCTGAGCTTGACGCTCGATCGCTTCAATCCCGGCATCACCGCTCGGGAAAACGATGTCTTTGGTCGTCTGCTGGATCAGTTGATTGGCGTCGGTGCGGTCGGTCACGGTCGGGCCAGCCTCGGGTCTGGGCCGCAGGTCATCATTGCGGCGACGCCGTCAGCAACATCCCCGGCGTGATGAAGTCGTTCATAAGTTGGCTTGACTGAACCTTGACAGGCCATTCCCGGTGAGTATGCTCTTGTTACCACAATCACGAACGGATACCGCTTGTGATAGTGATATGGCGCGTAAGCGCTCTGCTGAATCTCAACTGACCGCAAGGTCAGCTGAGACCGGGGGAACCATCTTATTGGGGTGAACCCTCCTACGGGAGGGCGGGTCAACCTGGACCGACCCGAACCCGTCAGCTAACCCCGGAAGCAGACGATTCAGGCCCAGCCGGCGGGACGCCGGACGCACCACTGATCGAGGAGTGCGGGGCATGATTACCAGTACCCCCCCGAAGAACTGTCCGCGTTGCCGTGGCCTCATGCTGATTGAGGACGACTGGTACGGGAAGTTCGGCACCTGCATCGCTTGTGGATTCGTCCACGACAGCGAGCGCTGTGACCCCAAGGACATCGAAGAAGAAGAGCGGCTGATGGCTGGCAAGCAGCGCCGCCGACAGCCTTCGCACGGCAAGCTCCGCCTCTAAGCAGCCTTCGGCTGCACGACGCCCTGCAGGACAAGAACCACGGTTCTGGCCTGGCGGGTCGTGTCTGAGGCAGGTGACGCCTGCGACCGAGTGGTCGCGGGCCGTCCGTGGCTCTGCGTAGCGCAGGGTCGCCGGCGCCGTGACCGATCCGCTCCCGACCGTTAGGCGGCCGGGGAGCGGAACGCTGGCTTCGCCGCCTCCAGCGGTGGGTGGAGTGGCGTCAGCATCCCCTCCTCCGGGAGCTCCAACGAGCCCAGCATCATGACGAAGTCGCGCAATAGATCAGCGCGATAGCGTCCGCGCATCGTTTCTCGCAGTGTGTACAGCGCCCGGTACGCCCCGGCGTCCGTCCGGCCCGGCCGATTCGTGAGCGTGTCGAACGTGTCCGCAAGCTGCACGATCTGCAGGTGTAGCGGCAGGTCCGCCGACATGACGTGATGTTCGGCGGCGATTTCCAGGATCATCGGGTCGCGCACATCCGCGTCCATCAACATGCCGGCGCCGCGTTGCGGGTGCTTCGCCAGAAACGCCCGTTCACCATCGCTGAGCGCCGATTCGTCACGTCCGAGTAGGTCCGGGTCCGCGTTCGCGAGCCCCACATCGTGCGCGAGCGCACCGATGCCGATCATCCGCAGTTGGTCCTCGTCGAGTTCATCACGCCTCGAGGCGAGCGCGACGGCGTAGGCGGCCGTATTCATCGAATGTGAGTAGAGGCGGTCATTGCCGACGGCGAAGCGGATCAGATGCGGGACGATCTGAACGTCGTCCGCGATTCGCTTCACGGTGGCATCCGAGACGTCGCGGACGCGGCGAATGGTGCCGCTGTCGTCCAGCGATTGGAACGCGGCCTGCAGCGACGTCTGCACCGTGTCACGGAGAATCGTGCCGACGGCTTCAATCGAGGGGGCCTCGTCGAGGCGCTGCTCGAGCATCTCCGAGAGGTAGACGTCCAGCAGCGGTCGCGCGTTTGCGTCGATGTAGAGGATTTCAACCGCGCGCCGACGCAGCTTGGCGAGTGACCGCGCGTCGACCGGTTCTCGGCCTGAGCGATAGAGCAGGAACTGTTCGCCGATGCGGACGTACAGATCCACGCCGGTGACGGTGTCAGCGGCGACGACATCGCGCGGAATGGCGATGTAGGTGCGATCGGTTCCGTCGGTCACGGCACCGTTACCTCCCGCAGCCCGGCGGCCGCGTTCTTCCAGCGATCATCGGAGCGTCAGGTCCGTTCCGATAGCGCTTTCTGACGGGGCCTCCTCCTGACGCCGGGCTCCTGACCGGGAATCCGCCGCCGGATCTAGGGGTTTTACCTATGCAGGATGACCGGGACCGACCCCTAGGATGCAGCGACACGGGGAGAACACACGCCACGGAACCCCCCCGGATTAGCAAGGAAGCTCCCCATGACGTCGACCGAGCCGGCCATCAGCGTGGCCACCGCCGAAACATCCGGTTGCGTGCATCACTGGCTGCTGACCGACCCGTCAGAGGGTCGCATTCCCGCGACGTGCAAGCGTTGTGGGGCGAGCAAGGGCTTCCCGACGAACCCGGAGGGCACTGACCGTTTCGACGACTACCGCGAACTGACCCAGTCCAGCACGTACTACGCAGGTCGGCAGGCCGCGTAGCCGGTTTCGGACCTGTTGATAACTCATTGAGATCACTGGGTTGAGCACGTACGCTCAACTGCGCAGGGAGGCCTTATGACTACTCATGACCGCAATCGAGATGCCGCGCCCGTCACCCGAGCCCGTCCGATGCGGACCGGCCACCGTGTACGGATCCTCGTCGCCGACGATCACGCGCTGCTCCGCCAGGCGCTCCGCATGATGCTTGAGTCCCAGGAGGGCCTCGAGGTGGTTGGCGAAGCGACCAACGGCCGCGACGCCGTTGAGAACGCCGAGCTGCTCATGCCCGACGTGGTGCTGATGGACATGGTGATGCCGGGCTTGAACGGGATCGACGCGACGCGCCAGATCTTGAAGCGCTCGCCGAACACCAAGGTCCTGATCCTGACCGCCTACCTCGAGGACGAGCGACTGCTCCAGGCCCTGCGTGCGGGTGCGTCCGGCTACGTCGTCAAGAACTCGGACATCGAAGAGCTGTTGCTCGCGATTCAGTCCGTGCGCCGCGGCAACACCTACTTCTCCACCTCGGTCTCCGACGAGATCGCGGTGAACGAAGTATTGCTCCAGGCGAAGCAGCCCGAGGGCCGCACCGGCTACGACCTGCTCACCAACCGGGAGCGCGAGGTGCTGCAGCTCATCGCCGAGGGTCTCTCGAACCAGGCGATCGCCGAGCAGCTCGTGATCAGTGTGAAGACGGTCGAAGCGCACCGCGCGCACATCATGACCAAGCTCCATGCCAAGAACCGCACCGACCTGATTCGCTACGCGATCAAGCGTGGCCTGGTCGGCCTCGAGAGCGCCAGCCAGGACGAGTCGAAGCTCGCGGCAGGCTAGCGATCGGTTCTCGAACCCAGATGATCCTCACGGGCGGCGAGCGAGAGTTCGCCGCCCGTTCTGCGTCTCCGCAGGTCTGTTGATGCTCCGTGCCATGGGGCTTCGATGAACGACGCGGACGGTTTGCCGCTCGTGCTCGTCGCTGAGGACGAAGACAGCGTCCGGCAGATGGTGGCGCTGGCTTTGAAGGCGATCGGCTACCGCACGGTTGTCTTCGCTGACGGCGCGGCGGCCGCTGAAGCGCTCGAAGGCGGCGTGGTACCGGACGCGGTCTTGTTGGACGTCCGTATGCCACGGATGAACGGGATCGACCTCGTACGCCACATCCGCGCTCAGGCGGCGACCGAGACGACGCCGGTGGTCGCGATGTCGGCCTACAGCGACGAACTACAGGCCCGGGAGATGATCGACGCCGGTGCCAATGCGTTCCTCGCCAAACCGTTCACGATCGAGGAGCTACGGGTGACGATGAGCGCGATCACTCGTAGCTAGCTCGCTTGCGGCTCCGTCCAACTTCGCCCTGACGCGGCTCCGCCGATCCTCGTCTTACGCGGCTCCGCCCAGCTTCGCCCCTTACGCGGCTCCGCCGCTGGGCCAGCTGATCACCGAGACGTAGCTGATGCGGCTCGGGAGTAAGAAGCGCCCGTCCTCGGTCCCGAAGTGCTGTGCAACGAGCTCCTGGGCGCGCTGGTCGCGTTCCGAGCCGGGCTCGAGCCAGTACAGCCAACGTGCCCAGTTCTGCGCGTCCGCGGCATCGACCGGATCTCGCGCCGAGCGCGGGAGCGTGCGCACTTCAAACGGACGGTCGAGGGCTCCCAGGACCGCGAGGAACTCACGCCGGCCGGGCAGCAGCGCTGGCGGTTCGCCGTACAGATCGCTCCACAGTGGCTCGAACGCGCCGCTCGGCGCGCGATCGCCAATCACGACGATGCACGTTCGGCGCGTGTGCCCCTCCATCGCCCCCAGGAAGCCGGACAGGTCGTCCTGGTCGTAGAGCACGTGGGACGCGACGCTCACGTCCGCCATGGCTACCTCGACGCCGGGGGCCGCCACGGGCGGCCAGCGCCGATCGTGGACCTCGATGTTCTCGAGCCCGGCCGACTCGGTTGCGGTGGCCATCACCTCGCGCATTGCTTCCGATGGCTCGATCGCGTGAACCGCGGTCACGCGCTGCGCAACTGGGACGGCGATCCGGCCCCCGCCGGCACCGATGTCCAGCCAGGTGTCCTCGGGACGAGCGTGTTCGAGGACCCAGTCGAGATCGGAAGCTTCGACGCGCCCAGGCCGGAACTGCGGGGCGCGTGCGCGGTAGAAATCGGCGCCCGGCTTGGTCTCGCGCAGCCGCTCGATCTGTTCGCGATTCGCTGCCACGAGGCTCGCCCACGCGGCGAACGCGACCTCCGCGGTCGGTCGGAGCGTCTCCTCGGGGTCGGGCGCAGCGGCCATCGGCGTCCTCCAGTGCGCAGTCGCGGGAACAACATCATGCCCCAGGGCTCGCTCGGCAGCCGCGCTCATGGTCTCCGGTCGCCGGAGTGAGGGCGTTCCCCGATACGGCGGCTGCCCCGGGGGCCAAACAATGGGCCTCGGGCACGACGTGTGCCCCAGGAGGTCGTCGTGATTCGAATGACCCGGCTGGATGGCACGCAGTTCTACGTGAACGCGGAGTTCATTCAGAGCGTCGAGAGCACGCCTGACACCCACGTCGTTCTGTTGAACGGCCACTCCTATGTGGTCCGAGAACAGGACGAGGAGATCGTCGAACGCATCGTCGACTACCACCGGGGAGCCGGTAGTAGCTCGCGACCACCGATCGCACTCGTCGTCGGCACCGACGACGACGAAGTCTAGACGGGACCTCGCGTGGGCATCGCCACCATCATCGGGATTGTCGTCGCCATCATCGGAATCCTCGGCGGATTCGTGATCGAGGGCGGCTCGGTCATGTCGCTCTTCAACATCCCCGGCTTCATGATCGTCGTCGTCGGCACGCTCGGCGCGACGATGACCGCGTTTCCGCTCAGCAGCACGCTGGGCATCCCCGGATCCGCGATCCGCGCGCTCACCGGCGGGAACGGTGCCGAGCCGCGCGAGATGGCCGAGCAGCTCGTGGAGATGGCCGACAAGGCTCGCCGCGAAGGCCTGCTTTCGCTCGAAGAAGAGGCGCAGAAGGTCGAGGAGCCGTTCGCCCGCAAGGGCCTGATGCTGATGATCGACGGCACCGATCCAGAGGCGCTCCAATCGATCCTCGAGATTGATATGGACCAGGAAGCGATCCGCCTTAAAGAGCAGGCAGAGATCTGGAAGACCGGATCTGGATTCTCCCCGACGCTTGGTGTCCTCGGCGCGGTGATGGGCCTGATCACCGTCCTGAGCGGTCTGGGTGGCGACGTCGCCGCACTTGGCCACGGCATCGCGGTGGCGTTCGTCGCGACGTTCTACGGCGTCGGTCTCGCGAACGTGTTGCTGCTTCCGATCAACATGAAGCTCACCGCGATCGCCAAAGAGGAGCGCCAGGTCCGCGAGATGATTCTCGAGGGCATCATCTCGATCCAGGCTGGCGACAACCCCCGCATCGTCAAAGAGAAGCTCCAGGGCTTCCTCGCCCCCGGCAACCGACTGCCGGAGGAAGACGAAGAAGATGACGGCGCCGAGGCGGCCGCCGCGTGAGTCGACGCAAGGCCACCGAGCACCACGAGGAAGAAGCCGACGAGCGTTGGGTCATCTCCTACGCCGACCTCGTCACGCTCCTCTTCGGGTTTTTCATCCTGCTGTATGCCACGGCTGATCAGAACATCGCGAAGTTCGAGTCGCTGGCGCGCGGACTTTCCGATGCGTTCAACGTGCCGGTCAACGAGGGCATCGCCCAGGGCACGCCGCTGTTCGAGGGCGGGACCGGGATCGTCCCTGGCGGCAACGACCGCGAAGTGGTGATCGAGAGCGACCTGCTCTTCGTTCGGGATTTTGTCGATCAGCGCGCCCTCGCCGAGGGTCTCGTCGGCAAGATCGTCGTCGCCGAAGAGGCGGATGGGATCAGCATCCGGCTCGCCGACAACCTGGTCTTTCCCACGGCGAGCGCCGACATACGTCTCGAAGCTCTGCCCTTGCTGGATATTGCGGCCGCGGTGATCAACGAGATCGGTCGCGAGGTCCGCGTTGAGGGGCACACCGACAACGTACCGGTGACCACTGACCGGTACGCCTCGAACTGGGAGCTCTCCTCGGCACGGGCGACCGCTGTGTTGCGCTACGTCGTCGACGACGGCGACGTCGATCCGACGTTGGTGTTCGCAGCCGGGTACGGCGAGCATCGGCCCGTCGCCAGCAATCTCACGCCTGAAGGGCGCGCCCTGAACCGGCGCGCAGATCTCACCATCCTCTATCCGCCTGCCCGTATTGGTGTGACGCCCGGCGACGGGTTGTTCGAGGACGAGCCGGGCGACGGCGTGTTCGATGTCGCTCCCGCAACGGATGACGAGTAGGAAGGCCCATCGATGGGACTCTTGAAGAAGCCGATCGTCCTCGCCATCGGCGGGGTCGTGGCTGGCGTCGCCGTGATGGCGATCCTCTACACCTTCGTCCTCGGGGGCGGGGGTTCGACGGCGGCCGCGGTGCCGACGCCTGAACCGACCGTGATTCCCGCTGGCGGGAAGCTCGGTCCGCGGCTGACGCTGCAGGACCGCGTCTTCAACCTCGTCAGTCCAGCATCGGCCCCGGTGTACGCCAAGATTCAGACCGTCATCGAGTTCGAGACGACCGATCTCCGCTGGGCCGAGGTCTTTGGGAACTGCGGCGGGCACGGCCGCGCGATCGAACTTCCGCCGGTGCGCGCTGTTTCCGCCCGCCCCGGCGCGCTCCCATCCGCGCCAGCACCCGAAACCGCCAGCGGTCCTTCCGTCAGTCCCTGTGTCGCGCTCGAGGCGGAACTGTTGCACGAGTTCGAGGAAGAGATCGGGACCGGCCTACAGCTCATTGAGGACGCGGTGACGATCATCATCAGCTCCAAGCGCCCTGAAGCGGTCGCGACGACCGAGGGCAAAGAGGCCCTCAAGGAGGAGATCAAGCACGAGGTCGAAGCGCTTATTCACCACCCGCACGTCTCGCGGGTGCTGTTCCTCAACTTCATCACTCAGTAGCGGCGGCGAAGCAAACCTCTCATGGCCGAAAACCGAGCACTTTCCCAGGGTGAGATCGATGCCCTGCTCAACCAGATCCCCGAGGGCGGGGAGGCTGAAGCAGGCGACGGTGTCGCCGCGGCAACCACCCCGTTGGACACCGGCTTCTCGCGGGTTATCAAGGCCTACGATTTCCGGCGTCCCGACAAGTTCTCCAAGGAGCAGTGGGGCACGCTGCAGTCGATGTACGAGGCGTTCTCACGGTTCGCTGGAGCGTCGTTCTCCTCGCGATTGCGGACGCTGGTCAACATTCGGCTGTCCAGCATCGATCAGGGCCTGTACGAGGAGTGGCAGGCCCAGGTCCCGAGTCAGACCGCCTGCTACGTGCTGTCGATGCAGCCGATGACCGGGAACATCGTGGTCGAGTTCAACCTCGACGTCGCGAGCGAGGTCGTCGACCGGATGCTCGGCGGCAACGGCGTCCTGATCGACCGCACCCGTGAAATGTCCGATGTCGAAGTGGGCCTGCTGCGCTCATTCAGTTCGGTGGTCGCACAGTCGCTGCAGGAGATGTGGTCGGCTGTCGTCCCGGTCCGCTCGCAACTCCAGGACTTTGGCCTCGATGCCGGCCTGATCCAGGTCGCGAGCCCGACTGACGTCGTATTGACCGCGTTCTTCGAGGTCAGCGTCGGCAACCACCTCGGCGCGATGTCGGTCTGTGTGCCCTACACCGTGCTCGAGCCGATCACGTCGCAGCTCTCCGCTCAGGTGTGGTTCTCCTCGGGCCGACCGCAGGCTTCGACCGACGAAGAACGGCTCCTGATGGAAGCGCTGCTCGCGCGCAGCGAGCTGGAGCTTCAGGTCGAGCTGGGCAGTGTGGAGCTCCCGACCAGTTCGATGCTCGATCTCCAGCTCGGCGACACGATCGTGCTCGACCAGCGCGTGGGTCGCCCGCTCGATATCACAGTTGACGGGCGCGCGCGTTTCCGCGGCCTTCCCGGCATGAGCGGCAAGCAGCTGGGTCTCCGGGTCACCGATGTGGTCGAACAGGAGTACGGCTTTGACGCGCCGGCTGCGACTGGTCTCCGACTCCCACCGGACCAGCTGACTAGCGGCGTACCACTTGCCGCGCTGCCCTCTCCGTCCGAGGAGGATCAGCCTGACGCGCCGATTCAATTGCACCCCGATCCGATCGAATCCCCCAGCGACGGTGCGCCGCCTCCGGCGACGCACGCCGCTTGATGATGGAGGACTGCCGTGGCTGACGACGAGATGCAGACGCCCGAGGACGAAGTCGCCCCTGACGCCGATGACTCGGCGGAGGAGATGACCGATCCCGAGGGCGCCGCTGCCGGCGACGAGGTGTCCGACGCCGCCGTTGACGCCTCGGCGGAGGCGGATTCCGAGGCGATGCCGGAAGCGGCTGTCGAGGACGACGCCGCCGGCGAGGAAGCGGCCGAAGTACCCACCGCGGCGCCGGGCGGGAGCGATGAGATCTCGCAAGAGGACATCGACGCGCTCCTCGCTGAGCAGGGTGATATCCCGGAACCGCCGGCGGATGATCAGCCCGCCGGAGGCGGCGCGACCGAGGTTGATGAGGGCGCCGCGACCCTACTCGGTGAGCACGCCGGATCGCTGGCGCCATTCGGGATCAAGGCCAAGGAGACGCTGTCGCTCGGCATCGAGTCGGCGATGGGCCAGTCGATCACGGTGGCCAACACGTCGGTGGTGAGCGCCGAGTACAGCGAGATCGAACAGGAGTTCGCCGCGACGCCACATCTCGGCTTCGAACTGCGCCTCTCGCTGTCGGAGACCGAGTCACACCTCGTTGGTGCCCTGATTCCGCTCCCCGATGCGGGCGCCCTGTTCTCGATCGACACGACGCCAGATCAGATGGCCGACGAAACCTTCGCACAGGGCCAACTCGAGGCCGCAGCCGGCACGATGCGGGAGTTGCTGGACCTTGTCAGCCTGACGCTCTTCAGCGAGGGGTTGTCGGCAGCAGAGGTGACGCTCTCCGATCAACGGGTTGATCAGCCTGAGTTCACGATGGGCATCGTCGCGGACGTCGCCCAGGGTGCGCCGCCGCTGCGCGTGGACCTGGTCCTCGCACTGCCCGGCGGCATTCCCGTCACGCTGACGCTGGTCGTCCCCTCCTCGCTTGCGATCCGTATTGCCGAGACGATCGCCGAGTCGGCGGCAGCGGCTCCCGAGGAACTGCCGGAACCGACCCCGATCGACGCCGCGCGGATGAGTGATGGACCGGCCGCGATCGGCATCGAGGCGCCGCCCTCGATCGCCAGCGTCGGCGCTGGCTTTGGTGGGCCCGAGGAAGCGTCCCGCCCGGCGGCAACGATCGGCGCTTCGCCGGACGTCGACGTCCACCCGGTGCGGTTCCCGCCGATGCCCGAGCTCGACCCACCGGTGACATCGCACCGCGGACTCGATCTGATCATGGACGTGCAGATGCGCGTCTCCGTCGAGCTCGGTCGCAGCACGATGACCGTGGAAGACGTGCTCTCGCTCGGTCCCGGCTCGGTCGTCGAGCTGAACAAGCTGGCCGGTGAGGCGGTCGACATCCTCGTGAACGAGCGCCTGATCGCCCGTGGCGAGGTCGTCGTGGTCGATGAGAACTTCGGTGTGCGTGTCACGGAGATCGTGTCGCCCCGTCGTCGCGCGCACGCGATGGGTGCCTGATGAAGGCTGCTGGTCGCGGCGCGCTTGGACACCGCTGGAGCCGGCTCACGCTCGGCGCTGCGCTGGGCGTCGTCGTCGCACTGCTGATGGTCGGACCGACCTTCGCTCAGGAGGCGGACTCGACGGTTTCGCCGGTCGGCGGCGCCGTGTCCGGCTACAGCGTGACCGATTGGATGAACCTGCTCCTGCGGCTGGCGCTCGTGCTGGTCGTCATCTGGTTCGCGATCATGGCGATGCGCTGGTGGGTGCGCCGCATGAACGGCGGCGTGGGCAATGGGGGCGGCCACCTGCAGGTCGTCGAGACGCGCTCGCTTGGCCCCAACCGCTCATTGCAGCTCGTGAAAGTCGGTAGCCGCGCGGTGCTGCTCGGCGTGACGAACGAGCGCATCAGTCCCGTACTCGAGATTGACGACCCGGCTGAGGTGGAACGGCTGGGGCGGCCGAACGTCGCCGAGGACTCGCCGACATCCTTCGGGGACGCCGTATCGCGCCTCGGTTCGCTGACCCGCTGGCGGCCCGTGATCGAACGCAAGCGGTCGCCGCAGCCGGCGACTCAGCCGGCTCGTGCTTCAAACGTGGCGGCGGCGCCGCAGATGCCGTTGCTGGCACCTGCTCCGAAACAGCGGAGCCGTTGGGTCACCCTTGGACGGCGCGTCATTGGTCTCGAGGATCCGCCACGGCGAGCTGTTGTTCCGGCGAGTGGCGCGCCACCGGCGGCGCCGGGCCGCGCTCCGCGCAGTATCGCCGCGGCGCGATCGGCAGCCGCTGAGCTGCCGGCTTCCCGTGCCTCTCGCGCGCGCACCGGCTACCGCCAGAACTCGATCGCCGAGGCACAGCGTGCAATCGCGTCGGTCCGTGCGGAGATGACCCGCTAGTGCAGCTCACGAAGCGCCGGGTGCGGCGGTTCGCGCTACTCGTCTTGCCGCTGCTGATGCTGGCGGCGGCCGGCTGTGTCGAGGCCGACGGCACGACCACGGTCCCGAACGTCGGGATCGGCCCTGATGCGGCCGATGACCCGAGCGGAGCGGCCACCGGCGTTCAACTGCTGGTGTTGCTCACGGTGCTGTCGCTGGCACCGGCGCTGCTCGTGATGGTCACGAGCTTCACGCGGATCATCATCGTGCTCTCGCTGGTCAGAAACGCGATGGGCGTGCCTCAGCTGCCGCCGAACCAGGTGCTGCTCGGGATTGCCTTCCTGCTCACTGTATTCATCATGGCGCCGGTCTGGACGACCGTGAACGCGGAGGCGCTGCAGCCCTACCTCGAGGGCGAGATCACACAGGACGAGGCGATCGATCTGGCCGAGGCGCCCGTGCGCCAGTTCATGCTCGCGCAGACGCGCGAGAGCGACCTCGAGCTGTTTGTGGGCCTCTCCCAGGACAGCCGGCCGGAGAGCATCGACGACGTGTCCACCTACGTGGTGATTCCGAGCTTCATCGTCAGCGAGCTCAAGACGGCGTTCCAGATGGGATTCATCATCTTCGTGCCGTTCCTGATCATCGACATCGTCGTTTCGTCGGCGTTGCTGTCGATGGGAATGATGATGCTGCCGCCGGTGGTCGTCTCCTTGCCATTCAAGATTCTGTTGTTCGTGCTGGTCGACGGATGGGCGCTGATCATCGGCTCCCTCGTGACCAGTTTCGTGGTCTGACCGAGCGAGTCAGGAGGACCTCGTGACTGATGGTGTGATCGTTTCGCTGACGCAGGATGCGCTGATGACGGCGATGCTCGTGTCGGCGCCGATCCTGATCGTGAGTCTGGTGATCGGTCTTGTGATCTCTGTGTTCCAGGCGATCACCCAGATCAACGAGGTCACGCTGACCTTCGTGCCCAAGATCCTCGGGGTCTTCGCGATCGCGGCGATCATGGGTCCCTGGATGGTGGCGACGATGGTCTCGTACACCGCCCGGCTCTACGCGACGCTGCCGCTGGTCGCGGGCTAACCGCGCGCCAATGCTCGCGCAGCTGCTCGCCGTTTCGCCGGAGTGGTCGGCCGTCTTCCTGCTGACCGCGACGCGGGTCTCAGCGGCGATCGTGCCGATGCCGGTCTTCGGGGCGCGCGGCATCCCATCCCAGACGAAGATCGCGCTCGCGCTGCTGCTGTCGTTGATTGTGCTGCCGCTGACGGAGGCACCGCCGCAGGGGGTGTCGACGAACCTCATCGTGTTCGCCTCATTGCTTGGTTCCGAAGTGCTGGTCGGGCTCTCGATCGGCATCGCCGTCATGCTCGTGTTCCACGGCCTGGAGATGGGCGCGACGTTGGTCGGTGTCCAGATGGGATTCGCGATCAGCGAGGTCTTCGATCCGTTCACCGGCGGTCGGATCGCGACCGTGGATCAGTTCTACCGGATAGTCGCGACGCTGGTCTTCTTCGCAGTCAACGGGCACTACCTCGTGATCCAGTCGTTGCTGCAGACGTTTGATGTGGTGCCGGCCGGGAGCGCCGATCTGACGTTGATCGCCGGTGACCGGGTGATTCCGTTCTTCTCTGCGCTGTTCGTCGTTGCGTTGCGGATTTCGCTCCCGGTCGTTGGGTCGCTGATGCTCACCGACCTCGCGCTGTCGCTGGTCGGGCGCACGATTCCGCAGATGAACATTCTCGTGGTCGGCTTCCCCGTGAAGATCGGCGTTGGACTGCTGGTGATGGCGGCCTCGATGCCGCTGATGACGGCATTCATGGCCTCCGTTTTCGGGCAGGCGTTGCTCGACGTCAACGGGTTCTTGGTGCCATAGATGGCTGGCGAGAAGACCGAACAGCCGACTCAGAGACGGCTCGACGATGCCCGCAAGAAAGGGCAGGTCGCCCGCAGCCGCGAGGTCGACAGCGCGTTGATCCTGCTTGCGGCGTTCACCGTGTTCCGCTTTGGGGGCGCCCGCATGTGGGCGGCTGCGGAGTCCCTGTTCGTGGACACGTTCGCCGACCTCGATCGCGACCCGGTCACCACCGAGCTCACTGCCATCCTCGGCGCGGACCTCGTGGGGCGGGCGCTGCTGCTGTTGTTCCCGCTGCTCGGCACGATCGCGGCACTGGCGCTGCTGGGCGGGATTGCACAGACCGGCGGGCCGCTGTTCTCAGTCCAGGCGCTCAAACCGCAGGGCTCGAGGATGAACCCCCTCCAGGGCGCGAAACGGATATTCGCGAGCAAGCAAGCGCTTGCGAACCTGACGAAGAGCCTCGCGAAGTTCTCGCTGCTCGGCGGGGTCGCCACGCTCGTGCTCTGGCTGCGCCGCGATGAGCTGTTCGCGCTCGGCCTCACCTCGAGCCTGCTGCCGTCGTTGGGGATCCTCGTCGACCTGTCGTTCCAGCTCGTGCTGGTCGTGACGCTGATCGTGGTGTTGATGGGCGCCGCCGACTACATGTTCCAGCGCTATGACTTCTCGACGCAGATGCGGATGTCGCGCCAGGACGTGAAGGACGAGATGCGCCAGAGCGAGGGCGATCCGCACGTGAAGGCGGAACTCGCCCGCCTCCGGCGTTCGCTGCTGTCGCGGGTGATGCAGACCGTCCCCGAGGCGGACGTTGTGCTGGTGAACCCGACGCACTACGCGGTCGCCCTGCGCTACGACCCGGCGAGCTCGAACGCGCCGGTGGTCCTCGCTAAGGGCGCGCGCCTGATCGCCCAGCGCATCCGCGAGGTCGCGGAGGAAAACGGCATCCCGGTGATCCGCAACGCCCCGCTGACCCGCGCGCTGTACTCGGCCGCTGAGGTCGGGCGCGAGATCCCGGCGGAGCTCTACGAGGCGGTGGCCGAGATCCTGGCCTTCGTCTACCAGCTGCGGGCCGGTCAGGTGAGCTGGTCCGATGCGCCGGTCGACCTGACGGGCACGGAAGACGCAGACGGACCGGCCGATCGTGCGGGCATGGGAGCTGCTGCGGCCTAGGCCGCAGCCGAACAGTAGGGACAGGTAATGCTGACGATGCTCGCGCGCCAGGCAGATGTTGCGATCGCCGGGATGGTGATCCTGATCGTCGGGATGATGGTGATCCCGCTCCCGCCGGCGCTGCTGTCATTGCTGATCGTTACCAACGTCGCGGTCGCGATCACCATTCTGCTGATTGCGATGTACACGAACGAGGTGCTGGAGTTCAGCATCTTCCCGTCGCTGCTCCTGCTCGTCACGCTCTTCCGGCTTTCGATCAACGTCGCCTCCACGCGTCTGATCCTCCTCGGTGGTGATGCCGGCGCGGTCATCGATGCGTTCGGCAGCTTCGTGGTCGGCGGATCCGTGGTGGTCGGGATCGTGGTGTTCTTGATCTTACTGGTCGTGCAGTTCGTGGTGATCACGAACGGTGCTGGCCGCGTCGCCGAGGTAGCTGCGCGCTTCACCCTCGATGCGATGCCCGGCAAGCAGATGTCGATCGACGCGGACCTCAACGCCGGTCTGATCAACGAACAAGAGGCTCGTCAGCGCCGACAACAGATCTCGTCCGAGGCGGACTTTTACGGGGCGATGGATGGTGCCTCGAAGTTCGTGAAGGGCGACGCCATCGCCGGTCTGATCATCGTCTCGATCAACCTGATCGGCGGGATCGCGATCGGGATGATGCAGCGCGGGCTGAGCCCCGGCGATGCGATGTCGACCTATTCGCTCCTGACCGTCGGTGACGGCCTGGTCTCGCAGATTCCCGCGCTGCTGATCTCCACCGCGACGGGCATCATCGTGACCCGCGCGTCCTCGGACGTGACGCTGGGCGGCGACATCGGCCGCCAGCTGTTCTCCAACCCACGGGTGCTGTTCATCGTGGGGATTGTGCTCCTGGGATTCGGGCTTGTGCCGGGCCTTCCCCTATCCCCGTTCTTGATCCTCGCCGCAATCATGGGTGGAACCGGCTACCTCGTTCGTTCGCGCCAGGAGGCGAGTGCGGCTGCGGAGGCCGGAGAGGTGGAAGAGGTACGAGCGCAGGACGAGAACAGCGTGGATTCAGTGATGTCCGTGCTCCACGTCGATCCGCTCGAGGTGGAGGTCGGGTACGGCCTGATCCCGCTGGTGGACGAGGCGCACGGGGGACACCTCCTGCATCGGATCACCATCATGCGCCGCCAGATCGCGACCGAGTTCGGAATCGTGGTTCCGATGATTCGCATTCGCGACAACTTGCAGCTCCCGGCGCAGGCCTACGTGGTGAAGCTGCGCGGAATCGAGATCGGCGGAGGCGAACTGATGGCGAACCGCTTCCTGGCAATGAACTCGGGGCTGGCGACCGAAGAGATCGAGGGCGACGAAACGACCGAGCCGGCGTTCGGCCTGCCGGCGCGCTGGGTCAGCGAGCAGGACAAGCAACGCGCCGAGCTGCTGGGCTACACGGTGGTCGATCCGCCCTCGGTGCTGATCACTCACCTCAGCGAGCTGACGAGGCGCCACGCGCCGGAGCTGCTGTCGCGGCAGGATGTCCAGACGCTGCTCAACCACCTGAAGGAGGACTACCCGACGGTGGTCGAGGAGCTGATCCCCGGCGTGCTCACGGTCGGCGAGGTCCAGACAGTGCTCCAGCATCTGCTGGCGGAGGGCGTGTCGATCCGCGACCTCGTCACCATCGCGGAGACGCTGGCGGACCGCGGCCGGCAGACGAAGGAAGCCGAGGCGCTTACCGAGGCGGTTCGTGGCTCACTGGCGCGGCAGATCACGGTGCAACACCGGGCGCCCGACGGTCAGATCCACGCCGTCACGTTGCACCCGGTCCTCGAGCGGCACCTCGCCGGCAGTCTCCAGCAGACGGATACCGGCGCTGCCCTGGCCATCGAGCCGGCGCTGATGCAGCACCTGCTGGCCGAAGTGGCGCGACAGATGGAACGAGCAGCGGCGACCGGTGAGCAGCCGGTGTTGCTGACCTCGTCGCGGATCCGCCGGCCCTTGCGCCGGTTGACCGAGCGGTCGCTCCCGGCCTTGCCGGTGCTGGCTTTCAACGAAATCGCATCCGAGGTCGAGGTGCGTGCGATCGGAACGGTGGAGGTCGAGGCATATGCCGCAGCAGCCTAGGCGATTTCAAGCGGACAGCCTGGACGAGGCCTATGACCAGGTGCGGACCGCACTTGGCGATGAGGCGGTCATCCTCGCGACCCGTCGGGCCACCGCACCGGGGTTGTACGGCCGGCCGCCGCGGAGCTTCGTGGAGGTGCTCGCCCACGTGCCGGAGCAGGCGAATGTCCCCAGCGCGGCGCTGCGTGCTGGCACCGCCGTCCTCGAAGACGACGAACTTGAACTCGCCCCGCCGTTCGAAAACCCGATGGCCGGGCGTGGGGACGTCAGTCCCGAGCTCATGGCGCGCGTCACAGAGTCGTCCGAGCCCGTCGCGGACTCGATCGGTAACGCGCCTGCCCCAGACCGGCTGATGACCAGTGTCGATCTGGATGCGACCGAATCGGTCGCGGACGAGCTGGTCGAGGCAGCGGCGACGCACGGTCGCCAACGCGACGAGTTCTCGCAGCTGATGGGCGAGATCGGCGAGATGCGCGGGATCGTCGAGCAGCTCGCGATCGAGCGCGTCAACGGCAGGATCGACCAGAGCCCGGCACCGCTGCGCTGGCTCAGAAATCGTCTGCGCGATCAGGGCCTGAGTGGCTCGCTGGCGGCGGGCATTCTTGAACAGGCGGCCGATGCACACGTGTCGAGCGCGAACGGTGACGCACTGCGGCGCACGGTCGAGCGGCAGCTCGCGATGCTGCTTCCGCCGGTTGCGCACCTCGATCTGGCCAGGCGGCCGGCGTTTATCGCTCTGGTTGGGCCGGCGGGCGCTGGCAAGACGACGTTTGCGATGAAGCTGGCGTTGGAGATCGAACGTGCGTACTCGCTGCGGGTGGTCGTCGCTGGCACTGACGTCGAACGCGCCGGCGCCCCGCAGCAGTTCGCGGCCGTCGGCGCCGCAGCGGGTGTCCAGACGCGCCTCTGTTACACACCGGGTGAGGTCCAGGCGTTGATCTCCGAGGACATCGCCGACGTGGTGATCGTCGATACGCCGGGGCACGACGGGTCCCGCCGCGATCGGATGACCGAGCTGCAGACCTTCATCCACGCGTCGCGCAGTCGCGAGGTTTTGCTGGTCCTCCCGGCGACGATGAAGACCGGCGACCTGGAGCGGCTCGCGCGGGCCTACCAGCCCGTCGATCCGCTGGGAGTGGTGCTGACGCGTTGCGACAACACGGGCAGCCTGGGCGAGCCGCTGTCGGCGCTCGTCGCGAGCCAGCTGGGGCTGGCGTACACGACTCATCTCGATGCCGTCTCGGATGCGCCCCGCGCCGGGGACAACCTGGCGCTCGCACGGGCGATCGTGACCGGCGACTGGGATGCCGGGGCGCAGGCCGCTCGGGGACGGGCGGCCTAGGGCCTCGTGGCTGACTTCGTCGAGCTTCGGCCGGGAATGCAGCTGATGGTGCCTTCGCCAAAGGGCGCGCTGTCGGGCTACTTCCGCAGCGCGGTCCGGCGGATCGACGGTCGTGGGTTGTTGATCGATGTTCCTCGACTCGAGAACGAAGACCTGCCGCTGAAGTCTGGCCAGACGCTGCGCATGTTCGTCCAGCTGCACGGGCGGCTGTACGAGTTCGAGAGCCGTGTCCGGTCGGCTGATCTGCAGGTGCTCCTCGACGAGCCCGGTGCCGCGAAGCGGACGGAGCGGCGCGAGTTCTTTCGTCTGCTGCTCACGATCCCTGGGCGCGTCACCACTCGCCGCCAGACGGATGACGGTGAGGAGGAGGTTGTCACCGAAGACGTCACCGTCGTTGACATCTCGGGTGGCGGCGCCCGGATCCGCGTCGATCGGGAATGGGCCGTCGGGACTCGCTTCGAGCTGGAGTTTGCGACCGACCGCCGGCTGCTCAGCATCCCCGGCGAGGTAGTGCGGTCGACGGTTACGGAACTCGCGCGCGGCGGGGATCGCTTCGAAGCTCACTGTATGTTCACAGACATCCGACGCGGCGACCAGGACGAGATCGTTCGATTCCTCTTCCAGAAACAGCGTGAGTTCAGCGCTCGCGGGGTCGCGTGATGGTGATCATGCGGCTGGGACTGACCGTTGCTGCCCTCGGATTCTTGATCGCGACCATCGGGTCGATGCGCGCCGGGTACCCCGCGGAGATGGCGCTGGTGCGCGGACTGCTCTCGTTTATGGCGCTCTCGTTCGTTGCGTACCTGGGCGAATTGATCGTCGCGACTTCGCCGCTCCCGAATGCAGGAGCCTCTTACGCCGATGGTCGGGAAGGCACTGACAGCGGGCCGATCGCGTCTGCCGATGATCAGGCCGAGGGCCTGAGTTCGGGCCCCGCGGAGCCTGCCCGCCTGCCGGAGCCCAGCGATGAGCGGCCGGCGGCCTGAGATGAGGGATCGCTATGGCCGATTCAACTGCCGGCAACGGCAAGTCACGCAGTCCTGCGCGCTCAACCGCGTCGAAGCGCGGGACGAAGCGGGCCTCGAATCCCAAGGACGCGAAGACCACCAAACCGACGAAAGCGAAGCAGCGCAGCGCGAAGACGAAGGCGGCTAACGGCGCGAAGGGGAAGCGCACCGGCACGGCCGTCCAGGCGGCATCGGGGCGCGGCACGAAGAAGACGGACGAACGGACCGCCGGTGCCACACCAGCGGCGAAACAGACCAGTGCGACGGCAACGAAAGGGACGCGCAAGCCTGTGACGTCGAATACGACCACCGACAAGGCTGCTGCGAAGCAGGCCCAGCAGGCGGCGAACCGCAAGCTGTGGGAGGCCTATGGCGCCTCTCGGAGCGAGGAGCTGCGCGAGGAGATCATCCTTCAGTACGCCCCGCTGGTGAAGTACGTGATGGGCCGACTGGCGATCAGCCTGCCGGCGGTCCTGGACTACGAGGACATCCTCTCGTTCGGCACGATCGGTCTGATCGAGGCCGTTGAGCGCTTCGACTACGAGAAGGGCGTGAAGTTCGAGACGTACGCGATCGCTCGGATCCGCGGCGCGATCATCGATGCGTTGCGTGCTCTCGATCGCCTGCCGCGCTCGGTTCGTCAGAAAGCGAAGGACGCCGATAAGGCGCTGGTCGACCTGGCTGAGGGTTTGGGCCGCGATCCGACGGACGAGGAAGTCGCTGATGCGATGGGCCTCACCGTGCAGGCCTACCGCAAGCACCTGGTCGATGCCTCCTGGATCACCGTCAGCCTGGACACGATGGGCACGAGTAACGACGGCGAAGAAGACAGCGGTGGCGCGCTGGGAATCGCTGATCCCGACGATGAAGACTTCAGTGTCGGCCTTGAGCAGCAGGAGCTGGTCGGGGAGCTAGGCGGGGCGATCCGGGAATTACCCGAGCGCGAGCAGCTGATCCTTTCTCTTTACTACAAGGAGGAGCTGACGATGCGCGAGGTGAGCAAGGTGCTCAGCATCTCCGAATCTCGCGTTTGCCAGCTTCACGCGCGGGCGCTCACGCGGCTGCGCGGCAGTATCAGTCGGATGCAGGAGGGCCGTGCCGCGTGACCGTATCGCCATCGGTGCTGCTCATCAGCATCGCGATCGGTGTTCCGCTGATGTTGCTGGCGCTGGGTGTGCTGTATCACGCATACCTCCTGGGCCGGCAGCCCGTAGACGTCGATACGCATGTGGAGCAGCTCGCCACCGATCCCAATGAGGTCATGCGCGGCTTGCAGCGCTCGATGAACGACATCCGCGGTGAACTGACCCGCCAGCGCTCTTCGCTTCGCGACATGTTGAGCGACGCGCAGCCGACGACCGAATCAGCGACGCCCGTGCCGGCCGGTGTGTCCGCCTCATCGGCCCAAGTGAGCATCACGCAGCCGGCGTCCATCCCGAGCCGTCCCGTGCTGCCGATCGACCGTACCTCTGGTGAACTGCGCGCCGCGGTCTACGACCTGGCAGCCGAAGGGCTCTCTGACCGGTCGATTGCCCGCCGGCTGCGGATCGGCCTCGAAGAGGTGCGTCTGGCCCGGTCGAGCAGTGGCGGCGCGAGGCGCCCCGCATGACCGCCTCGCGTCGGTTCTGGATGTTGCTGATCGTCGTCGCGACCGCGACGCTGTTGGCGATCCTCGGCCCGTTCGCCGGGACCGCGCGTAGCAACGGCGTACCGACGCTTGTTGACCTGACATACATCGACCTCTCGAACAGCGGTCCACAGGACGCGACCGGGGTGGCCGAACTGATCTTTGCGGAGGGGATCGTTCGCATCGAAGCCACCGGGCTGCCGATGCTGAGCGGCGAGCTCTACCAGGGTTGGCTCGTGAATTCCGAGGCTGGCGACGCGATCTCGGCCGGGCGCTTCAACGCCAGCGCCGACGAGACGATCAGTTTCCAGGGCGTGTTGCCGCCGATCGCGGACTTCGGCTTCGACCTGTTCATCCTCACGCACGAGCCCGAGCCTGACGACGCACCGCAGCCGACGGAACGACGTTCGATCGGCGGCTACTTCACCCTCATCGGCGCACCCGGCGCTGACGGATCATCGCCTGAATCGGCGCTGAATCAGCCTGGTGAGCTGCCCGCGACCGGCGACTTCACGTTGACGAGCGATCTGATCCGGATCGCTGTCCTGGGCACGTTGATGGCGACCTCACTGCTGGTCGCGATGCGACTGAGTCGGAGGACCGCATGATTCGAGGCCTCTACACCGCCGTGTCTGGAATGGTGAACGGCCTGCGTATGCAGGAAACGGTCGCCGAGAACATCGCGAACCTCGGCACGCCCGGTTACAAGGGCGAGCGATCGGGGACACAGGAGTTCGCGGGCGTGCTGGCGCGGAGCGTCGGGACGTCCAGTTCGCCGGTGCCGCTGGCGACCGAGCGCGTGATCGGCCGGATCGGGACCGGTGCATACGTCGACGAGCGCGAGACGATCCTGACCGAGGGCGTCGAGCGCCGGACGGACCTGCCGCTGGACGTGATGATCCGTGGCGACGGCTTTTTCCAGATTCAGACCGATGACGGTTTGCGCTTCACCCGTGACGGCCACATGGGTCGCGATGCGAACAACACGCTGGTGACCGCGGACGGCCAGGTGATCCTGGGCGCCGGCGGCGGGCCGATCACGCTGAACACCGACGACGTGCGGATCCTCGAGAACGGCGAACTGCTCGTCACCACCGAGATCGACGTCGTCCAGCCGGATGGCACGCTGGCGACCGAAGTGACCGAGGAGATCGTGGGCCAGCTGGCGGTCGTGCAGATCGCCGCCGAGGACCTCGTGCGATCGGGTGGTTCACGATTCACGCTGGTGCCGGGCGCCGGGACCGAGGCGATCACGCTGGGTGAGGACGCCGTGATCGTCCAGGGCGCGCTCGAGGAGACCAACGTCGACCTCGCCCACGCCTCGACCGACCTGATGTCGATCGCGCGCGTGTACACCACGAACCAGCAGGTATTCACCGCACTCAACGACTCATTGCAGTTGGCCGTTCGCGACATCGGCCGGGTGGGGTAGCGCAGCATGACTTTCTCGTTGGACTCCGCGAAGAGCGGGATTTCCGCCCAGCAGCGCAACCTCGAGCTGATCGCGAACAACCTTGCGAACGTCAATACGACGGGCTACAAGGCCGCCCAGATGCACTTCCAGGACATCCTGGACGCGTCCGAGATCCTCGACGTCTTGAACGGCCAGGCGCCTGCGGACGGCGAGCTGAGCGCCTCCTCCGGGGTTCAGGTTGCCGGCGTCTCGCGCGACCTGGCCCAGGGCGCGCTGCGCCCGACCGACCGCCAGCTCGACTTCGCGATCGTCGGCACCGGATACTTCCGAATCCGCCTCGATACGGGCGCTACCGCGTACTCGCGGGATGGGGTGTTCGCGCTGGACGGCGACAACAACCTCGTGACGCTGTCCGGCGACTTCGTCGAGCCGGGCCTGGATCTGCCGATCGATTTCAGCGAGATGCGCATCTCAGCCGATGGCACGGTGACGGTGATGCGACCGCAGACGCAGGAAGAACTCGATGCGCTCCCGCCGGACGCACCTCGTGACGGCATTCGTGTGGACGTGGGACGGATCGGGCTGACGCGCTTCGTGAACCCCGGTGGCCTCGAGTCGATTGGCGAGAACCTGTTCCAGGTGACGCCCGAGTCACAAGAGCCGATCGACGGGTTCCCGGGCGAGGACGGTCTTGGCGAGGTGCTCAGCGGCTGGCTGGAGTCCTCGAACGTCGATATCGCCACTGAAATGACGTCGTTGGTTCTCGCGCAACGCGCGTACCAGCTCAACATCGTTGCCTATCAGACGCTGGAGCAGATGCTCACGGACGCCAACCAACTGGTCTAGTCCGCGCTCAACGTTCACACACGCAAGGAAGCGAACGTGATTCAACCCATTCGTCCTCAGGACGCCTCCGGTATCTACCAGCGGCAGGTGGAGCAGGCTCCGCAGACGGGTCCGACTCGCTCCGGTCGCCAGTCCGGCTCCGGTGGCGGCGTCGTCGGCCGTCACGACGAGGTCAGCGTCTCCGGTCGCGCGCAGCAACTGCGGCGCGTGATGGAGGTAATGCCCGATGTTGCCGAGGTGCGCGACGCGCGCGTCGCTGATCTCCAGGCGCGTATCGAGGCCGGCCGCTACGAGGTGGACGCCTCGAGCATTGCGCGGCGGCTGCTCGATGACGGGCTGGCGCTGTGAATCAGGACGAGCGCTCCGCTGACGACCAGGCCGATTTCACGATCTGTGTAGAGGCGCTGGAAGACGTGCTGTCTGCCGAGCGCGACATCTACGTGTCGATGCTGACGCTGACCACCCGCGAGGAGCTCGCAATCGTCGGCGACGACGTCGAGGAGCTGACACAGATCGTCGACGAGAAGCAGCTCCTGGTTGATCACCTGAACGCCCTGGAGACCGAGCGGATGACGGCGCTGGTGGCGATCGAGATGGCCACCGGGCTCGACCCGCAGACCGTGACGCTGAGTCAGATCGCGGCGGAGCTGCCGGTGGGCGACGGACGGCGCCTGCTGGAGGACGGCATGACGCTGCGGACCCAGGCCCGCGCGTTGGAGCAGGCGAACCTGCGTAACGAGCGGCTGCTCCACGGGAGCCGCGACCTGATCGAACGATGGCTGCTGTACCTGAATCAGGTGCTGAGCAGCTACCTCTACACGGCGGACGGCCGGGTGGACTCGGTGACCAGCGCCCGATCGCTGGACCGGAGCGCATAGGACCCGGCGATGGCAATCTCAGTCGGCCTGAACACCGCGATGCGCGCCCTGCTCACCCAGCAGGCGGCGATGGATGTGACGTCGCATAACGTCGCGAACCTCAACACGATCGGTTACACGCGCCAACGGGCTCACCTGGAGGCCGTCTCGCCGGTCGGGATGCCACCCGTCGGCGGCGGCGTCGAGATCCAGAGCGTGGAGCGCGTCCGCGACCTGTTCATGGACCTGCAGCTCCGGATGGAGAGCAGCGCCGAAGGCAGCTTCCGTGTCCAGGCGGACTCGCTGGCCCTGGCCGAGGTGTCACTGGGCGAGCCGAACGAAGGCGGCATCCGCCAGCTCATGTCCTCGTTCTTCAACGCGTGGCGTGATCTGGCGAATGCACCCGAAGAATCTGCGGCGCGGCAGGCGGTGATCCAGACCGGTAGCTCTTTCTCCCTCGCCGCGCAGCGCGTCGACCGGACATTCAACGCACTTCGCGACGACGCCAACGACCGGGTGGCACTCCTGGTCGACGAGGTCAACACGATCGGCTCCGAGATCGCCGCGTTGAACTCGCAGATCATGACGCTGCGCGTGACTGGCGACGCGGCCTCGGACCTGACCGACCGTCGCGACCTCGCGCTCGACCGGCTCGCTCAGATCTCGGACATCCACTACGTCGAGCGAGATAACGGCACGGTCGACATCTACATAGCCGGGCGCGCGCTTGTCAGTGGCAACGTGTCCAACCAGCTCTACGTCGATCCGGACATCGCGAACAGCAACTACTTCGATGTGAAGTGGACGGCAGACAATTCGCTCGCGCAGTTCAGCTCCGGTGAGATCCAGGGCCTGCTGATCCAACGAGACACCGATCTGCCGTCGCGGATCGCGGATTTCAACACGTTCGTCGCGCAGATCGTGACTGACGTGAACGCGGTGCACGCCGCTGGGTTCGGCGCTGACGGCATCGCGACCGGCAACAACTTCTTCTCCGGCACGGACGCGACCGACGTGCTGGTCGATGCGGCGATCGTCGCTGCTCCGACCCTGCTGGCGGCCGCCACGCTGCCGGCCGCGCCCGGCGATTCCAGCAACGCACACGCGATCGCCGACCTGCAGTTCGCTCAGAACCTGAGTGCCGGCACGCAGTCGTACGAGGCCTTCTACGGCGGCCTCGTGACGACGCTCGGCACCGACGCGCGCGACACCCGCGCGGTCGCGGAATCGCAGCAGCTGCTGCTGGCGCAGATCGACGGGTTCCGGCAGAGCGTGTCGGGCGTGAACCTGGATGAGGAGATGGTGCAGATGGTTCAGTACCAGCGCGCCTACGAAGCCGCCTCGCAGATCATCCGCAAGATCGACGAAATGCTCGATCAGCTGATCAACCGGACGATCTGATGAGAATCAGTCACCAGTCCGTCGCCCAGCGCCTGATGCGCGAGATCGCTACCGGACAGCAAGCCCTGTTCGAGACGCAAGAGCAGTTGGCGTCGGGCAAGAAGATCTCGAAGCCCTCGGACGACCCGTTTGGTCTCAGCCGGACGTTAGCCGCGCGCTCCGACCGCGACCTGAGCGCGCAGTGGCAGCGCAACATCACCGTGGCCGAAGACGACCTCGGGCTCAGCGAGGCGCTACTGGGGAACCTGGGCGATCTGCTTCAGCGCAGCCAGGAGCTGGCGACTCAGGGCGCCAACGGCGCACTCACCGGGGACGCTCGGCAGCAGATCGGCCTCGAGATCTCCCGACTACTGACCGAGGCGGTCGCGATTGGCAACAGCTCGTTCGGCGGGCGTTACCTGTTCGCTGGCCACCAAACCGGAACGCCGCCATTTGTCGAGGACATCCCGGGTGCCCCGACGGTCGTGAACTACGTGGGCGACGCCGGTTCGATCGAACGAGAGATCGGACCCGGCGGCGAGCGTATTCGGGTGAACATCACCGGAGCGGGGCTGTTCAACGGGATCTACTCGACGCTGATTCAGCTGCGGGATGACCTGAACGCGAACGATCAGGCGGCCGTGAACCTCGGCTCCGGCGCGGTGTCGGCGGACCTCGATCGGGTGATCGAGGCTCGTGGCGACATCGGCGCGAAGATGCGCCAGGCCGGGGTCGCCCGAGACCGCCTCGAGGACGGCGAGTTGCGGCTGCAGTCGCTGATCGCCGGATTCGAGGAGGCGGACCTGGCCGAGAGCCTGGTTGACCTCCAGATGCGTGATACCGCGTTGAACGCGGCGCTCGGCGCCGTGGCACGAACGCTGAATACGAGCTTGCTCGACTTCCTGCGTTAGTGAAGCAACCGGTGAGACCGGTTGAGAAGGATCGAATCATGAAGCTGACGACCCACCTGCTGGGCACGGACGAGACGATCGATGTCTCCCCCGAGCAGATCTTCGCGTTCGATCCGCCGCTCGGCGGGTTCGAGGAGCTCCGCCGCTACGCGCTGATCCCGGATGGCGACGAGTCGCCCGTCGAGTGGTTGCAGTCCGTTGAGGACGAGAACGTCGCGCTGCCGTTGCTGGAGCCGTTCCTCTTCGAGCCGGACTACGGCTTCGAGCTGCCCGACCACGACGCGGAAGCGCTCGGGATGGAGAATCCCGAAGACGCGATCGTCCGCTGCGTGCTGACCCTCCGCGAAGAGCCCGAGGACATTTCGGCGAATCTGCTGGCGCCGATCGTGTTTTGTCGCCGGACGCATCTGGCTCGCCAGATCGTGCTCCAGGAATCGGAATTCCCGCTGCGACGCCCCGTGTTTTCCACGCTGGGCCTGGCGGCGAGTGCCTAGAAGCTATCCGCCTCGCGCGGTGCTTCGGCGCCGTCCCCAGAGCACACGAGCGGCAGGAGGCCCAGCGTGCTGATTCTGACCCGCAAGGTCGAACAGGGAATCGTCATCAATAGCGACGTGATCGTGCGCGTGCTGTCGATCGACGGTGAGCGCGTGAAGATCGGCGTTGATGCCCCACGCTCGATTTCGGTGCTCCGCGAGGAGCTGTTGGCGGAGGTCGCCGGCGAGAACCGGGAGGCCGCGTCACGCCCGAATGGCGGCAAAGATCAGCTGCGGCGGCTCCGGGGACAACAGAAATAGCGCGATTGGGGCCCAATTCAGCCCGGTTTCATGGGCTCTGGCAGGTTTCATAGTTCGTTTACACTTGGATAGCGGCGCGCCAATGGCCCTCGGGCATCCTATTGAACGTAGGGGCCGGGCCAACCCGGCGACGTTCGTCGAAAAGAGCAAGTGGTGGGAGCGGTTGCGAACGACGACGGGGTCACCCTTGTGGTGACTTGGCTCGGCCCCGACCTCCACCCCCCATCCTCGGCGCAAACATGACCGCCAAAATCCTCGTCGCTGACGACGAACAAAACATCACCAAGCTGCTGCGGCTGTACCTCCGCCAGGAGGGCTACGACGTGGTCGTCGCAAAGGACGGCCGCGAGGCGCTTGACCGATTCGCGGTCGAGATGCCGGACCTCGTATTGCTCGATCTGATGATGCCGGAGATCGGCGGATTCGATGTGTGCACCGAGATCCGGAAGCAGTCCGATGTGCCGGTGATCATGCTGACGGCCCGTTCGGACGACGTCGACAAGATCGTCGGCCTCGAAATGGGCGCCGACGACTACGTGACGAAACCGTTCAATCCTCGCGAGTTGGTTGCCCGCGTCAAAGCGGTGTTGCGTCGCCGCGAGTGGGACAAGATCGAGGGCGAAGACGGCCCCGGTCCGGTCACCGTTGATGACGTGACTCTCGACCCGGCGGGCCGCGACGTGGACGTCGCCGGCGCACGGGTCAAGCTGCGCCAGCGCGAGTTCGATCTGCTCGAGGCGTTCATGCGCCATCCGAACGTCGCGCTCGATCGCGAGCGGCTGCTGGCGATGGTGTGGGGCGAGGACTTCTACGGCGACGCGCGGACGATCGACGTCCACGTCGCGTGGCTGCGCGACAAGCTCAAGGGCGGCAAGCCCGCGATCGAGACCGTGTGGGGCGTCGGCTACAAGTTCGTGCCGGCCGGAGATGCTGGGTAGCTTCCGAGCCCGGTTGCTTGCCGGGTTCGGCATCGTCATCGTCTTGACCCTCTTCCTGTCCGCGTCCGCGTTCATCCTCCTACTCCGCCAGCAACAGACCGAATCAGCACAGCAGCGGATCGGGATCCTCGTTGAGCCGATCACGACCGAGGCGCAGCGCATGCAGCTGCTGGGGTGGTCGCGCCCCGCGATCAGCGCGAGCCTGGAACAGATCGCGACCTACTACGACATCCGCATCCTGATGCTCGATCCGACGGACCGCGTGATCGTCGATACCGAGTCACAGCACGAGGCGATCGGCCTGACGCTCGATATTCCGGAGAGTGAGCTGGCCGAGATCGATGGCCGGATGGAGCCGTTCCAGTCGGTACGGATGCAGATGAACGGCGATGACCTTTACTTCTTCACGCTCGCCGTGAACGCCAGCGCCGCTCCGTGGCCCGAGGTCCCGGGGGACTCGCAGCTCGTGCTGGCAGTTCCCGCCGCCGATGTGAACTCCGCGTGGGCGGCGCTGCTCCCGCGCCTATCGATCGCCGGCGCGGGTGCGGGAATTGTCGCCGTGCTGTTCGCGTTCCTGTTCGCGGCACGGATCACCACGCCGGTGCGCGAGATGACACGTGCGTCTCAGGCGATGGCTCGCGGTGACCTCGATCAGCGCATTCGCGGCGAAGGTGATGATGAGATTGGTCGGTTGGCGGCGGCGTTCAATCAGATGTCGACTCAGGTCGCGCGCAGCAACCGCGTGATGCGGGAGCTGATCGCCAACGTGTCGCATGAACTGAAGACGCCGCTCACCTCGATCCAGGGGTTCGGGCAGGCAATGGTGGATGGCCTCGCGACGAAGCCCGAGGACTACACGGAGATGTCCGGCGTGATCGTCGGCGAGACCGAACGCATCCGCGTGCTCGTTGACGATCTGCTCTACCTGTCGCAGCTCGAGTCGGGGACGCTCCAGCTCAGCCTCGACGACGTGGACCTCGACGCGATCGTTGGCGACGCCGCGGCGCGGTTCCGGTTCCAGGCCGACGAGGCCGAGGTCAATCTGCGCCTGGCGCTCGACGGGGCGTCGGTCCGCGCCGACGGACGTCGTCTGGAGCAGGTGCTCGCCAACCTCGTCGACAACGCGATTCGCTTCGCGCCCGTCGGTAGCGAGGTGCTCGTCCGCACGTACGAGCTCGGCGCTGACGTCGTGCTCGAGGTGCACAACGGCGGCCAGCCGATCCCCGTGGAGAGCCTGCCTTCAGTGTTTGACCGCTTCTACCAGGTCGATTCGGCGCGGGCGGAAACGCGGCACAGCGGCCTCGGTCTCTCGATCGTCCAAGAACTCGTGCAGGCACATGGCGGATCGGTGAGCGTGCAGTCGTCACGCGACGCCGGCACGACATTCACGGCTCGGCTGCCGCTCGCTGGGCCTCCGGTCCACGATCGTCCGCTGCGGCCGTAGCCAGGGGGATTCGCGATGAGCACCTCACCACAGGGTCCGGGCGACTATGTCCGGCGGAACCTGCCACCGCTGATCGTCGGGTTGGCGGCGCTCGTCGCGATCGTTGGCGGCCTCATCGTCGTGGTCGATCGGGTACGCGACGACGACGACGATGACGCCCGAGTGCAGCAATCCGCCGCCCGCTCGGAGGCCGACGATCGAGGCACGCAACTGGGCGGCGGTCTCTCCGGCCTCTTCCAGAGCTTCGCCGGCGATCAAATCCTCCTCGGCGTGACCGTGACCGAGGACGACGGGGCGCTCGTCGTTGAGAGCATCGTTCGCGGCTCTCCTGCGGCGGACGCCGGGATTGAGGTCGGAGACGAGATCCGCGAAGTCGGCGGTGACCGTGTGCGCTCCACCGAGGAACTGCGTGATGCAGTGGCTTCGGTCGACTTCGGGGACGAGTACGAGATCGTCGTGCGGCGCGATGGTGACGAGGAGACGCTGACTGCTCGCCGCGAGCTGGACATCGCGGCGATGGTGGCATCGCTTCTCGAGCGTCTCTCCGACGGGGGTCTCGACCTCGAGGACTTCGACTTCAGCGACTTTGATCTCGAGGGTTTCGACCTCGAGGACTTCGACTTCGGGAGCTTCGATTTCGACGACTTCGACCTCGAGGACTTCGATCTGGAGGACTTCGACCTGCAGGGTTTTGACCTCGATCAACTGCGAGAGCGATTCCGCTTCCGGACCGACCCGGCTCCCTTCGAGCAGGCCGCTCCACGCCCCACGCTGGGCGTCTCGGTGGTCCAGACGAGCGATGGTCTTCGGGTCGTTCGCGTCCAACCCGGTTCGGTCGCTGCCGCGGCCGGATTCCTACCGGGGGACGTCATCCGCGCCGTCGATGGCCGCTCGGTCCGCACGATTGAGGAGTTCCTGGGCGCATTGCCGTCCTCCGATCGATCGGCGGACCCGAGGTTCGCGGGTGGGGAGACGGTCGAGTTGCGGATCGCGCGGGACGGTCGCGAGTTCGTGTTGCTCGCGCTGTTCCAGGGCGGTATTCCGTTCCAGATCCTGCCCGGCGGTGTTCCCCGCAACCCGGAGCTTCCGCTCGCGCCGCCGACACCTGATCTGTTTGCGCAGCGCCTGCTCGAGGAGCTCAACGAATTGGAGTCGTTCCTCGGTTCTGAGGACTTCCTCGACGATCTCGGCGAACGGCTCAGCGATCGGATCGAGGCGTTCCTCGACGGTGCCCTCGCGGACCTCGAGGCCGACCGACCACCGGACAGCGACGACGCGGCTCCGGATAGCGATCCGGGCGTTCCGAGCTCGTTCGCTGAGCTCGACGTGTTCCGCGGGACCGTCGAGATCCTGACCGACGTCCAGATCACCCTCGGCGGATCGCGCGGGGCGATCAGCTTCACCTTGACCGATGACACGACGATCGTGGGTGTTGCTCCGACGGTCGGTGGCATCTCGACCGTCGCATCGAACGAGGATCTCGAGGCGATCCTGGTTCTGACGCCGAACTAGCGTTCCGTCAGTCGGAGCGGTCGGCGTCGCTCCAGTGCAGGAGCCAGTACTCATAGGCGTCTTGCAGGGCCAGCCAGGAGGCCTCGACAATGTCGGTCGAGGCGCCAACGGTGCGCCAGAGGTGGAAGCGGTCGCTCGACTCGATCAGCACCCGGACCGCTGCGTCCGCGCCCGCTCCTGAATCGATGATCCGCACTTTGTAGTCCACGAGGTGGACGGCGGCGATCTCCGGGTGCACTTCGGACAGTGCCTTGCGCACCGCCGCATCGAGGGCGGACACCGGACCATTGCCGTCGGCCGTGACGTGTGCGAGGTGGTCTCCGACGCGGAGCTTCACCATCGCTTCGGTTTGCATCTCGACGCGGTCGCTGCCATTCGCGACGTGACGTCGCCGCTGCACGATCAGGAAGTCTTCGAGATCGAAGGGGGGTACGTAGCCCTCTTCGAGCCGGTGCACGAGCAACTCGAACGAAGCCTCGGCCGATTCGAACTGGTAGCCGGCGGCCTCCTGCTCCTTGACCCGTGCGAGCGCCCGAGAAGCGGCGGCGTCGCTGAGGTCGATGGTCACACCCTGCTCGCGCAGTTTCTCCAGCACGTTTCGGCGACCGGACAGCTCGGAGACGAGTACCCGCTCACGGTTCCCGACGGTCGTCGGGTCGACGTGGGTGTAGGAGCCGGGGCTCTTGGTGATCGCTGCGACGTGGAGACCGGCCTTGTGCGCGAACGCGCCGGACCCGACGTAGGGCTGTTGCGGGTCCAGATTGAGGTTGGCGAGTTCCGTCGCGAAGAGCGCGGTTTCGGTGAGCCGTTCGAGTTGGTCGTCGGTCACGACGTCGAGACCGAGCTTCAGCTTCAGATTCGGGATGACCGACATCATCGACGCGTTGCCGGTGCGCTCGCCCCAACCGTTGACGCAGGCCTGTACCTGACTCGCGCCGGCCTGTACGCCGATCAGCGTGTTGGCGACGGCCATGTCGGTGTCGTTGTGGCAGTGGATGCCGATCGCACAGTCGACGGCCTCGCGGGCGGCCTCGACACCCGCACGAATCTCGTCCGGCGTGGCGCCACCGTTGGTGTCGCAGAGCGTGACGGTGGAGGCGCCGGCGCGCGCGGCGGCGCGAAGTGTTGAGAGCGAGTAGGCGGGATCGGCGCGAAAGCCGTCGAAGAAGTGCTCGGCGTCGAAGACCACCTCGCGGTCCTGGGACCGTAAGTACTCCACCGAGTCGGAGATCATCGAGAGGTTTTCTTCCTCGGTGGTCTGGAGGACATCGACCACCTGCCGCTGCGACGACTTGCCGACGAGCGTGATCACCTCGGTCCGAGCGTCGAGGACGGCACGGAGCGCCTCGTCGCTAGCGGCCTCGCCGCCGGCGCGGCGCGTGGAGCCGAACGCGACGAGCTGCGCGTGCTTGAGCTCGACCTCGGCGGCGCGCTCGAAGAACTCGGCGTCCTTGGGGTTCGAGCCGGGGTAGCCGCCCTCGATGTAGTGCACGCCCAGTTCATCGATCTTTTCGAGGAGCAGCAGCTTGTCCTGCAAGGAGAGGCTGAGCCCCTCCATGCCAAGGCCGTCGCGCAGCGTCGTGTCATAGAGGCGGATCGCCTGGGAATCGGGGAGAGTCATGGCTGGTCGTTTCGTGCGGGTCCGGCGCATCGAAGAAGGCCGGGCTGACGGGTGGCGAGGGGGGTCAGCGCACAATAAGCGACGCCGTCGGCCTCAGGGACCGAGCGGCGCGCACCACCTTTGCCATCGCCGGCTCGAACGTCGTTGGCGTCTTCGTCACGATGCAGCCAGTCTAGACTGGCGCTTCGCGCAGCAGCAATGACGGAATCCCCGAGGGGGCCGTTTCGGCCGCTTCGCCTCGGGGCCGATCGAGGAGCAGGCCGTGGCTGACTGGACCTCGCACCTGCCGCGCGACCGTCCGACCTCTCGGATCCTCGTGATCGATGAGCAGCGTCGCCTCCTGCTCTTCCGCGTCAACAATGATGACAACCCCGACGTGTACTTCTGGTTCACGCCCGGCGGCGGGGTTGAGGACGGCGAGAGCTACGAGGACGGCGCGCGCCGGGAACTCTGGGAGGAGACCGGTCTGACGGTCACCGACGTCGGTCCCTGGGTCTGGCGCCACGACCGTGAGTTCCGGGGGATCCGTTTCCGAGAACGGTACTTCGTCGTCTACACCGACTCCTTCGAGCCAGCGCCGGGCGCGCCCGATCCTGACTACGAACGCTACATGCTGGAGGAGGGTTGGTTCCGCTGGTGGAGCCACGAGGAGCTACGCGCGCACCGCGGTCCCGACCGAGTGCTGCCACCGGACCTCCCACGGCTGCTGCCTCCGATCCTCGATGGTCGCCTCCCCGAGAACCCGATCGAGTTGCCCGAGTGACACACGTCGGTACCGAGGCGGACCCGATCCCGCGCCCCGGCGCTCGCGTCTTGCTGCTCGACGCGGAGGACCGGCTGCTGCTGTTCCGCACCGCGCCAGACCCGAGGAAGCCAGACAAGGACATCATCTGGATGACCCCCGGCGGGGCCTCGGACCCGGGTGAGGCGCCGGAACAGACGGCGCGACGCGAGCTAGTCGAGGAGACCGGGTTCTCGCCCGATCTGGGGCCGTGTGTGTGGGAACGACGCTGGACCTGGTACTACGGCGCGCACGAGACCTGGTTCGACACGCTGGAGTACTTCTACCCCACTCGCGTCGGTGGCTCGGCGCCGGAGCTGCACCCACACGTCGACGACGAGATGGTCTCGCTCCTCGAATACCAATGGCTCAGCCTCGGGGAGATCGAAGCGTGCAAGGAGATGGTGTCGCCGTTGCGGCTCGCGGAGCTGCTGCCGCCGATCATCACCGGCGACTATCCCGCGATTCCGATCCAGACTGGCCAGTAGCTGCCTCAGTCAACGCCTTGATCAGTACGAGCGCCGGGTTGTCCGGATCCCAGAGGTCGAGCATCTCCTCGAGTGGGGTGAACCCGACGCCGGTATAGAACGCGCGTGTGCGCTCGTAGTCGGCGTTCGCGACTGCCGGACCTTGCGTCTTCACCTGGAGGAATCGGGTGCCCTCGGACCGGAGCCACGCCTCGGCTCCTTCGACGAGCGCGCGACCGGCCCCCTGTCGATGGTGTGTCTGCCGCACGCCCATCACGAGGATCTCCGCGGACTCCGGGTAGTGTTGCTTCACGGTGAGGAAGCCGACCAGCTTCCCGTCGTCGTCACGCGCCAGGAAGGTCGGCAGCACCTCGACGTCGCGGATGTACTGGGCGTTGGCCTCGGGCATCCCGAACCACCGCGGGAGCGAGTCGAGGATGGGCGAGCACAGCGCCGACTGGCCGACGAGCGGTCCTTCGACTTCAGGTGGGGTGGTCATCGACGGTTAGCGGCCCAGGCGGGCGAGCACCTCGTCCGACATCGCGACCGTCCCGAGGTCGCCGCCCAGATCGGGCGAACGCAGGCCGGCTTCGATCACCTCGGCGACAGCCTGTTCCACCGCCTGCGCCTCCTCTTCGAGACCGCAGGAGTGCCGCAGCAGCATCGCGGTACAGAGGATCATCGCGAGCGGGTTGGCGATTCCCTGCCCCATGATGTCGGGCGCGGAACCGTGGATCGGTTCGTACATCCCGAGTGCAGTCCCTTCCTCTCCCGGCGTGCTCAGCGATGCGGATGCGAGCATCCCCATCGAGCCGATCAGCATTGAGCCTTCGTCGGTGACGATGTCGCCGAACATGTTCCCGGCGATCACCACGTCAAAGTCACGTGGCCGACGGATCAGGTGCATGGTCATCGCGTCGACGAGGACATCCTCGTACTCGACGTCTGGGAATTCGTTGCGGACCTCGTGCACCACCTCGCGCCAGAGGCGTGACGATTCCAACACGTTGGCCTTGTCGACGCTGGTCAGTTTGTTGCGACGTTCCTGTGCGAGCTTGAACCCGAGCCGAGCGACCCGCTCAACCTCATCCTCGCGGTAGAAGATCGTGTCAACGGCGGCGCGCAGACCGTTGTCTGTCCGCCGCTCTTTCGGCTCGCCGAAATAGGCTCCGCTCGTGAGCTCCCGGATCACCATGATGTCGGTGCCCTCGAGCACCTCGCGCTTGATCGTCGAGGCGTCGAGCAACGCCGGAATCGCTGTGATCGGCCGTAGGTTCCCCCACAGATCGAGCTGTGAGCGCAACGCGAGCAAGCCCTGCTCGGGTCGGACTGACGCCGACGGGTCGTCCCACTTCGGGCCGCCGACCGCACCGAAGAGGACGGCGTCTGAGTCCTGGGCAGCCTGGATCGTCTCCGGCCGGATCGCGATCCCATGGGCGTCGATGCAGGCGCCGCCGACCACGTCCTCGGTCATGTTGAACACGTGCTCAAAGCGCTCGCCGATGGCTTCGAGTGTGCGGACGCCTTCGGTGGTGACCTCGGGCCCGATGCCGTCGCCGGGCAGGACGAGGATGTCGAACGTGGCCATAGGGACGGTCCTTTCGGGACGCCTCGGGAAGGTGGTGCGGGCGCGAGTCTAGCGGTGGGCAGGCTTGGGTTCAGCCTTCGTCCGTTGGCGAAGCGCCGGGCCCGAGCCGCAGACTCCTAATCTCCTGCCGACGATCTTCGGCATCGCGGGAGCGTGCGCCGTCCTTCCTCGGGATCAGCGGTATTCCGATTTCGGGACGGCGCGGTCGCGTTGCGATGGCCAAACCGTGCGGTCAGGCGTGTCATCGGCGTTCCGCCGGCGGGTTCGGGTGCGATTCTGTGCGGGCCGGGTATCCTTGTTGGCCCACGCCTCTGGTCGATCTTGGACAAATCGACCGGTCCCACTCGGGGGGCGTGGTTCGAAGACACTTCGCGAGGCAGTTTGAACCAACATTGGTTCGGGAGGGCCTAGATGGTTGACGCCAGCACATCGCTGAGAGTCCACGTCATCTCCGATCGAGCAGTGGTTATGACCAGGCAGTTCCGCGCACCTCGTGATCTCGTGTTTCAGGCGATGGCTGAGGCCGAACACCTCGAGCGCTGGTGGGGTCCACGGGGTCATCAGGCCACGGTGCTTGAGCTCGATTTTCGTGTCGGAGGCCGGTGGCGGTTTCTGACTGTGAACGAGGATGGTCGCGAGCACCCGTTCACCGGCGTATTCAGCGAGATCGCCGCGCCGGAACGCGTGGTCCAGACGTTCACGTATGACGCCGGCCCATTCGCTGACGCTCAATCGGTCGAGGCGATGACGCTCGAAGAGCTTGACGACGTCACGACGATGACGACGATCGCCCGCTACTCGTCACCGGAGCTGCTGGACGTGATGCTCGAGTGGGGCATGGAGCAGGGGCTGGGGGAGAGCTACGACCGGCTCGAGGCGTACCTCGAAACTCTGCCCTAGCTCACCGGCCGCCGCGTCTCAAGGCCGCTGCGCGAGCGGCGATCCGCCTGATGCCCGCCCGTCGCTCCTCGCCATCGCGGATGTGCTCCCCGTACTCCACCTGGAAGATCGGCACGACGTCGATGTAGAACCGCGCCCGTCCAAGGGCGCCCGGGTCGGCGTTGCCGTAGTGCTCGAGCACCCGTTCGAGGAACGCCCACGAGAACTCGTTGAGAATGCCGGCGAAGTCGAGCGCTGGGTCGGCGAGCATCGCGTCGCCGAAATCGATGACCCCTCGGAGGTTGGAATCGTCGTCGAGGAGGAGGTGGGGGCCGGCGAGATCGCCGTGGATCGGGACGCGTGGCACGTCCGACGTGGCTCCGGCAGCCTCGAAATTGGCGGCCTGAGCTTCGAGCCAGCGGCGCCCGGCAGGGCCGAGGTGAGCCAGCGAATTGGCGATCAGCGGCTGGTAGCGGTCGGGCCAGAGATCCATCTCGCGGACGCCGTGGCGTTTCGCGACGGTTCTCGGAACTGCGTGTAGCTGCCGTAGGAACGCCGCGATCTGAGTGGCGAGGCGCTCGCGCTTGCGCCCGCGGATGGCGCGGGTCGAGGGCGGTCCGCCCTCGACGTAGCGGTGGACGGCGGCGACGAAGCCGCCGCCGTCATCGCGGACGACACCGGCGTCGCGCGGGGTTTCGACGGCGGCGATGCGCGCCTCGAGGGTGGGTAGCAGGCGTACCTCGCGTTCGAGGTCCGGGATTGCCCACTCGGCCTCGGGACGGGGGAGGCGGACCGACCAGTCACCCTCGGGATCGGGGACGCGGAAGGCGGCGGCGCCGTAGCCCTCGCCGATCTTGCGGGCAGCGTGGAGGCTAGCGTGCGGGATCGCCGCTGCGAGCGCCTCTCGGGCGGCGGGTGCGAGCTCCGACCAGAGGGTCATAGCCGTTGCTCCGCTCGATCGCCGCTGGAACGGCGCGGGGCGGTCAGCCCATCTTGGTGGCGGATTCAAGCGCCGGCGTCGTGTCCGGCTTGAGGGCGTCGCGCTTCGACTCGAAGCCGGAGATGTCGTCCTCGTTTTCGAGGGTGAGGCCGATGTCGTCGAGGCCGTTCAGCAACCGGTGCTTGGCGAACGGGTCGATCTCGAACTGGCGGGTCCACTCGGCGCCGACGCTGACCGTTTGGGCCTGGAGGTCGATCTTGATCTCGCTGCTCGGCAGCTCCTCGGCACGGGACATCAGGTAGTCGACGTCCTCCTGCGGGAGCTGGATGGTGAGCAGGCCGACCTTCGAGGAGTTGTTGCGGAAAATGTCGCCGAAGGACGGGGCGATCACGGCCTCGATGCCCATGTCATCGAGCGCCCAGACGGCGTGCTCGCGGCTGGAGCCGCAGCCGAAGTTCTGCTGCGCGAGCATGATCGGCGCGCCCGCGTAGTCGGGCTGGTTGATGATGAAGTCGTCGTCCTTGCGCCAGTCGAAGAAGGCGAACTCACCGTAGCCGGTGCGCTCGATGCGCTTCAGGAACTGCTTAGGGATGATCTGGTCGGTGTCGACGTCCGCGCGGTTGAGCGGAAACGCGTTGCCACTGACCTGTTTGACAGACTTCATGCGTTGAACTCCCGAATGTCGACGAAGTGGCCGCTTACGGCGGCCGCTGCTGCCATCTGCGGACTGACGAGGTGCGTGCGCCCGCCGGCGCCCTGACGGCCCTCGAAGTTGCGGTTGCTGGTGGACGCGCAGCGCTCGCCGGGGAGCAGGATGTCCGGGTTCATCCCCAGGCACATCGAGCATCCCGGGTCCCGCCACTCGAAGCCGGCGTCCTTGAAGACCGCGTCCAGGCCTTCTTCCTCGGCCTGCTGTTTCACGAGGCCCGAGCCGGGCACGACCATCGCGCTGACGCCGTCGGCGACCTTGCGATCGCCGATCGTCTCGGCGGCGGCGCGCAGGTCCTCGATGCGACCGTTGGTGCAGGAGCCGATGAAGACGCGGTCGATCGCCACGTCGGCGATCGGGGTGCCGGCCTGCAGGTCCATGTAGACCAGCGAGCGTTCCGCCGTCTCCTTCGCGGAGGGCGTCGCAGCGTCCTCGGGGCTCGGGATGCGCTCGGTGACGGCGATGCTCTGGGCGGGCGTCGTGCCCCACGTGATGTGGGGGGCGATGTCCTCGCCCTTCAACGTCACGTACTTGTCGAACGAGGCGCCCTCGTCGGTCGCGAGGTCGCGCCACGCTTCGACGGCTGCGTCCCACTCGTCGCCCTGCGGGGCGAAATCGCGGCCCTCAAGGTACTCGAAGGTCGTGTCATCAGGGGCCACGAGGCCAGCCCGTGCGCCGCCCTCGATCGTCATGTTGCAGAGGGTCATGCGGCCCTCCATCGAGAGGTTGCGAATCGCCTCGCCGTGGTACTCGATGATGTGGCCGACGCCGCCGTCGACGCCGGTCTCGCGGATCACAGCGAGCGTGATGTCCTTGGCGGTGACGCCGGGGTGTAACTCGCCGGTGACCTCGACCGACATGGTCTTCGGGTACAGCTGCGGCAGCGTCTGGGTCGCGAGCACGTGCTCGACCTCGGAAGTACCGATGCCGAAGGCGATCGAGCCGAAGGCGCCGTGCGTTGAGGTGTGGCTGTCACCGCACACGATGGTCATCCCCGGCTGGGTGATGCCGTGCTCGGGACTGATGATGTGCACGATGCCCTGGCGGATATCGAAGATGTCCCACAGCGGGACGCCGAACTCCTTGCAGTTGGCCTGCATGACCTCGATCTGCTTCGCGGAGAGCGGGTCGGGGTTTGGCAGATTGCGGTCGGTCGTCGGGACGTTGTGATCGACGGTGCCGAGGGTGAGGTCGGGGCGGCGGACCTTGCGGCCTGACAGCCGTAGGCCCTCGAACGCCTGGGGCGAGGTGACCTCGTGTACCAGGTGGAGGTCGATGTAGAGGAGGTCGGGCTTGCCCTCCTCCTGACGGACGACGTGCTGGTCCCAGATCTTTTCGATGATGGTTTTGGGTTCGGTCATTGGGGTCCATGTTCCTGTCGGCGTAGTGCGAGTGGTCATTATGCCCGGTGGGGCGGTGCGGTCATCTGTTCGAGGGCCGCGACCCGCCGCGGGAGGGAAGCCGCCTGCGGCGGCGGTAGGCCGCGGGCGTTGCCCACGACCCGTATCAGGGATGTCCCGCCCGCCCACCCTGTGTCTGCGGGGCTGCGCCCCGCTTCCCCGCCTTCCGGAGCGCGAAGCGAGCTTTGCTCGCCGCGCGGGAGCGGAAGCAGGCCGGTCTCGAGGACGTAGATCTCCTCCTGACCGGCGCCGCGTCTGCTAGACGGTGACCGCTTCCCGCTGTCGCTCGGCAACCGCGATCGAGCGGTTGAGCGCGTGCAGGTAGGCGCGGGCGCTGGCGACGAGGATGTCCGTGTCCGCGGCTCGACCCTGGTAGATCACGTTGTCCGCCTCGATGCGGATCGTGACTTCGCCCTGGGCGTCGATGCCCTCGGTCACTGACTTCACCGCGAACTCCGTGAGTTCGTGGTTCGTCTCGGTGACGCGGCTGATCGCGCGGTAGATCGCATCAACCGGACCGGTGCCGATTGCGGCGTCTTCCTTACTCGCTCCGTCGGGGCCGATCAGACGTACGGTCGCCGTCGGCGTGCCGTGGTCGCTGCTGGAGACCTGCACGAGGTCGAGCGTCCAGGCGTCCTCGATCTTGATCTGCGTCTGCTCCGCGACGATCGCCATTAAGTCGCGGTCGTCGACCTCGTCCTTGGCGTCGGCGACCTCGAGGAAGGCGTCCCAGACGCGCTGGAACTCATCCTCGCTCGGGGCGATGCCGAGTGCCTCGAGGCGTGACTGCAGGCCGTGACGGCCCGAGGTCTTGGTCAGCACGATCGTTGAGCCGCCGGGGATACCGATCTCCTCGGGGTCCATGATCTCGTAGGTCTCGCGCATCTTCAGGACGCCGTCCTGGTGGATGCCGGACGAGTGGCGGAACGCATTCTTGCCGACGATCGCCTTGTGTGGCTGGACCGCCATGCCCGAGGCGCGCTCGACCAGGCGGCTGATGCTGTAAATCTCACCCGGGTTCGCGTCGACGTGGACGTTCATGAAGTCCGGACGGGTCCGGATCGACATGATGATCTCTTCGAGGGAGGCGTTCCCGGCGCGCTCGCCGATGCCGTTGATCGTGCCCTCGACCTGACGGGCGCCACCGAGGATGCCGGCGAGTGAGTTGGCCGTCGCCATCCCGAGGTCGTTCTGGCAGTGCACCGAGATGCGCGCCTTGTGCATGTCCGGGACGTGCTCGGGCAGCGAGCGGATGAACTCCTCGAACTCGTGCGGGATCGCGTAGCCGACCGTGTCGGGGATGTTGATGGTCGTCGCGCCTTCTTCGATTGCCGCCTGGACGATCTGGTAGACGAACTCGGGGTCGGAGCGGGTGGCGTCCATCGGCGAGAACTCGACGTCCGAGGTGTACCCGGCGGCACGGTGCACGGCGGCGCGCATCATCTCCATGATGTCTTCGCGGTTCTTGTGGAGCTGTTGCCCCATGTGGATCTCGCTCGACGAGAGGAAGACGTGGATGCGCGGGGTCTCCGCGTGCTGCACCGCGTCCCAGACGGCGTCCACGTCACCGGCAGCGGCGCGCGCCAGGCCGGCGATCACCGGCCCCTTCACCTGCTTGGCTACCTCGGCGACCGCGGCGAGGTCGCCGGGCGAAGAGATGGGGAAGCCTGCTTCGATGATGTCGACGTTCAGGCGCGCGAGCGCGCGCGCAATCTCGACTTTCTCGTCGACGGTGAAGCCGATACCCGCGGACTGTTCGCCGTCGCGCAGGGTGGTGTCGAAGATGTAGACCTTGTCGCTGTCAGCCATGTCGTTGCTCCTGAGTTGGTGGTCGATGTTCCTCGCTGTGAGGCCCTCCCGTCCACCCGTTCAGGCGGCGGAGGGCCGACGAAGCGCGAGGCCGAGGAGCCAACGAGCAGACAAGGCCCAAGACCGCAGCGCGGCCTCGGTGCTCAAACACGCCAGTGGGGAGACGTCGGCACCGACGTCCACGGAACGTACAGCTGGTGCGTCGTGATGACCGTCAGTCACGAGTCCAATCCCCTACTTCGAGACAAACGGCAGCTCGCCCTCGGGGCGGCGGCCGGAATCGTGGTGGAAGCGTGCTGCCGCGGGCGACTCAGTCTCGTGGACCGAGGTGGTCTTGGCGCCTCGAGCCATCGCGATCTGGCCGCTGCGGACCATCTCGCGGATACCGTAGGGGCGCAGGTTGTCGAGTAGGCCGTCGACCGTTTCCGGTTGAGCGACGATCTGGATGACCATCCCGTTCTGCGTCACATCCACCGCCTGAGCACGGAAGATCTCGACGAGGTCGAGCACTTCTCGGCGTTGCTCAGCACGGCAACGGACCTTGATCATTGCCAGCTCACGGACGACGGCGTTCTCCGTCGTGAGGTCTGTGACCTTCACGACATCGATCAGCTTGTAGAGCTGCTTCTCAACCTGCTCAACAATGCCCTCGCCACCCTCGATCACGAAGGTCATACGCGAGATGCCGGTCTCCTCGGTAGAGCCGACGGCGAGCGACTCGATGTTGAAGCCGCGGCGACGGAACAGCGAGGCGACGCGATTGAGGACACCCGGCCGATCCTCGACGAGGGCGGCCACGGTGTGGCTCATCGTTCGTTCTGCAGTAGTCACGCTGGCGCCTCCAACTCGGCTGGGGTTTCGATGGTCTCGTTGAGGGCGGCACCGGCGGGCACCATCGGCCACACGTTGCCTTCGGCCTGGACCTGGAAGTCGATCAGGACGGGGCCGTCGTGGGCGTGTGCTTCCTCGATGGCGGCGTCGACCTCGGACTGCTCGCTCACGCGGATCGCCTTGATCCCGTAAGCCTCGGCGAGCTTCACGAAGTCCGGCTGCGAGATCTGCACCGAGACGTAGTTGTCGTCGTAGAACAGCTCCTGCCACTGGCGGACCATGCCCAGGAAGCCGTTGTTCATCACGGCCATCTTCACCGGCAGGCGCTCGTCGACCATGGTCGACATCTCCTGCAGCGTCATTTGGAATCCACCGTCACCGCAGATCGTCCAGACCACGCGGTCCGGCTGCGCGACCGCGGCGCCGACCGCTGCCGGCACCTCGAAGCCCATCGTTCCGAGGCCGCCCGAGGTGATGAGCTGACGCGGCCGGGAGATGTCCATGTGCTGGGCGGCCCACATCTGGTGCTGACCGACGCCCGTCACGACGACCGCGTCACGGCCGGCGAGCGCGGCGATGCGGCCCTCGGCGTACTGCGTCGTCAGCTCCGGGCCACCCGGGATCGCGAAGGATTCGCGGTGCTCGCTCTGCAGGTCGTCGATCCAGCGAATCCACTCGGGGTGGCTCGTCGGCTCGAACTCGGAGACGAGCTGGGTCAGCACCTCGCGAACGTCGCCAACGATCGGAACGGTCGCGTGGACGTTCTTGTTGTGCTCCGCCGGGTCGATATCGACGTGGATCACCTTCGCCGTCGGGTTGAGGTCGGCGAACCGGCCCAACGCTCGGTCGTCCATCCGCATGCCGAGGCCCAAGATCAGATCGGCGTTGGAGGCGGCATGGTTCGCCCAGTAGGAGCCGTGCATGCCGAGCATCCCGTAGGACAGCGCGTGCTCCTGCGGGATCGAGCCCAGGCCGAGCAGCGTGTTCAGCACCGGTGTGCCGGACTTCTCGGCGAACTCGACCAGCTCCTCGGTGGCGTTGCCCTGGATGATGCCGTGGCCGGCGATGATGATCGGCCGATCGGCGCGACGGATCAGTTCGGCGGCGCGCTTCACCTGGGCGGGGTTGCCTCGGGAGGACGGGCGATAGCCGCGGATCGACACCTCGGCCGGCCACTCGAACTCGGCCTCCTCGAGGAAGACGTCCTTCGGGATGTCGACGTGGACCGGGCCGGGGCGACCGGTGGTCGCGATGTAGGCGGCCTCGGCGATCGCCGGGGCGATGTCCTCGGCGCGCATCACCAGGTAGTTGTGTTTGGTAATCGGCATCGTGATGCCGGTGATGTCGGCTTCCTGGAAGCCGTCCTTCCCCAGCAGCTCGCGGGCGACGTTGCCGGTCAGGAACAGCGTCGGGATGCTGTCCATCATTGCGTCGGTGATCGCGGTGACCAGGTTGGTCGCGCCGGGGCCCGACGTCGCGAGGGCGCAGCCCAGCTTGCCGGAGGCCTTGGCGTAGCCCTCGGCGGCGTGCCCGGCACCCTGCTCGTGGCGCGCCAGGATGTGGCGCACCTCGGGGTGTGCGGGCCAGCGGTCGTACAGAGGCAGTACGACGCCGCCGGGATAGCCGAAGACGGTGTCGATGCCGACCCGCTTCAGCGATTCGAGAACGATGTCGGCGCCCATCATCTTGGTCATCGGTAGAGGTCCACTCGTTGTTGCCGGAGGCTTCGCATTGCTGGGGTGGTCTGGTGAGACACGCGAATCAGCCCGTCACGCGGGCCGAGTGGCGACTCTGTGCGTCCTCGGACGCGCAGGGCCGCCTAGCTAAGTACGAGTACGAGGAGAACGGGCAGCACGAGCGGGCCGCCGGGGGCGACCGTCGAAGAGGCGTCGGTGCTGATGTCCGTTCGCATGATGTCTCAGTATTGTCGCGCGTCCGAGGGTGAGTCAACCTGCGGGTTCGCCCTGCCCCGGCTCATGCATCGAAGGTTCCGACTCACCCTTCCCAGAGGCTCGTCTCAGGAAACGCGTCGGCCCAGGCGAACCAGTACGCGACACGGACGGGGATGGCGCGGCGGAGCCGGCTGTCGATCACGTTGAGCAGTACCTCTTCATCGAGGAACCAGCGTTCGCCCTCGGAATCGACAGCTTCGAGGGCATCGAGCGTTCCTTGTAGGAACGCGATCGTGATGTCGTGCTCGCGGTAGACGGACACGCCGAGTCCGGGCCCGCGAGAGACGAGGGCGATGTCCTGCCCGGCGAGGGTGTCGTGGGTGATACCGGCCGCCTCGATCGCGGCGAGCGAGTAGGCCCGGGTCACCCCGGCGATCTCGAGGCCAAGCATGCGCTCTTTGAGGTCGACACCAGCCTCGGTCGGGACGGGAGCTGGGAAGAGCGGACCTTTCGAGGATCGCTCCTCGACGAGGGCGGCGCCGGGGTCGTAGTTGCGGACGGCACCGGTGTCGAGCGAGAGCACGGTCGAATTGGGATGGCGCGCCGCCCACTCGCCCCAGGTGGTCCGGAGCACCGGCACGGGCGTCAGCGAGGCGCCCGAGACGAGTGCTTCGCCGGCGATTGCCTTGCCCGTGAGCTGGTCCCACAGGCTGTCCGTCTCGGTGTCGTAGAAGACCTGGCGGGAGCGGTAGATGAGAGCGGCGTTCCCGAGCTCGTAACGGACGCCGTCGGTAGCGGTGGCCTCGTAGACGGTCGTGCCGCCGCACGGGACGCAGTGCGTGACCAGCAGCGGGCGACCGCCGACCTCGTCGACCGCGATCTCGTGCCAGGCGAGGATGCGCTCCGGGTAGGCACGCGCCTCGCCGTTGAGGAACACGCCGTAGACCACGTCTGTCGTTGCGAGATAGCGCTCCTCAAGGCGGTGCACCGTTTCGGGATCGACGAGTGGTGGCTGTTCGTCGATGGCGACACGCGACCAGATTAACTCGTCCGGGCGCACCGCCAGCAGCAAGTCATCGTTCAGCAGGTCGGTGAAGCGGTCGTCGACCAACGAGAGCAGGCGGCCCTTCCAATCGAGGTAGCCGTCGGGGAGCGGCGGGCGCTCGACCGCGATCCACGCGGACCAGCCGTAGCCATCCGCGAACTCCTGGCCGGTGATCGCGTTGAGCGCCTCCTGAACCCAGCGCTCCCACCCGAGCTCCATCCACAACATGTCGACCAGGGGGGCGACGAAGCGCTCGTCCGCGCTCAGCGCGATCTGCTGGAGCAGCTCGGATTCCTCGAGGCCGACTGGCAGGCAATCGGCGGCCAGCTCAGGATCGTCGTGCCAGCAGACGAGACTCTCGAGGAGCGTCGCGACCTCGCGGTTGGTTAAGCCGGCAGCCGTCGTGCCCTCAGGCGTCGCGGTCGCCGGCGTCGCGAAGACCGGGAGGCGTGTTGGCACCGAGGTTGGCTGGCCGTCGGGTGTGTCCTCCACACAGGCGGCAGCGAGGAGGCCGACGATGGTTGCGAGGACGAGCGTGCTGACGCCTCGCAGCATGTGACGGCTCAGTGACTCATCGAGCCGGCGAACGCGCGACGGCCGGTGCGCCATTGCGCGAGCTTCGCGACCGGGCGGAGCGAGGCGGCGACGAGCGGGCCGAACCGGTTGATGATGCTCTGGTACTCGAGTTCACCTCGGACGAGCTCGCCAGCCGGATCCCAGAAACGACTGGAGTGTTGGAGCAGCCAGACGAACGGCGCGGGCGCCGCGTGGAACACTTCCATCAGCGCACGCGAGGCCTCGATGTTTGGCATCAGCTCACGCGTGACGAGGTGGTGGTAGCCGCTGAGTGATTTGACGCGCCCAGCGAGGTAGTCCTCGACCGACGCGGCGACGCCAATGCCCGAGGCGACCGCGCCGTGGATGCCCTCGCCTGAGAGCGGGTCGACGAACCCGGCGGCGTCGCCGATCACCGCTGAGCCACCGGCGGCGACGAGCGCGCCCGGTCGGGCGAGCGGGAGATGGTGCCCTCGAAGCTGGGTCACGTCCGTCGGATCGAAGCCGTAGAGCGCGCAAAAACGATCGAGGTCCTGGCGCAACGTCGAGCCGACCTGGTCCTTCCAACCACCGACGCCGATGTTGATGTGATCGCTCTTCGGGAAGATCCAGCCATAGCCGCCGGGCAAGTAGCTGAGGTTCAGCGCGATCCCGCTGCGGTAGCGCTCCGGGATGCCGCCCCGAAACTCGATGTTGCCCTCGAGTGCCACCGCGCTCTCGATCGGTGACTCGTAGCCCAGATTGAGGCGGACGACACCGTTCGCGCCGTCGGCTCCGATCACAACGCGGGCGCGGTGGACCGTGCCGTCGCGGTGGCGCACCTCGTAGTTGCCGTCCGGGAGGCGGATGACCTGTTTGACCGGCTGACCGTCGCGGAACTCGACCCCCGCCTCCTGCGCCCGCTCGACCAGGAAGTGGTCCAGGCGCGAGCGCTGGGTCATGTAGGTCATCGGCCGTGAGTGACGTCGCGTCACCTCGTTGCCGTCGCGCAGCCGGAGATGCGCGGTATCGACCGTCGCCTCGATCACCGGGTCAAGCGAAAACGGGAGCAGCCCGGCAGTACGAATCGTGACGCCGCCGCCGCACGGTTTGTCCCTCGGGAACTTCGCGCGGTCCAGTAGCAGCACGTCCGCGCCGTGCGAAGCGATCTCGCGGGCGGCGGTGCTGCCGGCCGGTCCGGCACCCACGACGATGACATCGGTCTCCATGAGTCGATGCTACGACGAGGCGGTTTCGGGGTCAGGCCGACGCGTGATACCAGCAGCCGAGCGCCGCATCCCGGCACATCTCCGATCGCCGACCGGCCGTTCTCAGGCAGCGAATCGCCGGTCGTCATCGCCTCAGCCTACGAGCGACGATTCTCCAAGGCGGTCCGCGAGCGCGCCGTGACGTTGGTAACCGGCGAGGGTCAGTACAGGCGCGCTGCCTCCGCCTCGAGGTCCGCGCGCTCGCCCGCGGTCATCGGTGGCGACTCCATCGCCGTCGCGACGTTCTCGAGGACGCGCGAGGGGAAGCGGGCGCCCGGGATCGCGACCGCGACGTTCGGGTTCGCGAGGACGTAGCGGAGCAGGTTTCGAGGCGTGAGGGGGCCGTCGTAGCCATCTGCGATGGCGGTGCGCATGGCGCTGGTGCGGCCGGAACCGCCGACGGGACGCATGACGATCACGCCGACGTCATGTTCGGCGGCGAGATCGATCAGCCGCGCGGTCTCCGTGAAGAAGGCCGAGTACTCGAGCATCACCGTGTCGAATTCGCCGCGGGTGATGAGCTCCTCGAGGAGCGCGGTGTTGTGGCAAGAGACGCCGATGTGGGCGATCAGGCCTCGGAACTGCGCGATCTTGAGGCCGGCGAGCGCGCCCTCATCTTCGTCTTGCGCCTCGGCCCAGGCCTCAGGCGTCGAGATGTCGTGGAGCTGGTAGAGCGGGAGTTGATCGACGCCGAGCGTCGCGACCGAACGGTCGATGTCGCGCTGGCTGCCGTTGATGTTGTGGCTGAATGTCTTTGAGGCGAGCTGGAAATTCGTGCTGCGTCGGCCCTCAGCTTGACGATTGCGGACGTGCTGGCCGATCAAGAACTCGCTGCCTGCGTAGTCGCGGGCCGTGTCGACGAAGTTGATGCCGGCGTCCTCGGCGGCGGCGAGGGTCGCCGCTCCTTCCGGGGACGTCGGCGTGTCCATCGCGCCGAGGCCGACCTCGGTGACCATCAGGTTGGTCCGACCGAGGCGGCGTCGACGCAGTTCAGGCACCCCGTTGACTCGACGCGGGTTAGGCGTTCGTGGCCCCGGCCGGGCGGTCGCCGCTCGGCGGGGTGAGGCCGGCGAACAGCGTCTGCGGTGCACGCTCGAACAACTTGTCGATGTCCCAGGGCCCATCGCTGAAGATCTGACGCTCGACATGCATGTCGCTGTAGAGCTGGATCTGATATCCGGAGGCGCCGACGGTCCGGCCGGAGATGTTGCCGCCCTCTTCGGAGCAGAGGTAGACGACCACCGGTGCGACGTTCTCGGGATCGCGTTCGGTCCCGCCAACGGCCTCGCTCTCGGCGTTGCCTTCGCGCATGTCGGCGGCGTTGCGCAGGCCTCGGTCGGTCATGCGGGTGGCTGCACCGGGTGCGATCGCATTGGCGGTGACGCCGTAGCGGGCGAGCGCGTTGGCGCAGGACTTCGTGAAGCCGATCAGACCGGCCTTCGCGGCGGCGTAGTTCGGCTGTCCGGCCGAGCCGTTGATCCCGGCCGTCGAACTGAAGTTGATCAACCGTCCGTAGTCACGGCGCTGCCGCCAGTGGATCGAGGCGAAGTGGGTCGTGTTGTAGGTGCCCTTGAGGTGGACGCGGATCACGTCGTCCCACTCCTGCTCCGACATGTTGAAGATCATCCGCTCGCGGAGGATGCCCGCGACGTTCACGAGGATGTCGAGCTTCCCGTACGTGTCGAGCGCCTGGCGCACGAGGTTCTCGGCTTCGAGGTGATCGGAGACATCGGCGCCGTTCGCCTCGGCCTTGCCGCCGGCCGCCTTGATCTCATCGACCACGGCCTGCGGAACGCTGGTGTCGCGGCCTTCGCCTTCGACCGATCCGCCGAAGTCGTTGACGATCACCGAGGCGCCCTGTTCGGCCAGCGCGAGGGCGATCCCCCGTCCGATACCGCGCCCGGCACCGGTGACGATGGCGGTTCTGCCTGCGAGATGGTCTGGCATTGAGGTTCCTCCTGCTAGCGACGACCGCGGGTGCGAGATCGCCTGGGAGGCGGAATGTACAGCGCCAGCCGATCGAATGATGCTGCTCGGTCAGGCGCCCTGAATCGCGATCGCGACAGCGGCAGCAAATGCGAGCTGCACAGCGGCGGCGGCGATGAACATCACGTACCCCGCGACCCGCTCCCAGGAATGCAACACGAACCCGATCGCGAGGTTCACGATCAGCAGAGCGGTCGCGATCCGCGGCAGGTCGAGGATCGCGTCCTTCGTCTGCACGTTGACGAGGGGGTTGTCCTCATATGCCGGGAACTGGAATTCGAACGCAGCGGGCAGGTCCGGATAGCGGACCGCCACCAGCGCCCACATCACGAAGGTGGCGAGGAGTGCCACGCCAACGAGCGCGCGCCCCGTCGAGTCGTACCAGAACGCCTGCGCCGCACTGCCCATCCGCTGCGCGTGGTGGGTGACGCGAGACGTCGGTCCCAGGTCCTGGCGAATCTGGACTTGACGCGCGAAGCCCGCTGGATCGGTCACTGAGATCGCGTAGTTCCGCTCCGAGGTCATCACGTAGAGGACCTGTTCCGGCGCCTGGTGCGTCGAGTAGAAGAGCACGCTGCCGATGCGATCGATGGTCGCGCTCCCGACGTGGTAGCCGAGCCATGAGACGCCTCGGACCGAGGGCACGCCGACCGAGGTGCCCGGGACTAATCGTTCGATCGCGCTGAGCGGAATCACCTGGCGCGTCGCACCCCAGTGGATGACGAGCCCATTGCGGTCGAGCGCGTAGCTGAGTGTGCCGAGCGCGTAGGTCCAGTACCCGAACAACGAGGCGAGTGCGCCCGCCGCTGTCGCTCCAGTGATCGCGAGTACGGCGGTCAGTCCGAAGTCCGCGGCGACCGCGTGATTGACGAGCAGTACCGCAATTGCGAGCGCCCACAGCGTGAGCGCGCCGCCCACCAGCATGCCGAGCGCCCGAGGCGGTTGGTACGTCACTCGCGTCTCCCGCCCATCGCCGGTGGGGAGCCGTCGCGGTCAGTGTGGGGGCTGCTCGTCAGCCTAGCTGGAGGCCTAACTAGAGGCAGGTACCGCCGCTGGTTCATAAACCGGGCTTAGCCACTCGCTGTACTGGGGCAGCTTCCCGGTAATCATGTCGAAGTAGGTCTCTTGCAGCCGCTTCGAGATCGGGCCGAAGCCGCCGTCGCCGATCGGCACTCGATCGACCTCGGTGACCGGTGTGAGGTGAGCCGCCGTCCCCGTCATGAAGATCTCGTCGGCGATGTACAGCTCCGAGCGATCGATACTGCGCTTCACCACCTCGAGGCCCATTTCGTCCGTCGCGAACTGAAGCGCGGTGTCGAGCGTCAGGCCCTCGAGGATGTTGTCGGACTCCGGCGGCGTGATCAGGACGCCGTCGCGGATCATCACGATGTTCTCGCCGGATCCCTCAGAGACGTGACCGTCGGCGTTGAGCATGATCGCTTCGTCGAAGCCGCTGAGCTGGGCCTCGGTCTTCGCCATCGCGTTGTTGACGTAGAGGCCATTCACTTTGGCCCGCGCGGGGATCATGGTGTCGTCGATGCGACGCCACGACGAGGTCATGCAGCGCACGCCTGCCTCGGGGTCGAGGTATGCGCCGAATGGCGTCACGAACAGCAGGAAGTCATCCTCGAGGTCGTGCATGCGCACGCCGACGACCTCCGAGGACTTGTAGACGATCGGGCGGACGTAGACGTCCTCGTTGTAGCCGTTGCGGCGGACCAGGTCGTTGGTGATCTCGACCAGCTCATCGTCGCTGTAGCGCAGCTCCATCCGCATGATCTTGGCGCTCTTGCGGAGGCGCTCGAAGTGGTCGCGCACCTTGAACAGGTAGAGCTGCTCGTGGTCGGCGTTCCAGTTGCCGCGAATGCCTTCGAATACCGCGGTTCCGTAGTTGAAGGCGTGCGTCATCACGTTGATGTTCGCTTCTTCCAGCGGAACGAGTTCCCCCCGCAAGAATGCGGTCGGTGTCGGCATCGAGGGCTCCCTTCGCGCGCTGACGCGCGCGTTCATCGGTCTCCGGGGCGAGCCGGTGAGGTGGGCGCGATCATAGGGTCCGGCGGGATCGAGCGGCAAGGAGCCAGCGGCTAGTGCAGGTTCGGGAACGTGAACTCCCCGTTCGGCGTGGGAGTGATCGGCTCCGCGGCGGCGACCGCATCGAGGTTCAAGGCCCCCTACAGATGCGGGAACAGCTCGCCCTCGTCCTCGTGTGCGGCCGATGCCGGCGCCTCGTATCGGAGTTCGGCGCTCAGGCGCGAGTCGTCGATGGTGAGCAGCAGCAGGTCAGTTCGACCCTGGAAGATCGCATTCGCCGTCGCCGCCAGCTGCGAGGCTGTTGAGCAGTGAATGAAGCCCTCGGTTGCCAGCGAGCTCGCGGCGTAGCTGCCTCGTCGCTGGCCAGCTTCCCAGTCCGAGGTCGTCGATAGGTGGAAGATCGTCATCGGCGCAGTCTCGCGCTCGCCGGTCCGGGAGTCGAGAGACCGCACCCCTAGACTTGGGTGCGATGGGAGGGGACCGATGGGCCGGTTGAGCGCGACATTCACGATGGGCGCTCTGGAGATCGCCGCGCTGTCCGACGGCGCGCCGGATCAGGCGCTCGACACCTTTTTCGACAGCGCCGACCCCGCCGAGTGGACGGCGGCCCTCGGCATCACCGATACGACCGACCCGGTGCCCTTCAACTACGGATCGTTCCTTATCCGCGGGGATGGGAAGACCACGTTGATCGACACCGGCTTTGGTGCGCTCGCGCGCCAGCAGGGGTTCCCGGGTGGGGGCGAGCTGTTGGATCGCCTCGGCGAGTTGGGCGTCGGTCGAGACGAGGTTGATCGGGTCGTGCACACCCACCTGCATCCGGATCACTGCGCGTGGAACACCGACGACGAAGCCGGCGAGATCACCTTCCCGAACGCCACCCTCTACGCCGCCCGCGCCGAGCTCGATCACTGGCTGCAGGCGGAACTCGACGGCGACTTCGTCGCCGAGACCGCGCGCGCGAACACACGTCCCTACCTCGATGCCGGCCGGCTCGAGCTGACCGACGGCGAGTACGCGGTCTCCGAGGCGCTGACGATGGTGCCGACCCCGGGGCACACCCCTGGGCACTGCTCGATGCTGCTCACCTCTCAAGGCGAGCATCTCGTGATCACAGGCGACGCTGCTGATCACCCGGCGCATCTTGAACGTCACGACTGGATCCCCGGCTTCGACCTCGACCCCGAGGAGTCGACCCGATCCCGCCAGAAGCTCGCGGCGCTTGCGGTGGAGAAAGGCGCGCTCGTTACGGGCGGGCACTTCCCGATCTTGACGCTCGGTCGTTTGCGGCGCGTTGAGTCCGGCTACCGCTGGGAATCCGCTCAGTAGATTCAGGGTGGCGTCCGGGTTGGCGTCGAACCTGTGGCAGACTGACTGCCGCTCTATGTTCGCGAGAGGTGGGGGAAATGGCGCTGTCCGAGGCCGAGGTCAACGAGCTGTTGTCAGGAGCGCACGTCGCGATCCTCGGCACCGTCGATCGCCGAGGGCGGCCCCATCAGGTGCCGATCTGGTACGGCTGGAAAGACGGCGCCGCGGTGATGCTGACCGACCGAGGCAGCCAGAAGTGGGTGAACCTCCAGGCCAGCGCGCACGCCTCAATCTGCATCGACACCAAGACCCCGCCCTACCGAGGCGCGATCCTCCGTGGCGAGGTGGAAGCGGTCGAGGCGTCCGGTGACGACTATCGGGCGCTGCTCCGCGAGTTCGCCATCCACTATCTCGGCGAGGAGGCGGGCAACAAGTACGCCGACAGCAGTACGACCGGCGACCCCTCGGACTCAGTTGTGATGCGGCTGAAGCCCACGCGCACGATCAGCTGGGGTTAGTCGTGATTGAGAGTGGTGCGCGGTTCTCAATCGGTAGTGTCCCGTTCGCCGTCGTGAACGACGGCTCGCACTTCTACGACGCGGGCGCGGTTTTTGGCGTGGTGCCGCGTGTGATGTGGGAGCGGCAGGTCCGAGTCCTGGACGATACCTACCGCATGGAGATGGGCCTCAACTGCCTGCTCCTGCGTTCCGAGGGCAAGATCGTCCTCATCGAGTCGGGCGTCGGTGGGAAGCCCGGCGACCGCGAGGGCGCCGGCACACCCGCCTCCGACGGCACCCTGATGACCTCGTTGTCGGCGCTTGGCGTCGCGCCGGAGGACATCGACATCGTGGTGAACACGCACCTCCATTCGGACCACTGCGGATGGAACACGAGTATCGCGCCCGGCGCTGACCCCGATGACCCCGACTCGCTCATCCCGACCTTTCCAAACGCGACCTACTACATCGGTCAGCGCGAGTGGGACGACGCGAACCACCCGAACGAGCGCACGCGTGCGACCTACCTCGCGAAGAACATTGACCCGATCGCCGAGCGCGTCGAACTGCTCGATGGCGAGACCGCGATCACGGAGGAGATCAGGTTCCTCCCGACACCGGGACACACGCATGGCCACGGCGCCGTCGTCGTGCGTTCCGGTCAGGAGTGGGGCGTCTACGTCGGCGATATGGTCCAGCACCGCTCCCAGCTTGAGCGCACCGCCTGGGCCTCCGGCCTCGACATCCTCCCGCTCGTCTCGATGGAGACGAAGAAGGAGTTGATGGAGCGCTGCATCGAGGAAGAGGCGCTCGTGATGTTCTGCCATGGTCCGTACCCCGGCATTGGTCGCATGACCCGCACGCCCGAGGGCTTCCGCAAGTGGGTCGACGTCGAGCCTGATGGGCACGGCCTCCCCCACCTCCACGGGGCGTAGCTGCTGGTGACCAACGGCGGATCGCTCGATGACTTCATCCCGCTGATCCCGAAGCGGGATCCCTCGCAGGTGCCCGCCGTTGGCCCTGACCTCGGCATTCAGACGAACACGCTCGCGCTGGCCCATGTGTACATGGAGCAGGGCTGGCACCCCGCGCCGGTGCACAGCTTCACGCTCCCGCTGTGGTTCGGTGGGCTCTACGACGAGCAGCGGGCGGCGCGGCAGGAAGCGGCGATCTTCGATCGCTCCCATCTCGGGCGCTTCTACGTGACCGGCGAGCGCGCCGTCGAGGTGCTGAGCCGGCTCTTTGCCTCGGACATCGCGGGGATTCCCCCGCGGGGCATGCGCCGCGTGCTCGCACTCCGCGAGGACGGCACGATCCTCGACATCCCGACGGTCTGGCACCTCGACGCGGGGCGCTGGCTGGTCGTGACCGGACCGCAGACCCAGGTGCACCTGCCCGACATGGCCGAAGCGACCGTCGCCGAGCTGGGGCTCATCGACCAGGTGATCGTCCGCGACCGGCTGACCGAAAGTGTGATGTTCTCCGTGCAGGGTCCGAAGGCGGCCGAACGCCTCGAAGCGGTCGTCGGCACCACTATCCCCGGCGCGGTCCCCGAGGGCGAAGCGCACGAGATGTTGCTCGGCGGCTACCGCGCGCTCGTCGCGTACACGTCGCAGGTGGCTGAGGACGGCTACTGGTTCGTCGTCTCCCCTGAGGTGGGCGAGCACATCTGGGAGAACAGCGTGTCCGGCGGGATCCTGCCAGCTGGGCTGGCGGCGCACGACGCGCTCCGTATCGAAGCCGGCGTGCTAGAAGGGCCGTACGAGACCCCGGTCCCGGCGACCCCAAGCGCTGCCGGCCTCGAGGCGCTGCTCGACGGCGCGGCGGCGGACGCGGTCGGCGCGGCGGCTGCAAGCTCGGCGACGACCTCGGAACGCACGATCCGTTCGATCAAGTTGACCGGGCGGGGGCTCGCGCAGCGGGGCGACCGCGTCTACGCGGGAGCAGAGAATATCGGCGCGTGCGTCAACGCCGCCTACTCCGCGTTCCTCGAGGCGAGCGTGGGACTCGCCTACCTACCGCCGGACCTGCAGCGCGTCGAGGTCGAGGTCGACGGTGTGCGCGTCCCCGCGGAGGTGCATCCGTTACCGCTGGTCGGACCGCCCTCGGAGCGTGGGGCGTCGACACCGAGCTAGGATCGGGCGATGAGGACGACCCGCGAGGTGCTCCCGCTCGAGCTTGGTGACGTCACGACGCCTGACTGGCACCCGATTCCGAACACGGTGATCCCAATTCGCGCCTTCGTCGTCACGCACGAGGAGGGGCCGATCCTGTTCGAGACCGGCGTTGGCTCAGGCAGCGATTTCATCGACGAGCAATACCAATCGAGGTCGATCGGCCTGGAGGCTCAGCTCGCAGAGCGGGGGTTCAGCCTCGGTGACATCGTTGCTGTCGTGAATTCGCATCTGCACTTCGATCACAGTGGGCTCAACCGCCTGTTTCCCGGCCGGCCGATCGTCGCGCAGTCGGCCGAGTACGAGGCCGCGCATGAGGAGCGCTACACCATTGCCGAATGGATCGACTTCGAGGACGCGAACTACCGACAGATCGCCGGCGACCTCGAACTGGCCGAGGGTGTGACCGTCATCTCGACGCCGGGCCACGCGCCTGGTCATCAGTCGATGACGGTCGAAACTGCCCGCGGGCTCGAGGCGCTTGTCGGACAGGCGGCCGAAGACCTCGCCGACTATGAAGCGCGCCTCGAGGAGGACGAGTCCCTGCAGCGGATCGCGGCCCTCGAACCGACGTGGTTGCACTTCAGCCACGCTGAATCCGTCCAGATCGCCGCGGGTTGAGGTGGGCGATCGGCTTCGACTTGATCTTGCCCCCTGGGACAAAGCGCACCTTGATTCCGTGACCGAACAGCGCGCTAGCGATGACCCGTCGAGCATCGGCGTGCGCTCCGCGCCGCGGACCGTGCAGACCTCGACCCGCGAGAGGCCGCGTCGCCTCCGGAGCGCAGCGACTCGCCGATCACCTCGCGATGGGCGCGAGGTGGCTGCCAGAAGACACTGCGGCAGTGCCTGACGGCGCCGTCCGCTCGATCCTCCAGGTCGATCATCCGTGCCGGCCGTTCCGCTAGTAGGCCGCGTCGACCGCGTTGCCCCACTGGTATGGCCGCGTGAGCACGTGACCGAGATCGCGTTCGCCAGCGAAATGGCGCAGCGCGGCGATCAGCGGCTCGGTCAGTTCCAAGCGGTAGCCGAGGTCCTGCGCGTAGAAGCGGAGATTGAGGTAGGTGTCGACGTAGAGGATCCGCCCGGCCGCCTGAGGCAGCTCACTGTCGGCATCGATGGCGAACTGAGCGACCGCCTGCAGTACGTCTTCCAGGCTCTCGCGCGGGTGGACGCGGCGCGCGGCGATCACGGCGTCGTGATCCGGGACCGCGATGCACATCGCCCCGCTTGGCTCCTCGACGAACCGAGGTGTGCCCAGGTGCTGTGCCGCCCAGGCGAAGGCGCAGGCCTCGCTGAAGACGTCCTCGATGTGCTGCTCCGTCTCCCAGGTGGCCCGATTCGGGTGCACGAGTGCCGCGCGGGCGCGTGCCTCGAACTGCTCGAAGCGCCCGTGCTCCTCGACGATGTCGAGCGCGCGGCCGAGCCAGAAGAGTGGCGGGTTGTGTTCGGGCGTGCGCGTCTTGATCCGTGCGACCCAGGAGGGGCCGCCGGGCCTCGGGTCGGGCTCGACCTCGGGGAAGATGCGATCGAGCCAGGGGCCGATGTCCACGCCGTCATGCTAGCGCGCGGATTCGCGAGTGGCCCTCCTCGCGGCCGGCGGGCCTGCACGGTGAACCCCCGATGACCGGCTCTGAGGCAGCCCGTAGAGTCGAGACGTGGGCGACGTCGACGATCTGCTGCGCGCTGTCTTCCTCGGCGTCCTCCAGGCGGCGACTGAGTTTCTGCCTGTCTCCTCGTCCGGTCATCTCGTACTCGCTCCCGAGCTGATCGGGGACGACGTTTCGACGCTGACCTTCGACGTTGCACTCCATCTCGGCACGACGATCGCCGTCGTGGCGTACTTCTGGCGCGATTGGGCCCGGATCACGACCGCCGGTCTGCGCGACTTTCTGCGGCACGGCCTGAAGCTCACGGCGTGGTCGCAGTACGCATTGCTCGGGGTCTGGGTGGTGATCGCGACGATCCCGGCGGTCGTCGTTGGGCTGCTCTTCGGCGACGCGATCGATGAGCAGCTCCGTGAACCCTGGGTCGTCGGGCTCACCTTGATCGGCTTTGGTCTCGTGATCGGCCTGCTAGACCGCTGGGGCGGTACCGTCGCGCGGCTGCTGGACATGACGCCCGCCCGAGCGTCGACGATCGGCGTGGCGCAGGCGGTTGCTCTGATCCCCGGGGTTTCGAGGTCGGGCATCACGATCGCGGCCGGACGAGGTCTCGGCTTCGATCGCCCGTCGGCCGCACGCTTCTCGTTCTTGATGTCAGCGCCGGTGATCTTCGGGGCTGGTGTATTGCAGTTCAGGGACGCGCTGACGAGCGATGAGGAGCTCAACTGGGGTCCGATGATCGCCGGAGCCGTGGTCGCCGCGGTTGCCGGTGCACTGGTGATCCGTTGGCTGCTCTCCTACCTCGAGCGCGGCACATTGATGCCGTTCGTCTGGTACCGCATCGGCCTCGGAACGCTCGTCCTCGCGCTGAGCGCTGCGGGCGTGATCTGATCGCCTCAACCGAGCGCGTACTACTCTCGGCTTGATGGAACTCGATCGCCTCGAACACGACCGCTTGTGACGGTCGACCTGACCGGTCGACGGGCGATGGTCGTCGGCGCGGAATTCGAGGCTGGCGGCGCGATCGCGCTCGCGCTGGCGGAGGCCGGAGCGGACGTCGCGGTGTGCGCGATTCAGCCAGACGAGAGTGTGCTCCGCTCGCGGAAGGTGAAGCGGGCGATCGCGGCGATGGGCCGTAGTTCCGCCGAGTACGTCATGGACGTGATGCTCGGGCGGAACGTCCAGGTCACGACGCGCCAGGTCGCCAAGGAAATGGGCGGCCTCGACCTGGTCGTCAGCGCCGGCGAACTCTCGCTCGAGGCACCGCTCGACAAGATCAGCGAAACCGATCTGGCGCGTGTGATCGCACTGAACTTCAGCTCGCACCTCTTCGTGATCCGGTCCGCTGCGGGCGAGTTCGCCCGAAACGAGGTGCGCGACGGCAGCCGTGGCCGGCTGCTCCTGGTCACGCGTGATCGGGCGGGCGAACCGGGACTGGCCGCCGTCGTCGGCGCGCAGGCCGGCGCGCTCCAGCTCGTCCGCGAGGCCGGACGGGAGTTCGAGGCCGCCTCGATCCAGATGAACGCACTCAGCCTGGCTCAAGGCGCGAGCGCGGAGGCGATCACCTCGGCTGCGCTCGATCTCACCGTGCGGGCGGTGACAGGCGAAGTCGTCGAAGTGGCGTAGCCTCGTTCGAGAGGAGCTGACGATGCCGATTCTTGACCGTTTCGATCTGTCCGGCCGGACCGCGATCGTGACCGGAGCCGGCAGCAACCTCGGCCGTGAGATGTCACTCGCCCTCGCGGAGGCGGGTGCTGACATTGTCGGCGTCGGGCGTCGGCCGGAGCCGCTCGAAGAGACCGGAGCGATGGTGCGCGACCACGGTCGCCGCTACCTCGCCCGCTCAACCGACGTTACTGATTCATCCGATGTGAACGCGATGGTCGCCGAGGCGATCGCAGAGTTCGGGACGATCGAGATCCTCGTGAACAACGCCGGAGGCGGCAGCGCCGGCCGCGGCAAGACACTGTCCGAGCTGACCGACGAGGATTGGCACGAGGGCATCAACACGAACCTCACGTCGGCGTTCTTCTGCTCGCGCGCCGTCGTCGAACACTTCGTGGAACACGGCTTCGGCCGGATCATCAACGTGACCTCGGGCTGGGGTTACCGAGGAGCGCGACACCGCTTCATGTATCCGATCTCCAAGGCTGGCGTGATCTCGCTGACCAAGGCGCTCGCGATGAGCTATGCCCGGGAGAACATCCGCGCCTCGTGCATCGCGCCCGGCGCCTTCCCCCACGAGTTGACCCCAGAGGTCGAGAACCGGTCTGGCCTTCAGCCCGCCGGCAGATTCGGCCGCCTCGAGGAGATCGGTCCGCTCGCAGTGTTCCTGGCATCTGATGCGTCTGAGTACCTCTCGGGTGAGACGGTGCTGATCGACGGTGGCGCGATCGCGGCTGGGCTGACGCCCGCGGGCATGGTGCCCGCGACCGGGGAGGCCAACTGATGGCGTTCTTCGATCTCTCCGGCAAGCATGCTCTCGTCACCGGCGCGACCGGCCCACTGCAACGCGCTCTGGCGATCGCGCTGGCCGAGGCCGGTGCCGACGTGTCACTGACCACCGCGACGAACGAGATGGCCGAGGAAGTCCAGGCCAATTCGATCCTGAACGAGTGCTGGTCGATCGGCCGTCGTGGCGAAGCGCTGACGGTGGCGTTGGCCGACGAGCCCGCATTGTCCGATGCGATCGCCGGTCTCGAAGCGCGCATCGCGCCGATCGACATCCTGGTGAATGCTGCTCACGCAGCGCCGATTCTCCCCTTCCTCGACACCTCGTCCGAGCACGACGCGGCCGCGTTCACAGCCGGGGTCGCCTCGGTGCTCACGCCGACGCGGGTCGTTGGGCGCGGGATGGTCGAGCGCGGTTCCGGACGCGTGATCAATCTCGCCTCGATCCTGCATGACCGAGGCGTGCCGAACTGCGCGCTCTACTCCGCGACACAGGGCGCGATCGTCGGCTTCACGAAGTCGCTGGGCATCGAGTGGATCCGCAGTGGGGTGACCGTGAACGCCCTGGGGATCGGCTTCTACGAAGACCTGCCCGGACCGCAGCATGACGCCGAGATCCACGCGGCGCTCGAGCGCTATATCCCATTGCGTCGCCTCGGCGAGGGCAGTGACTTGCAGGGCGCGGTCGTTTATCTGGCATCGGACGAGGCTGGCTTTGTCGCCTCGGAGCTCATCGTCGTCGACGGCTCGATCACCGCGCATGGCTAGGCGATGACCTCGGAAACCGAGGTGGGCGAGGTCGTCGAAGACGAGCTCGATGAACCGTCGCCGTTCGGCGGCCCTGGCCTTGCCTGGGCGGGCGACGGAGCACTCGGCGCCGGCCATGCCCCCGTGCGCACGGCGCTCGACGTCGAGTTCGAGGTCTATCCACCGATCCTCGAAGAGGGGCAGGACGGGTTCCCGCTGGCGACATTCAATCGTCGCTGGGTGGGCTTCGTGGTCGACACCGTGGTCATCATTGCCTGCGCGTTCGTCGTGACGGTGGTGGCGGGTGCGCCGGAGACGGCTGACGCCAGCGCGACCGCCCAGAGCGTGGTGATCACGACCCTGATCCGGCTCGGCTACGGCGCGATCTTCAACCCCCGAGGTTGGTCCCCCGGCAAGCTCGTGGTCGGTCTACGGATAGTCAACGAGGAGGGTGATCCCCCCGGCTTGCGGTGGGGGATCATGCGCACCGCCGCGACCGTGTTCAGCGAGATTCTCTACATCGGCTACATCTGGGCGTTCTTCGACAAGCGGACCCAGACCTGGCACGACAAGCTCGGGAAGACCTACGTCGTTCGGGTCGAGGAGAGCGAACAGGTGTCCGCGACCGGTTGGCGTCGCCGCTAGCGGCGGCAGCCGCAGGGATGAACGCTAGAGCGGCTTGCGGAACAGCAGGTCGTTTCCCGCTCCGTCGCTCGCGAAGCCCTCGAGGCGAACGGCGTCACGCGCCTCGGCCATCGCGGCCGGGATCACCGTCTCAACGCCGGCGTAACCGCGCCCCTGGGCGAACGCGACTGCCGCGGCTGTCAGCTCCGGCATCGCGTTGCCCGCTAGACGACGCAGTGTCGCGAATCCGCCGTCGCCACGGTCAATTGCCGCACAGCCGACGACCCGTTGATCCTCGTCGACCGCCACCCACATCCCTCGGCCGGGCTCTCGGTAGTAGGACAGTTCGAGAAGGTCGTCGTCGCGCTCGATGCTCGGTGCGTCGAACCCGGCGAGCAGGAGCGCCGCGGTCACGAGCTGACGGATCGAGCGTCCATCGCTGTCCGCTGCCTGGCGCACCACCGTACTCATGCCGATGTCCGTTCTTGCTCCCAGGGGAGCGATCGGGGTTGCAGGACCTGGCGGACCGATCCGTCAGCGACCAGCACGATCAGATCGAGTGCGCCGTAGGCGGCGGGATTCATGCCTTTGAGCGCCGCGGTCACCAGCTCATCGTCCATGTGAGCCAGTGCGCCAACGAGTACGAGGACTGAGAGGTCGCTATTACCCGCGCGACGCTGATCGATGGCGCGATCGACGGCGCGGCGAAAGTAGCGACGGATCGGGACCCCATCCTTCGGGTCGAGATCCGCGGGCGCGCCAACGATCACGACGCCCGGCGGGCTCTCTTCCGGCAGTCTCGAGACGAGCCAGTAGTCGTGGACGTGGACGTCGGTCACCTCCTCGGCGTTGAGCAGCGCAGCCCGGTCGCGGACGCGCGAGATGATGATGTCCAGCTCGGCCGTCTCGTCCGGTAGCCGATGCAGCGGTCGTGAATCGAGGTGGAACGCTCCTTCGATGCCTTCCGAGATCGTCGTCCAGGCGCTGGACAAGCCACCGGTGACCGAGACGTACGCACCGTCGGCCTGGATCTTGGCGAGCTGCAACGTGACGGGGACCCGCACCTCGCGGCGTTCGCCTGATTCGAGGCCCTTCAGCCCGTTGCCGAGGAGGATTCGCAGGTCAGAGCGGGCAGGTTCCTCGGTCGGGAGTCCCGCGCCGGGCGGCAGCCACACCGCGTAGCCCGCGACGTCGTCGATGTCGGCCGCCAGCAACTCCGCGAACTCTGGATCGGTCGAGTTTGCTTGGGTGTCCCAGAGCTGGGCCACCGAGACGCCGATCCGGCGTTCCCGTTGGTTGAAGATGGCGTCGAAGGGGTCCGTCGGTTCGTCAGCGATCCGGAAGGTGCGGTAATAGCGGGCGCCCATCCAGGAGGCCGCCATCGTCAGCGCCGCGCGCTCCGCGGTGAGCTCGTCCAGTTCGACCACGAGAACGGCGCTAGGACTCGGACTCGGCAGCGCGCCGCGCCTCGTTGCGGTTGAGGATCGGAATGACTCCGTTGTTGATGATCTGGAGCGGAATCACGACGTTCAGGCCGAGGAACGCGACAACGCCGACCCACTTGAGTGTGGTTGCGAACGCGGTACCGTCCTCGCCGGCCTGCTGCAGTCCGATCACGACACCGATCGAAATCACGAGCGCCAGCAACAGCCCGAGGATGAGATCCCAATTTCGGATGAATCGCGTGAATGCGGCGAGTAGCCCGCCACCGACCGCCAGGTTCCCGGCGATCGCACCGAGCAGCGGTGTGCCATGGTGTTCCCAGGTCTCGAACGAGGCGAGGAACAGCAACATCAGGCCGACGGGCCCGAGGACCGCGATCAGGAATCCGGGAAGGTCGCTGCGATGGAATCTCATCTGGCTGCCTCTCCCCGACATTATCGCCATGCTGGCAGCGTGCGTCGAAGCGCCTGCTCGGCATGCGTGCTTGGTCGGGCCGCATCCTCGCAATCGTCGGGCGCTCCGTCCAGCGCTGCATTGACGAGCCGATCACCGCGTTCGTACGTTCGCCGCCCTCCGCGGAAGGACCTCCGATGGCGTCAGTGATGTTCGAGGTCGAGAGTCACGTCGCCTTGGTGCGCCTCGATCTCGACGATGATCGCTTCGACCGGTCGGCGCTCGAGGCGCTGACCGCTGTCGCTCACGAGATTCGCAGTCGCACGGCTGATATCTACTCCGTCGTCGTGACCTCGGGTGCGGATTTTGGGTCGGGCTGGTCCGACGACGCCCTGGCCGAGGATGTGATCGCTGGCCTGCCGTTGATCGGCGCGGCATTCGACGCGGTCGCCGCGATCACACAGCCGACGATCGCAGCAGTCCGAGGTGAAGCCGGTTCGGCTGGTCTCGAGTTGGCGTTGGCCTGTGACATCCGGGTCGCTGCCGCCGGCGCCCGGTTCTCGATGCCGGAGACGAGTCTGGGCATCGTGCCGCGTGGCGGTGGGACGCAGCGCCTGCCGCGTGCCGTGGGTCGCGCACACGCGCTGCGGCTCCTGCTCAGCGGCGAACCGATCGACGCGGCGGAGGCGCTGAGAATCGGACTGGTGTCGGACATCGCCGCGGACGGCTCGGCCGACGAGGCTGCACGGACGATCGCGATCACGATCGCATCCCGTGGGCCGATCGCCACCCGCCTCGCGAAAGAGGCGGTGCACCGCGGCGCTGAGCTGCCGCTCGCGGACGCGTTGCTGGCGGAACTGGACCTGACGGTGATCCTCCAGACAACCGCCGACCGTGCCGAGGGCGTACAAGCATTTGTAGAGAAGCGCCCGCCGCGTTTTGAGAACCGCTAGCGGGCGCTTGCCGTGCGGCTGATCGCGCGCGAGCATGGGCCGATACAGGAGTGGTGAATGAACGTCGTATTGAACGCAGATGAATCGCACACCGCGCTGACCCTGGTCAGCGCGCTGCTACTGGACAACGTTGAGCTCTCCGAGGAGAGCCGCAAGGCGGTCCGCGACTGGCGCCGCCAGCGGGATCCCGGGAATCGTGACCTCGATGAGTTCACGCTCTTCCTGAATGAGCGCCTGGGCAACTTCATCGATGAGCGCACGACGCGGATGATGCGCGTCCGCGGCAAGCGCAAGGTTTCGCAGACGGAGCGCTGGCAATGAAGGTCGAATTCACGAACGAAGAAGTCAACGCGATGTTTGACGCGGTGATCGACCAGGTCCTCGATCTGAAGCTCAGTCGCGCGGACAAGGCATCGATTCGCCGCTGGCGCACCGACACCTCGCCGGGAACGGCAGCGATGCAGTTGCTCACCGAGAAGGTGAATGGCGAGCTGCAGCGCGAGGTCGACCGCAGCGAAGTCAGCGCGATCAAGAAGCCGGACTGGGCTTCGTAGCCCGGCGACGGCCCACGAAAGGCGCGAGCGCGCCATGAGTTTCGTTGAGGCCGCGCGCGACGGAGACATCCTCCGGATCACCCTGAACCGCCCCGAGCGGCTCAACGCCGTGCATCTGCCGATGCGCGACGAATTGTGGACCGTGCTGAATCTGCTGCACGACGATCCAACGCTGCGCGTCGCCGTACTCACCGGCGCCGGTGATCGCGCGTTCAGCGCCGGTGCGGACATCACCGACTTCGGTACCGCGCCCTCGGTGATCGAGGCCCGCGACGCCCGTCTCGATCGCGACCTCTGGGGGCTGATGTCGCGGCTCGAAATTCCCTTGATCGCCGCGATCCGCGGATTCGCCTACGGGGCCGGGCTGGAGATGTCGATGTACTGCGACTTTCGGATCGCCGATACCACCGCCCAGTTCGCGTTACCGGAGGTCACGCTGGGGTACATCCCATCCGCTGGCGGCACTCAGACGCTCAGCCGGCACATCCCGCGCGGCGATGCCGTGCGGATGGCCGCGACTGGCGAGCCAATCGATGCTCAGCGCGCCTACGAACTGGGCCTCGTCGATGAGCTAGTGGCGTCAGACGAGCTGATCCCGGCGGCGACCCGATTGGCCGAGTTGCTCGCGTCGTACGAGCCGAGTGTGTTGCGAGCGGTGAAGCGAGCGGTCCGCGAGGGCGCGGGATTGAGCCTCGAGGCGGGCTTGGCCCTTGAACGGCGTCTCGCGGCGCGAGCGGCCGCTTCCGCGTGAGCGCCGGAGCGCCGGCGCCGGAGGCGCCGCAGGCGCGCCGCATCGGCCCGATCACCATTCCGGCGAATTTTGGCCCGTTCATGCTGCTCCTCGTGAGCGCCCTCGGGATCGGCGCGGTCTTCTGGGGCGCCTTCGTCTCCGATCCCGGGATCGAGGTCGTGCAATTCGATGCCGGCGTCGAGGCGACTCTGCTCGACACTTTGCGCGAGCGCGATGTCGTCGTTTTCCCCGAACAGGATCTCTATCTCGTGGGCCTCGAGGACGGGCGGCTGCGGGTCGTCGACGGGCGCGTCGAGTTCAGCGGCTGCGCGGTCGAGTACCTGCCGGGCGACACGCGTGGTCGGACGCGCAATCCCTCGGGTGGGCCCGGCGTCCTCGAGGATCCCTGTTCCGGTGCCGTGTGGTCGGTCGACGGGGATGCGATCGCGCGCGTGAACGAGCCACTGCGCACCCCCGCGTTCTCGTTTCAGCGCGATGAAGAGGGCGTGCGCCACCTGTTCATCGAAGTGATCACGGTCGGCGGCGACTAGCTGGAAGTCGCGAGTCGGCGCGGGGGCGCACTCGCCATCCTCGCGATTTGCGGTCATCATCTCGGGTCGACAGACGTTCACGCGGCGGCGCGTGGTTTTGCCGCTTGCCTCGGAACGCGGTATGACTGCTGCGTTCTTGGGGGCCCGAACAAGCGTCGCCGACCGCGGATTGACCGTGATGGCGCTTGGGCGCGGTGGGAGGATCTTGCATGAATACCGCTGAGTTCTTGACGATTTCCGCAGCGATCGTTCCGGATCGGGACGCTGTCGTTGGTTCGAACGGCCGGCAGACATACGCCGAGCTGCAATCGAAGGTGAACCGGTTGGCGAACGGCCTGCAGAGCCTGGGCGTCGGCAAGGGCCAGAATGTCGGCGTGATGGCCGTCAACACCCCCGAATTTGTTGAGATCTATTACGCCACCGCCTCCGTCGGCGCGACCTTTGTCCCGCTCAACTTCCGAGCGAAAACCGAAGAGTTGACCCATATGGTCAACGAGGCCGACGTCAGCACGTTGATCATTGGCGAGCGCTACTGGCCGATCTACGAGCAGATCAAGGCCGAGCTCCCCGACGTCGAGAACGTGATCGGCCTCGATTTTGAGCCGTCCGGCGCCGTCTCCTACCAGGGACTGATCGACAGCAATGAGGACATCCCGGTCTTCACCGAGGTCGACGACTCCGATCCCACACTGCTGATCTACACCTCGGGAACGACCTCCCTGCCGAAGGGCGTCGTGCTCTCGTATCAAGCGTTGACCGCGCTGGTGGTCAACACGCAGTCGCCGGCGGATCCAGTCTCCGATCAGGAGGTAGTGCTCGTTTCCGCGCCGTTCTTCCACATCGCCGGCGCGACCACGATGATGAGCGCGGTCTTCTCCGGCCGCCGTCTCGTCGTGCTGCCACAGTTCACGCCGGAAACCTGGCTGGACGCGGTCGACACCGAAGGCGTCACGCACGCCTTCGTCGTCCCGACGATGCTCAAGCGGACGATGGAGTACGAGAACTTCGACCAGTACAACCTGAAGACGCTGCAGCTGATCACCTATGGCGCTGCCCCGATGCCCTATGACGTGGTGCGCGCCGCCGTCGAGATCTTCCCGCCACGCGGCATCGGCTTGCTCAACGCCTACGGTCAGACCGAGGCGACGGGTTCGCTCACCTACCTCGGTCCAGACGACCACCACCTCAACGGCACCCCCGAGGAGAACGAAAAGAAGATCGAGCGCCTCCGCTCAGTCGGCAAGACGATGCCTGACGTGGACGTCGCGATCCTCGCTCCCGACGGACGACGCCTCGAGGGCGACGAAGAAGGCGAGATCTGTATCGCCGGCGATCGGGTGATGAAGGGCTACAACAAGCGCGAGGACGACACCGAGGCCGCAATCCACGACGGCTGGCTGCACACCGGCGACGTCGGGAAGATCGACGAGGATGGCTACCTGTTCATCACCGGCCGGATCAAGGACATGATTATCCGCGGTGGCGAGAACATCTCGACTGCGGAGATCGAGCATGTCCTGGAAGACCACCCCGGCATCGCCGAGGCGGCGGTCATCGGTGTGAAGGACAACGACTGGGGCGAGGTCGTGAAGGCGATCGTCGTTGCGGGTCCCAAGGAAGAAGTCCCATCCGAGGACGATCTCACCGACTACGTGAAGTCGCGACTCGCGTCCTACAAGGCGCCGGCGATCTATCAGTGGATCGACGAACTGCCGAAGAACCACCTGGGCAAGATCCTGAAGACCGATCTGCGTGACCTGTACGGTCAGCCGACCGAAGGAACGACAGCTTAGACATCGGTCACTGTCGAGCACGGACCGGGTGTCGTAGCATCACGCACTGACTTCGACCTCCGGACTTCCGAGGACGCGCACGAGCGGAGATTGCATGGCGGGACAGGCGGCAGCGGGCGACAAGCCGGCGCGTCTCGTTGGTGCCTGGTGGGTGCCGGCACTCGCGATCTCGGCGCTCGGCGTCTACCTGGCGCTCCAGGTCGGTGAACTCGAGGACGCCGGGCGGAAGTCCTTCTTCAACGTCGACCACCCCTGGGCTGTCTACGTCTTCATGTCCGCGCTGGTGGGCTTGCTCGTCTACGGGCTGATCCGCCACGCCACGCTGTGGCGCCTGGGGCAGCCGACGCAGGAGAGCATGTTCTCGCAGCTGCGACACCGCGCGATGAACCTCGGGCGGCTCGGCTTGGCGCAGGACAAGGTCCGCCGCGATCGCTACGCCGGGATCATGCACTGGTGCATCTTCTCGTCGATCCTCGTGCTCACGATCGTTACGGCTCAGGTCGCGATCGAGGACGACACCGCGCTCACTTTCCTCGAGGGTCGCTACTACCTCTTCTTCTCGTTCTACGGCGACCTGTTCGGCCTGGTTGGCCTCGTCGGCGTCGGCATGGCGCTGAACCGCCGCTACTTCTCTGACTTCCACCGGATCCGCTGGGACGAGCGACTCGAAGATCACCTGATCATCGTGGGTCTCGGGCTGGTGCTCCTCACCGGCTTTTTCGTCGAGGCGTTCCGCATCGAAGCAACGGAGCTGGTCCAGGAACCCGACTGGGCGAAGTGGTCATTCGTTTCCTACGGCATCGCCGAAATCGTCCAGATTTTCGATTTCAGCGAGGGCCAGATCCTTTCGGGCCACACCTGGAGTTGGTGGCTGCACATCAGCCTCGCCTTCTCGTGGCTGGGCCTGATCGTCTTCACGCGCCTCGATCACCTGTTCTTCGCACCCGTGAATGCCTTCTTCCTGCGCACCGACTCGCCCGGTCGGCTCTCGCCCATCCCGAACCTCGAGGAGCGCGAGGTCTTCGGTGTTGGCTACATCCAGGACTTCACCTGGAAGCAGCTGTTCGAGCTGGACGCCTGCGTCCGCTGCGGCCGCTGCACCGAGGTATGCCCGGCGAACCTGGCCGGTCAGCCGCTCTCGCCGATGCACCTGATCCAGGACTTGAAGGGCCACCTCGCGCAGGTCGGCCCGGACATCCAGCACGCCGGTAACGTCGGCGAGGACCAGCGTGCCGTCTCCCCGATCGCGATGGTCGGCGACGTGATCAAGGACGAGACGCTCTGGGCCTGCCGTACCTGTGGCGCCTGTGTCCAGGAATGTCCGGTGATGATCGAGCACGTGCCGACGATCGTTGACATGCGCCGCTACCTCGTCATGGACGAGGCAAGGCTCCCCCAGACGGCCCAGGCCGCACTCCAGAACATGGAGATGCGCGGGCACCCGTGGAGCGGAACGGCGCTCGAACGCACCACCTGGATGGAGGGCCTCGGCGACGTCCCGATCTTCGATGGCAGCCAGGAATACCTGTACTGGGTCGGCTGCTCGGGCTCGCTCGTGGAGCGCAACCTGCCGATCACCCAGGCCGTCTTCAAGCTACTGGCCGAGGCTGGCTCCTCGTTCGGCGTGCTCGGGCAGGAAGAGACCTGCAACGGCGACCCGGCGCGCCGCCTCGGCAACGAGTACCTCTACCAGATCCTCGCCGAACAGCTCGTCGAGACCTTCAAAGAGAAGAACGTCCAGCGGGTGATCACGAACTGCCCGCACTGCTTCAATACGTTCAAGAACGAGTATCCGCAGTTCGACGGTCATTTCGAGGTACTCCACCACACCGAGTTCTTGAATGACCGCCTGACCGACGGCTCGCTCACGGCGACGCACGAGGTCGCGGCGGACGTGACCTACCACGACTCCTGCTATCTCGGCCGGATCAACGGTGTCTACGACGCACCGCGGCAAATCCTCGAGTTCGTGCCCGGCGCCCAGGTCACGGAGATGCGCCGCACGATGAGCAAGGGCCTGTGCTGTGGCGCCGGCGGCGGCAACATGTGGCAGGAAGAGATCGGCGAACGCCGGGTCAACCATGTCCGCAGCGAAGAGGCGATGGCGACCGGCGCGGATCAGGTGATCTCGAACTGCCCGTTCTGCATCCAGATGTTCGAAGACGGGGTGCCCGCGGTGCAGCCCGAGGAAGAGGGCAGGATGCGACCGTTCGACGTTGCAGAACTGCTCGAGCAGGCGGTGTTCGGACCGCAGGAGACGGCGCCCGTCGCCGTCGCCGTGGAGGACGACGCGTAGCCGTCTCGAACACGTCTGTCATCGCATCCGGCGGGGGCCGGGCGTCACACCTTGCTCGCATGGCGTGACGGGGATACGAGACTAGGGCGGCGGGTGCCCCAACGCGCTGCCTCGCAACGAGGGCGACGACCTCGGCCAGCGTCCTCGCCCAGGGCGCGTCGATGAGATACCAGCGCCGCGAGCGCATGGAGAGATGAGGAACTGATGCATTTCGTTGTCTGCGCGAAGCAGATTCCCGACCCTGAGACCCCGCCGTCGGCGTTCAAAATCGACGCCGCCACCAACGAGGTGGTCCCGGCACAGGGCTTCCAGCCGGTGCTGAGTCAGTTCGACGGCATCGCCGCCGAGGCTGCGCTCCGGATCAAGGAAGCGGCCGGCGACGACACCAAGATCACCGTGCTCTCGATGGGTGCGGAGAGCGCTCAGGCCGCGATCAAGCAGGTGCTCGCGATGGGCGCTGACGAGGGCGTTCTGTTGCAGGACGACGCCTTCGACAACGGCGATTCGCACACCACCGCGAAGGTCCTGGCGGCGGCGATCAAGAACCTGGGCGACGTGGACGCGGTCTTCTGTGGCCGCCAGGCCGCGGACTGGGACATGGGCCAGGTTGGTCTGCTGATCGCCGAGGCGCTGGAGTGGCCGGTGGCCATCCTCGCCAAGGACGTCCAGATCGCCGACGCCACGATGACGACGACACGCGTCCTGGCAGATGGCTTCGAGACGGTCGCGCAGCCGCTCCCGGCGGTGGTGACGGTCTCCAACGAGTTTGGTGAGCCGCGCTACCCGAAACTGCAGCAGATCATGCAGGCGGCGAAGAAGACGGTCACGACTCAGACGCACGGAGACCTCGGTCTCGACCCGTCCGAGGTTGGCGCAGCAGGCGCTCGGCTCAAGCTCGAGAAGCTCTTCATCCCGGTCGTGGACGGCCAGGTCGAGCTCATCGAGGGCGACACCCCCGAAGAGCAGGCCAAGAACCTGGTCGCGAAGCTCGAAGCGGACAAGGTCTTCTAGGTCATCACGCGCTGAGCGACGACTCCTGAGCCACTACCCCCTGAGGAGGGATCAACATGGCACGCAACATTCTCGTGGTCGGCGAACTCGACGAGGGCGCCCTCAGCTCCACGACCGCTGAACTGGTCGGTCAGGCAAGTCGCCTGGCCGACGGCGGGCAGGTCTCCGTGACGCTGCTCGGGGCTGGCGCCAGCGGCGCGGCCTCAGCCGCCTTCGAGGCCGGCGCTGACCGCGCGTTCACGAGCGACGACGCCGGCTACAACGATTACAACTCGGACAGCTGGGTCGCCGCTGTCGAGAACGCGTTCGGCCAGGCCGGCGCCGAGGCGGTCTTCGTCGCGCAGAGCGTCGTGGGTCGCGACATGGGCCCGCGCATCGCCGCCCGACAGGGCAGCGCCGCGGCGATGGACTGCGTCAACGTCGAGGACGATGGGGGCGAGCTGAAGGCGACGCGCTCCGCCTACGGGGGGAACGCCCTCGCGACCTACAGTTTCGCGGCGAGCCCGGCGGTCGCGACGATTCGCGCCAAGGCGTTCGACCCGATTGAGCCCCGTGCTGGCGCCTCAGGCGAAACGGTTGACCTCGGAGCGGCGGGCGAGTCCCGGACGACGATCACGGGCCGCGAACTCGCCGAATCCGAGGGGCTGCAGATTCAGGACGCGACGATCGTTGTCTCCGGTGGTCGTGGCCTCGGCGGTCCGGAGGGTTTTGAGTCGGTCGAGGCACTCGCCGCGGCATTCGGGACGAATCGGGCTGCCGTCGGCGCATCGCGCGCCGCCTGCGACCTGGGCTGGTACCCGGTCAGTCAGCAGGTGGGACTCACCGGCAAGGTGGTCACGCCAGACCTGTACGTCGCGATCGCGATCTCCGGGGCGAGCCAGCACATGGCTGGCTGCTCGGGTTCGAAGATGATTATCGCGATCAACCGAGACCCCGACGCCAACATCTTCGCGAACTCGAAGTACGGCATCGTCGGTGACTACAAGGCAGTACTGCCAGCGCTGATCGAGGCCGTGAAGGCCGCTGGCTAGCGCGGGCGTCTGAAGCCCGAACAGAACGGAGCGCGGGCGAGTCTGACCTCGCCCGCCGGTGACTCGGCACGTCGAGTGATTACGAGCGCGTTGCGCCAGCATGTGCGCGCAAATACAATCGACGTTCGCGTCACTTTGGCCGCGTGATGACTGGATTTTGACATAATGACGACGATCATCGGACTCACCGGCGGCATCGCCTCGGGCAAGTCAACGGTTGCAGACCGGCTGCGCGATCTGGGCGCGGTCGTCGTTGAGGGCGATCAGCTCGGCCATCGGGTCTACGAACCTGGCACCTCTGGCTTCGAGAAGGTTGTGAACGCCTTCGGCCATGACATCGTGGCGGAAGACGGCACGATCGACCGCCGGATCCTGGGCGGCAAGGTGTTCGGCGCTCCCGAAGAGATGGAACGCCTCAACGGCGTCATGTGGCCTGCGATTCGTGAGCTGGCCGAAGCAGAATTCAAGCTCATCGGCGCGGAGACGCCCGACGCCGTGATCGTGTTCGAGGCCGCGGTCATGCTCGAGGCCGAATGGCAGGATCTGGTCTCCGAGGTCTGGGTCGTCACGACCAAGCAGGAGACGGCGATCGACCGCCTGAAGTCTCGAAACGGTCTCAACCGCGAACAGGCGCTCGCGCGTATCGAATCGCAGATGTCGAATCGTCAGCGTAACGAGTTCGCGGATGTGAAGTTCGACAACTCGGACACCGAGCAGAAGCTGAGAAGCCGCGTCGAGTATCACTGGAAGCGGCTTCTGAAGCGTATCGCCGAGCCGGCCAAGTCATAAGCAGCGTTCCGGGCGGGCAGTACCCATCACCCCGGCGACGGAGATAGTGCGGGGGCATCCTTGACCACGGTAGAGTCAGCGAACTTTCAGCAACTGGCTGTTGAAGACTTTCGGATCACCGAAGAGCCTTACTACCTGCCGATCGCCGATGAGGTCGAGTTGTTCCTCTCTGCTTACGAGCAGAAGGTGCCGGTCCTCCTGAAGGGCCCGACCGGCGTCGGCAAGACGCGTTTCATCGAATACATGTCCTGGCGACTGCACCAGCACCTGGGCGAGCCGTCCCAGGAAGGCGTCCCGTTGATCACGGTCGCCTGCCACGAGGACCTGACGGCCTCGGACCTCGTCGGCCGCTATCTGCTCGAGGGCGACGACACCCGTTGGATTGACGGCCCCGTTTCGCGGGCGATCAAGGTCGGCGCGATCTGCTACCTCGACGAGGTGGTCGAGGCGCGCAAGGACACGACCGTTCTGATTCACCCGCTGACCGACTACCGCCGGCTGCTGCCGGTCGAGAAGCGCGGCGAGCTGCTCGAGGCGGCCGACGGCTTCCTGCTGGTCATGTCCTACAACCCGGGCTACCAGTCCGCGCTGAAGGACTTGAAGCACTCGACGCGCCAGCGCTTCATCGCGATTGAGTTCGGTTACCCGAGTCGCGATCAGGAAGCCGCGATCATCGAGGTCGAATCGGACGTCAATCACGAGGTCGCCGTTGACCTCGCGAAGCTCGCCGAGAAGGTGCGGAACCTCAAGGAGCACGGCCTCGGCGAGGGCGTCTCGACGCGTCTCCTCGTCTACGCGGGCAAGCTGATCCACAACGGCATCGCACCGCGGCGCGCGTGCCAGGTGGCGGTGGTCTGGGCACTGACCGATGACCTCGAGGTCCAGCGCTCCATCGAAGAGGTCGTGACTTCGATCTTCGAGGAGTAACGCCACGTGACGACCGCCGAGCTGCAAGCGCGCTACGCCAACGAGCTGAAGGGGTTCGGCGCCTCGCTGCCCGATGACCTCGCAGCGGGGCTCGCCGGCCTCGAATCGAGCTTCGACGACGGCCAGCTCGAGCGCTGGGCCCAGGGTGGCGTCGACCTCGCCAACCACTCGCTCCGGTCATGGGAGGCTGCGGCGGAGTACTACCGCGCCAGCCCACAGGTCGCGGCAAAACTCAGCGTCGCGGAGATCGAGCACTGGCTTGAGCTGGCCACCGGTCTGGCGACCGAGTCGTCGTTGATGGCGGCCGCGTTCCTCAAGGCGACGCCCGCAGCGCTCGCTGAACTGCAGACGACGGAGCTTGATGCCTGGTCGCAGCAGGGCGGCCGGCTCTGCCGAGGCAACTGGAAGTCGATCGCGCTCGCTGGGCTCTATTTCCAGCACAGCCCGCGATTGCTCGGCTCACTGCCGCTCGCATCGGTCGGACGCCTGGTCGATATCATCGACCAGCTCACCGAGCGCTCGTACGAGCTGGCGAACAGCGTGCTCGAGGGCGCAGGCGACATCTTCGAACACCTCGCCGCACCGGATCGCGAGCCGTTCCTGGCGTTCGCGCGGGCGGTGACGCGCGCCTCGTGGGCTGACACCCGCCTGTACTTCGAGCGCGGTCCAAAGCTGCTCGAGGGCGTCGCGGCGGATCAGCGTGGCGTGTTCCTGGAGCTGGCGTCGCGCGTGACGATGGACGTCGGCCGGCAGGGCTTCCCGCTCTTCGCCGACGCCGCGCAGTCGCTGACGCAAGTCGACACCGATGACCATGGCGAACTCCTGCAGTTCGCGACCTCGATCGCCGCCGGCAGCTCGACGGCATCGATGGAATACCTGAAGTCAGCGCCCTTCGTCCGATCGCGGCTGACGCCGGAGCAGATGGGCCGCTGGGCGGGCGCCGGCGTCGAGGTGCTCCAGCAGGGCAACGCCGAAGGCGCCGAGGCGTACTTCCGCCTGGAGTCCACCCGCGCCGAAGAGATGCTGCGCGCGCTGTCGGCGCGCGTTGAGCTCCCGGCTGTGAGCCAGATGCTGCGCCTCTACGCGAAGGCGCTCACCGGCGAGCAGGTCTCCGTGCTGTCCTCCGAGGAGCTCGTCGACCGCAACATCGGTTGGATGTCGGAGTCCTCGGCGACGACTGAGGGCACGACGATCTACCTGCCGCCATTCGTCAGCTCGTTCCCGGAGCAGGCCTCGAACTTCCAGGTCTACAAGGTCTTCACGACGCACCAGACGGGACGCCTGGAGTTCGGCTCGTTTGGCTACCAGTGGGGGGCCGATGGCCCCTACGCGCCGGCGACAGTCGAGGTGCGCGAGGAGCAGCGTGCTGTCGCGCTCGCCGAGCGCAGCGCCGAAGAGGTCGAGGCGGCTCAGGTTGCCGAGGCCGCCACGGCCGAGGCAGTGACGACGACCGAGATGCAACGGTTCTTCAACCTGTTCTCTGACCGGTTGTTGATCTCCGGCTTGTTCACGATCGCTGAGGACACGCGCGTTGACGCCTTCGTCTCTCGTGAGTACGGCGGGATCCGCGCGTGGCTCGCACGCCTCCAGAGCCTCGAGGCCGAGCGCCGACCCGAGGTGCGCGCCATGGGGCTGCGCCAGGCATTCGTCGAGAACCTGCTGCGCGCTTCGCTCGGACGCCCGGATACCATTCGCTGGCCCCAGACCCTGCAGGACACGCTTGCTCAGGCGCTCGCGGCGCTCAAGGTGGTCGAGCAGACGGGTGCGACGGTTCAGGACGCGGCCGAGGTCTCTGCCTCGCTGTATGACATCGCGATGCGGATCCCGAACATCCCACAGGATGCGGTGGACGCTGACTGGTTGCCGCCCGACGAAGAGATGATCTCGATCGCGCCGGATATGCCCGGCGGTGGCGATGGTGGCGACGCGCCGATGCCATCCGGTGAGGAAGTCGGCTTTGAGAACCCGGAACAGCCGGAGTTCCGTGGTGACTTCAAGCCCGAGCTGGTCCAGCTCCTGATGAAGCTGAAGGACCAGCAGGCCGGCCAGCAGGACGGCACCGCCTCGCCGCTGACGAAGGAGCAGCTCATGGAGCTGCTCGAGAACTCTGTCGAGATCACGATCAGCGAGTGGGCCGAGGGCGATCTCGCGTCCAGCCTCGGCATGTTCCTCGACAACCTCGAGAAGGACGCGGCGACTCCGGCGAGCGAGAAGAACGGCGAGGACGGCGAGTCCGGCGACGACCCCGGCGGCGGCGAGGGCGCCGACGACGAAGAACTCAAGGTCGAGGTGGACTGGTTCTACTACGACGAGTGGGACTTCCGCGCTTCGGACTACCGCCCGCGCTGGTGCCGTGTCGGTGAGCGCGTCGGTGACGAAGGCGACACCGAGTACTACGACGAGATCCTCCGCAAGCACCACGGGCTGGTGATGGAGACGCGTAAGCAGTTCGAGCTGATGCGCCCCGAGAGCTTCAAGAAGATGCGCCGCCTCGAGGACGGTCATGAGATCGATCTCGACGAGGCGATCTCGTTCCACATCGACAAGAAGGCTGGCGTTGGTCCGCTGGCGCGTGTTTACACCCGCCGCAACAAGATCGAGCGCGATGTCGCCGTTGCGTTCCTCCTCGACATGTCCGCGTCGACCGACGAGGAGATCGAGAAGCAGCGCCAGAAGTACGAAGAAGAGGAAGAGGACTTCCAGGGTGACCCCTCGAAGTACTTCCAGTGGCTCGCGCAGCGCCGCGCGAAGCAGGCGATCGAGCCGCCGAAGCGGATCATCGACCTCGAAAAAGAGTCGACGGTCCTCGTGATCGAGGCACTTGAGGCGATCGGCGACGCCTACGGGATCTACGGCTTCTCCGGCTATGGCCGCGACAACGTGGAGTTCCACGTCATCAAGGACCTCGAAGAGGAGTTCGGCGAACGCGTGCGGAAGCGGATCGACAAGATCGACCCGGTCCGCTCGACGCGGATGGGTCCGGCGATCCGGCACGCGATTCACAAGCTCGATGAGTACGACGCGAAGGTGAAGATTCTGATCATGGTGTCCGACGGGCGCCCGCAGGATCACGGCTATGGCCGCGACCGGACCGAGAAGGAATACGCCGTCCACGACACGAAGCAGGCCCTCAACGAGGCGAAGCGGATTGGCGTGACGCCGTTCCTGATCACCGTCGACAAGGAAGGCCACGACTACCTGAAGCAGATGTGCGACGACATCGGCTACGAGGTCGTCGACAACATCGAGTCGCTGCCGCGCCGCCTACCGACGCTCTACCGCCACCTGGCTGCCGACTAGCGGGCTGGGCCCCACAGGGCGCTGACCAACGGCTGACGTCCGCAGGGCTGCCCGACACGCGGCCAAACCGGATCTCGTCTCGGTTAGCGGAGCTGGTATCGAATCTTGTTGTCCGCGTGTAGCTCCTTGAGGGCGTCGCTCAGGCGCAGCAGATCGAGGTGCCCGAGCACTTCGGTGATCGCCTGTCCGAGGCGGCGCGGCGGGATCCGCGGGAACATCCGCTTCGCGACCTGGTAGGCGGTGAGTGGGCCGTCACCAAGCGCGGCACGAACGCGCCGAGCGCGGCGGGCGTGGTGTTCCTCGAACCGTCCGAATAGTCGCTCCGGTTCATCGACGATTTCGCCATGAGCCGGGAGGATTCGCTGGACCGGAAGGTCGCGGAGCTTCGCGACGGAGGCGATGAAGGGCGGCAGCGACGGCCACCGCTGTGCGTCCTCGATGCCCTCGATCGCCTCCGGGTAGTGCATCCCGGGGGTGGGGACGGTCGTTGGCAGGATCGTGTCGCCGCTGAAGAGCTCGCCGGTCTCGTGGATGAACGCAACCAGGTTGCCCGGCGTGTGCCCGGGTGCATCGATCACCTGCAGCGTTCGCCCATCAGCGAGGTCGTACGCCGACTGTGCCGCCTCGAGCGCGTCGCGGGGGCACGGCTCCCAGCGCAGCCCGTAGGGGTGCGGTCCGCGCGGTGAGCGCATGCCTTCGATCACGTCGTCCGGGCACCCATGCCGGCTGAGGTCGGTGAGCTGGAGCGCCCGCTGCGCGTCTCGCGAGGCCTGACCGAGGGCGATCGCCGGTACGTCGGCGGCGCCCGCAAGGACGGTCGTTCCCAGCCCGGCCCAGCGGTAGGCGAGCCCAGCGTGATCCAGGTGGGCATGCGTCACGAGGGCGTAGCGCACGTCGCCGACCTCGATGCCGTGAGCGGCGAGCTGGGTGTCGAGCAGAGTCCAGCTGTCCTCGGCGCCATCGGCACCGGCGATGTCCGGGCCGGCGTCGATCAGGAAGACACCACCGTCGCGGAGCGCGAGCGGGTAGAGAACGTTGCCGCCAAGGAGGATCCGCGGCGCGATCAGTTCGTGCACGTCGCCGGGCTGGCTAGACGTGGACGTCGCCGGTCATCAGGTAGCGCCGCAGCAGGGTGAGCGAGAGGAGCGCGGCCCGTCGTTTCGCGGCGTCACGACCCTGGTAGTACTGCGAATGGGAGTACTCGATGTGCTCGCCGTCTGAGAGCGCGATGTGCATCGTGCCGGGCGGCTGGCCCTCAACCTCTTCGTTGCCGGCGATCCCCGAAATGCCGATCGCGAGATCGGCTTCGAGACGATCGCGGGCGGCGTTCGCCATCGCCTCGGCGACTTCGCGCGAGACGACTCCGTGCATGGCGACGATCTCGGCCGGGACACCCATCGTGATCTTCGATTGCGTGGAGTAGGCGACGAGGCTGCCCTTGAAGTACTCCGACGATCCCGGGACGTCGGTGATCGTGTCGGCGATCGCGCCGCCGGTGGCGGACTCCATCACTCCGAGGCTGAGCCCCTTCTCGATGAGCAGACGGCCGATCGCGGCTTCGAGCGTCTCTTCATCGACGCCCCAGATTGACGGGCCAAGGATGCCTCGTGCCTCATCCTCCATCGGGTGGATTAGGTGCCATGCCTCCTCGCGCGTCGCCGCCTTCGCGGAGATGCGAGCGTGCACGCCGTCGCGGCGGGCATAGATGCCGATCGATGGGTTTGTGCTCGAGAGCAGCGGCGCCAGCATCTCATCGACCGTGCCTTCGCCGATGCCGGTGGTTTTCAGGGTGCGAGAGACAAGGATGCCGTCGGCACGCTTTTCCAGTTCGGGCGCGATCTCGTGCTCCCACATGCGGCTCATCTCGGACGGTGGGCCCGGCATCACGACGAAGGTCTTGTCGTCGCGCTCGACCCACCAGCCGGGTGCGGTGCCGCGTGGGTTGGAGATCGCACGCGAGGATGGGATGAGCATCGCCTGCTTGAGGTTGTTCTCCGGCATGGTGCGGCCGCGCGACTCCATCATTCCGCGCAGGTGGGCCTCCTGGTCCGCATCCAGGTACATCTCCTCGCCGAGGGCGCCGGCAACCATTTCGCGCGTGAGGTCATCCTGTGTGGGGCCGAGGCCGCCGGTCGTGAACACGATGTCGGAGCGTTCCCAGGCGCGGTTGAAGGTCTCGCGCAGCCGGTCCGGATTATCGCCGAGCTGCGATACCCAGAGCAGGTCGATCCCGTATTCGGGGAGTTGTGAGGCGATGAAGGCGGCGTTCGTGTCCGTGATTTCGCCGAGCATGATCTCGGTGCCGATCGAGATGATTTCCGCGCGCATGCAGGCTCCTCAACGATGTAGGTCGGCTCGGCCGAGACGATAGCAGAGCCGCGAAGCGTGCTTCGCGCTAGTTGCCTTCGTTCGCGTGGTCCATTGCATCGAGGCCGCTGAGGTAGGTGTGCAGCCAGGTGGCCGCGCGCTTGCCATCGGCGATCGCGGTCACGACAAGGTCGGCACCCTGGACCGCGTCCCCGCCTGCGAAGACGTACGGGATGTTGGTCTGTCCGGTCCGGTTGTCGATCTCGATCAAGTGCCAGCGGTTGGTCGAGATCGGCGCAGCCTCCGCGAACTCAGGGTCAGCGCCATAGCCGATCGCGATCGCCACTGAGCTCGCTGGCACGCTGTAGTTCGAACCTTCGATTGCGACGGGGCGGCGGCGACCACTGTCGTCGGGCTCGCTCAACTCCATCTTGATTAGCTCGACCTCTTTGACGTTGCCATCCTCATCGCCGACGAAGCGCACCGGCGTGGTGAGGTAGGCGAACTCGACGCCTTCCTCGCGTGCGTGGACGCGCTCCTCGGCGCGCCCGAGCATCTCCTTCTCGGTTCGTCGGTAGACGCAGGTGACGTTCTCGGCGCCGAGCCGCACGGCAGTGCGGACGCAGTCCATGGAGGTATCACCGCCGCCGACGACAACGACGTTATCGCCGACCTCGGGACGTTCGCGTTGGTCCTCGGGTAGTTCGTCGGGCTCGAGGTTGCCGCGCACCAGGAAGTCCGTCGCCTGGTAGACGTTGCCGAGCTCCTCGCCTTCGATGCGCATCACGTTGCCGACACCCGCGCCGGTGCCGAGGAAGATCACGTCGTACGCGAGATCGTCGTGCAGCTCCTGGACCGTGACGTCGGTGCCGATCTTGGTGTTGCTAATGAACTCGACGCCAAGGTCGCGGAGCGCATCGAGTTTCTCCTCGAGCAGCTCTTTTTTCATCTTGAAGTTCGGGATGCCGTAGCGGAGCACCCCGCCCGGCGCTGGCCACATGTCGAAGACGGAGCAGTGGTGGCCGCGCAGTTCCAGCTCCTCGGCGACCGTCAGGCCGGCTGGTCCGCTACCGACAATGGCGATCCGGCGCCCGGTCGAGGGTCCGGGCTGCTGCTTCGGGTAGCCGCCGAGTGCTTCTCGTTGCGAGTCCGTGATGAACGATTCGAGCCGACCGATCGCGACCGGCGCCTGCTTGATGCCGTCCGGACGGATCGCGAAGCCGACGACGCAGTCGCCTTCGCAGAGCGACTCTTGCGGGCAGAGCCGCCCGCACATCTCCGGCAGCGTCGAGGTCTCTCGGAATTTGGCGGCGGCGCCGAGGATGTCGCCGTCCTCGAGCAGTTTGAGTGCACCCGGGATGTCGTTGTGGACGGGGCAGGCCGACATACAAGGCGCCGAGGGACAATCGATGCAGCGGGCCGCCTCGATCACCGCGGCGTCCATTTTCAGCGGAAGATAGGTCTCCTCGAAGTTCTGGATGCGCTCACGGGGCTGCTGCTTCGGGACCTGTTGGCGCGGGATCGCCAAGCGATCCTGGATCGTGTCGCTCTGTTCGTTCGGCTGATCAGTCGATGCCATAACGCTTCGCCCCCCGAGTCGTCGGCTGAGGGTACCAACGAACCCCGCGAGGCTGGCCCCGCTGCTACGGCGTCGCGCGCTGCGTCTGTTGCCGTCGGGCTTCGAGGTACAGATAGAGCGGGAGCGCGCAGGAGAGCCCGATCAGCAGGTTCACCGCGATGACCGGCCAGGGGTTTGGTCCAGCGCGGCGCGTGAGCATGTAACCCCAGAACACGACCGAGGTGATGAGCAGGTCGGCCGTGAAGCCGCCGGCCGCTCCGTTCACGAACAACGCGTCGAGGAAGGTCGGCAATCCCACCCCTTCCTCGGCAAAGAAACCGGCGAAGAAGGCAAACGGCACGACTGCGCCGACGATCGCAGCAACCAGATAGAAGTTCTTCATGGCGTGACTCCTCGGTCCGCGTGACCCGCGCAGGATCGCGCCGAGAAGTCATCACGCCAATTACCTGCCAGGTAACGGGGTGACAGGCGACGCGGTTATTTCGCGAGGACGGCGATCAGACTGGCGAGGGCCGCGGCGGCGTGGGCATCGTGGGATTCGAGCGCATCGCGGATCGGGGGCTGTTCGAGGCGTGCCTCGTGCTCACGCAGGCTGGCTGCGGCGCGCACGCCCGATTCCTCGAGGTGCGTGCGTAATGCCGCAAGGCGCATCTCCTGCGCGGCGTGCATCGCCTCACCGCGGACACGCCGCCAGTGCGGTTCGTTCGAGGTCGATCCCGCGGCGAGCGCTAATCGCTGCAGCAGCTCTTCGTCTGCCGCGGCGAGCCAGGCGAGTTCATGACGCAGGGTCCAGCCATGCCGGGGCGTTGGCTTCGAGAGGCGGGTCTCGGGGAGGTCACCGAGTCGTTCGATGAGCTCCGTGCGTTGCGAGGAGAGCCGATGCGCGGCGTTCGACGCCGCTCCGTCGTCGGCTGTTCCGCCCCCCATGAACGCCTCGTTCCCTTCGATTCCTCGTCCTTCGAGGACCCGACGCAGTGTATGCGGGCCACGGTTGAGCCGCAGGCCCCGCGGCCCCTCCCTCTGCTACGCTCGCCGCACTTTTTCGGAGGATTCGAGCCCAGGGGGGATGGCGTGGCAGACGCGGCCATCGAAGATCACAGTGCCACGGCTGCGCCGCCGCGCGCGGACGGAGCCGCGGCGGCTGCCGCGATTCAGTCCGCGGCCGCGCGTGTCCGCGAGAACGTGCAGCGGGTCGTGGTCGGCGCCGATCAGGCAGTCGATCTGTTGCTTGTGGCGTTGCTCAACCGCGGCCACGTGCTGCTCGAGGACGTGCCGGGCACCGGCAAGACGACGACGGCGCGCGCGCTGGCGAAGTCGATCGGCGCGAGTTTTCATCGGATCCAGTTCACGCCGGACCTGATGCCGTCTGACGTGGTCGGGATCAACTTCTACTCGCAGAAGAGCGGGGAATTCGAGTACCGTCCGGGGCCGCTCGTGGCGAACATCGTGCTCGCCGACGAAATCAACCGCGCGACTCCGCGCACCCAGTCGTCGCTGCTGGAGGCGATGGAGGAGCGGACGATCACGGTGGACGGCGTCACCAAGCCGCTTCCGGATCCGTTCGTCGTGCTCGCCACGCAGAACCCCGTCGAGCTCGAAGGGACGTTCCCGCTGCCGGAAGCGCAGCTCGACCGATTCTTCGTTCGCATGAAGCTGGGTTACCCGAGCGAGAGCGACGAGCTCGCGATCGTTCATCGGTTCGAGGACTCCTCGCCGCTTGACGACCTCGAGCCGGTGATTGACGGGGCGGAATTGAGCGCGTTGGGCGCTCAGCTTTCGGCGATCCACGTTGACGATTCCGTGGCTCGCTACGCCGTGCAGATCTGTCGGGCGACGCGCCGCCACGAGGCGTTCGACCTTGGCGCCAGCCCGCGCGCATCACTGGCGTTGTTCCGTGCCGCACGCGGCTGGGCCGCGATTCAGGGTCGAGATTACGTGCGACCAGATGACGTGAAGGAGCTGTCGCATCCGGTGCTGGCGCACCGGCTCGTTCTGAACTCGAACACGCGGCTCCGCGGCCGCGCGACCGACGAGGTGCTCGACGAAGTCGTGGCCGACGTCGCAGTGCCGATCGCGGACCAGCGCTGAGACTCGTCCCAGATGCGGACGCTCGTCGACGACAGCTGGGTATTGGGATCCTCGGTCCTGATCGGGATCGGGCTGCTCTCCAGCTCGCCGGTCGTGATCATCCTGGGAATGCTGGTCCTCGGGAGCAGCACCGCCGGACGGTTGTGGGCCCGGATCTCGCTGGACGACGTCTACTACGAACGCGAGATCTCGGAGCACCGCCTGTTCGTCGGCGAGACGGCGACGCTGACGCTAAAGCTCTCGAATCGCAAGTCGTTTCCCGTCCCCTGGATCGAGGTCCGTGAGCAGCTGCCTCGCAATCTGCCGGTGATCCGAGGCCGGACGACCACGGGCGGGACCCCGGGCGTCAGCATCCTGCAGCGGAACACCGCGTTGGGGCGGCGCGATCGCCTGGAGTGGCCGGTCGAGTTGCAGGCGGTACATCGCGGCTACTACCGGATTGGTCCGACCCGACTGAAGTCCGGCGACATTTTTGGGTTCTTTGAGCGAGAACTGGTGCCGGATACGCCCCCGACCTCGGTCGTGGTCTACCCACACACCTATTCGTTGCCCGAACTCGGGCTGGACAGTGCGCGTCCATTTGGCGAGCTGCGCGGCGGCAACCGGATCTACGAAGACCCGTCGCGCGTGGTTGGGGTTCGCGATTACCAGCCCGGCGACCCGATGAAGCGCATCGACTGGAACGCGACGGCGCGCGTGCAGCGCCTGCAATCACGTCTCTACGAGCCGTCGCGTGCTCAGGCGATCGTTGTGGCGCTCAACGTCGGGACGTTCGCGCGCAGCTGGCAAGGGAGCGACCCGGTCGTTCTCGAGCGGGGCGTCTCTGTCGCCGCCTCTGTGGCGCGCTGGGCGTACGAGGCAGACCTCGCGGTGGGCGTTGTTGCGAACGGAGCGTTCCCGGGGCAGGGGCGTCCGATTCGCCTCGGCGTCGGCCGGCATCCGGATCGCCTCAACCGCGTGCTGGAGGCGCTCGCGGCGATTAGTGCGTTCACGATCTCGAGCCTCGCCCGCGAGCTCGAGGGGGCCTCGACCGGGGCACTGCCGACGGGCTCAACCGTCGTGGTCGTCGCTGCCGTGATGCCTGAGGAGTTGGTCGCGACGCTGCACCGGCTGCGGCGCGAAGGCCATTTCGTGCACGTCCTGAAGACCTCGGTGCTGCCGTGGCATGTCGAACTGGGGGACATCCCCGTGGCTGAGCTTGCCGATCAGATGGAGGTGCTTGAAGCCGAGCTTGCTGAGGAGCTGGGCGATCTCGGAGTTCCGGTGCTCACTGGCGACGATCCCACGACGACTGAGGTAGCGCCTGAGGGTGCGGAGCAGGTGGCGGCGACGTGACCCGTTGGCAGCGCAACCTGCTCGATGCGCTCTACATCTCGATGGAATCGATCGCCTGGTTCGCGGCGATCACCTCGATCGCGACGATCGGGGAGCGCGGCTACTTGAGCGAGCTGTCGCGTGAACTACAGTCCCAGATCGCCTCGAACCAGCTCGAGGGCACCGAGCGCGCCGAGGCCGTCATCCAGTCGCTAGCCGAGCGCGCCGACACCGCGACCGCGGGTCCGAGCTTGTGGATCGTCGCGCTCGCGGGGTTCGCCGGCTTCTGGCTGATGCGTGGCGTGCTTCAACTCCGGCTCGGCGGGCCGATCGGGGCAGTCGGGCTCGTGCTCGCCTCGGTGTTCGGGCTGAACCTGCTGCTGCACATCACCTTCGCGGAGGACCTGCTGGTCTGGCGAAACCAGGGGTTGGCGGACTTCATTGACAACCCGCAGGCGTTCGTCGCGAGCGGAGCCGACTTCCAGGGGGTTGTCGATCGCGGCGGGGTCGTCATCGGGAGTGCGACCGCGATCGGTGTGACCGCGATTGGTGTGACCGCGGTCTGGCTGCGGTTCATGTACGCCGGCCGCCGACCGATCCGCTTCGATCAAGTTTTGCGTTCGTTCAGCATCGGCTTCGCGATCGTGCTGGTGGCATTAGTCATTGCGCGCTTCAACGAGGTGGGACAGCTGGCGATATTCGCGATTCCGTACTTCATCCTCGGTTTGCTCGCGCTCGCGGTCGCCAATGGCGAACGCGCGGCCTTGCCGGCTGAGGGCGGCGAGCGGGTCGCCTCCTGGGGCGTGTCGGTGTCGGCGACGGTCGCGTTGCTCGCCGTCGTGGCGGGCGTCTTCGGCCTGGCCGCGGCGCTCGACGTGCAGAGCGCGCTCGGCTACTTCGGCGGCTGGATCGGAACGGCGCTCGAATGGCTGTTGATCATCATCCTGACGCCGATCTTCTGGGTGCTCGTCCCGCTCCTCGAGCTGCTGATCCCCGACGCGCTGGCGGACCGACTCGCCAACCTTGAGGTGCCCGAGAACCTCGTCGAACCGGAGGTCCTGGGGGACGGCGAGACCGAGGATGACTTCATCTTCCCGCGCTGGCCCTTCGACGTGTTGAAGGTGCTGATCTTCGCCGCGCTCGTCTGGGTCGCCTATCGCGTGGGGCGTTCGTTGTTGGAGCGCGGCGACGGTGGAGCCGAGGACGAGTTCGACGAGTTCCGAAGCGAAACCGGGGGCGGCCCCGGCCTGGGTGGCCTGTTGCGCGGGTTGCTCCGGCGGAGCCCAGCTCGCGATGCCAGCAACTGGATGCGGCAGCGCCCGATCTACGGCGTCTACGGGCGCAGCGTGGTGGATGCCGAGGATCGAGGGTTTGAGCGCCGCCGCTCGGAGACGCCGCTCGAGTACTCAGATGCGTCGGGCACGGTCCTGGAGGCGCCGGTCTTCCGCGAGATTGCTGACGCGTTCGATGCGGCGCGGTACGGCGGACACGAGCCCGATCCGGCGGCGATCGATCGCTGGATCGCGGAGCTGGACGAATGGGAGCGGACGCACCCGGGGACGGCCGAGCTGCGCGAGCGCCTCGAGCAGATGAGACCACCTCAGGCTCCGCGGGCGGTCGACCCGGCCGAGGAGTTCGCACAGCGCGTGAAGCGCGGGCGCGCGGCCGCCAAGCAGATGCGTGAGAAGGATGGACTACGTCAAAGCGAGGGGACGCGGACGCTCTAGGCGCTGCGGACGGGCCGCAGGACCGGCCGCCCATCCTGTTCGCCGAGCGCGGCGATCGTGTCGTAGCGATCGGCCGTGGCGCACAGCACGATGTCGGCATCGAATCCGAGCCCGACCGTGATCGCGCCATGCTCGGTTTGGCGGAACGCCTCGGCGAGATCGCCTCGGGCGCGATCGAACCGCTGCAGCGCATCCCGAGCCTCGGGGCCGGGCACCGCACCGGCCGCGACGACGTGCTCAGCGAGCAAGCCGGCGGCGAGGACGTCATCCTCGCCAAACGCGCCGCGCAGGCCCGCGCAGACGATCAGGACATCGTGCCCGGCCTCGATCGCCGCCTGCGTCGTTGCGCGCGCGTTCAGTACGGCAGCGGGGATCACGAGCGGCGCCCCCACACAGGCGAGCAGCGCCGGCGTGCCGTTGGAGGTCGCCTGCACGGCAACGTCCGCGTTCAGCTCCGCCGTCGCTAGTGCGGTCGGTGAGTTCCCAGCGTCGAATCCGTCGGGTGGGAGTCCACCGCGCTCGCCCAGCAGGAACACCTCGGTGCCCGCAGCTACGAGTTCGTCGCGGAGCGCGAGGCCGTCCTCGATGGTCGCGGTCGGGTAGATGTGCTGGACGCCGCGGTCGAGCAGCACGGCCAGCACCGATGTGGCCCGCAGGACGTCGACGACGAGGCAGGTCTGATTGAGCGGCGGCTCCGTCGGCGGGACGATCGCGACATCGACGCGCATCTCAGCTCCAGGTGAGTTCCATGCGCGCTGGTCCTCGCAACAACAGCTCTTGCGAACGGGTCAGCCCGTCCCGCGGCAGCGCGACGTCCGGGAAGCGCTCGACCATCGCCTTCAGCATCTCCTCGCCCTGGATCAGCGCCAGCGGCTGACCGAGGCAGAAGTGCGGGCCGAGCCCGAATGATAGGACATCGGTCGTATCGACCTCGCGCGTGATGTCGAAGCGGTCGGGATCGGAGAACAGCTCCGGATCGCGGTGTGCTGCCACGATCAACACGAACATCGTGTCGCCGGCTGCGATCGAACGCTTGCCGAGCGTCGTGTCCTCGCGAGCGAAGCGCAGTAGTACGTGCGTTGCACTGTCCCAGCGCAAGGTCTCGATCAATGCCGAACGTGCCAGCGACGGATCGTCACGGAGCTGGCGCCACTGGTCCGGGTGACGCAGCAGCGTCAGCACCGCGTTGCCCAGCATCATCGCCGTTGGGCCTCCGCCCGCCTGGTAGAGGAACGTGAGGAATGCGACTGCCTCGTCGGCCGACAGCCGATCCGGATTCGCCTCCGCCGCAACGATCGATGCGAGGATCGACTCGCCCTCGTGCGTCTCGGCGAACGACTCCAGGAACACCTGCAGCTTGTCCGTGGCCTGTTCTGCCTGCCGGTAGGCCGAAGGCGGGAGGTCCCCACCGCCGATCACGCGCATCACCGCGCTGGTCCAGTGGCGGACCGGGCCCCGGTCCTGCTCAGTCAGCCCCAGCAGGCCGCCGACCAGGTGCACTGGCAACGGGTGGGCAACCTTGCTCATGAAATCCGAACGGCCTTCGGCACTCGCACGATCCAGCAACTCATCGATCTGCTCCCGGATCTGTGGGCGCGACGCCTCCATCCGTCGAGGCGTGAACAGTCTGCTGATGATTGAGCGCAGGCGCGTGTGAACTGGTGGATCAGAGCTTCCGAGCAGCGGCACATGTCCCAGCGGCGAGTGCTGTCGGGTCGCGGCGACGTGGGCGCCCAGGCCCATCGTCGCGGTGCCCGGGTCGTTTCCGAATCGGTCGACGTCCATCAGAACGGTCCGTGCGTCCTCGTGACGCGACACGACCCAACCTTCGAGTTTTCGAGCGAAATGGACGGGATCCTCGTGTCGCAGACGGGTCAGCGAGGGGTAGGGATTCTCGAGGTATGAAGGACGGAACGGATCGTAGTCAGCCACGTCACCACCATCACGCTCATAATTGACGTGTACGTAAACGTCAGTGTGTGAACCATGCTAGCTCGCCGATCTGCGCGGACATAGGGACGTTTGGACCGGTCGACGGGTGTGCGTGCGGCTCTGATACCGTGGACTCGATTCGACTCCTCGCCACCGGCGAGGGGTGCGGAGATTGGACGGCCGTGCTCGCCCATGTCGGCATTTTTGATTCCGGTCTCGGCGGCTTGACCGTCGCCCGCGCCCTCCGCGAACGGGCACCGGGGCTGCCGATGCTCTACGTCGGCGATACCGCCCGTTTCCCGTATGGCGAACAGGTTGCTGCCGACCTTGAGAATCGGGTGGTCGCCGTCGGCCGGTCGCTGGTCGATCGTGGGTGCACGACGCTGGTCGTCGCATGCAACACGGCCTCTTCGGTGGCCCTCGAACGATTGCGTCATGAGCTGCCGGTACCCGTGGTCGGCATGGAGCCGCCGCTGAAGCCGGCGGCGGCTTCGACCAAGAGTGGGCGGGTGGTCGTCCTCGCCACCGCCGGGACCGCTGCTGGCGAGCGACTTGCACGACTCGAGGCGGACCACGCGAGCGACGTCACAGTGCACACGGTCCCGATGCCCGGACTGGCCGACCTGGTGGAGGCCGGACGGGCGCGAGACCCGCAGGTGCTGGAGATGCTCAAGGCGGCGACGCGCGAGCCGGTCGCGCTCGGCGCTGACGCGATCGCGCTCGGTTGCACCCACTACGGCTTCGTCGAGAAGTCGCTGCGGTCATTTTTGCCAGAACACGTGGCGATCATCGACGCGGCGGAGGCGGTGGCGCGGCGAACGCTCGCGGTCCTCGAGGAAGTCGGGCTCCAGGTCCCCGCTGGCGAGCGCCGCCCGGTCGATTACGATGTGACAGGTGACCGTCGCGCGTTCGTCGCCGCCGTTGACTGTCTGCGCGACGCCGGGGAAGCGATTCCCGATCTGACGGATATCAGGCGGCGTGCAGTCGCAGTGGGGGCCTGAGCATGACGACAGCCGAGGTCGAATCGACGACACGCGTCGCCGGACGGTTCCAGGAGCGACTCGCAGCTGCGGTGGAGGCGAATAACTCGCTGCTCTGCGTGGGACTGGACCCGGACCCGGATCGGATCCCAATCGGCGTCAGTGTCGAGGACTTCCTGAGGGGGGTGATCGACGCGACGGCTGATCTCGTCTGCGCGTACAAGCCGAATGCGGCGTTCTTCGAACAGCTCGGCGACGAGGGCTGGCGTCTCCTTCGCGACATCGTTGCGCATGTGCCCGATGACATACCGGTGCTCCTCGATGCGAAGCGCGGCGACGTGGGGCACACCGCAGCCGCTTACGCGTCGGCGATCTACGACTGGGTCGGTGCTGACGCGGTCACGCTCAGTCCCTACCTGGGCACGGACGCGCTGGAACCGTTCCTGGCATACGAGGACCGGCACGTCTTCGTACTGTGTCGCACCTCGAACCCGAGCGCCGGCGACTTGCAGGACGTGATGGCCGGCGACGTGCGGCTCTATGAGCGGGTTGCTGAACTGTCACGTGACTGGAACACCCGCGGAAACGTCGGCCTCGTCGTGGGCGCCACCTATCCCGAGGAAGCGGCGCGAGTGCGGGCGATCTGCCCAGATCAGCTGATTCTGCTTCCAGGCGTTGGCGCGCAGCAGGGCGACATCGACGCGGCCGTCGGCGCGGCGGTCGACGCGAACGGTCGGGGCGTCCTCGTGAATGCGTCTCGCGGTGTGCTCTATGCCGAGCCGTTCAAGAACGGTTGCGCGGTCGGCGGCTGGGCCGAGGCCTCGCGTGACGCTGCCCGCGAGTTGCGCGACTCGATCAACGCCGCGCGGTAACCGCGTGGCTCTCGATGTCCGAATGGGCGATCGGCTGGAGATGCGCAAGCCGCACCCATGCGGCGCGCGTGTCTGGACGGTGGTGCGTGTCGGCGCCGACATCGGTCTGCGCTGCGATGGCTGTGAGCGGCGGATCATGATGGACCGACCGACGCTGCACCGACGAGCGAAGCAGCTCCTCGAGCGAGGCGAGCCCGTCGACCCGGCGATCGAGGAGGCCCTCTACGGGGCCGCCGTGGCCGAGACGGCCCCGTCTGGTTCCGAGGAGGGCATCACCGACCGCCGGACTGACTGAAGTCGGCAATCGTTGACCGCCCGAACAAGCGACTCCTACACTCGATCGCGGGGTTGCCTCGCGACCGACCCGAGGAGCGACGCTTGATCGAACTCGTGATCGACAGCATCCGCGTCGGCCTCCGCCACTACCGGCGCGTCGTCGTCCTCAAAGAGAAGGATGCAGATCGCTATCTGCCGATCTGGATCGGCGCTGACGTCGCGGACGCCATCGCCTTCCGGCTGCAGGACGTGACCGTCCCACGGCCGCAGACCCACGACCTGCTCTCGAATCTGATCAGCGAACTGGGCGGCACGGTCGCCTCCGTCGTCGTCAACGATCTGAAGGACGACACCTTCTTCGCCCAGATCCGGATCGAGCACGACGGCCAGACGATTGAAATCGACTCGCGGCCGTCCGACGCGATCGCGTTGGCCGTCCGCTCCGAGGTCCCCATCTACGTCGCGGACGAAGTATTGGAACGGGCGGGCGTGGTCCTCGATGACGACGGTCAGCCGATCGAGGGCGTCGGCGCAGAGGTGTCAACGCCGGCGACGGCCGAGGAATTGGAGAAGCTCTCCGCCTTCCGAGACTTCGTGTCAGGCCTTGATCTCGACGACCTCGGGAGTCGCGCGGAGCAGTAGCCGGCGGGCGGCGTCGCCCTCGTCTTGCGGCGATAATCTGTCCGATCGTGCATCAAGTCACAATCGGTTGATCGACTCGATCACCCGTGCTACCGTCCCGCTGGCCTCGCTCCATGGATTGGAGATCGGGCCGATGTGGAATTCGCCAGCGTTTGCCTTGGTTGGGGTTGGAACGTCACTCGCAGTCTGGATCGTGCTGCCGACGATTCTCGGCAACTGGCTCGATTCGCGCTTCGACACCGACCCCTTGCTAACGCTGGTGTTTTTGGTGCTTGGGCTGATGGTGGGGTTCTTTGACGCGTACCGACGACTCCGAGACGTCCTTCGCCAGTCGAACCGTCCTCAATAGCCGGGGGCAGGTCGCATGAAGTGGCTGATCATCATCGGCGTGGTCGTCCTGATCGGCGTGGGCGTGCTGTTCGTTGGCGGTCCGTCGCCGGCGATCATCGTCGCGCCGGAGACCGTCTTCCACTGGGGCCCCGTCGACGTCACGAACACGATGTTCACCTCGTGGTTCGTCGTGATCGGCCTGATCCTGATGGCCTTCTTCGTCGGGCGGAGCCTGTCCGTCGTCCCGAGTGGTTTCAGTGGCGCCGTTGAGGCAGCCGTCGAGGCCTTCTACAACATCGTGGTTCAGGTCGCCGGGGAAGAGAACGGCCGCCGCTTCTTCCCACTCGTAGCAACCATCTTCTTCTTCGTGCTCGTTTCCAACTACGCGGGATTGCTCCCGATCAACAACATCGTCGGCCTCCCCGAGCCGGGCTTCGGCGATAAGCAAGCGGTGCTGGAACAGCGCACGATCGCCGGCATCGACCTGGCGATCATCCCGCTGAACCCCGACGAGGTGGACACCGGCGGCGGTGAGCACGCGTTCGTCGAGTACAGCGACGGCACGATCGTTGAGGACGAAGGCCACCACGAGGAGGGCGAGAGCACCCGCATCCTCGGAACGGTCGCGCAGGTCGCGAGCGACCCTGCCGCGGGCGCGCCGCTCGCAACCACCGGCACCGACGCCGAACCGGATCACGAGGCGACCGTCACCGGGTTCTCCGGGTTGATTGCGCCGTACTTCCGATCGGTCATGACCGACGTGAACGCGCCACTCGCGATCGCGATCTTCTCGTTCATCTTCGTCGAGTTCTGGGGACTGCAGACCCTCGGCGTGTCGTATCTCACCAAGTTCTTCAGCTTCGGCAAGCTGCTGAAGGGTGACATTCTCGGCGGCCTGATCGACGTGTTCGTCGGGATTCTCGAGTTCGTCTCGGAGCTCTCCCGGATCGTTTCATTCACCTTCCGTCTCTTCGGCAACATCTTCGCTGGCGAAGTGTTGTTGCTGATGATGACGTTCTTGGTGCCGTTCGTGCTCGTGGACGTGTTCTACGGGCTGGAGCTGTTCGTTGGATTGGTGCAGGCGTTCGTGTTCGCCATGCTGACTCTCGTGTTCGCGGTGACTGCGGTTTCGCATCACGGCGATGACCACGAGGGTGAGGGTGAAGGCGCCCACTAACGGCTGATGACCGTGAGTAAGTGAACCATTCCGCACGGTAGAACCGGCGGGCGGGTCAGGGAGGAATTGGATATGACTGCAGGAGCAATTGCACGGCGCGCGGCCGTTGTTTTGGCGTTCGGTGCCGCGGCCTTCCTGGCCACGACCGGCGTTGCCGGTGCACAGGAAGTAGCTGATAACGCGTTTACCGCGGACAGCTCGAAGTTCCTGGCCGCCGGTATCGCGATGGGCCTCGGTTCCCTCGGCCCGGCGATCGGCATCGGTCTGCTGGGCGGTAAGGCGATGGAAGCACTCGGGCGCAACCCCGAGGCGGCCGGCGCGATCCAGACGAACATGATCCTCGCGATCGCGTTCGCTGAGGCGATCGGCATTTACGCCCTCGTCGTCGCGATTCTCATCGGCTTCGTCTTCTAGACGGTTGCCCGCGGGCAGCAACGCCGGCAGTGGCCGTGCATGCGGGAATGACCGCGTGCGACGGCCGCTCCGAGGAGAAACGACATGAGGCAACGAAGACCCCGGCCCCGCGTCACCCCGCCGCGTCAGCGGCGCGCTGGCGCGGTCAGCACGGGTTGGTGGCGGTCGCCGCGTGTGATCGCGCTGGGCCTCGCGGCCCTCGTGGCGTTGGTCCCCGGCGTGGCCGGGGCGACCGAGGAAAAGGAAGGGATCGCTGCGCTCGGGCTGAACTTGCCTGGACTGATCGCGCAGCTGGTCAACTTCCTGATCCTGTTGATCGTGCTGCGCCTGCTGCTGTGGAAGCCGATCCTCAAGATCCTCGACGAGCGCAAGCAGAAGATCGAGCAGGGGCTTCAGCGTTCGGAAGAAGCTGCGACCCAGGCCGCGGAGAGTGAGAACGAGGCGCGGCGCATCATGGATGAGGCCCGCGCCGAGGCTCGCGAAGCAACCGCTCGGGCGCACGAGTCCGCGGCGCGCTTGCAGAGCGAGCTCGAGGAACAGGCACGTCGAGAAGCGGATCAGATTCTGACCCGCGCTCGCGACGAGATTGCCCTCGAGCGTGAACAAGCCGTCCAGCAGCTCCGGTCAGAGTTCGCCGACCTGACGATTCAGGCCGCCGAGCGGGTGGTCGGTCAGGCGATCGATCGCGATGCCCATCAGCGGCTGATCGACGAGGCACTGGTCGAAGGCCGATTCGGCCAGGACGGCAACAACTGATGTCAGTGGTGGGGGCGTAGCGGTGGCTGGAGCACGCGACATCGCCGGGCGGCGCTACGCGCTGGCCGCGCTCGAGATCGCGCGCCAGGACGGCAGCCTCGACGACTGGCTGGCCGCCGTCGGGACGCTCGAAGCCCTGACCGAGCGCAGCGATTTCGTGAACGCGTTGCAAGCCGATGGGCTCACCGACGAGAAGTTCACCGCGATCGTCCAGCAGGCTCACGACGGAATCGGCCCGAAGCAGCTGAACCTGATGCGCCTGTTGCGCCGGAAGGGTCGACTCGCGCTGGGGCCCTCGATCGCCACGTTCTACCGCGAGCTGCTCGATGACGAGCGCAATGTCGCCCGTGCGACTGTGCGCAGCGCGGTCGCGCTCGACGACGACCGGCGTGCTTCGCTCGAGCGACAACTGGCGGCGGACACGGGCAAGCAGGTCTCGATCGATTCCGTGGTGGATCCGGAGATCCTGGGCGGTCTCACCGTCCGGATCGGCGACCGCCTCTATGACGCATCGACGCGCACCCGGTTGCGCACGTTGAAACGAGAGCTAGAGCGGGCGTCCTCCTAGCGGGACACCTGACGACGAACGAGCACGGCGCCTTGCGCGCCCGGCAAGTTGGAAGCGCCCCAGGGGGACTTCGATGGTAGTTCGAGCGGAAGAGATCGCTTCGATCCTGAAGCAGCAGATCGAGGGCTTCGACGCGGAAGCGGTCGAGGCGAGCGTCGGCACCGTGATCGTCGCCGGCGACGGCATCGCCGAGATTCACGGTCTCGGCGAGTGCATGTCCTCCGAGCTGCTCGAGTTCAGCTCGACCGACGAGAGCGGGCAGGCGATTCGCGGCCTCGCGCTCAACCTCGAAGAGGAGACGGTCGGCGCGATCATCCTCGGCGACTACGCCGCAGTGAAGGAAGGCGACGAGGTCCGGACGACCGGCCAGGTCGCCTCGATTCCAGTCGGTGAGGCGCTGATCGGTCGCGTCGTGAACCCGCTCGGCGACCCGATTGACGAACGAGGCCCGGCGACTACCTCTGAGCGCTACCCGCTCGAGCGCGTGGCCCCGGACGTGGTGAGCCGCGTCCACGTCGACGAGCCACTGCAGACCGGCATCAAGGCGATCGACGCGATGATTCCCGTCGGTCGTGGTCAGCGCGAGCTGATCATCGGCGACCGTTCGATCGGCAAGAGCGCGATCGGCGTCGACGCCGTCATCAACCAGAAGGGTGGCGACGTCACCTGTGTCTACGTCGCCGTCGGCCAGAAGGACGCAAAGGTCGCCCAGACCGTCGCCATCTTCGAGGAGTACGGCGCGATGGAGCACACGGTCGTCGTGACCGCGTCCGCCGCCGAGTCCGCCGCGCTTCAGTACCTCGCCCCGTACGCCGGCGCCGCCATTTCGGAGTACTTCATGGCGCAGGGCAAGGACGTCCTGGTCGTCTATGACGACCTGTCCAAGCACGCCTGGGCGTACCGCGAAGTGTCGCTGCTGCTGAAGCGCCCTCCGGGACGCGAGGCGTACCCCGGCGACGTCTTCTACCTGCACTCCCGCCTCCTGGAGCGCGCGGCGCGTGTCGTCGACGAGCAGGGGGGCGGTTCGATCACGGCGCTGCCGATCATCGAAACGCAGGCCGGCGACGTGTCGGCGTACATCCCGACGAACGTCATCTCCATTACCGACGGTCAGATCTTCCTTGAGCTGGACCTCTTCAACTCCGGTCAGCGCCCCGCGACCAACCCGGGCATCTCAGTGTCCCGCGTCGGTGGTGATGCGCAGACCAAGGCAATGAAGAAGGTCGCCGGCACGCTGCGCCTCGACCTCTCGCAGTACCGCGAGCTGCAGGCCTTCGCGCAGTTCGGCACGGATGACCTGGACGCCGCCACGCGGCTGCAGCTCACACGAGGCGCGCGCCTGACCGAGCTGTTGAAGCAGCCGCAGTACCAGCCGCTCACGCTGGCACAGCAGGTGAGCCTCCTCTACATGGGGGTCAACGGACATCTGGACGAGGTGCCCGTCGACAAGCTGGGCGACTTGGAGAAGGCGTTCCACGAGTTCATGGCGGCAAACCACGGAGGAATCCTCGACACCATCATGACGACCGGCGAGCTCGGCGATGACACCGAGGCGTCACTGAAGAGCGCCATCGAGGAGTTCCTGGGCAGCGTCGCCTACTAGGCGGCCTGTCGAGGAACTGAGAGCACAGGGGAGCGGAGCCAGCAATGCCTGGTGGCGGAACCGTCCGAGCGATCAAGCAACGGATCGGGGCGGTCGAGAACACGTCCAAGGTGACGCGCGCGATGGAGCTGGTCGCAGCTTCGAAGATGCGCCGCGCCCAGGACCGCGCGCTCAGCGCTCGTCCGTATGCCACGCAGATGCGGCAGGTGCTGTCGCAGCTCTCCGCCTACGCCAACCAGTCCAGCGGCGACGAGGCGATTCACCCGCTGCTCGCCCAGCGCGAGATCAAGAACTTCGCGCTGATTCACATCACCTCGGACCGCGGGCTCGCCGGCGGTCTGAACTCGAATATGAACCGCGCCAGCGCCTCGGTCACGCTTGAGCGTCAGCCCGAGGTTGACCAGGTCTCAGTGCTGTCCGTCGGGCGCAAGGGCCGCGACTTCTTCCGGCGCGCCGGCTTCCCGATGCTCGCCGAGTTCACCGAGCTGGGTGACTTCCCGAGTTCCTCGGACGTGCTGCCGATCGCACGGATCGTGATGGAGGACTACATCGCGGGGAACCTCGATCAGGTCTTCATCGGGTTCCAAACCTTCGTGAACCCGGCGGTCCAGCGACCGACGGTCCGGCAGGTGCTCCCGGTGCAGCCCCCGCGATCCGAGGACGGCGAGGAGGCGGCCGCGGTCGACTTCATTTTCGAGCCGTCGCCCGACGCGCTGTTGTCCACCCTGCTCCCGCGTTACGTCGAGATGCAGGTGTTCGAAGCAATCCTCGAGGCGCAGGCCTCGGAGCAGTCCGCGCGCATGGTTGCGATGCGTCAGGCAACTGATGCGGCAAACGACATGGTTTCGGACCTCACACTGACCTACAACAAGGCACGACAGGAATTGATCACGGGCGAACTGCTCGACATCGTGGGCGGTAAGGCCGCCCTCGAGCAGGGCTAACTCGCGTCCGACTGGAGGCACTGATGGCAGCAGGTAACGTACGGCGCGTGATCGGGACGGTCGTCGACGTCGAGTTCCCGTCCGGGGATCTGCCCGAGATCTTCAACGCCGTCGACATCGACATGAACGGGACGAAGCTGGTCGCCGAGGTGCAGCAGCACCTGGGCAACAACTGGGTTCGCTGCCTGGCGCTCGACGCGACGGAAGGCCTGCGTCGCGGGTCGCCGGTGGAGGACACCGGTGCCGCGATTACCGTTCCGGTCGGCCCGGAGACGCTGGGTCGGATCTTCAATGTGTTGGGCGAGCCGCTCGACCCCGGCGCTGACATCACGACTGAGGCGCAGCGCTGGCCGATTCACCGCTCAGCTCCGGCCTACGCCGAGCAGGAGACCCAGACCGCCATCCTCGAGACCGGAGTCAAGGTCATCGACCTGATCGCTCCGCTGCCCCGAGGCGGCAAGGTCGGTCTGTTCGGCGGTGCTGGTACCGGCAAGACCGTGACGAACACCGAGCTGATTCGGAACCTCGCTGCCGAGCACGGCGGCTTGTCTGTATTCGCCGGCGTGGGCGAGCGTTCCCGCGAGGGCAACGACCTCTGGCATGAGATGCAGCAGTACGGCGTGCTCGACAAGACGGCGCTGGTCTACGGTCAGATGAACGAGCCGCCCGGGGTCCGCCTCCGCATCGCGCTGACCGGCCTCACGATGGCCGAGTACTTCCGCGACGAGGAAGGCCGAGACGTCCTCCTCTTCGTCGACAACATCTACCGCTACACGCTGGCCGGTATGGAAGTGTCCGCACTCCTCGGCCGCATGCCCTCCGCCGTCGGTTACCAGCCCACGCTGGCGACCGAGGTCGGCGAGCTCGAGGAACGCATCACCTCGACAAAGAAGGGCGCGATCACCTCGTTCCAGGCGATCTACGTGCCGGCGGACGACTACACCGACCCGGGTGTGGCGACGACGTTCGGTCACCTCGACGCGACGGTCACGCTGGACCGCGGCCTGGTCGAGCAGGGACTGTTCCCGGCGATCAACCCGCTGACCTCGAACAGCCGCATCCTGGACCCGGCCGTCGTCGGGCAGGAGCACTACGACACGGCGCAGGGCGTCCTCCTGACGCTGCAGCGCTACAAGGATCTGCAGGACATCATCGCCATCCTCGGTATCGAGGAGCTCTCGGATGAGGACCGCCAGACCGTTGGTCGGGCACGCCGTATCCAGCGCTTCCTCTCGCAGCCGATGTTCGTGGCCGAGCAGTTCACCGGTACCGCTGGGGAGTACGTCTCCGTCGCCGACACCGTCCGCGGATTCAAGGCGATCCTCGATGGCGAGCACGACGAGCTGCCGGAGCAGGCCTTCTACATGGTCGGCGGCATCGAAGGCGCCGTCGCCAAGGCCGGCGAGATGGCGAACGTCTAGTTCGCCCGCGAAGGGAAGATCAGCGTGCCGCTGAAGCTGTCGATCGTCACCGCCGACCGCACCGTCCTCGAACGTGACGATGTCACGCGCCTGGTGGTGCCGGGCTCGGACGGCCAGCTCACGCTGCTGCCGAGCCACGCCGCGCTGATGGTCAGCCTCGGGATCGGCGAGATGCTCGCCACGACGCCGGACGGCGTCGAGCCGATCGCCGTCCACGGCGGATTCCTCCAGATCGCCAATGACGAGGTGAGCGTCCTCGCGGACGCCGCCGAGCATGCCGACGACATCAGCGAGGAACGAGCCGACGAAGCTCGCTCCCGCGCGGAAGCCCGCATCGGCGGGCGCAGCGAGGATATCGGCGAAGGTCAGTTCGACCTGCTCCGCGCACAACTCTCGATCCAGCGTTCGCTACTCCGGATCAAGGTCCGTCGCCGCAAGCACGGCGCCGGCGTCCCCTCCGCCCGCGTCTAGGGCCCTTTCGGGCCCGCTTCCTCCCTTCGGGGCTCGTTTCGACGGTCCCGACGACTACACGGCTGCGCGATCCCTAGTTCCGTGGCTCTGCAGCGGTCCACACCGTTTCGATGCCGGCGCCGCTGGCGCGGTCCAGCTGGCTCAGCGAGCATTCCTCGGGGAGCTTGTCGGGGCGCCAGCGCAGGAATCGGCTGGCGTGGCGAAAGCGTGGTCCGCTGAGCTGATCGTGGCTCACCTCCATGACCACCACCGGATCGACGGGCACCCAGCTCTTGTCGCGCTGGGCGGACCAACGGTGCTCCATCTCAGGCCGCCGGGCGTCTTCGCCGAAGCTGGCGTCCTGCTCCAGCCGTTGGAACTGCTCGAGCATGGTCACGCGATCGGCCGCGCTGAACGATGAGCAGTGGCCCACGAAGTGGAGCTCACCCGCTTCGTCGTACATGCCGAGCAGCAGGGCGCCGATCTTGTCGCCATCTTTGTGCAGCCGGTAGCCACCGACGACCACGTCGACCGTATGCCGCTGTTTGATCTTCACCATCCGCCGCTCACCGGCTTCGTAGCGATCGCCGAGGCGCTTCGCGACGATGCCATCGCAGCCCGCCGCTTCGAACTCCTCGAACCAGCGTTGGGCGACCTCGGGATCCTCGGTCGCCGGTGTGAGGTGCCACGCGGCGTGGGCGCTGGAGAGTTCGGTGAGCAGCGGAACGAGGGCCGCGCGTCGCTCGGCGTACGACATTGCGATCAGGTTGTGACCGCGCAACGCGAGCACATCGAATGCGATGAGCTGGGCCGGCGTTTCCACGGCGAGTTTCTCGATCCTCGATTCGGCGGGGTGGATGCGCTGCGAGAGCGCGTCGAAGTCGAGCCGGTCGTTGGTGATGACAACGACCTCGCAGTCGACCACGGTCCCTGCCGGGAGCACCTCGAGCGCGGGGGTCAGTTCGGGGAAGTAGCGGAGTAGTGGGCGCAGGTTCCGTGAGTCGAGTCGAGGCGTCCCGCTCCAGGCGAGTGCGCGAAACCCATCCCACTTCGGCTCGAAGGCCCAACCAGCGTCCGCCGGAAACGCCTCGCGCACCCGCGCTTCCATCGGCTTGATCGGGGGGTCGATCGGCCACTCACTCATCGACGCAGCCTAGCCGAGAGCGGCCGGTTGGAGCCCCTGCGCCGTGCCGAGATGTTGTCACTGAAGAGCGAAGGTCGCTGAGCGTGAGAGCGGCTATCCTCGGTTGCCATGAGCGAGCGTTTCGTCATCCGCGGTGGACGGCCCCTCAAGGGCGAGGTCGTCGTCTCCGGCTCGAAGAACGCGGCGCTGTACACGCTGGCGGCCGGCTTGATGTCAGCCGACCCCGTCACCATCCGCAACGTCCCCGAGATTGCCGACATCGGCGAGATGGCGGATGTGTGCCGCGCATTGGGCGCGGAGGTCGAGGTCGACGGCACGACGGTATACATGCAGGCGCGCGAGTTCACCGCGACTGCACCGCCGACCGAGCTGGTGCTGGCCCTGCGCGCCTCCTTCCTCGTGATGGGTCCGGTGCTGGCGCGTGCGGGCGAGGCCGGTTGCGCCTCTCCAGGCGGCGACGTGATCGGCGTCCGTCCGCTCGATGTCCACCTGGCGGGATTCCGTGCACTGGGCGCCGAGGTGGAGCGTGTCGGCGCGGAGTGGGTCGCCCGTGCGTCGAAGCTGACGGGTGCCCGGATCTTCCTCGACTATCCATCGGTGCTCGGCACGGTGAACGTGATGTTCGCTGCCGCTCTCGCCGAGGGCACGACGACGATCGTGAACGCCGCCGCGGAGCCAGAAGTCGAGATGGCAGCCTCGATGCTCAACTCGATGGGCGCCCAGATCAGCGGACATGGCACCGGGATCATGACGATCGAGGGCGTTGACCGCATGCACGGCACTGACTTCGAGGTAATCGCCGATCGCATTGAGGCCGGCACGTACCTCCTGGCCGGTGTGGCGACCGGCGGCGACCTGCAGGTGACGAACGCCGATCCGGCGGCGCTCGACTCACTGCTGGCGAAGTTCCGCGAACTCGACGCCGAAGTTGTGGTGGGCGACGGTCCGGGGGTGCGCGTCTCCTGTCCCCGTCCGCTGCAACCGATCCAGGTCCAGGCGGTCCCTTATCCCGGATTCCCGACGGACCTCCACGCCCCGATGGCTGCCGCGCTGACTCAGGTCCCGGGCGTCTCGACCATCCACGAACGGGTCTTCGACAATCGGACGCTCTACGTCGGCGAGCTGCGGAACCTTGGTGCCAAGATCATTACCGGCGGTCAGACTGTGATCGTCGAGGGCGGCAGTCCGCTCAGCGGGGCGGTGGTACGCGCCCTGGATATCCGCGCCGGAGCGGCGGTGGTGATCGCCGGACTCGCCGCTGGTGGTGAGACCTCGGTCAGTGGGATCGAGCACCTCGACCGAGGCTACGCGCACCTGGCCGAGCGGTTGTGTGCGGTGGGTGCGGACGTCGCTCGGGCGTGACTGATTGCGGGTCATGCGTCGGATCGTCGCAGGCGCTACTCTGGCGATACCCCAGCTTGATCTACGTGCGGCAGTGAAGGACCACGGCGCAACCCGCCGGTGGTGAGCGATGTTCGCGAAGCGAATTGGAATCGACCTCGGAACGGCGAACGTGCTCGTCCATGAGCACGGTCGCGGCGTGGTGCTGGACGAACCGGCGGTCGTGGCGATCACCGAGCGCGACAACACCGTCGTTGCCGTCGGTGACGAGGCGCGCGGCATGATCGGCCGCCACCCCGGCACGATCCAGGTCATCCGACCAATGCGCGATGGTGTGATCGCCGATTACCTGATCACCGAGGCGATGCTCCGCTACTTCATCACCCGAGTCGTCGGCCGCTTCAACCCGATCCGTCCCGAGGTGATGATCTGCGTCCCGGTCGGCGTCACCGGCGTCGAACGCCGCGCGGTCCGCGACGCGGCCGAGGCGGCAGGTGCGCGGCGACCCGCCCATCTGATTCCCGAGCCACTGGCCGCCGCCATCGGTGCTCAGATTCCGGTCGGGTCGGCACGCGGCCACATGATTGTCGATATCGGCGGCGGCCGGGCTGAGGCGGCGGTCATTTCGATGTTCGGCATCGTCGCCAGCGAGTCGGTTCGCGTCGCCGGTGACCGGTTCGATGACGAGATCGCCCAGCACGTGAAGCGCCGACACAACCTGCTGATTGGCGAGCGCACGGCAGAAGAGCTGAAGATTGCGATCGGGGCCGCGCTCCCGGACGAACATGAGGACCCGACCGCCCAGGTGCGTGGGCGCGATCAGATCACGGGGTTGCCGCGGACGATCTCGGTCAGCGCGAGCGAGGTCACGCACGCGTTGCAGGATCAGCTTGCGCTCATCGTGCAGACGGTGCGCCGCGTGTTGGAGCGCACGCCACCCGAGCTGGCCTCGGACGTGATCGATCGCGGGATCGTGCTCACCGGTGGCGGGGCGCTGTTGCGTCGCCTCGACGAGTTGCTGCGATACGAGACAGGTGTGCCCGTTCACATCGCGGACGAGCCGCTCACTTGCATCGCCCAGGGCGCCGGCGCGGCGCTCGACTACATCGAGGTGATCGAGCGGGCGTTGCCGACAGAGGAAGAATCGCTGATCGCTGAAGGTCGGTAAGGCGAGGGCGCCAGGACTATCCGCTGCTCCGCAGATCCTCACGCTCGATTGCGCGGCGCTTGAGGTGATAAGTCATGCTCTGCAGGAAGATGACCGGGTTGATGTTCTTCAGTTCGACGCCATCAGGAACCTGCATCCGCGTGGGCGTGTAATTGAGGATCGCGCGTACACCGCCGCGGGTCAGCACGTCGGCGACGCCCTGTGCGTGCGGGGCGGTGACGGTCACGATGCCGATGTCGACGGGCGAGTGACGCAGATCGTCCTCGAGACCGGCGACGTCCCGCACGAGGTCGCCGTCAACCTCGGTGCCGATGAGGTCCGGGTCAGCGTCGTAGCGGCCGGTGATGTCGAAGCCCTGGCTCTGAAAGCCGGGGTAGGAGGCCACGGCGCGGCCGAGCCGCCCGATCCCGACGACGACGACCGTCCAGCGACGGTCGAGGCCGAGAATCAGTCGTAGTTCCGTGAGCAGTCGCTGCACCGAGTAACCGCGGCCTTGTTTGCCGAAGCGTCCGAAGTAGGAGAGATCTTTGCGGATCTGCGCCGGGGTCACGTCCAACTCTTCGCCGAGTTCCTGCGACGAGATGACGGTGCGACCCTCGTCAGCAATCCGCGACAGCAACCGGAAGTACACTGGTAGGCGGTCGATGACTACCTCAGGGATCTCGAGTGGCACTGTTGCTCCTCCGGCGTGGGCCAGTGTCGCCGGGACTGGCTGAGGCAGGCGAGGGCTGGGTAAGAGCGTGGTTTAGTCAGGATATCGAGCGTCCTGATGGGCGCAATCGCGATCAGGTGCGCTCGCGGGCGGAACGCGCTGATAGCATCACGTGCGTATGTCCCCTGACCCGAGAATCACCCGCCTGTTCGCCGAGGGGCCGATCGCGACGCCGTTCGTCACGCTCGAAGGGGGCACCTTCTTGATGGGGTCCGAGCTGCGCGCGAATGAGGGGCCGGTGCGCGACGTGACGGTGGCACCGTTCGCCGTGGCGTTGACGCCAGTCTCGAACTCAGAGTTCCGCGCCTTCATCGATACTGCCGGTTACGAGGCGTTGCCGTTCCTCGATGACGAACGGTTCAGCGCCCCCGATCAGCCAGCCGTCGGCGTGAGCTGGGATGACGCGAACGCGTATTGCGCTTGGCTCACCGAACTCCTCGGGCGAGACTGCCGATTGCCGACCGAGGCGGAGCGGGAGTTCGCCGCGCGCGGCGGAGTCGAGGACGTGCTCTACCCCTGGGGCGATGAGCCCTGGGATGACGGTCCCTACGCCTTCGGCGCAGCCGGCACTGACCGGCCGGTGCCGATCGGGTCGCGGGAACCCAACGGGTTCGGCCTGTTCCACATGAGCGATAACGTCCACGAGTGGTGCAGCGATTGGTACGCCCGCACCGGCTATGCGGGGCTGCCTGCCGTTGATCCGACCGGCGTTGAGGCTGGGGACCGACGTGCGTCACGTGGCGGATCGTGGCGCCATCGCGTCAAGGTCTCGAGGATCGCGGCTCGCTCCTCGTTGGCGCCGGAGCGCCGCTACAACGACTACGGGATGCGGGTGTACGCCTCGGTCTAGCGTCGGGCGTCGACCGTCAACCAGTCGAGCACCGGCGGTCCGATCGTGCCGGCGATCGTCAGCCCAATGGCGGTTCCGATCAGGTCGGCGACCCAGTCGCCGACACCGGCGTTTCGCCCGTCAACCTGCACCTGCGCGAACTCACTCACGGTCGCAAACGCGACGATCATGGCGATGGCAGGCAGGAGCCAGTTCGCGCTGAGCCTCGATGGATCGGCAGCCGCCAGGCGGAGTCCAACGGCGCCACTCAGGGCGGTGAACATCGCGGCATGGATCACCCATGATTCTCGCTCGGAGATCGAGCGCAGACGCCCCTCGTTGCCGCCCAGGCTGTCTGCTGGCAATAGCACGGCCACGAGAATGCCCGCGATCACGGCGAACACGAGGAAGCTGCTGGCGGTTTCGAGTTGGGGTCGGGACATCCAACCAGCGTAGGCCCTGGCCGACCCACGGCCTAGAATCGACCCATCACCAGCGCGACCACACCGAGGCGTGCATGGGTTCTCGCGACCTGTTGATCGAAGAATGGCGAGGCACGGCCGCGGAGGCGGCGGCGCTGCTGCGCGGCCGGCCCGACCTCGCCTGGCTCGATTCGTCGCGCGCGGAAGGCGATCGCAGCCGTTGGTCGATCGTGGCGAGTGACCCACGCTGGCGTTTGGTGGCCTACGGCGACGATGTATTGCGCAGCGGCCAGGCAGGGCCACAACGACTGCCGGGGAGCGCGCTTCGGGCGCTGACCGAGATGATCGAGTCGGAGCCGCGACCCACCGCGACCGGGTCCCCGCTCCCATTCGTCGGCGGAGCGATCGGTTACCTCGGTTTCGAACTCAGCCGCCAGGTCGAGCTGCTACCGGCGACGACGATCGACGATGTAGGTGCTCCCGATCTGGCGGTCGGCTGGTACGACGCGGCAGTGGTTGAGGATCACGCGAGCGGCCGGTGCTGGCTCGCCGGGCGGCCGGGAGCGGTCAGTCGGCTGCGCGCTCAGCTGACGCTCGGCCGAGGCGCTTCGTTCGCGGCTTACCTCGACCTCCGTGACGACCTGTCCAACATCGAGGTGCTGTCGTCATCACCGGAGCGCTTGTTATTGGCGGACGAGGGGTACCTGGAAACCCGTCCGATCAAGGGGACACGACCGCGCGGGGCCGACGAGCAAGCTGATCGACTCGCGGCTGAAGAACTGCTCGCGAGCAAGAAGGACCGCGCCGAGCATCTGATGATCGTCGACCTCGAGCGGAACGATCTCGGCCGCGTCGCTCGGACCGGTACCGTGGCGGTACCGCAGCTCGGGGCGCTCGAGTCGTTTCCGCAGGTCCATCACCTGACATCAACGGTGACCGCCGAGCTGCGTCCGGACGTCAACCTCGAGGCGTTGCTGCGGGCAACCTTTCCGGGCGGGTCGATCACCGGCGCCCCGAAGATCCGGGCGCTCGAGATTATCGACGAACTAGAGCCGACCGTGCGCGGCGTCTATACGGGGGCGATCGGCTACCTCTCGGCGCACGGGCGCCTCGATCTGAACGTTGCGATCCGGACGATCACGCTCGCCGATGGTGCGGCGCATATCCACGTCGGCGGCGCGATCGTGCACGACTCCGATCCAGCCGCCGAGTACACCGAAACCCTCGACAAGGCGCGTGGCATGGCCCGTGCGCTGGGAGTCGCGCTTCCCGATGAGCCCGAGGTCGCTTCCGCCAGCGCCAGTGACGTGGTCACGAGGTGACCGAGCTGATCGCGTTCGTCGATGGCGAGCTCGTTCCGAGGCAGCGCGCCACGGTCTCGATTGACGACGCGGCGTTCCGCTACGGAGCGGCGTGCTTCGAGACGATGCGGGCGACCAATGGTGATGTCTTCCGGCTGAATGCACACCTCGAGCGACTGCGTGCCGGCCTCGAGGCGATGCATGTCAGTCCGCCGAGCGTGGCCACGCTGACAGCTGCGGTGGACACTGCCCTCGAGGCCAACCGGCTTCGCGAGGCTCGCGTTCGCCTGAGCGTGAGTCCGGGTCGACTCCCGGGACCAGATCTAGCAGCGGCAGTGACGCCGTCGATCGTGGTGGCGGTGGACCCGATCAGCGACGGTGGCGCCCCACCGCAAGCGCTCTGCCTCGCGGTCTCCTCGTTTCGCGTCGATGCCGGTCGTCCGCTCGCGGCCGCGAAGACGGCGCAGTACCTCGTGTACCTGCTGGCGCGAGCGGAAGCACGTGATGGGCGGGCCGACGATGCGCTCCTGTTGAACACCAAAGGCGAGGTGTGCGAAGCGTCGGCCGCAAACCTGTTTGCGGTGTTGGACAACCGGCTAGTGACCCCACTGCTCAGCAGCGGTCCGCTGGCTGGCGTGACGCGTGCGGTCGTCCTTGAACTCGCCGCCCATCTGGGACTCATCGCCGAGGAGCGGGAGCTGCGGCTTGAACGGCTCGCTGCATCGACGGAGCTGTTCGTCACGAACAGCGTCGTGGGAGCTCAGCCCGTGAGGTCGGTGATCCAGGACGGATCGACGCTCTGGAGCGGGGACGCTCCGGGTCCGATCACCGCGCGCGTCGCCGACGAGTACGCTCAGCTCGTGATGGCGGAACAGCGGGAAGGGGCCACCGATGGCTGAGGCTGAGCTGAATGGGGTGACGATCCACTACGTCGAGGAGGGCGCGGGACTGCCGTACGTCTTCGTCAATGGATTGGGCGGGAACAGCGCCGGCTTCGTGGCCGAAGAGATGTCCTGGTACGCCGAGCAATTTCGCACCGTTGCCTGGGATCAGCGAGGGCTCGGCAAGTCCGGCCCGGCGTCGAAGTACTCGCTACCGGTCTACGCTGCTGACCTGGCGGCGTTGCTCGACCATCTTGAGATCGAGCGGGCGGTCATTCACGGCGTGTCATGGGGCGGCGTTCTGACCCAGCGATTCGCCCTCGACCATCCGGATCGCTGTGCCGCGATCGTGCTCGACTCGACATCGAGCGAGGTGAACGTCGGTGCCAGCGAGAACTGGTACGCCCGCGGGGAGCTCGCCCGCCTCGGACCCGAGGCGCTGGCCGGTCGAGAGCTGGCCCCCGCGTTCGCGGGACATGCGACCGTGTCCAGCGCGCCCTCGGCACGGGCGGTCGCACCAGCGCACGTGGACTCCTATGTCGCACAGGCTCGCGCGACGGCGTCGCTGCGAGAGCACCCGATGACGCCGTACCTCGCGGCGATCGCGTGTCCGACACTGATCGTCGCCGGCGGGGCGGACACGGTTGCTGGTGCTGGCGGGTCCGTGGTCATGTCCCGCCAGATGCCCGACGCACGCCTCGAAGTGATGGACGGGGTTGGTCACGGCGTCTACCGCGAGGCGCGCGAGCAGTTCCGCCCGCTGTTGTTGTCGTTCCTCGCCGACAGCGGGGTCGCCTAGGCCTCGCACGTGCGCCGCGGGAGAGCGGCGCTCACGTCTTCGTCAGGAAGCCCCGCAACCCGCGTAGCTACCGTCGAGTCACGTCTCCCTTGCGTGGAGTCGCTCACCTGGTCGAGCGTGAAGGGACTCAGCGCCGTGACGATCTCTCCGCAGCCCTGGGGACCAGCGGTGTCTGGTGCCGGCTCGGTGCCTGACCCACCGCAGTCTGATCAGGACATCGTTCGCGTGCTGGTGGTGGATCGGGACGAGGTCGCGAGCGCACGCCTTGCTGCTGAGCTAAGGCCGTTGCAGCACATCGTGTCCGTCGTGGGCTCGCTGACGTCCGCCGTCGAAGGACTGACTCGCCGCGATGTCGATGTGCTCGTCTTGTTCACGGACTCCGGAGCAGTGGCCCTCGAGGGCGCTCAATCGATCCGCTCAATCACGGACATTCCGCTGATCGTCGTCGGTCCGGATGCAAGCGCCGAGAATCGCGTCGGCGCCTTCGACCAGGGTGCCGAGGACTACATCGCGCGCCCGGTCTTCCCGGCCGAACTTGACCGGCGGATTCGGGTCCTGGTCAGACGCGACCGGATCCGTCGTCGGAGCGACCAGCTCGCGGGCCCCGGCCAGCTCCTGCTACACGTGCGGTCGCACGAGGTCTACATCGGGGAGGAGCGACTCGCGTTGACTCCCAAGGAGTTCGCGATTCTCCAGTTCTTGTTGGAGTACCGCGGCGAGGTGGTGGCACCCGATCAGATTTCGCTCTCGATCTGGGGTTACGAAACGTACGGGTCTCGGAACTACGTTGAGGCTCATATCTCGCGGCTGCGCGGCAAGCTGACAGAGGCCGGGATCACCGGGGCGATCAAGACGGTCCGCGGTGTTGGCTACGTGATCCGCTAGCCCGCTCCCGGGCAGCGGCTTCGCTAGCTCACGACCTCCGGCGGTCGGAACTCGATCGTTTCCTCCGCCACGACCACGGGTTCAACTTTCGTGACGCCCCGTGCGCGTAGGTCATCGATGATCGGATCGAGGAGCGAGTCTGGTACTGACGCGCCCGCGCTCAACCCGACAACTTCGATGCCCTCGTACCAACTCGGATCGATTTCGGAGATGCCGTCCACGCGGTAGGCGGTCGTGCCGCTGGTCGCCGCGACCTCTTTCAGGCGGACACTATTACTGGAGTTCGCCGAGCCCACGACAATCACGAGGTCGGCCCGCTCCGCGATCTCGCGCACCGCAGCCTGGCGGTTCGTCGTGGCGTAACAGATGTCGTTACGGACCTCGGCCTCCGGGAAGCGAGTCAGGATCTGACCGATCGTCGCCGCCGTGTCGTCGACCGAGAGGGTCGTCTGAGTCACCACGAACTTCTGGCGACCGTTGTCGGCGACGGCGGCGACATCCGTGGGGGAGTCGACGACGGTCGTGCGATCGGGGGCCTCACCCTTCGTGCCGACGACCTCGTCGTGCCCTTCGTGGCCGACGAGGAGCACGTCGAAGCCGTCCTTCGACGCCTTCTTCGCTTCGAGGTGGACCTTGGTGACGAGCGGGCAGGTCGCGTCGATGACGCGGAGGTCGCGTTGGCGTGCCTCCTCGACGACTTGCGGTGAGATGCCGTGTGCGGAGAAGACGATGCGGGAGCCCTCGGGCACCTCAGCGATCGTCTCGACGAAGACCGCGCCACGTTCCCGGAATCCGTCCACGACGTGGCGGTTGTGCACGATCTCGTGGAACGCGTAGATCGGCGGCTCTTCGCGGTCGAGTACCTCATCGAGGACGTCGATCGCACGCACGACGCCGGCGCAGAAGCCGCGCGGTTCGGCCAACAACAGGGTGTGCGGCATGTCGCCTCCGTGCCTCGCATTCTACCGAGGGTGCGGTCTGACACCGATGGATTCGGCCGGCGCGATGCTACGTTCGAAATAACGCTGAGCCCCAGGAGTTGCGAATGGAACTGCCGCCGAGAGACGAGCCGGGCCGTGAAGCCTGGCGAATGTTTCGCATCATGTCCGAATTCACCATGGGCTTCGATGTGCTCGCGCAGCTCAGGCCGGCGGTCACCGTGTTCGGTTCGGCCCGCGTCGACGAGGACAGCCCCTCGTATCAGCTCGCGCGCGAGGTCGGACGGCAGCTCGGCGAGGCTGGCTTCTCGATCGTCACTGGTGGCGGTCCGGGCGTGATGGAAGGTGCGAACCGGGGCGCGATGGATGCGGGCGCGCGTTCGGCGGGCCTGAACATCCGCCTGCCGGAGGAACAGGACCCAAACCCGTACCAGACGCTCTCGTTGAACTTCCGCTACTTCTTCGTGCGCAAGGTCATGCTCGTGAAGTACGCGACCGCGTTCGTGCTGCTGCCCGGTGGGTTCGGCACGTTGGATGAGTTCTTCGAGACGATCACCTTGATGCAGACCGGCAAGATTCGTCGCTTCCCGATGCTGCTCGCCGGTGCCGACTACTGGCCGGGGCTCACCGACTGGATCGACGAGGTGCTGATCGAGCGCGGATTGATCGGGAGCGATGACCGATCGCTCTTTCAGCTCGTCGACCAGCCGGAGGAGATCGTGCAGATCGTCCGTGAGGCGCATGAGACGCACGGCACACGGGTCGATAACGTCAGCCTCGCCTGAATCGATGTCGCCGCTCACTCCGCCGCAGCCGACCGAGATCGCCGCGGTCTTCCGCTCGCCGGTGGTACCCGAGTTGTTCGCTGAGCTCGAGCAGACACCGCGATACCTCGCCCACGTCTGGCCGGCGCTCGCGGCTTCGATCGATACGGCCGGGTTTCTCGGCAGCGCCCTCTACCTCGCGGACATGGCGCTCGATGCCGTCGAAGAGGTCTACGAGCCACTCCTCACCCGCGAACAGCTTGGGCAGTCGATTTCCTCGGCGGAACTCGCGGAAATCGAGGCCGTCCTCGACGTCTTCCACTATCTCCAGCCCCAGGCCCTGCTCGCCGGTGCGGCACTCGCCGAGGCGTTCGATCGTCCGGAGGTCGGCGGTCAGGGGCGCGTCGAACCGCGCCTGACCCGTGATCGGGATCAGGCTCACCTCGCAACGGTCGTTCCCGAGCGGGACGTGGCAGCGCTGGGGTTGGCCACGATCGTGGAGACCCTGCAGGTGCCGGGAGCACCGCAGCTGTACGCGACCCTGGGCCAATGGCCCGGATATCTCCAGGGGTCGTGGGAGGAGCTGCAACACCTCGCGGCTTATCCGGAGTTCCGGCGGCGGGGGCGCGCGCTTTACTACTACGCTCGCTCCGGCGCGCGCTTCCTGGCGCGACCACTGCATGCCGACAGCGGGGCATTGCGGACCGCGGGCCTGGCGAACGAGGAGATCGAGGCAGCTCGCACGATCGTCGATGCTTCTGTACCCGCGCTCGCGACGATGGTGATGCACTGTACGGCGATGCGGCTAGCGCTCGGGCACGCCGAGCGTGAGGTCGTCGGCGTTGAGTGACGGCCGGCCTGGCTCCACCTTCGTACAATTGATTGAGGGGCCGGCATGACGACGGATACGGCGTCACTTCGGAATTCGTGGGTGGCCTCGGACCCGCGTGTGCCCGATGCGTTGCGCGATGCCGAGATCACCCAGCTCCGGCTGATCTACGACTCTTCGAACTACGTCTTCCTCGCTGATCTCGACCACGAGGAGCTCGGGCCGGGCCTCGGGGTCTACAAACCCGAGCGCGGCGAGCAGCCGCTGCACGACTTCCCGTACGGAACGCTCTTCGAGCGAGAGATCGCCGCCTACGAGGCATCAAAGCTACTGGGATGGCAGGTCATCCCGCCGACCGTCGAGCGCGACGGGGAGCACGGGCCGGGTTCCATACAGCTCTTCATCGAACATGATCCGTCGGAGCACTACTTCGCGTTGCGTGAGCGCGATGTCCTGGACGAGCAACTCGTGAGGATGGCCGCGTTCGACCTCATCTCCAACAACGCCGACCGCAAAGGCGGCCACATCCTGCTCGCCGATGACGACCAGCTCTGGGGCATTGATAACGGGCTGTGTTTCAACTCGGTCCAGAAGCTGCGCACGGTGATCTGGGACTACTCAGGGACGGAGTTGCCGGAGCCCTGGGTCGAGGACATTCGCCGATTGCGAGACTGCGTCAGCGGCGCCGACGAACAGAGCGCGGCGTTTCGTGAGCGTCTCGCTGACTATGAGCTCGAGGCCTTCGCCGAGCGCTGCGACGCTCTGATCTCGCACCCGGTGTTGCCCGAGATGTATCCGTACCGATGTGTGCCCTGGCCGTTGATCTGACGGTTGGAGCGGCAGGCCCACGCGGCTCTAGCGGCGGCGCGGCCCCAGCCGGAGCGTCCCGCGGAGGCGCGACCACCACGAGGCTCGTCGGTTGAGTCGCTCTTCCAGCGTCGAGACGGCTTCCTCGGTACCGACGATGATCAGGCCTCGCCAATCGCGGAGTGACGGCGCGCGGTCTTCCTTGACCTCGCTGGGTGCCTCGAACTTCGTGAACGCCTCGAAGGCCGCGGCACGTCGGTGGCTCACGCGGCCGCCGGCCTCCTGGATGAGCAACACGCCAGCTGCGAGGTCCCAGATCTTGAGGCCGCCGAACCAGGCGCTCTGGAAGATTCCGGCGGCGACGAATGCCAGCTCGATCGCGGCGGAGCCGGTGACGCGGTTGTCCCAATGCTGCAGCCGGCCGGGGCTTCCGCCGGGCGCGGCGCTGAGGCGGCGGCGGACGTCGGTGCTGGGGACGCCCCCGAACGGCGCGTCGTCGAACTGCAGGCCGCCGCCGCGATGGGCGTGATAGACGCCAGGGTGCAGCGCGTGTGTCGAGGCGCACCAGATCGCGCCGACGACCGGCACGCCGTGGTGCAGGATGCCGATCGAGACGCAGAACAGCGGATATCCGTTGACGAAATTGGCTGTGCCGTCGACGGGGTCGACGACCCAGACGAAGTCCTCGATCTGATCGGGATGGAGCTCGACCTCTTCGCCGATGACGTCGTGGCCGGGAAAACGCTCGCCGACCCGCTCGCGGACCATCGCCTCGACCGCGTGGTCGATCTCAGAAACCGGATCTCGAGGGGCGTCGCCGTCTTTCTTCGCATCGGTCTTGTAGTCGACGCTGATCTCACGGGCGAGACCTTCGGTCGCCTGACGTCCGCCCTCGCGAGCCAACTCGATCGCGAGCGCTTCGATCGCCGCGAGGGTTGCCGCGTCGGGAGTGGTCGTCGCCTCACTGGTCATCGGACGCCTCGAGAACTCTGGGCAAACACGCGATAGCTGGCTCTGCGGGTCACAACGTTGCTGGCGTTCCCCAGTCCGTCGCCACGCGGAGCAATCGGCCGCTCTGACTCGCGATCAAGCGGTGGCGCTCATTCCAGGCGTCCGTTGCCTCCTGCGGCGGGTGCAGTTCAGTCGTGGGACGAGAGAGGCGGTACCACTCTTCCAGGGAGCTGAACGCGAAGAGCGTCACGATCTGTTGTGCTGGTCCGAGCGGATCGCGTCCGAAGGCGATCAGGCGCGCACCCTGAGTTTCGAGCCAGGGCCAGATGTGTTCGTGCGAGAGCTGTTCGAACTGCTGGCGGTGTGCCGAGTCGGTCAGTTCGTAGCAGAGCTCCGAGATCACCGAGCCGCGCCCGAAGTTCTTGGGTGCCACCGCCAGCGGATCGTCCGCGGTGCGCGGCTTCGCGTCGAGGTCGATCACGTGGTCGTCGAGTTCGAGCATGCGCGCCCGCGAGTGGGCGATCAGCGGCGGCCGGGCCGACTTCGCGTCGGCGAACTCCGACGCCTGCTCGCGGATCCGTGGATCAGTCTCGAGCGCGCCTCCGACCCGCGTGCCGAGCCAGTGATCCATGTCGCGGTAGACACTGTGGGTGATCACCACGTCGCCCGCGCCGCCAAATGCCCAGAACCCGTAGCCCACCATCAGCGAGCCGTAGCGGAGCATCGAGGGCCAGACGCCGGTGCGGCTCAGCTCTTCGAAGCGCGGTCGATCGGCGAGCGCCACCGTGAATTCGCGCTGCACGAGGATGGCCATCGAGACTGCCTTTCCGTTCGTCGTCGGCCGAGGATAGTCGGTGATCCTCGGACCGTCCGTGCGCTAGGCTTCGGCGACCGGGTGGCGATGACGGGAGAGGTCGTGGCGAACGATTCGCAAGCATCGAATGGCGGGCCGTCGCTCGACGGCGACGGCCGGGCGCTGAACCGGCTGATGGGCATCGTGGCGAGTAGCGCCGCCGACGGTCGAGCCCGCTGCGACGTCGAAGCGACCGGAGATGAGGCAACACCCTCGACATTTGCGATCACGACGGCGGTGGACATCGCGCTGGTGCGGGCGGCCTCAACGACGGTCGCACCGCCCGAGGAGATGAACGGGACCGCGGAGTTGAACGTCAGCTACCTGCGCACCCCGACCAGCACCGCGCACGTCAGCTGCGAGGTTATTGGACGGTCGGCGACCTCGAGGCTGGTCGAGTTCGCTGTAGCGGATGACGCGGGCGAGTTCGCCCGCGGCCGCAGCACCTATGCGGTGCGTGTGAGGCGTTCCTCGTGACGGTTGCCGCGCCATCCGAGGCGCTCGTGCGCGAGTGGGAGGCGCGGCCCCTGCTGCATGGCCTCGGCGTGACCGTGGTTGAACTTGGTTCCGGCCACGCTTGTCTAGAGATGGCACGGAACAGCACAAACGTCTCGGGCGTCCGTGACTCGATCAACGGCGGGGTGCAGGCGACGGTCGGAGAGATCGCTGCCCACCTCGCGATCTCGACGCTCCTCGAGCCCGGCGAGCGGATCGAACAGACGCAGGACCTGAGCATTTCTTACCTGTATTCGGCGCGGGCCGCGGTGACGCTGATTGAGGCGCGCGTGTTGCGCCACGGTCGGCTCACGGTCGTGGATGTCGAGGTACGCGTGGGAGACGACGGCGACGACGCGGGCCAGATGAACGCAAAGGCACGAGTGACCTGCGCGCTGGGACGCGACCGATCGTGAGCGATTGGTTCGAGTCCACTGAGGGTGATCTGGACCCGGACCTCACGGAGGAAGCGGGCTACGGCGAGTGGGATCCACCGAGCCGTGGCTGGTGGCCGGTCGTCGGTCAGGCGCTGGCGTTGCTGGCGATCGTCTCGCTCCTCGGAACGGTCGTGCTGGTGGCGATCCGCTAGCACGCGGACACGTCTGAACCGCAGCCGTCCGGCCAGCCAGGGGTCTCCATCCGGACACTGCCCGTAGGCGTGTGGGTGCTAGTATGCGCCCGGTCGACGGGCCGAATCGGCTCGCGTCCGCACGGCGACCGGAGGTGACATGGCATACGCAAAGGCGCTCCCCAAGGCGACGCCGGAGACGCAAGAGTTTTGGGATGGTCTGAAGCGCCACGAGCTGCGCATCCAGAAGTGCCAGGACTGCAACGAGTTCTACTTCTTCCCGCGCCCGTTCTGTCCGAAGGCAGGCTGTCGCTCCTCGAACGTCGAGTGGGAGACCGTCTCAGGCAAAGGCAAGCTGCACACCTACGTCATCTCGCACCGTGGATTTGGCCCCTGGGCCGAGGACGCTCCGTACGTGATCGCGGTGGTTGAGCTGGACGAGGGACCGCGACTGATGACCAACATCATCAACGTCGAGCCCGAGCCCGAGAACCTGAAGCCGGACATGGCCGTCGAGATCGTCTACGCAGACGTCACCGACGAGGTCACGCTCCCCCACTTCCAGCCGGCCAGTTAGGCGAGGGATTCACCAGTGCCCCGTAACTCCCAGGACTCCAGCCACAAGGTCGCCATTGTTGGCGCCTCCGAGACCGAGACCGTCGGCCTGCTGCCCGACCGTTCGATGCTGCAGCTGCATGCCGAGGCCGCGCTGCTCGCGCTGGCCGATGCTGGCCTGACGATCGACGATGTCGATGGCGTCGCCACCGCCGGGCCGACCCCGGCGCAGCTCACCGAGTACCTCAACATCATGCCCCGCTGGATCGACGGCACCTCCGTCGGCGGCGGCTCGTTCCTGATGCACGTCGGCCACGCCGTCGCCGCGATCGAGGCGGGCTATGCCGACGTCGTCCTCGTCACCCACGGCGAGTCCGGCCGCTCCCAGGTCGGCGTCGGCGGACGCGGCCCCGGCCCGTCCACCATCGCCGGTCAGTTCGAGGCGCCGTACGGCGTCTGGGGCCCGCCGAGCATGTTCTCGGTGCCGATCGTTCGTCACATGCATGAGTACGGCACGACCGAGGAGCAGATGGCCTCGATCGCAGTCGCCACTCGGAAGTGGGCGGAGCTGAACCCGCGCGCGATGATGCGCGACCCGATCACCGTCGACGACGTCCTGAACTCGCGGATGATCGCCTGGCCGCTACACCTCCTGAACTGCTGCCTCGTCACCGACGGCGGCGGCGCGCTGGTGCTGGTCAGCGAGGAGCGAGCGAAGGACTTCCCGAAGAAGCCGGTGTACGTGCTTGGTCGCGGTGAGACCTCGGCACACACGCTGATCAGCCAGATGGCGGATATGACCGAGTGGACGGCCGCGGTCCAGACCGGCCGTGACGCCTTTGAGATGGCCGGGATGACGCAGAAGGACATCCAGCACGCGATGTTCTACGACGCGTTCACCCACGTCCCGATGTACGCGCTGGAGGCGCTCGGCTTCGTGAAGCCCGGCGAGGGCGGTCCGTACTTCGCCGAGGGGCACACGGCCCCCGGTGGCGACTTCCCGATGAACACCAACGGCGGCGGCCTCTCGTACACACACACGGGGATGTACGGGATGTTCGCCATCATGGAGTCGGTGACTCAGCTGCGCGGCGAGGCCGGCGAGCGACAGCTCGATGACCTGGAGGTGAGCATGGTCCACGCACCGGCCGGCATGTTCTCCGGTACGTCGACGCTCATTCTCGGAAACCAGTAGCGGCACCGCCGCAGTTCGAGAACGTACGGGGACCCGTCTGGGGTCCCCGTTTCGATCCACCGTGCCCCACGGGCCTAGGTCAACTAGCATCCGGCGGGCAGACGCCCTCAAATCTGACAGGAGACACAGATGGCCGACCACGAACCGCTCGATGTCCTTGAGGCGATCCACTCGACGCCGGCGCGCCGCTACCTCAAGTCGGATCCGATCCCCGAGGACGTGCTGTGGACGATCCTCGACGCGGCGATCCGTGGACCGAGCGGTGGCAACTCCCAGGGCTGGGGCTGGGTTGTCGTCACCGATGCCGAGGTGAAGCAGAAGATCCAGAGCTGGTATCTCGAAGGCTGGGAAGCTGCCTACGGGAATCGAAAGGAAGCGATTCTCGCCGATCCCGACGGCGCGGGGCTCGGGCGGCGCAACTTCCTGTCCGCCGAGCATCTCGCGAATCATCTACACGAGGCGCCGGTCTGGGTGATGCCCGTACAGCGGAACGCGCGCGAAAGCCGGATGGGCGGGTCCTCGGTCTACGGCGCGGTGCAGAACCTGATGCTGGCGGCACGGGCGCACGGGATCGGCGCCACACTCACCTCGCTGTACGCGGGGCACGAGGACGAAGTGCGCGAGCTGCTCGGCCTACCAGACGACGCGAAGACGATGGGCTTGATCCCGCTCGGCTACCCGGCGCAGGGACGCTGGGCGCAGCCGAAGCGCCGTCCGGTCGAAGAGGTCACGCACTGGGGCACGTGGGGTGAACAACGCTCGCGTTGAGGGGCAGAGCGCGCTCACGCTCGCTCGCCCCGAGAGTGGGTGGGCGAGCCTAGTCGGCGTCGTCCGCCCATTCGAACTCGACGGCGTCATCGCCCCCGAGGACCCCGGCCATCTGCAGTCCGCGGTAGATCGCGAACCCGACGACGGCCAGCAGGACCACTCGCGGTAACAGGTGCTTCATCGCGATCCTCCTCAGATCAGGCGTGGTGCGGGCTCCGAGGATACGGCAGCATTCAGGAGAGACAATCATGGCGGAATCAGTTGGCTTTATCGGCCTCGGGATCATGGGCGCGCCGATGGTGCGCAATCTGCTCGGGGCGGGATTCGCGGTTACCGTGTGGAACCGCACCGCCGCTCGTTCCGAGGAAGCCGTTGGTCATGGCGCCTCGGTTGGTGAGTCCCCGGCGGACGTCGCTGCGCACAGTGACATCGTGATCTCGTGCGTCACCGCGAGCGATGACGTTGAGGCGGTGCTGCTCGGCTCCGAGGGCATCCCGGGCGCGATTGATGGCGTGCGCGCGGGCAGCGTCGTGATCGACATGTCGACGATCTCGCCGGCGGTCACGCGGCAGATCGGCGAGCAGCTCGCGGCGAAAGACGTGCTGCTCCTCGACGCGCCCATCTCCGGCGGCGAGCAGGGCGCGATCGACGGGACGCTCTCGATCATGGTCGGCGGCGACGCGGACGCCCTCGAACGGGTGCGGCCGGTCCTCGATGCGATGGGTGGGCGGATCACCCACTGCGGGCCGAGTGGCGCCGGGCAGACCGTGAAGCTCTGTAATCAGATCGCCGTCTGCATCAATAACTTCGCGATGGCCGAGGCGCTGGTGTTCTGCGAGGCGAGTGGGGTTGATCCCTCGACGATGCTCGAGGCGATCAGCGCTGGTGCCGCCGGCTCATGGCAGATCTCTAACCTCGGGTCGCGCGTCGTCGATCGAGATTTCGCGCCGGGATTCAAGGTCGGGCTGCAGCAGAAGGACCTGCGACTGGCGCTCGAGGCCGCCGATCAACTCCACCTGCCACTGGCAGGGACCTCGATGGTCCACCAGCTCTTCGCGGCGGTAGAGCGAGAGTCCGGCTCGGACGTCGGCACGCAGGCGCTGGTGAACGCTCTGGAAGCGCTGACCGGTGTCACCGTTGGTGGTGGAACGAGCTAGAAAACGAGCAGGATGTCGTGCGTTGGCAGTGTGTTGAATCCCTGGGGATAACTGCTGATTTGCTTAGGCGCATGAAGCTTTGTATCGTCGCTTGCATTGGCGTAGGCCAGGGGTGGCCGGTGCAGGTGGATGCTCGTGCGACGTCTGGTCCGTCACGCCTCGTGGGTGGTCGTCCTGTCTTCGGCGATTCTCGCTAGCTCCTCAACTGCTGCGATCGCGGCAACCCAACAGCCTGCGCCACGTCCCGTCCCCGAGGCTCGCCCAGTACCGGTGGTGATCGATCCCGCCACGGACCAGCCAATGACCGTCGAGCCGCCGAGCGTGACGCTGGCCTCGGCGAACCCCGTGGTCGACGTCGAGTCAGAGCCTGCACCACCACCAGGAAGCGCCTTCGCGACGCATCAGATCGTGTCCTACTACGGCTACCCGAAGGTCGGTGGGATGGGCGAACTTGGCCTGCACGCTGCCGTCGACGCCGCCGTCCGTATTCGCGATCTGGCTGCTGAGTACGACGCGCTGAACGGCACGCGTGATGCGATCGGCGCGCTGCACCTGATCGTCGACGTCGCACAGGCGAAGCAGACGGACGACGGGCTTTACCTCGACAAGATGTCGAAGCAGGCGATCGCCGAGTACGTCGAGGTGGCGCGCGAGTACGGCATCCTGCTGTTCCTCGACCTACAGATCGGGTGGTCAGACCCGCTGGTCGACTCGCAGCGCCTCGAGTGGTTCCTCCGCGAGCCGTTCGTCCACCTCGCACTCGACCCCGAGTTCGCGACGCAGCGCTTCGGGTACGCGCCCGGCCTCGTGATCGGCGCGCTCGACGCGGATGAGGTGAATGCCGTTCAGGACTTCCTCGCAGAGTTGGTCGTGGACGCCGGTATCCCGCCGAAGATCCTCGTGCTGCACCAATTCAAGCCACGGATGCTGATCGAGCCGGAGCGGTTCGAGGACGTGCCCGAGGTCGAGATCACCATCGATATGGACGGCTTCGGCGGGGTGGGCGCGAAGATCAGCGGGTTCGAGCGCTACGCGCGTTCGGACTACGCGGAGCGGTCAGCGTTCAAGCTCTTCTACCATTGGGATCTGCCAGTGATGAGCATTCAGCAGGTCGTCGACCTCGACGCGGACTACGTCATCTACCAGTAGCGATTGGTCCCGTCGCCATTAACGGAGAGAGGCGGCGCGTGAGCGCCGCCTCTGCTGTGTGGACTCGACCGACACGGCTAGACGTCGAGGTCGGTCTCGCCCTCGGTCGTTGCGTTGACCAGGATCGACATGTTGCCCGGCTTATGCGCGTTCTCGTACATGAGCTGGTGCGCGTCGCCCACCTCGGCGAGCGGGAACACCTGCGACAGGGCCGGGTCGACGTCGCCATCGATAATCATCTGGTTGAACGCTTTGCACTGCTCGACGTTCGCGAAGTGCGAACCCTGGAGGCGCTTCTGTCGCATCCAGAGATAGCGCAGGTCCACGTCGGCGTTGTACCCGCTGGTGCCCGCGCAGATCACGACCATGCCGTTGTTGTCCGCGAGGAAGATCGAGGTCGGGATCGTCGCCTCACCGGGGTGCTCGAAGACGATCTTTGGCGCTTTCCGCTCGCCCAGCTCTTCCCAGAACTTGGCGCCGAAGGCGCGCGCGCCTTGCATCCACTCACCAAATGCCTCGGCATCATCGACATCCGGGAGCCGGCCCCAGTGGTCGAAGTCTTTGCGATTGATCACGCCTTTGGCGCCGAGCTGCATGCAGAACTCGAACTTGTCCTGGCTGGAGACGACGGCGATTGGGATCCCGCCGCGCGCCTTCACAATCTGGATCGCCATCGATCCGAGGCCGCCCGTTCCGCCCCAGATCAGGACCGGGTCGCCCTCGTTGACGATGTGCGGCGGCCAGCCCATGAGCTGCCGGTACGCGGTGGCGCCGACGAGCATGTACGCCGCCGAGGCCTCCCAGGAGAGCTGTGCTGGCTTCTCGTGCACCTGATAGCGGTCGACGAGCGCGAACTGCGCGAATGAGCCCCAGTTCTCTTCGTAGCCCCAGATCTTCGCGGTGCTGCTGGTCATCGGGTCCGCGCCGGCGGCGATGTCCTCGGCGTCCTCGTCCCACATCCCGCAGGAGAGGACGACACGGTCGCCGACCTTGACGTTGTCGACCTCATCTCCGGTCGCCCAGACGATGCCTGAGGCATCGGAGCCGCCGATGTGGAAGTCCTCCTCGGCGCCCTTGCGCTGACGCGCGCCGATCACGTTGACCGGGGTGCCGAGGGCAGCCCAGACGTTGTTGTAGTTCACGCCGGCGGCCATCACCCAGACGAGCACCTGGCGCGGGCCGACCTCCGGGACGTCGACCTCCTCGATGGCGAACGCCTGGTTCGGTTCACCGAAGCGCTCGCCGCGGATCAGCGAGGCGTGCATCTTCTTCGGGACGTAGCCCAGCGGTGGCGTCTCGCCGAGCGCGTAAATCTCTTTCTCGGTGGTCACAGGGGAGTCCTCTGCTCTGGCGCGATCGCGTTCGGCGCGATCGGCGGCTGACGTGCTGCGCGTATCCTAGCCGACCGCCGCCGATACGTTCGATTTCCGGCCGCATCCCGGGACCGATCCGAGGAGGGCGATGCCACCTCCCTACATCTGGGCGACTGCACGAGGCGATCGTGCTCTGACGGGATCATCTGCTGGCAGCCCACTACCCACAGTCCGAGGGCGACTTCTACCGACCGATCGGCGGCGGCATCAATTTCGGCGAACGCGCCGTTCATGCGTTGCACCGTGAGGTCCGCGAGCAGCTCGGTCGCTCGGTGGAGGTCGTCGAGCAGGTCGGCGTCTTGGAGCTCATCTTCGAGCTTGGTGGCCAGCCCGGACGGCGCGACTGGCTCGGCCGCTAGTCGAGCTGGCCGATCAGCACCTCGAGGACCTGCGCGACGCCGTCGTCGTCGTTTGCCGGTGCGCGGTGCCGTGCTGCCGCGAGCACCTCGGGCGTGGCATTCGCCATCGCGAAGCTGAAGCCGCACGCGTCGAGGAGTTCGATATCGCTGTAGTCGTCGCCGAAAGCGACGGCGGATTGCCACTGCGCTGCGTCGTTTCCGAGGAGCCGCGCGACCCCACTCCGTTTGCCGACGCCGGGCGCGACGACGGACAGAAACGTGCCCTCGCGGTGGTGGAGGAGACGGACACGATCGCCGAGCTCGCGCGCGAGCAGCTCGGCGAGTCCCGCGACGGACGCGTTTATCCCGTTGATCGCGATCTTGACCGGGGTCCGTTCAACGGCTGCGGCAACGGGCAAGACCATGTCTGGCGTGGCGCTGTTGTACTTCCAGAGTTCCTCGGTGGTGCCCGGTCGGTCCGAGCCGAACTCCCATCCCTCCAGCTCGACGATGACACGTGCCTCGGGGAGTGCGTGACTTGCGAGATCGGCGATTGCTTGCGCGGCGCCGTCGGGGAGCGGGCGCTGGTGACGCGGGTGCTCGTCACCACGGTGATCGACGACCGCGCCGTCGACGTGGACGAGATCGATCGCTTCGACGATCTCGCGGTCCAGCAGCTGCGCCACCGCCCGCGCCGGACGAGCGGTGGCGATCGCCACGCGGACGTCGCGTTCAATCAGGCCGAGCACCGCGTTGCGGCTCCGCGGGCGGAGGACGCCAGCGGAGTCAAGCAGCGTCCCATCGAGGTCGATCGACACGATCGACGGACGGTCCGGGAGCGCCAGGGAGCCGAGCGATATCACGCCTCAGTCTGGATCGAGCGCTCCGAGCGCGTCGAGGACGCGGGCCTCGACGCGTTCGATCTCGTCTCGATCCTCGACGCGGCGGCCGTTCTCCCGCCGGACGTAGAAGGCGTCGAAGACCTCGGGGCCGAGCGTGTCCATCTTCGCGAGATGGATGTCGAGGCCGAGATCGGCGAGGGCGTGGGCGACGGCATGCAGCAGGCCCGGGCGATCCTGCGCTGTGACCTCGAGGATCGAGTACGCGTCGGACGCGGCGTTCTCGACGTGCACGGTCGGTTCGACGGTAGCCGGTGCGGCGGGGTAGCTCCGCCGCATCTGGGCGATGCGTTCCTCGAGCGGGTACGAGCCGTCGAGGACCGCGGGGATCGCCTCGAGGATCCGTGACCAGCGGCGGTCGTCGATCTCGTGTCCGAGCGCATCTCCCACGTGCCACACCTCGATCGCGATCCCATCGTCGCGGGTGTAGGCGACGCCTCCCAGGACGTTGGCCTGGTGGGCCGCCAGTGTTCCGGCAAGCGCCTGGATGAGACCGGGGCGGTCGCGACAGACGATCGTGAGCCGGTCCATGCCGTCGAGTTGATCACGACGCACGCCGAGTCCCCCTGCGATCGCCTGATCAACGAGTTCCATGTGGTCGCCAACGGTTTCGGGGGGCGTACTCAGCAGATACCCGGCCTCCAACTGAGCGGCGTGGCGGGCAACGGCGTCCGGCGAGAACCGGCCGGCCAGCGCAGACTGCGCACGCTCGAGGCTGCGCGCAGTTCCCAGCGGTGCGGCGCCGAGCTCGACCAGGACGGCGAGCACGCGCTCATAGAGCGAGCGCATCAGCTGCGCCTTCCACGCGCTCCAGACATCCGGCCCGGTCGCCCGCGAATCCGCGATCGCGACCAGGTAGAGCAAGTGGAGGATGCGCGGAGTCCCGACCGCCTCGGCCACCTCGCTGATTACGCGCGGATCGGCGATGTCGCGGCGCGTCGCGACCGACGGCAGTAACAGGTGGTGCTGGACAACGGTGATCAGGCGCTGCGTTGTCGCTGCGTCGAGTCCGGCCCGGGCGCAGAACCGCTCTGCGATCACGGCGCCCGCCGCCGAGTGTTCTTCTTCACGTCCCTTCCCGACGTCGTGGAGGAAGGCGGCGAGTAACAGCTCGTCACGGTCGCCGATTGCTGCCGCGACCGCGACGGTGCGCGAGGGCTCATCGTCGTGTTCAGCAATGTAGCCGGCTTCGGCGACGGTGCGCAGGAGGTGCGTGTCGACGGGGTGGACGTGAAACGGCGCGATGTGGCGCCGCGCGCGGATCGCCTCCCACTCGGGGAGGAGCCGTTCGAGCCAGGGCGCCCGCGATAGCGGATCGAGCTCGATCGTGATCGCCTCGTCGGCCGCGCGCCTCAGCACGCGACGGAGCGCCTCAAGATCCGTCGGCTCCCCGTCGGGCTCCGTCGTGGCGGTTGCGGCGGAGCGATGCCAGAGCTGCCACCAGCGGCGGCCGCCGGGCGGCGCGGCGAGCGCCTCGCTGGCCGCGCGGTCGACCGTGCGCATCGCCTCGTAGAGCGCGCGACCGCAGTCGAGCGTCTCCTCACCGAGCCAGGTCGCGACTCGCGGCGCGAGGTCGTCGCGGTAGGTGTCGGTTGGTCGCTCGGCGAGCGCGTGGATCGCCTGGCGAGTCGAGAGCAGGCGCTCGTGCACCGGATCGAGGCTCGCGTCGAGCGTCGATCCGCTGGTGCCGTCGCCTCGCTGTTCCGCGCGGGCCAGCCAGTGCACGAACTGGAGCTGGCGGAGACCGCCGCGTCCGCCCTTCACGTCGATCGCCTGGAGTTGCCACGGCTCTCCGCGTTGGAGCGCGTCCTGGCGCTCACGCAGGCCGCTGAGGAGCTGCCGCCGCCGCGATGCCGCGAGTCGTGACAGCGCCACCTCGAGCTGACCGTACAGTTCCTCGGAGCCGGCGACGAAACGGGCGTCGAGGAGCGCTGTGAAGGTCTCGATGTTGTCGGCCGCGGTCGGGATCTCGTCGACCCGTCGGACTGAGTGGCCGACCTTCAGGCCGGCGTCCCAGAGCGGGTACAGCAGCTGAGTGGCCGCGGCCTCGTCCCCGCCACGTGGCACGAGGAGCATGAGGTCGATGTCGGAGTGCCGCGACTGCTCGCGGCGGCCGTAGCCGCCGACCGCGACGACGGCGAACTCGCTCGTCGTCTCGTCCGACAGTTCGGCCAGCGCGGCATCGAGGATGTCGGACGTCTGCTGGCAACGAACGAGCCCCGCCTCGCCGACGGGGCTCGGATCGACTAGTTCGAGGCGGGCGAGAAACGGCGCGAGCGCCGGATGGGCGGTAACCATCGACGCTCGTGCCTCGTTTCTTCTCAGTCGACGCTAGAGAGCGTCCGGTCCTCGTTCGCCGGTGCGGATCCGGACGATCTCCTCGACCGGCAGGACGGCAATCTTGCCGTCACCAGTCTGCCCGGTGCGAGCGGTCTCCTCGATCTTGGCGACGACGCCGGCGACGTCCGCGTCGTCGACGATCACCTCGACCCTGATCTTCGGGACGAACTGCACCTCGTACTCGGCGCCGCGGTAGGTCTCCGTGTGGCCGCCCTGGCGACCGAAGCCCTGCACGTTGCCGGCGGAGAGGCCGCCGACGGACTCCTTGAGCGCGTCACGCACCTCGTCCAGCTTGAACGGATTGATGTAGGCAATGACCAGTTTCATGTGTGTTCCTTTCCGTTCGCGCTAGTCCGCGAGGATGTAGCCCTGCTCTTCGTGGAGCGCGAGGTCGAGCCCCTGGCGTTCCTCGTCTTCGCTGACGCGCAGCCCGATCGTCATGTCGATCGCCTTCACGATGATGAAGGTGACCACGCCCGCCCAGACGATGGCAACGACGATCGACAGGAACTGTCGCCAGACCTGGATCCACTCGCGCTCGCCGAGTAGCGCCCCATCGACGCCGCCGATTCGCGCTTCGGCGAGGAATCCGAGCAGCAACGCACCGATGATGCCGCCGACCAGGTGGACGGCGATGACGTCGAGCGAGTCGTCGAAGTTGAATCGGAACTTCAGCTGCAGCGCGTAGAAGCAGATTGACCCGGCAGCGATGCCGATCACGACCGCCGATAGCGGCGATACGAACCCGGCGGCCGGGGTAATGGCGACCAGCCCGGCGACCGCGCCGGAGACGAAGCCGAGCGTGGTGGGCTTCCCATGGCGCATGCCCTCGACGATCGTCCACGTCGTCGCCGCGACGGCCGCCGCGACGTGCGTCGTGACGAAGGCATTTGCGGCACCGCCGTTCGCGGCCAGCGCCGAGCCGGCGTTGAAGCCGAACCAGCCGAACCAGAGGATTCCGGCGCCAAGGATCGTGAGCGGCAGCGAGTGCGGCCTGATCACGTCACGCCGGAACCCGATTCGCGGACCGAGCACGAGCACGAGCACCAGTGCGGCAACGCCGGCGTTGATGTGGACGACGAGCCCGCCCGCGAAGTCGAGTGCCTTGATGTCTTCGGCGATGAAGCCGCCGCCCCAGACCCAGTGCGCCATCGGCGCGTAGACGACGATCGACCAGATCGCGACGAATGCCACCCAGGCCGTGAACTTCATACGCTCGGCGACCGCGCCGGCGATCAGAGCCGGCGTGATGATCGCGAACATCATCTGGAATGCCATGAAGAGCAGGTCGGGAATCTCGTACCCGAACTGCTCGTTACCGAGACCGAGGTCTCGGACGCCCCAGAGCTTGAGGTCGCCGATCAGGCCGCCGCCGACGTCGCCGCTGAAGGCGAGCGAAAAGCCGACCGTGATCCACGTGATCGTCACGATGCCCATCGCGACGTAGTTCTTCATCAGCATCGCGAGCACGTTCTTGCTCCGGACCATGCCCCCATAGAAGAGAGCGAGCCCCGGGGTCATGAACAGCACGAGCGCGGCGCTGGCGAGTACCCAGGCCGTTGAACCCGAGTCCATGTGTGTTCCTCCCTCGTCGTTCGCGCTGAAATCGCGCACGAGCGACGCCTGCCACCCCGGAGTCGTCACCGAGATGTTGCAAATCAATCACTCTGCGATTTCCGATACGTGACGTGATTGTTTCGGGCATGTGTCCGACCGGCGACGGATTATTCGTCGGCGCGTCGAAACACCGGCGTTTCGCCTCGCCGCGCGGGGATCGGGCCGCTACAATCTCGCGAGCGGCCACCTCCCCGGTCGCCGAGGCAATCGCCATTACGACTCTGTTGACCGCCGACGCCGAGATCGCCGAGACCGAGATCGCCGGACCCGATGAGCTGGTTGCGGCTGCGCGGCCGTTCCTCAAGTGGGCTGGAGGGAAGACTCAGCTCCTCCCGGCCCTGCTCGAGCGGGCGCCCCGAGCGATCGATACGTACTACGAACCGTTCGTGGGCGGCGGCGCGTTCTTCTTCGCGCTGATTGCCGAGCCGGATCTGGCACCGCGCCGGGCTGTGCTCAACGACATGAATCACGAGCTCGTGACGACCTACACCGTCGTGCGCGACCATCTCGAGGAGCTGCTCGCCCGGCTCGAGGTGCTCTCGGCGGACTACTACGGTGAAGACGAGGAAGGTCGCGCAAGCTACTACTACGCCGTTCGCGACGAACAGCGCAGCGCGCCAGTCGAGGTCGCGGCGCGTCTGATCTTCCTCAACAAGACTTGTTTCAACGGCCTCTACCGTGTGAACCGCCAGGGGCGGTTCAACGTGCCCCACGGGCGTTACAAGAAGCCAGCGATCCTCGACCGCCCCAATCTCGAGGCAGCCTCTCGAGCGTTACAGGACGCCGAGATCGTTCACGGCGACTTCGAGGCGATCTGCGCCGATGCCGGGCCCGACGACTTCGTCTACTTCGACCCGCCGTTTCACCCGCTGTCTGACACGGCGAGCTTCACCGCCTACACCGAAGGTGCCTTCGGGCGAGACGACCAGCTGCGGTTGCGCTGGCTGATGGACTCGCTCGGCGAACGCGGGGTATCGGTCATGCTGTCGAATTCGCCGCACGAGTGGATCGTAGGCGTCTACGAGGGTGGGAAGTACCAGGTCGAGCGCACCCCCGCACGGCGCGCGATCAATTCCAAGGGCGACGGCCGTGGTGTTGTCGACGAGCTGGTCGTGACGAACGATTACCCGCGCCGCGGACGGATCGAGTCGCTCGACTAGATTGCGCTGTACATGAGCGACGGTGATCCCAACCGAGGACCGTTGCCTCTCCCGAAGGGTCATCGAGGGTCGAAGACCCTAGACCGCGAGGGCGGCGACGCCGACCAGTGCACCGCCCTCGCAGACTTGGCGCCAGGTTTCGTCGTCCACCTCGATGCCGTCGGCGAGGCGCTGCGCCATGCGACGGCGCTCTGGCTCGCCGGCTGTGAGCACTTCCTGGCCCTCACGGAAGGGAGGCTGCGTCACGTAATCCTCGAGGCCGCCGAACAGCTCATCGAACGCGCCACGCTCGGTGAACGCGGGGATGTCGATCGCCATCATGAACACGCCGTTGCCGCCGGCCTGGTCGCCGCCAGCCGTGCCGGAGCCGGAGAGCGCGCCGGACAGCGCCTCGACGGCTACGGCGAGGCCATAGGCCTTGTAGCCGACGACGCCACCGAAGGGGAGCAGCGCGCCCCGCTCGCCGGACTCGTTCTGATAGAGGTCAGCCGGGTTGTTGGTCGGGTTGCCGTTGCTGTCGATCAGGTAGTCGTCCGGCATCTCGACGCCCTTGTTGCGAGCGACGCGGACCTTGCCTTCCGCTGCGACCGAGGTCGCGAAGTCGAGGACGAACGGCTCGTCGGGGTTGTCGGTCGGGATCGTGAACGTGAACGGGTTGGTGCCCATCCGCCCCTTCGCGCCACCGAACGGCGCGACGAGGCCGGTGGTGCCCGGGTTGTTCACGCAAGCGATGCCGATCATCCCAGCGGCGGCGGCCATCTGCCCGTAGGCACCCACCCGGCCGATGTGGCCGCAGTTGCGGCACACGGCGGCACCGAGGCCGTGTTCGCGGGCTCGCTCGATCGCGATCTCCATCGCGCGGGTCGCGCCGACCTGGCCGAAGTTCCAATTCACATCGACGACCGCGGCGGCCGCCTTGCCGCCGATCACCTCGATCGGAGCGGCCGGCACCAGGCCGCCGTCCTTCGTCTGCTGGATGTAGCCGAGCGTGCGCACGATGCCGTGCGAATCGTGGCCCATCAGGTTCGCTTCGACGAGGTGGTTACCGACGATCGCGGCCTCTTCTCGCGAGGCGCCGGAGGCCTCGAAGATGTCGGTGATGAATCCGCGTAGTGCGTCGGCCTGGACGATCGGCATGGGTGACTCCTCGGGACTGAGCTTGGTCTGGCGTTCGGCGCCGGGCTAAGAGATGTGGCCGCGGGCCTCGGCGAGCTGGGGAGCGGCCGCCTGCCGTAAGAAACCGGTGTCGGCTCCGAGCATGACGAGCTGGAAGCCATGGTCGAGCCACCGGTTCGTGAACTCCAGGCTGCCCGTGTGCACGCCCGGGGCGACACCGTGGCGCTTACAAGCGTCGTAGATCTTGTGGACCGTCTCGACGTGCTTCGGGTCGTTGTTGTCGCCGGTCGGCGCGAGGCCGATCGCGTAGGCCAGGTCGGATGGCCCGATATAGGCGGCATCGACACCGTCGACCGAGAGGATCTCGTCGAGGTTCTCGAGCGCCTCGGCGGTCTCGATCATCACGACCAGGGCGATGTGGTCGTTCGCCTCGGCGCCGTAGTTCTCGCCGCCGTACATCGCGGCGCGGAACGGTCCCGAGGAGCGGCCGCCAGCCGGCGGGTAGCGAACCGACCACACGGCGCGCTCTGCCTCCTCGCGGTTGTTCACCAGTGGGACGATCACGCCCATCGCGCCGGCGTCGAGCACCCGCATGATCAGCGACGGCTCGTTCCACCGCACCCGGACGAGCGGCACCGTGTCCGTGTTCGACAGCGCCTGCAGCATCGGCACGACATCCGAGCTTTCGGAAGCTCCGTGCTGGAGATCGACGCACACCCAGTCGAAGCCCATGTGGCCCATCACCTCAGCGGTGAGCGTGGAGTCCGACGAGAGCCAACCGCCGATCGTTTGGCCGCCACTGCGCCACGTATCGAGTACCGGATTCGGTCGCATCGGGCAGTCCTGTCAGTTGAGTTCGGTGGTGAGTTGATGGCGAGGCCACGCGGCGGAGCATGGTGCCCGTCATCCTCGCTGTCAACGTACCGGTGGCGACACTCACCCTCGACGTACACTGTCCCTCTCTCCCCTGACTGGAGCCCTGTTCATGGCTTATTTCGATGTCCTCGATACTCCCGTCGGGCCGCTCTTCGTGGGTGGCTCGGAGGATGGCGTGCACGTCATCAAGTTCCTCGATCAACGCGAATCCGAGGCGGTGCTTGTTGGCGAGGTGGAGGCCGCGGCTGGCGAGCCGGCGACGCGCGGGGGCGCCGCCTCGGACGAGGCGATTCGTCAGCTCGAGGAGTACTTCGCCGGCACCCGCAGCGAGTTCGACCTCCCGTTATCGCCCCGCGGGACGCCGTTCCAGCTCAAGGTGTGGATGGCGCTGCGCTCGATCCCGCCGGGCGAGACGACCAGCTACGGCGCGATGGCCGAGATGATTGGCAAGCCGACCGCTTCGCGCGCGGTCGGCGCGGCGAATGGCAAGAACCCGATCTCGATCATCGTGCCCTGCCACCGCGTCATAGGTGCGAATGGCACGCTGACCGGGTACGGCGGTGGCCTGGAACGGAAGGCCTGGCTGTTGAACCACGAAACTTCGTCCGGTTCATTGCTGATCGGTGCCAGTTAGGTCGCCTGGCTAGCCTTCGGCCAGCCAGCCGTCGATCAACGGCAGGAGTTCCGGCAGCCGGTTGATCGTCGCATCCGGCTGCACGTCGTAGTCCATCACGAGGTCATTCGGCCGCAGCACCGCGCGCATCCCCACCTGCTGTGCACCGTGGATGTCGTCGAGCGGCCGGTCCCCGACGAAGACCGCGCGCTCGCCATCCTCGAGGCCGACGGCGGCGAGGGCGGCCTCGAACGCCGTGGCGTGCGGTTTCATGTACGGCATGTCGCTGGTGTAGAGGCGCGCGTCGATCAGCTCGGCTAGGCCGTCGCGTTGGAGGAAGCGCTCGTGGAACGTCCTCGGCCAGTGGGTGTTGGAGAGCAGGCCGATCCTGAGCCCGCGATCACGGAGTTCCGCGAGCGTCGAGGCCGCTTCAGGGTCGTGGACGATGTGTGGCGTCCAGGCATCGAGGTAACGCACCGCCGCCTCTTCGAGGACCGCCTCAGCGACGTCGATGCCGAGCTCTGCCGTCGCGGCGGACAGCAGGTCAGCGAGGGTGCCAGAGCGCTGGTCGGTCGTGGTCCGTTCCCAGAAGGCGAGCTCGATCCGCCCGAACCGACGCATCAACGCCGCTTCGTCCTCGGGCATGTGAGGCGCGAGGTGTTCTGCGGCGAGGTGCCACATGTCGGCGAGTTCGACTGCGGCGTAGTCGCTGAGCGTGCCACCCCAGTCGAAGATGACCGCCTCGGGCTTCACAGCGTGGCCGCCCTGTGGCCGCCCTGGGGCCGCCTCACTCGGTCGATCCTCCGGGCGCGCTGTACCGACTGAGCATTCGGCGAGCCGGGCTCAGTCGCTCGACTGCCACGCGCGCGATCCGGCGCTGGTCCATCGCGAGCACGGTGAATCGAAGCCCGGCGTGTTCGATGTACTCACCGGGACTGGGGAAGCGTCGCGTCTGCGCGAGGATCAACCCGGCCACCGTGTTTGCGTCGATCTCCGTGAGGTCAACGCCGACCTGGCTCGACGCGTCGACCAGCAGGGCGTTGCCGTCCAGCTCGATGCGGCCGGTGCGACCGAGCTGCTCGAGCGGCGACTCGGGCTCCTCGCCGCTCTCGCTGGCGATGCGGCCGACCAGTTCCTCCATGATGTCCTCGAGCGTGACGAGTCCAGAGGTCGCGCCGAACTCGTCGACCAGCATCACGAGATATCGACCTTGATCGCGCATCAACTCCAGGACGCGGGCGATCGGGGCATGCTCTGACTCAAAGGTCGCGGGGCGCATGATCGACTCAGCCGTGCGCTCGCCGAGTCCATCGAGATGGGCCGAGTTCACATCCGTGACGTGCACATAGCCAACGACCTCATCCGGGCTTTTCGCGTAGACGGGCAGTCGCTGATAGCCCTGTTCGCTGAGCTCGCGGGCAACCTCGGTCAGTGGCGCGGTGGTCGGCACCGAGACGATGTCGACGCGGGAGACCATGATCTCCTGGACCTGCCGCTCCTGGAGTTTGAGCACGCCCAGCATCCGCTGTGAGTCCTCCGCATCGAGCGCTCCACTTTCGGCGCCGAGTCGGATCGCCGTACCGAGTTCCGCTGAGCTGAGTGGCGGGGCGCTATCGGACTCGCCGCCGCCGAATGCGCGGATCAACAGCCGGGTCAGCGCGTCCAGCGCGGCGACGATCGGCCGATTGAGCCGCGCCCACATCGAGAGCGGCCAGGCATAGACGCGGCTCATCCCGAACGCGTGGCTCAACGCCAGCGTCTTCGGCGTCACTTCGCCGACGAGGATGAGCAGCACGGTGATCCCGACGGTCGCGACCACGAGCCCGCCACCGCCAGCGACGAATTCGGTGGCGATCGCGGTGCCGACCGCGGCCGCACCCGTGTTCACGAGGTTGTTTCCCAGAAGGATGGCGCTCAGCAGGCGGTGAGGTCGTTCCAGCAGGGTGGCGACCCGGCTCGCCCCAGGCTCGCCCTCGCGGACGCGGTGCGCGAGCCGGACACGGTCCAGCGACAGGAACGCCGTCTCCGAGCCGGAGAAGAAGGCTGAGAGCATCAGCAGGATCAGCAGCAGTACGAGGTAGGTGGCCACAGTTGTCCTCCGCGCTCAGCCTACTGGGCGTCGAAGACACTGAAACCTCGGCCGTGTCTGCGGCTACTCGCTGATGACCTTTCGGATCGGGGCGGTGGCGTCGCGGAGCGAGGCGACGATAACGCGCTTGACGCCGCTCGCACGTATCACCTCGGCGAGGTGGAGGGCACTGCTCGGATCGATATCCGCCTGATTCACGATCACGGAGAAGGCTCGGTCGCCGATCGCCTTGCGAGCACCGCGCTCATCGGCCATCACGCGCGCGACCACCTCTGCCGTCACGCGCTCCTCGTCACCCACGATCGAGCGGATCTGTTCCGCACGATGCACGTTCGCATCGACGAGGGGGGCGTTGAGCACCTGCACGCCGACGACCGCGGCCACATGCGTCGCGGACCGCGGGATCACCGGTTCGTGTTCGGCTGGCGCTTTGAACGGTCGCATCTTGCTGCCATCGGCCTCGACCGCGAGGAGACCGAGTCCGTGCGTCGTCGCGATCGCGTCGACGGTCTCAGGATCGAGCGGCGCCCAGCGTGCCTGGCGTTCCGAGCCATCGTGGACAATCGCGACCTCGCCCAAGGCGATCGACCGCTCAAGCCGCTCGGCCGCGTCCGCCGCGTGCCAGACGATGCGCTCGATGCCATCGGAAAGTGGGGGTGGCGTCGTGAAACGGGTGGTGCCGGTGAGCACGGCGGAACGGCCGCGCTCACGCGCCTCGCGGCCGAGGCGAAAGAGCAGCGACGTCTTGCCGCCCCCGCCGACGATCGCGACGACCGGTGGCGAGGCCGAGTCCAGATCGAGGGCGTCCCAGAAGGTCGTTGAGGTGGTCACCCACCTATGATCGATGCAGAACCGAAGGTGGGGCAATGGCGGATGTGAGCGGCGTGATTCTTGCCGGGGGCCGGTCGAGCCGTATGGGCGTCGACAAGGCCTCGCTGCTGCTCGACGGCGTCACGATGCTGCAACGCAGCGTCAACCGCCTCGCCGGCGCTGTCGATGAGCTGGTGCTGGTGGGCGCCCCGGGTCGGCCGCTGCCGGACGTCGTGACCGACCGCCCCGTTCGGTTGGTCGAGGACCCAATCGAGGGGAAGGGCCCACTCGTCGGCATCGTCGCCGGTCTCGAGGCCTGCCGCGGCTCAGTGGCGCTGGTCGTCGCTGTCGACATGCCGTTCGTCGAGCCCGCGCTGCTGCGCGCCCTCGTGACCCGTCTCGACGAGGATCACCGATGGGTGGTGCCCGTGGCTGAGGAGCGGCCGCAACCATTGTGTTCCGTGCTCGCGGTGTCGGCGTTGCCGGTGCTCCGTGCACACCTCGCGGCAGGCGATCGGGCGCCGATGGCGGCGGCCAGCGACCTGGGCGCCTACCAGATGCCGCCCGAGGAATGGCGCGCATTCGACCCGGAGGGGCGTTCGTTCATCAACGCGAACACGCCCGACGAGTTCGCCGCACTCCTCGAGGGGCCGGAGACCGCCTCGGATTAGAGGCCGCGGTACGCGCCGGACAACGTGTCGCGGTCGAACTCGAGCGGCGACTCGCCGAGGGCGAACTCATACAGGGCAGCTTTGAAGATGCCCTCCATCGCCTGCACGGTGCCGATCGCCAGCGGAATCGTGAGCGCGCCGACCGCGATCCCGGCGATCGGCGAGACCGCGAAGAGCAGCACCGCCGGTAGCACGGCGACCACAACCGCGATGATGTAGACGAGCATGAAGCCGAACGACGAGGTGACCTGACGGCCCCAGGTGCGTTGGAAGAGGCTCGCCGAGCGCTTGATGCCCTCGATCGGACCGGCGCCCTCGGAGACGAGGACCGGGATGACGAAGAACGTCATGTAGGCCCAGACGCCACCGATCAGGCCGATCACAATCTGGCCGATAAAGTTGTCCATCTTGTCGCGCAGAATCTGCAGAATCAGACCAACGGTCGCCGAGATCAGCGCCCAGACGATGATTGCCGGGAGATGCGCAGCGGCCGCGCGCAGACCGGATGAGATGTTCGGGTCGCCGCCGCGCAGGCGCTCGAGAGCGGCCGCGACGAGTGCGGCGTTGAAGAAGATCACCACGAACGTGGTCGAGGCATACAACGCCACCGCGAGGACGATGTCGATCGCCTGCGCGTCCTCGGTCGACTGCGATCCGGTCGCCGTATCGAGCCGGTCCAGCGAGCCGGTAGACGCCGCGATCCCAAAAAACAGGCCAATGACGACGAGCACGCCGATCGCCGACATGATGGGGAACAGAATCAACTCTCGGTCCTTCATCAGGACCGCCCAGCTCATCTTCATTAGTTCAAAGGTGTGACCAATAGTTCGGAACATGGCGACCAGTATACGAATCAAAGGGGGCGTGGGGCGTCGGAACTGATCATCCGCTAGGATCGTTGCCACGGCGGGGCGGACTGTGACGAGGCCGCCCAATGTTCGAGTTTGACGTCACCCAGGATCAGCTCTCCGAGACCGGCGTCGCCGTCGGCATCGCGGTGGGCGGCATCGTGCTCGCCTGGCTGGCCGCGCTCCTGTCGCGGCGAATCATCCATTTCTTTACGCATGCGACCGAGACCGAATTGGACGACGTGATCGCGAACGCCGTTCGCGGTTCGTTGATCGCGTTCCTCGCGGTACAGGGCGTGTACATCGCGCTGTTGACGTTGTCCTATCTCGAGGATCACCAGGACACGATTCGTCGCAGCTGGGTCGCGATCATGCTGCTGCTGATCGTGTTCGCGGTGCGCCGGCTGATGCTCGACGTCCTCGACTGGTTCGCCCGCCGGCCGGGTACCGAGGGGCTCCCGGGGTTCGACTCGCGGTCGTTGCCGTTCCTGAAGCGGATCCTGAACGTGCTCGTGATCGCGATCGGATTCCTGCTGGTCCTCGATGCGATCGGGATTTCGATCAGCCCGTTGTTGGCCGGGCTCGGCATCGGCGGCCTCGCGGTGGCGCTGGCGCTGCAGCCGCTGCTCACCAACGTGTTCGCCAGCTCCTACGTGATCACGGACGCCTCGGTCGCGGTGGGCGACTACATCGAGGTAGACGGTGGTCCGGTCGGGATCGTCGAGGACATCGGCTGGCGTGCGGCGCGGATCCGCACGTTCGACAACAACATCGTGCTGGTGCCGAACTCCTCGCTGGCCGAGTCGATCATCACGAACTACGACTCTGCGGATACCCGAGCTGACGCGCGGGTCGACTGTGGCATTGCATACGAAGAGGATCTGATCCACGTCGAGGCCGTCGTCCTCGAGGAGCTGAACGACCTCATGCAGACGCTCGATGTCGTCGATCACGCGCGGACGCCGCTGTTCCGCTACGCGGAGTTTGGGGATTCGAACATCAACTTCTTCGTGAAGATGCGGGCAGTAACCTGGTCCGACTCGTTCTTGCTCAAGCACGAGATGATGAAGCGCATCCACACGCGCCTCAGCGCCGAGGGCATTGTCATCAACTACCCGGCGCGCCGCTTGATCATGGAGCCGGATGACGTCCAGGGCTTCGATCGCCTCCTGGCAGCCCGCGGCGGCGGAGGCGGCTAGGGGCCGTCTCGCGCTGCTCCGTCAGCCGCCGTCGGCGTTGCCGTGGCGCCGTCGGGGCGATCGGACGAGCCTGGCGTCGCGGTGGCCGCTGGCGTTTCGTCCCGGTCAGGCGGGGAATCGGCCAAACCGAGGTATGCCCGAACCGTCTCGATGAACGCGGGTGCTCGGGTGGCGGTCAGCGTCTCGGCGAAGCGTTGACGCAGGTCGCCGTCGGCCTCGAGGCGCTCGCGCAGCAGCTGCCAGCGTGATTCGTCGTCGCCGAAAGCCTCGAGGAATCGGCGCAGCTCGGTGGCGCGGTCTGACGACGGGAGATCGAGGATCGCGAGCAAGCGGTCGCGCGGTGGGACGGGGCTGGCGGACGGCTCGGCATCAGTTGCTGTCGGCGGCGGACGGTCGGTCCCGACCGTGGCCGTCGGGCGCGCCTCGGTCGGTGCGGGTGTGGCTTGATCGGCACGGCGATCGGACACGGCGACTGCATCCGTTGAGCGTGGCGTGTCGACGATTCGTTCGTCGCGCACCGGTGGTTCGATCGAGGTCGACTCGCGGTCGACGAGGGCGAGTGACACGACGCTGCCGTTGAGGCCCACATCGATCTGGATGCGTAGCGTTTCGAGGTCCGGCGGCAGATCAATGCTGCGTTGGCGCCCATTGGCGTCGAGGATGGCGAGGCCCGGGATGAGCGGCGCATCGATCCGGCGCAGCACCAGCGTGTAGCGGCCGGGCGCGACGTCGTAGAACTGCATCACCTGTGCACCATCGCCCGGGTCAGTCGTGCTCAGCCCTGGAATCTGCTGATAGGTCACACCGGTCGGGAGCGCTCCGGTCGCGGCACCGTTCTCAGCTTGAAGCGAGGCGACGAACGGACCGTCGACGCGAAGCGTTGCCGGGACGTCGGTGCTGGGGTGGGGCAGCGAATCGACGATCTGCTGATCGGAGGCGTGCAGGATCAGCCCGGGCTGCACCATCGCGCGCTCGTCGCCGGCGGCGACCTCGACCAGCCCTGACGCGGTCACGACCGACGTCGTCCCGTCGCGGACGATCGTTTCGAAGGTGGTGCCATGAGCTTCGACGACCGCGTCGGGGGTGCGAACCATGTAGGTCGCGCTGGTTTGTCCGGGCGCAACGTCGTTCCAGATGCGGCCCTCGATCTGTTCGAGCGTGATGTTCCGTGAGCCGTCGATCGCGATCAGCTCGAGGACGATCTCCGTCAGTGGATCGAGCGCAGCGGTCGATCCGTCAGGGAAGGTGAGCAGGGCGACGCCGGACACCGAGGTGCGGAGTCGTTCGCCCTCGTTCAGCGAATCGCCGTCGGAGATGGGCAGCCAGACGCCGTCGTCGAGGCGTTCGACTGCGCCGTCAAACACGGTCAGCGTCGAGGCGGAGGCGCGGTCAGCGCCGCTGGACAGCAGTACGAACACAGCCACCAACGCGATCGCGGCGGCCGGTGTTGCGATCGCCGCGATACGCGGCGTGGCGCTGCTGATGCCGGCGAGCCAGCCACCGATCGTCGTGCCGAGGCCGCGTCGCGGTCGCTGCTGCGGCGTCGCCGCGATGCTGCCCATGAACGCGGCGCGACGGTCCGGGTCGGGCGCGTGCTCAGGTATCGACGGTAGCTCGCGCATCGCGAGCGCGACGTCGAAGAGCGGAGCGAGCTGATCGCGGTGCTCGGGCCACTGCATCAGCGCCTCGTCGACGCTCAGGTGCCCCGCGACGATCTCATCGAGGCACTGGTCGACGATCGTTTCGAGCAGGCGGTCGTCGCGGCGCTCACTCATGGGAGACCGCCCGTGAGTTCGATCTCGCGACGGAGCGCCTGCAGGGCACGCATCTGAAGGCCGCGAATCGTGACCTCTTTACGGTCCATGATCTGGCCGGCTTCGCGTGCAGACTTCTCCAGCAGGAAGCGCAAGGTCAGGACCTGGCGGTGATCCTCGGAGAGGCGCTCGAGGGCGGCGCGCAGGTGTTCATGGACCTCTTGCACGAGGACGCGCTGCTCAGCCTCGGCCTCCTCGGGGATGTCCACGCCCTCGAGATCGGTGGTCGGGCGGCGGGTGCGGTGGTGATCGACCATCTGATTGTGTGCCATGCGATAGAGCCACGCCTTGAACGGCACGCCGCGTTCCTCGTAGCGCGGGATCGCTTGCCAGGCCTTGAGGAAGACCTGCTGTGCGAGGTCTTCAGCCGTGTCGGCGTTGCCGACGCGGTAGGTCAGGTAGCGGACGATCTCCGGCTGAAAGCGGTCGTAGAGCTGCCCAAACGCGTTCGCATCACCTTTCTGCGAACGCACGACCAGCGCACGCACCTCGATCTGGGGATCGACGTCGGGCTGGGCGGACGGATCCGCCTGCTGCTGCTCGCCGCGTTCGGCATTCAATCGTTGCAACGATCCCGCCTGCTGGTCCGTTCGGTTCGCGGCACGCCCACTGAGGGACGTTCGGCTGCGTGATCTGGCAGATCCACCTTTGTTGGCGTGCTGCCCCGCGGCAATCGGGTGGATACCGACGTCCGGATCTGTAACGACTGGCGCTGTGTTTCGTTCGTTCAACGAGCCGCTGGGAGCGATGCGGCTCGCGAGCGGGATCCCGAGGACGGTGGTGCTTCGCGTGAGTCGCTCGCGCGATCGCGCCTCCTATCCGTCGAGGATGAGACGGGTCAGGGCGCCGGGGGTACTGAGCATCGGATAGTGGCCGGTGTCGAGTTCGTGCCAGCGGGCGTTCAACGTCTTGGCACAACGGCGCTGGTGCGCTTCACCGGGATTTGGTGCCTGCTGGCAATAGATCACTGATGCATCCCAGGACTGCTCCCAGAAGGATTCCAGCACCACCGGTTCGTTGAACACGGCGATCGGGTGCAGTCCGAAGCGGGCTGCTGCCCAGGCAGCCAACTCCGGATCGAGGCTGGCTTGCAACGTCGTCAGGATCCCGTCGGCGGACGGTCCGGTCGCCACCGCGGTCGTGACTTCGGCGGGACGGACGACGATGTCGCGAATCTTCTCGCCGTGCTGCAGGGCGAGTGCGTCGACGAACACGAGGCGCTGGATCCGCTCACGCGCCAATTCGGCGACTCTCGCCATCACCATGCCGCCCGACGAGGTGCCGACCAGGACCACGTCTTTGAGATCCTCGTAGCGGAGGAGCGCCGCGACTTCATCGGCGTGCGATTCGGTAGTGATACCGGGTCGGGCCTGCGCTGACCGTTCGCCGCAGCCGTCCAGTGACGGTGCATAGACGCGGTGGCCCTCGGCGCGAAGCAGAGTCGCTACCGGGTTCCAGATCCAGCCGCCCTGGTAGGCGCCGTGAATGGTGACGAAGGTGGTCATGCCGTCGCTCCTCTCCGCTCTCAGCGAGCCAGGTCCTCGGGAAGCTACACCGCGGCGGCCGGCTCGGCTTCGGCCAGCGGGTAGCCGACGGTTTCGGGCGCGTGGATCGCGTCGACCTCGTGTCCCGCCCCGGTTCGCGCGTCGCGCTCTCGTTTGGGGCGTGCGTCTGTAGCTGCGCTGCGATCCGTTCGGCGGAGTTCCGAAGATCTAGCCGACACGCGAATCGTGCGGTTCCCGATGCCAGCGCATCGGTGCTTCCGTACAGTGGATCGGAATGGCACTGCCGCCCGAATTCGACCAACCCGCCGGGTCGGGGCTGCGACGGGTCGATCAAGCGATCGATCGGGGACAGTCGCGCGTGTTTCGCGTGCTCTGGTTCATGGTGCCGAAGAGCTCGATCGCCCGGAATCCGAGTTTCCAGGCCCTGCTTGCCTCGCGGTTTCTGAGCGACCTGGCGCTGCAGGCGCTGCTGTTCGGCGTGCTGATCGCATCGGTTCGCGACGGTGGCGACGCGCTCGAAGCCGCGATCATCGGGGTGGCATACCTGCTCCCGGGCGTCCTGCTCGGGCTCGTCGGCGGCGCCGTCGCAGACGCGCTGCCGAAACGCTTCGCACTGGTCGCGGCCTACCTGCTGATGGGCATCCTCTGCTTTTCCGTGCCGCTGGTGCTCGACTTCGAGCTGCGCGGGATGATCGCCGTGCTACTGGCGGTGCGCACGCTGCACCAGGTGTCGCAGCCCTCGGAAGCGTCGGCCGTGCCGTTGGTGGCCACGCACGAGGAGTTGGCCTCAGCGAACTCCTTCCTCTCGCTAGCCTCCTCCGCCGGCGAGGTGGTCGGGAAGGCGCTGCTCGCTCCGCTGCTCGTGGCAGCGTTTGATATTGAGCCAGTAGTGATCCTCGCCGGGTTGCTGTTCATCCTCTCCGCCTCGCGCGCATTCCGGTTCCGCGTCGAGCCGGAGACGCTACCCGAGGCTGAGGACGACGAGCCTCCCGAGGAAGCCGCGGCCGTGCAGAAGATCTCGACGCGACAGGCGCTGCGCTGGTTGATCGACGAGCCGGCCGCGTTCTGGATGATGATGCTGGCGGCGATGGCCAGTACCACGGGGGTGGTGCTCGGCGTCCTCGGGCCGCGTTACGTGTTCGCCGTGCTTGACGTGCCACCGGAGCGGACGTTCTACGTCTTTGCCCCCGCCTCGCTGGGTCTGATCGCGGCGCTTCTGCTGGCGCCGATCTTGATCAAGGTCTTCAAGGAGCGATTGATCGCCTCACTCGGCTTCGTTCTGGTGGCTGCCGGCATCGCCGCCCTGGGCATGATTGAGACGACGACGGACGTGCTCGGCGATCGCGTGTTGCTGATCGATATCCCGAATGTCGGGGAGCAGGTGGAGATGGCCGCGGCGATCTCGCTGGTCCTCGGGACGGGAATGACGCTGGCGGCGGCCGCGACGATGACCTACATCGGCAAGTACGTGCCGAGTGAGGTGCACGGGCGGATGTTCGCGCTGCTGGGGGCGATGAAGGACGGACTCTCGATCCCGGTGCTGCTGCTCATGGGCGCGGTCGCCGGGCTGATCGGCGTGGAGAACGTCTTGCTGGTCTCGCCGCTCGTCCTGATCGCGATCGCGCTCGGGATCAACGGCTACCTCGGACGTTGGCGGACACCCGAGCGCGTCGACGGGCCGGTGATCGACCGGATCTAGAACCCCCGCTAGTACGAGTCGCCGGCGGTACGCCGCGCCTAATCGTCGAGAGACAGATCTTGCAATTGCCGCCGAATACCCGCGACCGAAGCCCGAAGGGTTCAGCGTGGGTCGAAGACCCCTAGGGGTAGAGCGGGGTGCGGTCGAGGCCAGCCGTCTGGGCGCTGCCGAACATCAGGTTGAGGTTCTGCATCGCGGAACCGCTCTGGCCCTTCATCAGGTTGTCGATCGAGGACATCACGACCGCGCGGTTGCCCTCGACGAACACCGAGACATCGCAATAGTTCGAGCCGACCGTGCCTTTGAGCGTGGGCGGCGTATCGAGGACGCGGACGAACGGGGCGTCCTCGAAATACTCGCGGTAGCGCTCGAGCAGCGCGTCGCGCGACGCCGACTGCTTCAGCCGCAGGTGCATCGTGCTGAGGATGCCGCGCGTGGTCCCGAGGAGATGCGGGATGAAGTCGATCTGCGCGCCGTGCGCCTCACCGAGGCGGCCGAGCGTCAGGTCGGCTTCGACGGCGTGCTGGTGCGACAGGACCCGGTAGGGGATCACGTTGTCGTTGAGGTGGGACAGGTGTTGGAGCGGCGCCGGCTTCTTGCCGGCACCGGACGACCCCGTCAGTCCGTCGACAGCGACGATGCCGTCGTCGCCGACCAGACCGTCGTGGAACAGCGGTGCGAGGCCCAGGATGATGCCAACGGCGAAACAGCCCGGGTTGCCGACGATCGGCGCGGACGCGACGCCTGTTGGATTGAGCTCGGAGACGCCATAGGCCGCGCGGCCGAGTAGCGCCTGCGCCTGGTGACTGCCCTCGGCGATCGATGGATGGCGCGCGGCGTACTTGGCGTAGTCGTCGGTCGAGGCGAAGCGGAAGTCGCCCGAGTAGTCGATGAAGCGCATGCCGGCGTCTGCGAGCGCGGCGGCGTAGCCCTGGGAGACGCCATCGGGCGTCGAGAAGACGACGACGTCGCAGTTCGTGCCGACGGGCGTCGTTTCGACTGAGTCGACCGTCAGGTCGGTGCGGCCGTGGAGATGCGGGTAGACCTCGTCGATACGACGGCCGGCCTCGTCACGGGCGATGAGGCTGGTGACCTCGAAGTCCGGGTGGGCCATGAGCAACTCGAGGATGCCGAGACCGCCGTAGCCGGTCGCACCCACGATCTGCACTCGGTGTGCCATCTGTCTCTCCTCGATGCGGTCGATCCCGCGAGCGTCACCGGTCGAGGCGACCGATCAGCTGAAGCGGGACCGACAGGATAGGGGCGGCTCCCGGCCGGTGAAAGCTGGTTTCGCCGCATTCGCGCTACCGTCGGCCGATGAGCGACGAGGCGCCGATCCCCGACTGGACGCAATTCCTACGCCTTGATGATCAGGCGTTGCTCGCCGAATGTGAGGTCGATCGGTTTCGAGCCAGCGGGCCCGGCGGTCAGAAGCGGAACAAGACCGACTCCGCGGTTCGGCTCCGGCACCGGCCTACTGCTCTGAGCGCGGAGGCGGTCGAATCGCGGTCGCAGCACGAGAACCGCGCCCGCGCGCTGAGGCGGCTGCGCCTCGAGATCGCGCTGGTGGCGCGTGCCGACGTCGAGGACGGGGCGGAGCCGACTAGCGAGCTGGCCGAGGCGCTGCGCATTGGCAAGGGGCGCGCGATCTCGATGGGCCGGCGCGACGCGCGGTACCCGGCGACGGTGGCCGGATTGTTCGATCGCCTCGACGCCTGCGGGTGGGAGATCGGGACCGCGGCCGCCGCGATCGGCGTGTCGACCTCGGTGCTCGGGCGGTTCCTCGAGGCGGAGCCGGTCGTCTGGCGGGCGGTGCAGCATCGACGGCAGGTCGCGGGCCTGTCGCCGCTACGCGCGCGCGGGTAGCCGGGCGTTAGTCGGTAGACAGCTCCCAGGGGTCGTAGCTGCCGAACGTCCAGATGAACCCCTCGGGGTCGGCGCAGACGTAGCCGCGCCCGCCGTAGTCCTCGGTTTGAATGTCGCGCACGATCGTTGCACCGGCTGCTGTCGCGCGGCGGTAGTGGGCATCGGCATCCTGGACGACGATGTACGGCGCGCTGGTGTTGCGTCCGCCCAGCTCGCGGGGCTGGGCGGTCGTGCGGTCGTACTCGCGTGCGTCGCCGTCGCTCGTGCTGGCCAGCATCACCATGCCGCCCGGGAAGGTCAGCTGCGCGTGGCCGATGCGGCCATCGTCCTCGGCGAAGACAGCCTGCCGCCCAAAGCCGAACGCGTGACAGAGCCAGTCGATGGCTTCCGCTGCGCGGTCATAGCGCATGGTCAGAACGAGACGGGGTCGGTCGAACTCGGGCATCTGACTACTCCTGTCGTTGCAGCTGTCGCTACCAAGAGGATTCAGCGCAGCGAGGTCACCGGATTGAAGATTTGTTCGTCGACGGACGGGGTTCCAGCGCAGCCGTGGGTCGGGGTCACGGCTCTAGGCGTTCCAGCCACCTTCGCGCGTGCGCGCGCCGCTGCGGGTGATTCTGGGGGCCCGATCGTCGGCCACACCACGTCCTCGATCGCCATTTCTGCGCCGATTGTAGGCGTGGGACGGCGCGCCCGGCACATGCGCGGTGACGCGGCCCCACGCCTATGATGGCGCCGAGATGCCACCGGTATCCGGAGGGAACCTGATGGCGACCGCGACGCGCCCCGCCCCAGCTCCTGACGCCGATGTCCCGACACCCGGGTCAGCCTCGGGCCGCATCTATTTCGGCTACTACATCGTTGGCGCCGCGCTGGTCGCGCAGTTCATCGCGGTCGGCGCGCAGGCCTCGGTCTCCGGGGTGTTCATCGATCCGATGACGACGGACCTGGATTGGACGAAGACCGAGTTCACCTACGCCCAGACGATCAACCGATTCCTGATGGCGTTCGCAGGAGTCTGGATCGGCGTCTACGTCGATCGGCTCGGCGGCCGACCGGTGATGTTGTTCGGCGCATTCGTTCTTTCGGCGTCGCTTTTCTCGGTCAGCTTCGTCAACGAGCTGTGGCAGTGGATCTTGCTGCGGGGCATCATCTTCGCGGTCGGCGCCGCGATGGTCGGCAATCTCGTGGTGAACGTGACGCTGTCGAAATGGTTCGTCGATCGTCGCGGCCGTGCGATCGCCGTCGCGGCGATGGGGGTCTCGCTCGCCGGGGTGATCTGGCCACCACTGATGAACTGGATCATCGACCAATCCGACTGGCGCGGTGGCTGGCAGGCGATGTCGGTCATCGCGCTCGTCGTGCTGCTGCCGGCGTCGCTGTTCATGCGCCGTATGCCCGAGGACTACGGCCTCAATCCCGACGGCCACAGCGACGAGGCGCTCCGCCAGGGGGCTGGCGATGCGGCGGCGGCTGACTACCGGAACTCGTTCACTCGTGCGGAAGCGCTGCGCACCAAGGCGTTCTACATCGTCGTATTCGCGTTCGGCCTCGGCGGCGTCGGGATTGGCGTGATCCTCTTGCACACGATCCCGTTCCTGTCCGGCGAGGGCGCTCAGTTCAGCCGGACCGAGGCGACCTCGCTCTCGGCGTTGATGTCGCTGCTGGCGTTCGGGGCGAAGCCGTTCTGGGGGTTCCTCACCGACAAGTTCGAGCCGAAGTATCTGTCGACCGCGGCGTTCTGGCTGGCGGCGGCAGGCACGTTCATCATTCTCGCCGGCGCCGATAGTGGATCCTGGCCGGCGTTGATCGGCGGGTTTGCGCTGCTCGGTTGGGGCTTCGGCGGGTTCATCCCGCTGCAGGAGACGATCTGGGGCTCGTACTTCGGGCGGCGATACCTAGGCGCGGTCCGTTCGGTGGCGATGCCGTTCGCGCTCTTCCTCGGCGCCGGCGGACCATTGGCCGCGTCGTTCTACGTGGACTTCATCGGGAGCTATACGGGCGTGTTCATGACGGTGACCGCGCTGTGGGCGTTGGGCGGCGCGATGGTGCTGCTGATCACCCGGCCGACGAAGCCCTCCGAGCCGACGCTGCTCGAGGTGCTGACGAAGCGCCCCTCCTCGGCCGGGCCCCGCTAGCGCAGCTGCCCTCGCTTAGGCTGGCTTCGGGCGAAGAGCGCCGCTCGCATCACCCCACGACCATCCATCGATCTGGGCATCGAGATCGGCGGGGCCGGCTCCGAGGGCGGTCAGCATCGTCATGATCTGCGTGCGGTGCTCGGTGCTGTGGTTGACCGCTTGGACGAGGAACACGGTGGCATCGGCGCTGGTGAACTCGTCGCTCTCGGTGCCCTCGACGACCACCTCGGTTGGATCAGTCGCGGCGGCCGCGAAGGCCGTCCCGCTGTCGCGCGCGACCTGCGACAGCAGCTCGAACCCCGGAAATGCGCCGACCAGGGCTGACTCGTTCGACTGGGGATGCCCGACCCGGTGCAGGTAGTACTGCTCCGCGGAAAGCATGTGGATCAGGGTCTGTCGGATCGAGCCGAAGGCACCGTCGCTCACCGTGTCGAGCTGCTCGTCGGTGAGCTGTGCGCAGACCTCGATCAATCGCTCGTTTGCCCAGGAACTCTGTTGGACGAAGGCTTCCGCGGGAACCGCCATGACTCGCTCCGATCGTCGCGATCGGCCGGAGGTTAGCGTTCGGTTCGAGGCAGGGCTACTTGTTCTGTCGAGACGACAAGACGCTGACGTAGGAGTCAGGCGGCCTGGTCCGGAGGGAGCAGGCCGCTGTCCTGCAAGAGGCGGAAGCGCGCCCATTTCGCGTCCTCATGGGCGACCGCCGACCACGAGCGGAGGCGCTTGGTGAACTCATCGCGCGAGGTGGTGGCGAGGAGCCGGTCTGAGAACTCAGCGAGCATGCTCGCGCGATGTTCGTCGGTTAGCTGCCCGTACCAGGGGAGGCGTCCGAGGACTTCTGTCAGCGGCGGCAGCTTTGGATCCATGTGCAGATCGTCGGTGGCCGCGGGGCGCGCTGAACCGAGGCGGCTCAGGGTTCCGCCTAGGTTGGCGATTGTCAGTCCCGGCGGATGGTCGCGGTGAGTCCGTGCGATTCCAGGCGGTCTCGATAGAGTTCCGCCCGTTCGAACGGGCAGCTGATGACGTCTGCCTGACCGCGGGTGTGGGCAACGAGCATGATTTCGGCCGCCCGCTCGACATCGACCTCGGGGACGCTCGTGAGCAATGCGTGGACGACATGGTCCATGGAGTTCACGTCGTCGTTGTGGAGCACCACGGTCGCCGGCGGGAGTAGCTCCTCGAGGCTCCGCGTGCGCTCCTCGGTGGCGGGCGATGGCAGCGGGGGTGGCGACGTCGCATTCGGGGTCGCCGTGTCGCGAGGGCGCTCCAGATCAGCGGTGTGGGACATCAGATCTTGCGGTGATCCCAGGAGCGAACGCGCTCGGGGTGGATGCGCACGGTGACCCGCTTGTAGGCAGCCGGCGGCGGCTCGGCGCTGGGGTCGGCTGCCGGGCGGGGACGCTGATTGGTGTGGGCGCCGACGAGTTGCAGCGTGCGCATGGTGACGTGAGGGTCGCGTACCACCTCGGCTCGGCCGTCGATCGAGAGTCCGCGTACCTCGTCGTACTCGTGCCCCGTCTCCGCGAGCGCCGTGATGCGGGGGTCGCGCTCGAGATTCAGGATCTTCTGCGACGTGCCGTAGGTGCTGAAAATCAGCAGCCCGTCGTCGTCGCGCGCGAACCACATCGGCACGAGGTGAGGCCGCCCGTCGGGGAGGATGCTCGCGATCTGGAGCACCCGCGCCGCCTCGAGCAGTTCATCCTGTTCGGCCTCGGTGAGCCGGATCCGGTCTCGGGCATTGGTCATAGCGTGACTCCCATCGCGACGTGATGATACGAAGGGCGCGACGCAGGTTGGGATGAGACGGTCGTTGCAGTCGCCCACAACGCTGACCTCGGCACAATGGGTACCTCTGAACGCGAACCACCGGCGGGCCGGGCTCGCCGCTCCTGGATGGGATGACGATGGCCGTCGCTGTCGATTCCGCGCCTCCCCCCGGGGTGCGTCAGATCCGCCTCGTTCGACCGATTCAGCGATTCATTCGCACCGAAGCGGCCGGCGGAATCGTGCTCCTCGTGAACGCGGTGATCGCCCTGATCTGGGTGAACTCGCCCTGGTCCGACAGCTACCACGATCTGTTTGAGCATCACCTGTCGTTCGACCTGGGCTTCTTCTCCGTCGATGAACCGGTGCACTTCTGGATCAACGACGCCGCGATGGTGATCTTTTTCTTCCTGGTGGGGATGGAGATCAAACGCGAGGTCGTCGTCGGCGAGCTCGCGAGCGTGCGGCGGATGGTTGTTCCGGCTGCTGCGGCCGTTGGGGGGATGGTGGTCCCCGTCATCGTCTTCTTCCTGTTGGTCAGTGGGACCGAAGCTCGTGACGGCTGGGCGATTCCGATGGCGACTGATATCGCCTTCGCGGTGGGCGTGCTGGTGCTGGTGGGGCCACGCATCCCGACCGGGTTGAAGGTCCTGCTGCTAGCGATGGCGATCGTTGATGACCTGGGCGCGATCGCGGTCATCGCCGTGTTCTACACCGACTCGATCGATATGGGCGCGCTCGGGATCGTCGCGGGCCTGCTGGCCCTCGTCTATGCGTTGAACCGAACAGGCATGTGGTACATCCCGGTCTACTTCGTGATCGGGGGCTTCGCGTGGATGGCGATGCTCCAGTCCGGCGTGCACGCGACGATCGTTGGCGTGTTGCTTGGGCTGATGACCCCGTGGCGGAGCTGGCATCGGGCTGAGGACTTCCCGGCGATCGCCGAACCCGCTCTCGATCGTCTGAAGTCGCACGTTGACGACTCCGAGGTCCAACTCGATCGAGAGGAACGTATTGAGGCGCTGATTGCGATCTCGGAGGTGGGACAAAAGGCCGTGTCTCCGCTGGACCGGTTGGAGCATGCGCTGCAGCGGCCGGTCGCGTTTGTCGTCGTTCCGTTCTTTGCGCTGGCGAATGCCGGCGTCGAACTGTCGCCGGACACGCTGGGTGACGTGTTCACCTCGAGCCTGACCTGGGGCGTCACGCTCGGCCTGGTGCTCGGCAAGCCGATCGGCGTCACACTCGGTGTCTGGCTGGCGGTGCGGGCCGGCGCCCGGCTGCCGCTCGGGGTGACGTGGGGTCAGGTGGTCGGGATGTCGCTCCTCGGCGGCATCGGCTTCACGGTTTCGCTGTTCGTGACGGAGTTGTCCTTCGAGACCGAGGCGCTGCTCACGGACGCGAAGGTGGGCATCCTGCTCGCTTCGGCGGTGGCGGGGATCGTCGGTTACCTGCTCCTCCGAGTGGTGACCCGACCGGCGCGTAGCTGACCCGACCGGTGTTCCTCGACCTCTTGATGGTGGCTGGCGGTTTGACCGTCCTCTTGCTGGGCGCGTGGCAGGTGGTCCGCTCCGCCGTCGCGATCGCACTCGCGTTTGGGCTCAGCCGCGTGGTGGTCGGCGCGACCGTGGTCGCGTTCGGGACGTCCGCTCCCGAGTTCGTGATCAGCCTCACGGCATCGGTGGGCGATTCCTCGGGCCTTGCGATGGGCAACGTGATCGGCTCGAACGTGGCGAACGTCGCGCTCGTCCTCGGATCGGCTGCGGTGTTCAGTCCGATGGTCGTGAGCCCTCGATTGTTGCGCTGGGAGATTCCGGTGCTGCTCGTGGCGACGGCGGCAGTGCTGTTGGCGGGGGCGGACGGAGGGCTCGCGCGCTGGGAAGGGGCCCTGCTGTTCGGCGTCGGCCTCGTCGGCTTCATCGTCGCGTCGCTCCTGCTGGTCCCGGAGTCCTCGGTCCTCGCGGCGGAGGTGGAGCAGGAGCCTGAGGAGATCCCGGGGCGCGATGCGCGCACGCTGACGATCACGGCCGGCTGGCTGATCCTCGGGCTGACGGGGCTCGCGGTCGGCGCAGCCGTCGCGGTTGAGGGCGCGACCGGGATCGCCGAGCAGATTGGGATGAGCGAGCTCGCAATCGGGGTGACGATCGTCGCCGTCGGTACGAGCCTGCCCGAGGTCGCTACGACGCTGGTGGCGGCCGCCCGCCGCGAGCACGACATCGCGGTGGCCAACGCCGTCGGGTCGAACGTCTTCAACCTGCTGGGCGTCCTCGGTGGGACCGCGCTGGTCGCGCCGTTGGCGATCGACCGCTCGCTGTACGAGTTCGAGATGGTGGCGCTGGCACTGAGCAGCCTGCTGCTCGTACCGATCGCCATGTTCCACACGCGGTCGCTGGTCGACCGTCGCGAGGGAACCGCGCTGGTGACCGCGTACGTGGTGTTCCTGCTGTTGATCGTCGCGCGCGGTTAGCGCCTGGCCACCGAGTGCGACGTGGCTTGGCCCCATTGGACCCATGTTCTGGTAGCGGAATGAGCGGCTCGTCGCGTCTAGTCGCGCTGGCGCAGCGCTTCGAGGAGGGCGCTCCGTTGGATCTTCCCGTTGCGAGTACGTGGGAGCGCCTCGATGAAGTGGTACTGGTGCGGGCGTTTGTAGTCGGCGAGGTGCGCCGCGGCGTGGGCCTCGAGGTCGGCGGTGGCGAGGGCGTCCGGCGCGGTCGGGACGACGCAGGCGGTGACGAGCGTCTTCTGCTCGTCGACGGCGAAGCCGACGACAGCGGCCTCCTGGACGGCGGGATGGGACTCGAGCGTCGCCTCGATCTCGACGGGGGAAAGCCGATAGCCGAAGGACTTGATCACGTCGTCAGCGCGGCCATGGAAATGGACATAGCCGTCGGCGTCGATCGCCGCGCGGTCGCCACCGATGAACCAGTCGTCGCGGAACACAACGGCCTCCTCATCCGGGCGGTTCCAGTATCGAAGCATCAGGCCCGGGTCGGAGCGGTGCACGGCGAGTAGGCCGACCTCCCCCGCGGGCAGCGGATCCGTGCTGTCCGAGTCCTCCTCGAGGATCGCGACTCGGCGGCCGGGCTGCGGCCGCCCCGGCGAGCCCGTGCGGACGGGGGTAACGGGACCCGAGGAGATATACGTGGAGACCTCGGTCATGCCGAGCGACTCGTACATCTCGGTGCCGCCGCGCTCGCGCCACTCCTGGTAGAGCGCCGGGGTGAGTGGCTCACCAGCACAGAGCACGTGGCGCAGCGAGGAGATGTCGTGGTCCTCGGGGCGGTCGTACTTGAGCATCTGGCGGTACACGGTCGGCACCGCGACGAACACGGTGACGCCCAGGCGCTCGATCAGTGCCGGCCAGCTGTCGTCGTCGCCGGCGGCGCCGCGAAGCACAGCGTGCGCACCGGCAGCCCAGGCGTCCATCAGGCCGACGCCGAGGGTGTAGGACCAGTTCAGCGTGCCGGCGTGCAGCGTGACGTCGCTGGCCTCGAAGCCCTGCCAGCCCTCGCGCATCAGCGCGCGACCACGGACGGTCCGATGCGCGTGGAGCACGCCCTTCGGCTTCGACGTGGTGCCCGAGGTGTAGATCAGGAACGCCGGATCCTCGGCGGCGGTGGCGGGCAGCGGTCCCCCGAGCGCAGCGAGATCGTCAGCGGTACTGCCGTCGAGCGTCGCCAGTTCCTCGGGTGTGATGGTGACGCCCTCGAAACCGGCGGGGTAGAGATCGGGCGGCGCGACGATCGCGGTAGCGCCTGAGTCGTTCAGCAGGAACTCCGCCTCTTCGTCGGTCAGCATCGGCGACGCCGGGATCGGAACCAGCCCGGCGAGCGTCGCGCCGAAGAAGGCGAAGGCGTAGTCCGGCGAGTGCGGCAGCCGCACGAGCACACGCTCGCCGCGGGCGATGTCCCACGCGCGTAGGCCACGCGCGATCGCCTCGATGCGATGCCACACCTCGGCGAAGGTCCAGGTGCGATCGCCATCCTCGGCATCGACGAACGTGAATGCGGGACGATCGGCATTCGCTGGATCACGTGCGCTCGCCTCGAGGCAGTAGCGCGCGAGGTTGAGCGAATCGGAGGGCGCTGAGGTCATGCCGGGAGTGTAGGTGCTCGCAGCGCCAGCGGCCGCAGCGTAGTCAGCACCGCAGTTGGTGGTGGCGGTCAGGCCCCGCCGGGTGCGCCTGCTTCCTCGAGGATGGCGGACATCGAGCCGAGCGAGGTGGGCATGCGTGGATCCGCGCCGTAAGCGTGGATCTGGCCCTGGTGCCCCTCGCAGCGCTCGCGAGACCCGGTTTCGAGGATCACGCGGCCCTGCGTATCGACGGTGCGGGCGAGCGCCCAGGCCTTCTCTGGCCCGTAGCCAAAGATCGAGGCGAGCATCTCGATCACGTAGTCGTAGGTGTGCTGATCATCGTCAAGCAGCACGAGGTGATAGAGCGATTCAAGCTCTGGTTCCTCCGCCTCGATTCGCGATGGAACAGGCGTCGTCGGGTTCGTCACCATGGCCGCATTGTGCGTCGCCTCGATCGGACACGTCGAGGTCAGCGTCGCAGGTGTGCGGTTGGCATTCATTCGACGAGAATCGATGTGAGCAGTGCAGGTCTGAAGGGGAGCGCCGTGGCGGAACGCGGACCGATCGCAGTGATTCTGACGGGCGGGAAGGCGACGCGCCTCCGCCCGCTGAGCTACGAGCTGCCGAAGGCGCTGGTTCCGGTGTTGAACCGACCCCTGATCGCCTATGCGCTCGAGCGACTCGCTGAGACCGGCATCGATGACGTCTGGATCGTCGTGATGCCTGGTGACGAACGGACCGAGGAGGCAGCGCGAGCCTCGGCACCCGGCGGCATGAAGATCAGCGTGGCGGTTCAGCCGGAGCCGAACGGCCCCGGCGACGCGGTCGCCCAGGTGCCACACGACCAGCTGCGAGGGCGCCACGTCGCCGTGATCGCCGCTGACGCGCTGTTGTACGGAGGCGATCTCAAGGGCCAGTTCGATTCCTGGCTGAGCGAGCCGGTCGACGCCTGGCTCCCGCTTGCTCCCACCGACGTACCGAAGTCGATGGGCATCGCTCAGCTCGATGGCGAACGCATCACCGAGTTCATCGAGAAACCGGAGCACCCGAAAGGCAACCTCGCGTCGCCGGCCTGGTGGCTACTCGGTCCGGCGGCCGTCGATCGCGTGCTCGACGACCCGGTGATCAACGCGAAGGGCGAACTCGAGATGTCCGGCACCTTGACCGCGATGATCGACGAAGGTCACCCCGTCGGCGGCCGCCGCTTCGACGGCGAGTGGCTCGACACTGGCACGCTCGAAGCGCTGCTCGCGACGCAGGCACGCCTGCTCGAGGATCGCGACTCCTCGGTGCTGATCGCGTCGGACGCCGACGTCGAGGACTGCGAGCTCGGACCCAACGTCGTGGTCGGCGCCGGTTGCCGGCTGCGGAACGTCAAGCTCTCCGATGCCCTCGTCGCCGCCGGCGGTCACCTCGAGGCGATCGAGGACAGCGGAATCGTCGTGACGCCGTCAGGCCAGATTGGGCGGCCGTAATGCTGGCCCGGGGGCGCCTCGGGGTCTGATGCCTCTGCTGACGGCGGGATGGGCGAACCCTGATCGGCCGGACGATCGTGCGCGCGACGATCAGAGATGTGGCGAACGAGACCGCTGAGCGGTTTGCACCCTCCGATCGTGTTGGCAGCCTTGCTGGTTACCGCGCTGCTCCTGGTGGCCTGCGGGGGCGCCTCGGTGCAATCAGCAACACCGGCCCCGGTCGCGCCCGATGCTCGCGCTTCGGCCGTCGCCGGAGGACCTGCGGAAGCCACGATCGTCTCTAGCTCAGGCGGCGGCGAGCGAGCCGGAGGGGCCGGCTGCCGGACAGATCCGGCTCCCGTCTTCACCCATCACTACACGGACCTCGATCAGATCGAGTTCATCAACCCGACGATCGTGACCAGCGGGAACTGGCTGAAGAATCGGCAGTACCACAAGGTTGTGACCGACGCCGATAACCACGCGCCCGAGGTACCGGTCTACGCGCCAGTGGACGCCGTCGCGACCGGGGTGACGTACTACCTCGGTCAGATGCGCGCCTGGGACGGTTCGGTGATCGAGCTCGGGCAGTACGACCTCCGGTTCCGCGTGTCGTGCGAGGTGACGTTCGGGTTCGACCACGTCTCGCGGCTGGCTCCGCCGTTCGCCTCGCTGGCCCCCGCTGAGCCCTCCCGAGGCACGCAGGACGCCGAGGTGCCGCTGAGCGTGGCTGTGGAAGCGGGACAGCTGCTCGGTTGGACCAGCGGGACTGAGCCGGCTCACACGTGGGACTTCATCGTCGCAAACACGACGATCAGCAACGAATTCGCGAACCAAGAACGCTACGAGCGCTCAGGAGACCTCGGTGGGCTGCTGCACGCGTCCTGCCCGTACGACTACTTCGCGCCCGCGATGGCCGAGGCGTACCGCGCGAAGCTGGGGAACTGGCAGGGGCGAGCGGCCGACGTCGACTGCGCACTCTCACCTGACGAACCGGGAGCGCTCGCGGGTGGCTGGTTCCTCAGTCCGTTCGACGGCAGCGATCGCTACGCCCTCACTGACTGGGGTCTCGTCGCCACCCTGGCGGGCGATGGCTACCTCGATCTGAACGGACCGGGCGTCGCGATCCGCGTGTCGGACGCGGATCCGTCGTTCCTCGATCCCGCCTCGATGAGCGGCGAGCACTGTTACGTGCACTACCAGGACGGGCGTTGGGGGTACGTACAGATCACCTCGAACGGCGATCTCGCGGCGGCATTTGGTGCCGGCTCCTGTCCCGCCTCGCTCCCCGAGGAGCACCAGATCTTCTACCGCTAAGAGGTAACGGTCGTCGCTACCACCTCGGGGCATCCGGTCGTAGGGTGACGGCATGCTCGAGGATCCCGGACGGTTCTACTGGAAGTGGCTCGCCGCAGGCGGCGGGCTGCTGATCCTCTATGCGATCGAGCGCTCGATCCGCACGGGCGGGCTGTTCTAGCCCCGTCACGGCGCCTCTCCCACTGCTTCTGGGACCTTCGCTCCTCGCGGTCCGCGACGCGGGTCGCTAGAATCCGGCGCGCCAGCCAATACAGACGCACTGATAGGAGCAGGGATGGCGGTCGACCGATTCCCCGTCGAGGCGGGACACATCATGTTGTTCGCGCGCTCGGTCGGAGACACGAACCAGATTTACTACGACGAGGACTACGCCCAGACGACGGAGCCCGGCGGCGTCATTGCGCCACCGACGTTCGTCCAGGCGAGTTCTCAGTGGGACCCGAACAATTCGCTGCGCCCGAAGATCGGCGAGCCATGGTTCGGTTCCGGCAAGGAGCCGACCGGCGTCAAGCGCGAGCCGAGCGGCGGCGGCGGTGGGCTGCACGCCGAGCAGCACTTCGAGTACCACCGGCACCTGCGCCCGGGTGATGTGCTCCGCGCGGTCAACAAGCCGGGCGAGAGCTGGGAGCGCGAGAGCAAGCGCGCCGGCACGCTGAAGTTCTCCGAGTCGATCACGGAGTACTACGACCAGAACGACGAGCTGGTGATTACCGCTCGCTCGGTGGGTGTTCAGACCGAGCGCCCCGTGGACCAGGGCTAGGGGGCAGCGATGGCACTCAAGGCCAGTGAAATCAAGGTCGGCGACGAGCACGTCGAGGTGGTTGCCGACAACCTCACTCGAACGCAGATCGTCCAGTACGCCGGGACCTCCGGCGACTACAACCCGCTGCACAGCGATGAGGTCTTCACGACCAAGATCGCCGGTTATCCGTCGGTGTTCGCCCACGGCATGTTGTCGATGGGCGCGACCGGCATGGCGGTGACGAACTACGTCGGCGATGGTCGCCTGACGAAGTACGGCGTCCGCTTCGTGAACCAGGTGTGGCCCGGCGACACGCTGACGGCAACCGTCGCCGTCGAGGAGATCCGCGAGGAAGGCGGGCAGCAGCTCGTCGACCTCACCGTGTCGACCTCGAACCAGGACGGCCGCGAGGTCGTCCGCGGGAGCGCCACGGCGCGCATCGACCCGTAGGGCGAGCGACCCGCAAGACTGACCGGAAGGGCGCCGCGAGGCGCCCTTCTTCGTTTCGAGGAGAGCACGTGGTCGACCTTGAGCCGACGGCGATGGAGCAGGCGTGGGCTGACCTGGCGCCACCGCGCTGGGTCGACTCCGCACGCGCCATCTACGAGCTGCTGCCGTTTCAGCGCTACCGCCAGCTCCCGTTCGTCGACGTGCCGTACGACCCGCGTCGCGAGGAGCACTGGGCGGACGCCTCGAGGATCGCGGACTTCGCCTCCTGCCTGCGGGACGGGCCGTCGACCGTCCTCGATGTCGGTCCGGGCGACGGCTGGCCATCGATCCCGCTCGCCGCAGAGCGCCCGGAGGCGCTCGTGGTCGGGCTCGAGCCAGCACCGAGGCGGACGCGAGTTTGCCTCGAGAATGCGCGCCGCCTCGAGATCTCGAACGCTCGATTCGTGACCGGTGATGCGACAGCTGTGCCGCTCGCCGACGAGTCGGTCGACCTCGTAACGGCCTCGTATTCGCTCGAGGAGTCCGCCGATCCGCGGCGGGCAATGCACGAGCTACGCCGCGTGCTGCGGCCGGGTGGCGTGCTCCGAATCGCCTACCAGCGCTGGGAGCTGCCCGAGTCTGAGCTGGAGAGCATCGCGCTCCTTGAGGGCGCCTCGGGACTGTTGTTCCAGTACGCGCGTCGCGTCCAACAGCCCAGCGTCGAGCGGCGCTTCACGCTGCTGGTACGGAACTCGGGCCTGGCGGCGGAGCTACATCGTGACGCCCTGATCGCGTCCGCCGATGCGCCGCGAGTCCTCGGGGAGACGCGGCTCGAGGGCGAGTTCGGCCAGGAGTTGCTCACGCAGCTGGCGCCGTTCGCGCTCGACTCGCTCGCCGTGGAGCTGCGCCGCTGGACGACGGATGAGCTGATCGCTGACCTCGACGCTGCCAGGTTCTCCGAGGTCTGGGGCACGCTACACAGCGGCGAGCGCGGTCGGGCCTATGGCCGCGAGCGGATCGCCTCGACGTCTGGAGGCGCCGCGGGGGCGGGGGACAAACCGGTCGACCTCGAGGAGTTCGCCGCGCTCAGCCGAGAGATCGGGGAACGGGCCGCGGCAACCGACGGCGCGGGGATGGTGACGGCCCGGCGCTAGGCGTCCGCGTCCTCCCCGGATATCAGACCCAATACTGTTTCGCGCCCTGACTCCAACGTGAATCCGAGGCTCGTCAGGATGCCGGCTCCGATGCCATGGCCCTCGCTGAGCATGCCCAGCACCAGGTGGGCAGTATCGACTTCGTCCTCGTCGAACCTGGCGGCCTCTTGCTCGGCGAGAGCTAGCGCTTGCACCGTCCGCGGAGTGTAGGGGCGCTCGTGATCACCACTGGCAGTGCCTTTGCCGATCACATGGCGCACCGCCGACTGCACTCGTTCACCGTTTGCCCCGACCGATGCAAAGAGCTGGGTCGCGGTGTTCGTTTCGTCCGCGGCCAGCGCGAGTAGCAGGTGTTCCTGGCCGATGTAGTTGTGCTTCATACCCCTGGCCTCAGCGATTGCCGCTGTCAACGCTGCCTGTGCGCTCTGATTGAATGGGGCCATCCGGTTCCTCCCTGCGACGCGATCGATCTGTACGCCTCGCGCCGACGGAAGTCCATGGCTAGGACAGGCCATCCCCCCGCCCGCCGTGACGCCGATCGCCTGCCTCATCGCAGGTGCCCGGTAGGCTCGCACGATGTCCCAGACCTCGGAACTCGCAGTCGACCTCGATACGCGCGCGCGGCGGCGGGTGCTCGGGCTCGTCGCGCTGGCGACGCTGGGCGGGTTGTCGGTGTGGTTCTCTACGAACGCGGTCGCCGACGCGCTGGCTGAGGAGCTGAGGTTCGGCGACGGGGACGTCGCCTGGCTGACGATCGCCGTGCAGTTTGGTTTCGTCGCGGGCACGCTGACGTCAGCGTTCGGGAATCTCGCCGAACGGATGCATGAGCGGCGGCTCTTCGCCCTCGCGGGCTTGCTCGCCGCAGCCGCGAATCTTGCCCCGATCGGCTCGGACTCGTTCGCCATCTGGCTGCTCGCGCGCTTCGCGACCGGCTTCTTCCTCGGCGGGGTGTACCCGCCGGCGATGCACGTCATCTCGGGCTGGTACCGGCAGGGTCGAGGGCTCGCGTTGGGCGTCGTGATCGGTGCCCTCACGCTCGGTTCGGGGTCGCCCCACCTGCTGCGCGCGGTCCTCGAGACGGACTGGCAGATCGCGATGGCGGGGGCGAGCGCCTTCACGTTGTTCGGTGCGGCGGTGATGTGGTGGACGGTCAGCGACGGTCCGTTCCGGTCGCCACCGGCCGAGGTGCGCCCGACCGAATTCTGGGCAGGTGTGAGCGGCCGCGCGCCGATGCTCGCCTTGGGCGGCTACCTCGGACACATGTGGGAGCTCTACGCGATGTGGGCGTGGCTGCCCGTGTTCCTGGCGGTGGTCTACGAGGATGTCGGGGACGTCCTCGGTCTCGGCGCTGGGAGTCTCGTCTCCTTCGGTGTCTTCGGCCTTGGAGCCGCGAGCTGCGTCGTCGCCGGGTCGCTGTCTGAGCGGCACGGGCGAACGGCGATCACCAGCGCCGCGATGATCGCGAGCGGCGCAACGGCGCTCGTGATCGGGTTCGTGCCCGAGACAGCGATCGTCCTCGTTACCGTGTTGGCCGCGATTTGGGCCTCGACGGTCGTCGCCGATTCCGCCCAGTTCTCCGCCGCCATGACCGAGCTGGCGGACGAACGCTATCGAGGCTCGGCGCTCGCCTTTCAGACCGGCGCAGGTTTCCTGCTGACGGCGGTGACGATCCGCGCCGTGCCTGTCCTCGAGGACCAGTGGGGCTGGGGCATCGCCTTCGCGCTGCTCGCCCTCGGTCCAGTGTTCGGCGTCCTCTCGATGCAGGCGCTGCGGCGATCGCCTGAGGCGGCACTCCTCGCCGGAGGTAAGGGCTAGCGCGATTGCCCAGAGGCGGACCGATGCGCGGTGGTGAGGATCGCTAGAATCCGCGCCTACCTCGATCCGATCGACCGGAGGCGACGTGCGCCGAGCTGTCACGACCGAAGACCCCGCCCGCTGGGAGTTCGAGGAGTACGAGACCGATCCGCCGGGACCCGGCGAGGTGCTGCTGCGCGTGCGCGCCTCGGGGATCTGTGGCTCCGACCTGCACTCTTATCGCGACGAGTCACGCTGGCTCGCCCCCGGCGCCGGCTGGCGCGCCGGGCGCACGCCCGGTCACGAGGTCGCTGGAGAGGTCGCCGGCCTCGGGGAGGGCGTGACGGCACTGACCGAGGGCCAGCGGGTCGCGCTGCAGCCGCGGCCGTTCTGTGGCGTTTGCACCGAGTGCCGCGCCGGCAAGACCGAACTCTGCCAGGTCACGCCGGGCCTGATCGGCGAGGCGATGCCGGGCGGCTGCAGCGAATACCTCGTCGTTCCAGCCGAGAACCTCTTCCCCGTGGCGGATGACCTCGATTTCTCGATCGCCGCCTTGGCCGAGCCGTTGGCCGTCGCTGTCCACGGGTATCGCGTCGCCGCGCAGCTCGACGCCAGTCGCCCGACCTACGGCGAGCGCGTCGTCGTCCTCGGCGCGGGGCCGATTGGTCTGATGTCCGTCTTCTACGCAGCGCAGTCCGGCGCGGAGGTCGCGGTGACCTACCGCTACCCACAGCAGCGAGACGCCGCGCTCCGCCTCGGTGCCGCGCACACGTTCGAGGCTGACGGCGGCGACGAGGCCGAGCTGCGCGCGTGGGCGACCGAGCACCCGGTTGACCTCGTGATGGAGACGGTCGGCGGTGCCGCGGAGACGCCTGCGGTTGCGACGCATGTGGTGCGCCGCGGCGGGAGGGTCTTGCTCCTCGGCGTGCCCGCGCGACACGTGACGTTCCCGGCTCAGGTGATCCTGACCAAGCAGCTGCGGCTCGCCGCGACGGTCTTCTACGGCTACATCGGCATGCAGCACGACTACGCGATCACGACGCGCCTGCTGAACGAGCACCGGGAGGTCCTCGACACGCTGATCACCCACCGTGTGCCGCTCGATGACGTCGCGCAGGGCTATGCCTTTGCCGCCGACAAGAGCAGCGGCGCGATCAAGGTCTCGATTCAACCGTAGCGACCGACGAAGGGACCCCCGCGATGACATCACCGCTCGAAGGTCTGCGTGTTCTCGACCTGTCCGAGGGAATCGCTGCTCCGTTCTGCGCGAAGCTACTGGGCGACCTCGGGGCCGACGTCGTCAAGGTCGAGCACCCTGACGGCGGCGATTCGTCGAGGCGGCTCGGTCCGTTCCCCGAGGGAGAGCCGGACCCCGAGCGCAGCGCCTCGTTCTTCTTCTTCAACACCAGCAAGCGCGGCGTCACGCTCGACGCGTCGACGGACGAGGGACGCGCCTTCCTCGAACGGCTCGTTCGCCGCTTCGACGTCGTGATCGCCGGCGAGACTGAGGGCGAACTCGCGGACCGAGGACTGTCGTTCGAGCAGCTTCGCGCCTGGAACCCGCCCGTCATCCTCACCACGATCAGTGGCTTCGGTTCCGACGGGCCGCGCGCCGGATGGGGTTGGTCGCACCTGATCGCCTGCGCGACCGGCGGCTGGGCGCGGACGTGTGGCCTCGCGGATCGCGAGCCGCTGCAGGCCGGCGGCGCGATCACCGAGACGCTGACCGGCGCGTTCGCGGCGTCGGCGACCCTGCTCGCCGTCCTCGGACGGAAGGCGCACGGGCAGGGAGAGCACGTCGACGTCAGCGCCCAGCAGGCGACGCTGGCCGGGGCGCTGTTCCCGTCGCTGCGCTACGAGTACTCCGGTGACCTCGGGAAGCGGAACTCGCGGTTCGGTCCAGGTCCGTCCTACATCCTCCCGGCGAGCGACGGCTACATCGGGGTGAACGTTCTGACCGCCCCACAGTGGGACCTATTGTGCTCGTTTATGGGGCATCCCGAGATCGCGACCGACCCTCGTTACGAAGGCGCGAAGCGACGCGATCACGCCGAGGAGATCGGCGAGGTGTTCGCTCAGGCGCTCCGCGACCGCACTGCCGAGGACGTGTTCCACGAGGGCGAGTCCTGGCGCGTCCCCTTCGGACTCGTCCCGACGATGGCCGAGCTGGTCGAGCTGCCGCCGCATCGCGAGCGCGGATTCATCGTCGACCTCGAACATCCCGAGGCGGGCACCGTCGGCGTGCCGGGCATCCCCTTCAAGTCCACCGCGACCGATGCGCAGCCGGTCCGACCGCCCCTGCTCGGCGAGCACAACGACGAAGTCGCGCGCGAGCTGGACGAGATGCCCTCGGAGCTAGCACGTCAGGCCTCGGTCGGGCCGGTGCCGGCGCCGCTGGATGGGCTGAAGATCCTCGATCTGTCGATGTTCTTCTCGGGACCGCTTGCGATGCAGATCGCGGGCGACGCTGGTGCGGACGTGATCAAGGTCGAGTCGGTGCAGCGCATCGACGGCTGGCGTGGCACAACCCCCCTGCCCGGTGTCGAGCAGCCGTGGGAGCGATCGCCGAACTTCAACTGGGTGAACCGCAACAAACGTGGCATCACACTCAACCTCACCGACCCGCGTGGCTCGGAGATCGTCAAGCGCCTGGTCGAGCAGGCCGACGTCCTGATCGAGAACTACACCCCGCGCGTGATGGGCAACTTCGGACTCGAGTACGACGATCTGAAGGCGATCAATCCGCGTCTGATCATGATGTCGATGCCCGGCTTCGGCGCCGATGTCTCGTGGCGCGACTACGTGGCCTTCGGGATGTCGACCGAGCAGATGTCGGGGATCAGCCACCTCACCGGCTACGAGGGTGGTCCGCCGATCTTCACCGGTATGAACGGCGGCGATCCGTTCGTCGGCGTGATCGCCGCGACCGCGCTGTGGGCCGCGCTCCACCACCGCGAGCGCACGGGCGAGGGCCAGCACATTGACCTCAGTCAGGTCGAGGCTTGCACCTTGTTCGTCGGCGATGCCGTCACCGGCTGGACGCTCGCTGGTGACGACGCGGGTCGGGTCGGGAACACCCACCCGACGAACGCTCCGTACGGGACCTATCCCTGTTCCGACGATGGCTGGATCGCGATCGACTGCCAGAACGACGATCAGTGGTCGACGCTCGCGAGTCTGATTGGTCGCTCCGACTGGGCGGAGCCGGGCTCACCGTGCGCCACGGCCGCCGGCCGCCTCGAGGATCGCGCAGTCCTCGATGCGGCGATCGCGGAGTGGACCCGCACGCGGAGCCACCTCGAGCTAGCTGAGGAGCTACAAGCAGCGGGGGTGACCGCCGGTGCGGTGCTGTCGGGACCAGAGCTGCTCGCGGATCCGCAGCTCGAGGCGCTGGGCGGGTTCCTCGCGCAGGACCGGCCGGGCGTCGGCCTGAAGCACTACCCAGCGCAGCCGTACCGCTTCCGCAACGCAGTACCGCCGTCCGATCGGCGCTCGCCGCTGCTCGGCGAACACACCGACGAGGTGCTGCGCGAGTACCTAGGAATAACCGACGCCGAGCTGGCTGAGCTCGAGCGTGACGATGTCATTGGGACCGTCCCGGTCGCTGCGCGATAGCTCATCGGCCCCGAGGACCTCTCGCCCCGCTGAAGGACTGAGCCCGACCGAGTGCGGCGGCCCTGTGACGCCCGGCGCAGGCGACATAGGATGCGAAAGCGAGTCGAGGGAGAAACGTCGTGGCTGGACCTCTGAATGGCCTGCGGGTGATCGATCTGTCGAGTGGCCCGGTGGGCGGCATGGCGACGATGGTGCTGTCCGATTTCGGCGCCGACGTGGTGAAGGTCGAGCGCCCGGGCGGCGATCCGTTCCGATTCATGGGCACCGCACCAATGTGGCTTCGCGGCAAGCGCTCCGTCGAGCTGGATCTGAATCGGAAGGTCGAGCAGGAGCGGCTCTACGAGCTGGCCGCCACCGCCGATGTGGTGGTGAGTAGCTTCCGTGCGCACTCGGCAGTCGACCTCGGTTGCGACTACGACGTGATGGCGCAGCGGAACAGCGGGCTCGTCTACGTCCAGATATCCGGCTTCGGCTCCTACGGGCCGTACGTCGGACTTCCGGGATATGAGGGAGTCGTCGCGGCGAAGACCGGGCGGATGAGCAACTTCTCGGGAACTGCGGATCGCGAGGGACCGCAGTTCGCCTCAGTCCAGGTCGCGTCCCACGCCGCCTCGCAGGCGGCGGTGACGGCGGTCCTCGCCGGTCTGATCGCGCGCGAGCGAATCGGAATCGGGCAATACATCGAAACGAGCATGCTGCGCGGCATGCTGCCCTACGAGCAGGGCGGTCTGATCTCGCGACAGCTCGCAGGGCGCGATCCGCAGTTCGATGTGACGCCGCCCGCGAACCGGATGCCGACGATTCAGTACCAGCCGGTGCTGACCAAGGGCGGACAGTGGATGCAGCTCGGCAACTTGCTGCGCCAGCAGTTCGACAGCTTCCTCGCCGCGGCAGAGTTGACCGACATCCTGGTCGACGAACGGACCGCGGGGTCGCCCGCGACGTGGCCGCCCGAAGTGCTCGAGGAGGTGCGCGACAAGGTCCTGACCCGCATGCAGGAGAAGACCGCGGATGAGTGGGTCGCGTCGTTCACCGAGCTCGGCAACATCGCCGCGCACAAGTTCCAGACCACGCAGGAGGCGCTCGACGATCCGGATGTGACCGCGAATGGACACCTCGTTGAGGTGCTGGATCCGCGGCTCGGGATTCTGATCAAGGACGACATAACGATCATGGAATCGATGCTCGGCCAGGTGCAGGTCGAAGCCGACGAGGAGCAGGGTCGCTCCGACCAGCTCGGATTGATCGCCGACCTGGAGCACACGCCGGGCGCGGTTGGTGGCGCGGCGCCGGTCGTCGGTCAGCACACGTTCGAGGTCTCCGGCGCGGATCGCAAGCGCTGGCGTGGCGAGGTGCTGGCGCAGGACGACTACGATCCGCCGCTCGCCGGGCTCACTGTGCTCGAGTTCGCCTCGATCATCGCGGCGCCGCTGGGCGCATCGCAGCTCGCTGACCTCGGGGCTCGCGTGATCAAGGTCGAGCCGATCGGTGGCGACCCGTACCGGCAGCTGGGTGGCGGCGTCGGTGCGACGCGCGTGAACGCCAGCAAGGAGAGCATCTCGATCGACCTCAAGTCCGAGGCCGGCCAGGCGGTCCTGCAGAAGCTGATCGCGCAGACCGATCTGATCATCTCGAACTTCCGGCCAGGCGTGCCTGAGCGACTGGGCTTTGGCTTCGAGCAGGTGAAGGCGGTCCGTCCGGAGATCGTCTACCTCGCGATGAATGGCTACGGGCGCAAGGGTCCCGGCGCTCACCGGCCGTCCGCGCACCCGATCCCCGGTGCCGCGGCGGGGGGTGCGCTTTTTCAGGCAGGTGCCGGCTTCCCGCCGGAGGCGGCGGATGGCGAACTCAGCCTCGAGGAGATCCGCGAGATCTCACGTCGCCTGTTTCGCTCGAACGAAGTGAACCCCGATCCGAACACGTCGATGGTCGTGATGAGCTCGGCGATGCTTGCGCTCTACGCCCAGCGGACGGGGCAGGGTGGCCAGCGAGTCTGGATCGACATGTTCGGGGCGAACGCCTACGCCAATGCGGACGACTTCGTCCGCTATCGCGGTAAACCGGATCGCGCCGAACCGGATGCCGAACTGCTCGGGACCGGACCGCTCTCCCGGCTCTACCGCTGTCAGGACGGCGGCTGGGTGTTCCTCGAAATCGTGCAGGAGCGAGAGTGGCGGATGTTCGCCGAGCGGATCGACAGTCCGGATCTCGCGACCGATCAGCGCTTCTCGAGTCGTGAGGGGCGCGCGGGGAATGCGGTGCTGCTGACTCAGCTCCTGGAGGAGTTGTTCGCCTCGGAGAGTGCGGATCACTGGGAGGAGCTCTTGTCCGTCGTCGGCATCGGGTGCGTACGGGCGGACGGCCCGGCGGCAGCAGAGTTCTGGGAAACGGACGAGCACGCGGCTCAGAACGGCCTCGTGGCACCGGTTGTCCACCAGAAGTGGGGCGACATGTTGCGTCACGGGCCGCTCTGGAAGACACACCGTTCGGGGCTGAGCCTTGGGCCGGCGCCCGTGATCGGACAGCAGACGGACGCGATCCTCGAAGAACTCGGCTACGACGCCAACGCGATCGCACAACTCCACGCCGACGGCGTCGTGGATGCCGAGGTCGTCGAGCCGGTTGAGGCGTAACGCTCCCGGCAGGGGCTAGCGGTCGACGCGGTTCGACAGAAACGCCTCGATCGCCGCGGACATGGCGGCGGGCTGGTCGCCCTGCACGCTGTGGCCGGCGCTCTCGATGACAACGTGGGTGCAGTCAGCCATCGAGGCGGTCATCGCGTCAGCGGCTTCCTCGGAGAGGATCTTGCTGATCGCACCTCGGAGGAGGAGCGTTGGCGTCTTGATCGCCTGGACGTCGTTCGCGAGTGATTCGGACCGCAGTGCGCGTGCTTTCTGCTCATCGTCCTTTGAGAGGCCCTCGGGGACGACGCGGCGGCGGTGGTCTTGCTTCCAGGTCCAGCCGTCGTCGACCTGTTTCAGTGAGTGCAACAGCGAGTACTTGAGATGTGCCGGTTGGCGCTGTGGGTTGAAGTGGACTGCCCGCCCCAGGAAGTCCTCGAACTTCGACATGGTCTCCGTGTCCTGACGGAACTGCTCCATCTCGACGATGCCGGCCTTCATCGTGACCGGCGCGATGTCCACGACGATCAGCGCGTCGAGGCGTTCCGGGTGGCTCGCCGCGTAGCGGATCGAGTTCATTCCGCCCATCGACATGCCGCACAGCGTCAGATGGTCGTACCCGAGGTGCTCGATGAACGCTCGGGTGTCCTCGAGCATCAGGTCGCCGTTGTCCTGGTCGAGCTGGTCATCTGACGTCCAGCCGCTGTCGCCATGGCCGCGTTGGTCAAGGGCGATGACGTGATATCGGTCCCGCAGCAGCAGCGACGCCATATCCCAGGTATGGGCGGTGAGGCTGCCACCGTGCAACAGGACCAGGTGCGGCAGCTGGTCGTTGCCCCAGTCGAGGTAGTGGAAGTTGACGCCGTTCAACTCGACCCAGTGGTCCTCGGGGGTGACGTAGGCCGGGGGGGTGAGATCGATCGCCTCAGCGCACGCACGCATGTCGTCGAGGTAGTCGGTCCGTGCGGTGGTCATGGCGGTTTCTCCTGCTGACGGGCTAGGTGATCGGGTCGAGCGATGGCAGGTTGAGCACCTGCTGGCACCACACCGAGAGATCCGTCAGGCTCTCCGCGGCGATCTGATGCTCCATTTCATACTCGTGGTACTCGAGCTGGACGCCGAGTGCCTGCAGACGGTCGCGTGAGTCCTGGCCACGGTCGATGCCGACCGCTGGGTCCTTCGTTCCGTGCTGCACGATCACCGGCAAGGCTGCGAGGCCGCCGGCGGCCGAGCTCGCGCTCTGTTCGGCCTCCTCGGGCAACCACGTGCTCAGAGCGGCGACGCCGGCGAAGCGCCCGGGGTCACCGAGGCCGAGCCGGTACGCGAGCGAGCCGCCCTGACTGAAGCCGAGCACGATGGTGCGATCCGGATCTCCCCCGTACTGCTCGACGGCCTCGGAGACGAAGTCGGAGACGCGGGCAGTCACACGCTCGAACTCCTCGGGGGTGCGACTGAGATCGGGTCCTGACGGCTCGAACCAGGTGTAGCTCGGCATACCGGGCTGGAGCATGAACTCCGCTTCCGGACAGATCATGAGCAAACGGCCGTTCGCGAGGTAGGGCGCGAGCCCGAGCAGATCCTGACTGTGGGCGCCGTGCCCGTGAATCGCGATCACGGTCGGGAGCAGGTTGCTCCCGTCCTCGGAATCGCCGGGGCTCCAGACGGAATGTGTCACTTGCATCGGGTGATGATACGGCCTCGCGCGTGGCTGCTGGTCGAGGGCGGTCGCGTCAGGGCATCGTGCGGAGCGGGCGCCAGAAGATGGCGATCAAGACGAAGGCGACGAGGCACAAGAGGACGGAGCCACCAACTCCGTTCTGCACGCCCCAGCGGTCGACGGCGAAGCCCATCGGGAGCGCGCCGAGCGGCATGAGCGAGAAGCCCATTTGCCAGGCGGCCATGGCGCGCCCGCGCATCTCGTTGCGGAGTGCAGTCTGGAAGAGCGTCGTGTTCAAGGCGAGCGCGAGGCCGTGCACTGTTCCGCCGGCGATTAGCAGCGTCAGCGACAGGACGAGGCTGTCGGACCGTGTGAATCCAAAGACGAAGCCGAGGTAGACGATGAAGCCGAGCAGCATCCAGCGCCCGCGGTGCGCCATATCCGGCAGTACCGCCAGAACGAGCAGCCCGATCGTGCTGCCGACGCCCATCATCGCCAGCAGCAGCCCGAACACGTCCGCGTCGGCCTCGAAGACGTCAGAGACGAAGATCGGCAGCAGCGCGATGTACGGGTACACGGTCAGCGCGGGTAACGCGTTGATCAGCCACAGTCCGCCGAGCCGCGCGTCCGTCCCGAGGTATCGGAAGCCATCTCCGATCTGGGTCAGGGGGCTCTGACGCGCTGCGGGCTCTTCCTGACGGGACGTCCGGCTCATCGCGAGGACCGTGATCGCCGCCAGCCCTCGCATCAGCATGATGAGGGCGAACGCCGCGCTCAGTGACCAGACGGCGATCACACCGGCAAGCGGCGGTCCGACGATCCGCGACAGGTTCTGCGCGATCGAGTTCATGGCGACCGCGTTCTGGAGCGTCTCGTCCGTCGACGTGTCGAAGACCGCGGCTTGCCGCGCCGGCTGATTGACCGCCATTGAGATGCCGCTCAGCAGGGCGAAGGCGTACGCGTGCCAGACCTCGATCAGATCGGTGACCACGAGGAGTGCGACCAGGCCGGCCGTCGCGGCGCCGAAGGCCGATGACCAGACCATGATCCCTCGCCGCGGGTAGCGGTCGGCGAGCAGGCCGGCGAACGGGGTGAGGAGGAGCGTGATCAGGCCGGCCGTGAACGAGACGGCGCCGAGCTGAACGGCCGAGCCGGTCAGAACGAAGACCAGCCAGTTCAGCCCGATCTGCTGGCCCCACTGACCGAACCCGCTGAGGATCGTGCTCGTCCAGAGCAGGCGGAAATCGCGTAGCGCCAGCGACTCAAACGCGCGATGGAGGCGAGAACCGCGATCTGCGGCATCCGTCGGGTCGGTCGCGACGGGCTCAGCGGGCGGCCGCTCGGCGGGCTGAGCCACGGCGTCCTCATTCGGTGCGCCGGTCGCCTCTCCGACGTGTTGCCTGCGCCCGACAGCGCTCGTCGTACGATGTGCCGAGTTCACGATACGCGCGACGTGGGGGCAGTGGCCGATGGACTTTGCTTGGAACGACCAGCAGACACAGTTCCGCGAGCAGGTGCGCTCGTTCATCCAGGGGCATTGGAACGACGGCGCGCGGATGAGCGAAGAGCTCGACCGGAACGACCGCGTACGGGCCTACCAGAAGCAGCTGGCGCAGGCGGGTTGGCTGACGATGGCCTGGCCCGAGGAGTACGGCGGCGGTGGGGCATCCTACATCGAGCAGATGATCTTTGCGGAGGAGTCGACGTTCGCGCAGGCCCCGACCGGCGGGCAGGGGGCGGATCGCCTCGGGCCAGCGTTGATTCTCTTCGGGAACGAGGAGCAGCGTCGGGAGCACCTGCCGAAGATTGCGCGTGCAGAAACCTACTGGTGCCAGGGCTACTCGGAGCCCGGCTCTGGCTCCGACCTCGCGTCATTGCAGACGCGCGCCGTGCGGGACGGTGACGACTTCGTGATCAACGGGCAGAAGATCTGGACCTCCGGTGCACAGCACGCCGACTGGATCCACGTCCTCACGCGCACCGATCCTGACGCCCCGAAGCATCGAGGCGTCAGCTACTTCATGCTGAAGATGGACACGCCCGGGATCTCGTTGCGGCCGATCACTCAGATGACCGACGAGGCCGGCTTCAACGAGACCTTCTTCGAGGACGTGCGCGTCCCGGCGGCGAACATGATCGGCGAAGAGAATCGCGGCTGGTACGTCAGCGCGACGACCCTCGACTTCGAGCGGTCGGGCATCAACCGCATGGCCGAGGCGGTGCCGATCTACGACCGACTACTCGCCCACTCGAAGCTGCCGGACAGCGCCGGCGAGGGACGCAAGGTCATCGACACCGCGGTGAGCCGCCAACACCTCGCCGACACCGCGATCGAGATCAACGTGGCGCGGCTCCTTGGATACCGGGTGTCGTGGATGCAGTCGATGGACCTCGTCCCGAACCACGAGTCGTCGATCTCGAAGCTGTTCGGGACCGAGCTGCAGCAGCGCAATGCGCGCCGCGGCGTGAGCATGCTCGGCCTCGGCGGGCAGCTGCGGCCCGAGTCGGCGCGTGCGCCGATGGGGGGCGAGCTCTGCTACGCCTACATGGCGACAGTCTCGAGGACGATCGCAGCCGGCACCAGCGAGATCCAGCGCAACATCATCGCGACCCGCGGCCTCGGACTCCCCCGCGGCTAGCCAGCCGATGCGAATCCTCGGCCTGTGTCTAGCCACGCTTGCGGTCATCGCCCTCGCTTGCGATGGCGACGACGATCCGACGCAGACCGTGACGCCCACCGTCGGCGCGACCGCGACCGCGACCGCGACCGCGACCCAGGAACCAACCTCACCGCCTGCGACCGCGACCCCGGACCCGGTCGCGCCGACAGCCACACCGGGAGCCGCTGGCGCCGAGTACGGCGTCGTGAAGGTGCACCGAAACGATCCGGATGGCGGCCTGAACCTCCGTGCGGAGGCGTCCGGGTCGGCCCCGATCCTGGCCGTGATCCCACCGAACGCGACCGCAGTCCAGGCGACGGGCGAATCGACGGAGCACGACGCCACGACCTGGCTCGAGGTGATCTACGACGGCACGATCGGCTGGGCGGACGCGACCTTCCTCAGCCCGTTGCCGTCGTTCGATGAGATCTCGTGCGGCGACCCGGCCAGTGACTACACGCTCTCGCCGGGAGCGGTACCCCCGGTGCCGGCGCCCGTCGACAGCGACGCCGATCACGTGTTCGCGGTGCATCACAGCGTCGGTCCGGACTGTGAGCGGACGGTCATCACGTTCGGGCGTGACTTCAGCTTCGAGGCCGACTTCGACCTGCTCCTCGAAGCCGCCGAGGGCGTGCCGGCAGACATCGCGCTGGCACTAGATCTCGCGACGATTCGGGTGGCGCTGCCTGACCCGGTTACCGCCGCGGCTTCGACGGCAACCGAGTCGCTCCGAAGTGACAACGGCGGGGCGGATCTGCTGTTCGTCCGCCCCGGCCCGGCCTCGCGCTTCGGCGTCTTCGCGGCCTGGGATCGCAATCGAGGCGTCCGTCACTTCTACCTCGAGAATCCCGGACGGCTCGTGATCGACACGATCGAGGCGCCCACCGGGGGCGGCCTCGCGCTCGGTGCAATCGTCGGCGACAACCCGACGGCGTTGACGGTCGTGTCGCGCGCGATCAACTGGGACACGAACGGCCTCGCTCCCGAGCCGCCTGTCACCGTGACCGGCTTCGCGCGCCCGTTCGAGGCGGTGACCGTCGTTCGCCTGCGGACCGAGCCGGCGTCGGGCGCCCCGGCCGGGAGTGGCGACCCGGTGACCGCGAACTGGTCCGGCAGCACCTTCGCCGCGGCCTGCGGCTCGACGTACGCGGTAATGACCACCGACTACCTCGAAGCCTGGGGACAATTCTCCTTCACGATCGAGGCGCTGGCGCCCGGCAGCTACGAGTTGTTCGTGGGTGAAGATTCGCCCGCTGATGGCACTGAAGGCGGCGTCTATCATGTGTTCACGGTCGGAGGCTCCACCGCCGCGAGCTGCTGACCGTCGTGAGGGGCGTCCGCCGTGCCGACTGCGCTCAACCGGAACCTGCGGATCGCCGTCGGCGACGGTGTTGAGCTGCGGCCGCTACGCCTCGAGGATGCCGAGCCGGTCTACTACCTCGTGGCGGCGAACCGGGAGCGCCTGGCCGAGTGGCTCCCCTGGGTGCCTTCGATGCAGTCGGCGGCTGACGAGGCGGCGTTCATTCGTAGCGGTCACGGGGCGATCGAGGCCGGCACGGGTCTGTCGTGCGCGATCGTCGTGGACCGGGTGGTGGTCGGCACGATGGGCTGTGTGATCACGCCCCAGAGTCGTTCGGCTGAGATCGGCTACTGGATCGCTGAGGGGTTTGAGGGGCGCGGGATCGTGACGCGCGCGGCACGCGCGCTGACGACATTCCTTGTCACGGATCTCGACCTCCACCGCGTGGTGATCCGCGCCGCGACCGACAACGCACGCAGCCGGGCGGTCCCCGAACGCTTGGGTTTCATGCATGAAGGCACTCAGCGGCACGCCGAGATCCTCAACGGCAACTTCTTCGACCTCGAGGTCTATTCGATCCTGGCTCCCGAGTGGCCCACCAATGGTGCTCACTAGGTCGCGGACCCCGTCCTGACCCCTTCCGACAGATAGGTCTGGTTCCGAGCAAGATTCGGGAGGGTTGTTCGGCGAGCCTCGGCTATGGTGCTCCACCGACCCAGCCTCCAACGGAGAGGGATTGCCATGCGATTCAGTCTGTTCATGCAGCCGGTGCACGTTCCCGGCGAGAACCCGACGGTCGCCTTCGAGCGCGACCTCGAGCTGATCGAGTGGTGGGACACGCTCGGCTTTGACGAGGTGTTCATCGGGGAGCATCACAGCTCAGGCTGGGAGACCATCGCCTCGCCAGCGGTGTTCATCGCCGCGGCCGCAGGTCGGACGATGCGGATCCGCCTCGGCAGCGGGGTGGTGCCGCTTGGTCTGCATCACCCGCTCTACGTCGCCGACGAGTACATCCTGCTCGACCACCTCACCCGAGGGCGCACGATCCTCGGAGTCGGCGCGGGCGGCGGAATTCCGAGCGATCCGTACGTCGTCGGCGTCGAGCCCGCCGAGTTGCAGCCGCGCTTCGCCGCGGCCTTCGAGGCGATGACGCGTCTCCTCGAGAGTACCGAGCCCTACAGCGTGACGACCGAGTGGTTCGAGCTGCGTGACGCAGTCCTCCAGGTGCGGCCGTACACCTCGACCGGACTGCCGCTCGCGGTCGTGACCGGCAAGAACCCGGACACCCTCGCTCAGATCGGCCGTCACGGGGCAATCTGGCTCACCGCCCTCCCTCCGCAGCAAGTGTCCGAGGCGTGGGCGCATGTCGAAGCGGGAGCGAGTGCCGCCGGCGTGACCGCCGACCGATCGCGAATCCGGCTCAACAGCATCATCCACCTCGCGGACTCACGGGAGCAGGCGTTCGCGGACGTACGCGAGGCCGCCGGCCGCGAGCAGTTCGACTTCGGGGTGCCGATCCTCGGACGACCGGAGCCGGAGGGTGTGGGCCGCGACGAATGGATCGACGTGATGGCGCAGGCGCCGAACGTGGTGATCGGCACGCCAGATGACGCGATCGAGAAGATTCGTGCGATTCAGTCGGATAGTGGCGGCGTCGGCGGGCTCATGGTCATGAGCAAGGAGTGGGCCTCACGCGCGGCCACACTCCACAGCTACGAGCTGATGGCGCGCTACGTCTTCCCAGAGTTCCAGGAGGCACTGCCCGGCATCCGCGCTGCCGACCAGGTGGCTCGCAGCCTCGGCTAGCGTTCGAAGCGGGAGCGCTGACCCTCCATGTCGGAGTGGACGTCGATGAGGACCGTCTCGCCGGCCGCGTTGTGCTTGCGCGCCGCCTGCAGAGCCTCCGCCATCTCGGCGCCGGTCTCGACGGTTATGCCGACGGCGCCCATGCCTTCAGCGATCTTGGCGTAGTCGCCCTGCATGTGCGACACGCCGTACTGCTCCCGCGCCGTCGGGAAGCCGCCGGGGTAGGTGGCCATCCCGCCGTTGTTGAGGAGCACGGTCGTGATCGCTGCCCCCGAGCGGGCGGCGGTTTCGAGGTCCGTGCCCGACATCCCGAATGCGCCGTCGCCCATCAGGTTGAGGCAGAACTTGTCGGGATTCGCCATCTTCGCGCCGATCATCAGCGGGATGCCAAATCCGAGGTGCGTGGTCTTCCCCCAGCCGATGTAGCTGTGTGGCGTCGTCGCGTTGAAGAACGGGATGATCGAGTCACGCGGCGCGCCGGCGTCGTGGGTCACCATGCTGTTCTCGAGGTCGAGGTTCTCGTTGATCTCATGGATCACCCGATAGGTGTTGAGCGGCTGGGCGTCCGAGGTCAGCTTCGGCATCCACTCAGCGAGCCAGTCAGCCCGGACCTTGGCGACTTCGGCAGCGACAGCGGTCGAGTCGCGGGGCTCGCCGATCAGCGACTTCACCTCGTCGATCAGCGCTTGCAGGGTGAGCTTCGTGTCGCCGACGAGGCCGATGTCGATGACCTCGTCCTTGCCGATCTCGTCCGGGTTGTTCGTATTCTGGATGAGCGATGCCTGCGCGGGGATCGCCTGCGCGTAGCCGGTGCGGGTCAGGCTGGAGCCGAACGCGATCATCACGTCGCAGCTGCTGAGCCACTCGTGGGCGGGACCGGTGGTGGCGCCGCTGCCAGCTCCGAGGGCGAGCGGGTGGCGCTCATCGATCGCTGACTTGCCCTGCATCGTGGTGAAAACGGGGGCAGCGAGGAGTTCCGCCAATTCGCGTAGCTCCTCGGTCGCGCGTGAGAAGAGGACGCCGCCGCCGGCCCAGAGCAGCGGGCGGTTCGCGTCGACGAGCTTCTGGGCAGCGGCTTTGATGTCACCCGCCGAGGGCACGTGAGTGGCGACGGTGGGGGAGCGGTAGTCGTCGAGGGTGTTCGGGGTGTCTGCCGCGCAGACATCGGCGGACAGTTCGACGACCATCGGGCCCGGTGCGCCGTTACGGAGGCCGGCGAAGGCGCGGCGCATGACGGTCGCGACCTGATCCGGTCGGTAGATAGTCTCCACGCGCTTCACGAGACCCCGGTAGTTCTCCTTGATGCTGTAGTTCGGGCGGACGTCGAGCGAGTTGAGTGGGACGCCGCCGGGGAGAAAGAGGATCGGGATGTTGTCGGCCGCGGCCTGGGCAACGCCGCCGAGGGAGTTCTCAGCACCAGCCTGATTCTGGACGGCGACGACGCCAAACCGCTCCCGGTCACTGGTGCGGCTGAATCCATCGGCGGCCATCACCGCTCCACGCTCATGACGGAACGCGATCGGGCGAATGCCCTCCTTCGCGACCGCCTCGATCAGCGGGTTCGAGGGGAAGCACGAGATCCACTCGACGCCTTCGCTCTTGAGGATCTTCGCGATCAGCTCGTTGCCGTTCATGGGGATCTCATTTCGTCCGGCCGCCGGGTTGTGATGCGGCGTCATTGTAGATGCGACCGCCCACGACGACGCTCGTCGTTAGTGCAGTTGTCCCGTTGGATCGCTCGCATTCGCCATTCCTCGACCGAGATCATCGGCCTCGCTCACCTCGAACCGCCTCGAGCCGACGCGATTAGATCGGCCGGACGGTGGCACGCGACAGCCACAAAGCGCAGGTGGCTGACTGTCAGGGAGCGGACTAGACTGCGCGAGCACGGGAACCCGTGATCCCAGCATCTACTTTGTCCGTCAGGAGCGGAGGGGGCGTCGATTGCGAATCGAGTCGATCGCCTACGCTCATCCGATCCGCAGGGTCACGAACGAGGCCTTGGTCGAGGAGATCGAGCGCGCGAACAGCAAGACGCTTAGTCCACAGGACCGGGAGCGCTTGGTGCGGCGGCTTAATCAACTCTTTGCACGCGTCGGGGCGGCTGCAAGGTATCTGCGTAGCGGTGGAGAAAGGGCAATTGACTTCGGGGTCAAGGCGGCTCGCGAGGCGATCGGCTCCGCTGGCGCTGCACCATCTGACGTCGACCTAATCATCTATGCCGGCGTCCGGCGCGCGTTCATTGAGCCTGCCACCGCGGGCCTGTTCCAAGCCGAACTAGGTCTGTCGCGCGCCACCGGTTTCGATGTGGGGGATGCGTGCGCAAGCTGGCTTCGGTCGGTCGATTTGGCTGGACATCTACTGGACTCTGGTGCCTACCGGAACGCTCTCATCTTGACCTGTGAGTTCAACTTTCATGAGTATGGATCGATGACATTGGACTCTCTGAGCGAATTCCAAGGCCTTGAGGCCGGCTGCACAGTCGGTGAAGCCGCAACTGCCACATTCCTGACCCGCGATGATGCCTCATCCGTCCCCAGCAGGTTCTATGCGAGCTTTAGAACACTTGGCCAGTACGCTGATCTTTGCCAGATCCCGCTGCCAGGTTCCAAACAGTTCGCTACCTCTCGGGACTCGGTCGATCAACCGTCGTTGCGATTCTTCGCTAACGCCCGTGAGCTCAATGCGCGGGTGACTAGGGCATTGAAAGAACACTTCGTCAGCGACAAAGTCCTGCAGGGTCAGGAGTTTGATGTGTCTTTCGGGCACTCTGCAGGTGTTCCTGCGGCGAGGCGTGTCGGGCGGAAGCTAGGCTTGCCTACCTCGAAGCACTTCGAGATCTTCCCTGAGTACGGCAACACTGTCTCGTCTTCCATTCCCCTCGCGATGGCGCTCGCGTCCGAACAGGGACGTCTGCAGCGCGGTGATCGGGCACTTGCCATTGTTGGAAGTGCGGGCGTCACGACTGGATTCGGGTTGATCGACTACTAAGGAGCGCAGGATGGCGCAAGGCTTGGAACCCCCAGCTGCGATGTCTCTCAAGCATCCGGTAGCCATCGCCGCGCTTTCGATCATTCTCGGAACCGTCGGACTAATCGGGGCGGCTGTCCTCGGTCTCGACGAGGGCAAGATAGTCGAGAAGATGACGGAGCCCGACTTTGCCCGGGGCGTAATCGCATATTTGTTCGCTGTGACCACCGTGGGGACTGCGGCAGTCCTTGCTCTTTCGGCGCTCATCGGGATCAGCAAGGAGCGATTCGATAGTGGGAAAGAAGTGCTTGCTCTTCTTCTTGGGGTCTTCGGGACGATTCTTGGATTCTACTTCGGGACGACCGGAACAGCTGCGGGCGGCGTTGGACTGGAAGTAGCGAATCCGCTTGTCAGTGACAGTGTGGCGGTGGCTGGGGAGAGCATTACGGTCACCGCTTTCGTGAGTGGCGGGAACCCGCCGTACCGGTACAGTCTCGTCCCCTCAGATGGCGCGGCACCGCGTCCGGTACGGCCAGATGGGTGGATCGTTGAGGAGTTCGTGCCGGACGGGTCCGCGGAGGACGACATCCTGAGCTTCGTTCTTTCTGTGACTGACCTGCAAGACGAGACCGTCGTTCAGCGGTTCTCAATAGCCTTCAGAGAATAGCGTTGCTGCAAGGACGCTCCGCGTAGCGCGCTTGCTCACCCTGCCTCAGCCTCTCGTCGCGCGTTATGGCATAGGCCAGATTGCCGGCCTCGCGCACCGCGAAGTGAGCGCCGACCTCGCGTAGCCCGACCCGTTCGAGGACGGCGCGCGAGGGAGCGTTCTCGGGCGCGACCTGCGCCCGGACCTCGCTCGCACCGAGCTCCACCATCGCGAGTTCGAGGAGCGCGTTCGCCGCTTCGGTGGCGTACCCGCGACGGCGGAAGTCGGTGTGCAGCGCATAGCCGATCTCGACGTTCGGTTCTGTCCGTACCACGGTCGCCATGCCAATCAGCTCGCCGGCCTCACGTCGCTCGATCGCCAGATCGAACAACGCCTCGGGTTCGAACTCATCGAGGGCGAGCTGCTGCTCGAGGTACGCGCGCGCCTCGCGTTCGTCGGAGCCGAGTTCGTCGGCGACCTCGTGGACCGATGGGTCGGCTGAGAGTCGGAGGATGCCTGGCGCGTCGCTCAGCGCGAATCGACGGAGGATGAGTCGGTCGGTTTCGAGCGGGAGCAGCATGGCCGCAGCTAGTCGAGTCGCGGCGCGATCGAACCGGGCTCATCGCCGTCGAGTGCGACCTTCGCGATATTCTCGAGGCCGCGCGCGTCGATCGGCGGGTTGACGAGGCCGCCGCGCACATCGCGAAAGTAGCGCTCCAGCGGCTGATCCCGTTGCAGTGCCACTCCGCCGACGAGGCGCATCGCGATCTCGACGACTTCGATCGCCGTGTTGGTCGCGAGGAGCTTCGCGGTAATCACCTGCGGGTCGAGCTGGGCGCGCGCTGCTGGGTGCTGCTCCCAATCTTCGGCGGTGGTGAGCAGCAGGTTCCGTGCGGCGATCAGCTTGGTGTCGGCCCGGGCGAGCTGTTCTCGGACGTAGGGAATTTCGGCCAGCCGCCCGCGCCCGCCGGGGTTGCGATCACGGGCAAAACGGACTGCGTAATCGCGTGCTGCCTCGGAGACCCCAAGGTTGGCTGCGCCCACCAACAGCGGGAACGCCGCCCCGCCGCCAGTCATCGCATCGCGGTTCGCGGTGAGCGATCGGCGGCCGACGATGTCGCTGTCCACGATCGGGACGTGGTCGTAGACCACGTCGTGCGACCCAGTGGCCCGCATGCCGAGGGCATCCCACGTTTCGTCGATCGTGATGCCCGGACGGTCGCGGTGCACGGCGACTCGACCCACGTCGCCGGAACCATCCTCGAATGCGCAGTAGGTGACGAAGTAGGTGAGGATCGGACTCAATGTGGAGAACGTCTTGCGCCCGGTGAGCTTCCAGCGCCCGGGTCCATCCGGCTCGAGCACTGTCGCCGGACGCCCACCGCTCCGTGGCGACCCCATCTCCGGCTCCGCAGCGATGTTGTTGACGAGCGCCCCATTTTCGACGACGTCGCGGAAGATCCGTTCGCGGATCTCGGCCGGCCACGACTTCGCCGTGGCTTCGGTGCCGGTCGTCATCAAGTGCATGCCGACGCTCAACGTCGTACTGCCGTCACCCTTCGCCAGTGCGAGCTGAGCTAGCACCAGATCAGTGAGGCCGTGACCAGGACCGCCGTATTCCTCAGGAATCGAGGCGGCGAGGTAGCCCGCGTCGCGCATCGCCTCGAAGTTCTCGGTCGGGAACGAGCCGTCGCGGTCGTGCTCGGCCGCAGTCGTCGCGAACTGGACGGCGAGGCGTTCGGCGACCTCGAGCAGCCGCGCCTGGGACTCGGTCTTGGGGAACATGCCGGCTCGTTTCAACGGCGACGAAATGTCGCTGGAAGCGTAGCAGCGAGCGTGATGAGGGTCGCTGCGCCAGCCGCTAGCCGGCTGCGTCCGAGTGCCGAGCTGTTTCGTTCCGATCGGCGCGCGTCCAGATCGTCAGCGTCAGCCCGGCGAGCACGAGCAGCGTCACCGACGCGCCGGCAAGCGTCTCGCGCAGACCAGCCGCGTCGATCAGCGGTGCGAGGCCGATCGCCATGCCGATGCCGAACAGCCCGGGCACGAAGTTCATCAGTGAGAGCACGGTCGCTCGTTCCGACGGTTCCGTGCGCCTCGAGAGATACTCCGTCACTTGTGGCTGGACAAGGCTCCACCAGAAGGTCGGCAGCAGGAACAGCGGCAACAGGAACACCGTCCCGGCCGCCCCCGCGAACAACGAGGCGGTCGCGAGCGCCGCCGACAGCCACAGCAGCCTCACCGTCCCGAGGCGCTCTCGCATCCAACCCGACGACCACCCACCGGCAGCACTGGCCAGCATCACGCCGGCCCCGAACGCGCCGAGCGTCCACAGCGGCAGGTCTTCCGCGCGCACGATCGGCTGGAGCGTCAGTCCCATCAGCTCGGGCGACATGGTGAGCACCGCGAAGACGAGGATCACCGTCGCGATCGTGCGGGTGCCACGGGCGCGGCGCAGCGCCACCGCGCCGGTCTCGACGAAGGACCGTTGCTCCTCGGAGTCGCCGATCTTCGGTGGCTCCGTCAGCCGCCAGGCGATCGCCACCGCCGGTAGCGCGAGCGCGCCCGTCAGCAGGAACGGCACCGCCAGCGACGTCGCATCCGCGATCACGGCGCCGAGGAGTACGAGTGCCGCGAGGAATACACCCTGCAACGCCCCGAACCGGCCAAGTGTCCGGGCGAAGTCGTTGCGCCGGCCGAGCGCATCCATCGTCTCGTAGAGCAGCGCGTTGTCCGCGCCTGACATGAACGCGTCGGCCACCGCGAGTGTGAGCCAGGCGAGCCCGAGCAGGACCGCCGAGTCGGCGAGGCCAAAGACGGTGAACCCGGCGGCGATCAGGCCGGTCGCCAGGATGACCGACGGGCGTCGTCCGTACCGGTCGGCAACGACACCCGACGGCACTTCGGCAATGAGAGCGATCGCGACGAAGAGCGAGTAGAGGATGAAGACTTCGCCGAGCGAGAAGCCGTGATCCTCGATCAGGTAGATCACCCAGAGCGACTCACCGAGGATCGGCCAGCGCAACATCCACCACCACGGGAGCAGGCGCATGTTGCGGCGCATCGCGGCGGTGTCGGTGGTCTCGGCGGGCGCTCAGGTATCGGACATGCGTCGAGTATAGGAACCCAGGGTCCCGGCCACGGCGTCGCTATCATCGTGCGCATGGAACATCGTCGAGACCTGGACCCGGGCGAACTCCGCGCTGTACTCGAATTCCTTGAGGTCGACCGAGAAGTCCCGTCGCGCTCGTATCTCGGCCGCCTCCAACGCGCCTACAAGACCCACGTCCCCTGGGAAACCGCGTCCCGTGTGGTCCGCTCCGCCACCGTCGAGACACTTGCCGACCGCCCGAGGCGCCCGACCGAGTTCTGGCAACTCGCCGTTGAGGAGGGGACTGGCGGTACCTGCTTCGAGAGCGACTACGCGCTCTGGGCGCTCCTCGACGCGCTCGGGTTCGAGGCGCGGCTGCACGTCAACGACATGCCGCAGCACGGCGGCGTCCAACACCACGCGGCGCTGAGCGTGGCTCTCGAAGGCACGCGCTACCTCGTTGATGTCGGGATGGGGATGGAACTTGTCGCACCGATTCCGCTGTTGCCGTCAGGTCGGGTGAACGTTGGCCCGCCAGAGTTTCGGAACGAGCTCCGGCGTACCGCCTCTAACAGGTGGCGGCTGGAACTGACCGGCGACGTGCGCCGGTTCGCTCGGCCAGAGTTGGGTAGCGGCATGCTCTATGAGTTCGTCGACCGTCCCTGGGACCCCGCCGCGTACGACGCCCACGTCGTGCGCGACTACGGCCCGCACGGCCTGTTCCTCGATGCTGTGCGCGTCACGAGGACCAATCCAGACGGCACGGTCGTCCGCTTCTCCCCGCCCTCGACGCTGCTCCGCTTCGACGGCGAACGCTGGTCCGAGGAGACACTCCCTGGCGGTGACCGCGCTTCGCAGATCTCAGACCTCGTACGGATGCCCGAAGCGCCGCTGCGACGCGCGTTCGAGTTGATCGAGGAGATGGCCGCGAACGCGCCCCTGGTCGCTGCCACATGACCGCGCCGGATTTCGCCCGGTTCGATCAGCGGCAATACCCGACGGTCTCAGCTCGCGACGGCTATCGAGGCTGGCTGCCCAGCTATGAGAGCAGCGTCGAGGATCACATGGATCTCGACCTCTTGGACCGGGTCACGACCGTCCCGTGGCACGAGGCCACTCGAGTCGCCGACCTCGGATGCGGCACGGGCCGCACCGCCCGCTGGTTGCGGACCCGCACACAATCCCCGATCGACGGCGTCGACCTCACCCCGGAGATGCTGGCCGTCGCGCGAACCCGGCGCCTGCACGACAGCCTCGTTCGCGCCGACGTCCGCGCCACCGGTCTGCCCGATGCTCGATACGACCTCGTCGTCTGCTCGCTGGTCGACGAGCACCTGCCGTCGCTCGCCCCGCTGTACGCCGAGGCACGGCGCCTGCTCCACCCCGGCGGCGTCTTCGTGCTCGTCGGCTACCACCCGTTTTTCATGATGGCCAGCGGCATGGCCACCCACTTCGACGATCCCGCTGGTCAGTCGGTTGCGATCGAGACCTACGTCCACCTCTCCAGCGAGCACGTCGGCGCGGCCACAGCGGCTGGTTTCGTTGCCAGCGAGCTTCATGAAGGCCTGATCGACGACACCTGGGTCGAACTCAAGCCGGGCTGGGCGACCTACCGGGATTGGCCGGTCAGCTTCGTCTGGGTCTGGCGGGTAGGAACTGAGCGGGTGTCCGCCTGATCGCAACAATCCTATTGGTAAGTTGACACTTACATAGTTGGCGACCTACCGTTGCCCGCATGGACGCAGCACTGCAGGCGCTGGCTGAGCCGCGCCGTCGCGAGATCCTCGGGATGGTCAAAGACCGCGAGCTCACCGTCGGCGAGATCGCCGCGCAGTTCGAGGTCACCCGACCGGCGATCTCGCAGCATCTGAAGGTGTTGCGAGAGGCGGGCCTCGTGACCGACCGGCGCGAGGGCACCCGCCGCTACTACCGGGCGCTGCCCGAGGGCCTCAACGAGCTTCGCGCGTTCCTCGAAGGGTTCTGGGACGTGCGCCTCGAGGCGCTCAAGACAGCCGCCGAGGACGAAGCGGAAACTCAGCGGGGGGAACGACAATGACGAGCGATGCGCGGGCAGCGGCAGGCACGCTGCATTCGGTGGTGCGCGAGATTCGAATCGCCGCGTCGCCGGAGATCATCTGGTCCTTCCTCGTCGAGGAGGACAAGGTCGTGAAGTGGGAAGCCGTTGCCGCCGACTTCGACCTCCGACCTGGTGGCTCGATGCGCCTCGACATTCACACCACCGACATCGCCCTGGGTGAGTTCCGTGTCGTCCAACCGTTCGAGCGTCTCGCCTACACGTGGGGCTGGAAAGACGACGACGGCCTGCCGCCCGGCTCGACGCTCGTCGAGATCACGTTGACCCCTGACGGTGACGAGACCGTGGTTCGCCTCGAACACAGCGAACTGCCGACCGACGAGGCCGCCGATCAGCACGGCGAGGGTTGGGACTACTACCTGGAGCGCCTGGGCATCGTGATGTCCGGCGGCGATCCGGGAGTCGACAAATGGGCCGACGCGCCTCCAGAGGAGTCAGCACGATGACCACCACGACCAATGTCGATCACGAGGTCCTCAGCCACAGCGCGTGGTTCCAGGCGCACCAGTCACACCTCGCGCGTGAAAAGGAACTGACACGATTGCGCGACGAGCTCGCGGCGGAACGTCGCGCGCTTCCGTGGCTCGAGGTAACCGAGGCGTACGAGTTCGACGGCCCTGTCGCCTCCGATGGCGGCGGGAAGAAGTCGCTCCTCGACCTGTTCGGCGATCAGGAACAGCTGCTCGTCTACCACTTCATGTACGGACCTGACTGGGGCGAGGAAGGCTGCCCGAGCTGTTCGTTCTGGGCCGACAATTTCGATGGTGTTCAGGTCCACCTCGAACATCGAGACACGGCGTTCGCCGTGGTGTCACGGGCGACGACGCAGCAGATCGAGGCGTACCAGGCGCGGATGGGCTGGGGTTTTGACTGGTACTCCTCGAACAGGAGCCAGTTCAACTTCGACATGGGTGTGACACCGCGCCCCGAGGAGATCGAGGCCGGCACCGCTCGCTACAACTTCGGGACACAGGACGCCGGTACCGACGAGAGCCCCGGCATCAGCGCCTTCCGCCGGACCGAGGACGGCCGCATCTTCCTCACCAACCAGGTCTTCTCACGCGGTCTCGACCTGGTGAACGGCGCCTATCACTGGCTCGACCTCACCTCGAAGGGGCGGGATGAAGGCGAGCTTGAGTGGCCGATGGCCTGGCTCCGTCGCCACGATGCCTACGAGGGCTAGCTCCACCTGAGTAGCTAGCACGTCTTCGCGACGTACGTACCGGTCATCAGGTCATGCCAGGTGCGGTTCCGCTTGTCGATCACTGCCCACGCGAGCCCCACGCCGAACAGATAGACAGACACGAACTTCGCGAGATTGCGCATGAACGCTCTGCCCTTGGAGACTGCCGCGCCGGTCTCATCGAGCGAGCGAGTCCCGGAGATGAACTTGCCGATCGTGACCTTGATCGTGATCTCGGAGGCAGCGCCGAGGACCACGACGGCCGTGAACGTGGAGCCGAAGAGTTCGAAATAGGCCTCGCTGATCTCCCGCGAGGTGTAGACGGCCGACGAGTCGACGATCGGATCGAGACCCCCGGTGATCAGCGCGATTCCGACCGCGACGAGGACGGCGATAACGACGTCGATCGCCCCCGCGAGTGCTCGTCGTCCCAGCGACGCCGCGGGCGCCACGCTAGCTCGGGATCGCGGCCGGCGCCTCGAACACCTGCTGGAAGCTGAACGCCTCGGCGGTCGGCCCACGGCTCTCGAGGTACACCAGCTTCCGCTTCGCTTCGTCGACGTCGGGCGTGTGCCCGGCGGGCACCCACCACAGCACCTGGTAGGGGCGCGTCGCGCCCTCGAACCACTCGCGGCGGTTGCGCAGCAGCTCGAGGTGGCGGCCACCGTAGGCGTAGTCACGGAGCGCCTGGATCGAGGTCCAGACCGACAGGTTGACTAGCACTTGGTCGCCGAACGCGCGGATGGCGGTCGCGTCACCGTCCTCGGACTGGAGACGCCACACGAAGCCGGGCGCTTCGTCGGCAAGGGCGTTCAGCTCTTCCAGTCGCGCAACGAACGAGGCCATCAACGGACCGTCGATCGGGCCCTTCATCCCCGCGATGTTGAGCTGCGCCAGGTGGTAGCCCTCGGTCACAGCACCGTCGCTTCCGAGGCCACCCCGACATCTCGCCCGTTGCCCGACGCGCCATTCGAGGCGGCGCCGTTGCTGACGGCGGCGCCCATCGCCTCGGGGGCTTCGTGGCGCACGAGGCGGGAGAGCGGCGCGCCGTTGACGTGGAGCTGCAGCACGTCGGGTCGCGAGTAGTGGCCGCCGACGTCGCACATCGAGCGGAGCGCGAAGACGTCCTCGAGACTGCCGGTCGCGGTGATGATGGTCTCGCCGTCGTCCTCGGCCTGGGCGAGTACGCGCCCGCCCGGCGCGATGATCTGCGATCCGCCGCCGACGACCGGCACCGAGAGGTCGAAGACCTCCTCGAAGCCCTCGGGGACGTCCTCGGCGCGGAGTACGCCGCCGACGGAGACAACGTAGGCGGCGCCCTGGGTCGCGAAGGCGCGCGCGAGGAGGTCGTCGGAGCCGGTCGGCCAGCTCGCGACGTGTACCTGCGCGCCTTGCGCCATCAGCGCGTAGCCCGGCAGCACCATGCGGTGCTCCCAGCAGTTGAGCCCGCTCCACCGCCCGAACGACCGCTCGTAGGTCACGAGGCTCGCGCCGTCGCCTTCGGCCCAGACCCGACGCTCCACATCGGTCGGCTTGAGCTTGCGGTGCCGCCCCAGGATCCGCCCCTCGCGCCCGATGAAGACGAGCGTGCAGTACACCGAAGTCTGCGTGTTCTGGTCTCGCTCCACGACCCCGATCGCGACGTCGATGCCCGCGTCCCGCGCCGCCTCGCAGAGTCGATCCGTCTCGGGGCCCGGCACGTCGATCGCATTCGCGATGTAGAGCGCCCGCGCTCGCCGCACCAGCTTCGAGTTCTTCTCGCGCGCCCAGAACGGATAGCCGGATAGCCATGTCTCGCCGAACGCGGCCATCGTGGCGCCGGTAGCCGCGGCCTCGTGGATCAGCGCGACCGCCTTTTCCGTCGACGCCTCAGCGTCGAAGTAGACCGGCGCCGCCTGGATCGCCGCGAGCGTGAACTCCTCGAACTGTGGTTGTGCCATCGGAACCCCCTGTTGCACGGCGAGGGTACGCCTGCCGTGACCACCCGAGGGCGCCTCGGTAGGCTCGGCCGATGCACGAGCTGCGCGACGTCACCGAGGCCGATCGAGATTGGCTCTACGACCTCAATCGGGCGGCCATGCGCGACTACGTCATCCAGACCTGGGGCGCGTGGGACGAGGTATTCCAGCGCTCCCACTTCGACGATCACTTCACGACCCTCGACCAGCAGATCATCGTCGTCGACGGCGCCGACGCTGGCGTCCTCATCGTCCATCACGAGCCGACGCGGCTGGTCCTCGGCGAGATTCAGCTGCTGCCCGACTACCAGTCGCGTGGCATCGGCACCGCGGTCGTTCGCGATCTGCTGGCCCGGGCTGCGTCCGCAGCGCTCCCCCTTGAGCTCCAAGTCTTGAAGGTGAATCCCGCTCGCGCCCTCTACGAGCGCCTCGGATTCGCGGTGGTAGGCGAGACCGACACCCATCACCTCATGCGCGCTCGCCCGACCGTCGCGCACCCTGCCGACCACGCGACCCAGTAGGATTCGGCCCACACCTCCGACCACCGCCTCGCCGGCGGGGTTTGCGAAACACGCGAGAGCGGAAGGACGTCGTCATGCAGGAACTCGAGTTGGTCCCCTACCTGCTGTGGGAGAAAGAGGACAACGGGATCCTCTGGATCAAGTTCAACCGTCCCGAGAAGCTCAATGCCGCCGTCGGTGGTTCCGAGCGCACCGGCACCCTCTCGAAGGTCGGCGAGTACATGCGCGCCGGCGACGACGACCCCGACGTGAAGGTGATCGTCTTGACCGGGATCGGCCGTGGCTTCTGCGCCGGCGTCGATGTCAGCGGGGCGGACACAGGCGCCTTCGAGCCGGGCGACACCTTCCTCGGCAACCGGCTACCCGAGGATGGCGTCCACGCCTCTCGCGAGCGCTTCTACTACGGCATCACCAAGCTGATGAAGGACATCTCCTTCATTCGCAAACCCACCATCGCGATGATGAACGGCGTCGCCGCCGGCTTCGGCATGGGCATGTCGCTCCAGTGCGACATTCGCTACGGCTGCGAGAACACCCGCTTCATCTCCTACCAGCAGGTCGGGCAGATCATCGAGAACGGCGGCGCCTACTACCTCCCGAGGCTCGCCGGCCTCGGCCGCGCCCTCGAATTCTCGTTCACCGGCCACCTCGACGCCGAGACGGCCGCCGAGTGGGGCGTCCTCAACAAGCTCGTCCCCGCCGACCAGCTCGAGGACGAAGTCCGCGCGCTCTGCGACCGCATCATGCGCAACCCGCCGCTGGTCACCGAGGTCAACAAGCGCGTGCTCCGCGCGGCGATGGACAGCACGCTCGAGACCACGGCGGTGCTCACCTCGAACGCATCAGGCATCCTCGCCAACTCCGAGGACGCCGACGAGGCCCGCGCCGCCCTCCGCGAGCGCCGTGAGCCCAGCTTCAAGCGCCGTTAGGCCCCTTCGGGGCTTGGCGACGCTTCGCGCCAGACTGCGTCGGGTCGAGGTAGATCGGGTCGCCCGGGCGGGTGCGGCTAGTCGCCCCCCGCCGAGGCGAGCGCTGGCTCCTCCTGCGCGATCACGTGCGCGGCGGCCGTTGCCGGAATGACCCCATCCACGAGGTCAAACGACCGCCCCGACTGCTTCGGCACGCGCGGCCCCGGCAGCACGACGCCCGTCAGATTGGCCGGGTCGACCGCACTGATGGTCACCCGTTCGCCCGAGGTCGGTTCGCGCCGGATCTTGCGCAGCAGCGTTAGCGCCTCTGGCAGTGCGTACTGCTCGCCGGCGAAGCCGGTGACGAAACGACCGCCGCGGATGATTCCGCGAGCCTCGAGGCGGCGCATCGCTCTGAGGACTTCTCGCCACGGCACGGTGAACGCCTCGAGCGGGTAGAGGTCGCGGAACACCACCCCGTACCGCTGCAGCATCACGTCCGCCACCTGCTCCGCGAGGTCCTCGATGTCCGCCCGATCGAGGGCGGTCCCATCGTCCGAGGTGGGCGCCTCCACCGGTGACCAGCGCCCGGGCGGTCCACCGCCAGCGAAGAGCCCGCCTCGGAGGTAGCTCGACCCACGCCGACCGTGCCGGCGACCGTTTCGCTTCTGCCCGTTGGCGATCTCGCGCAGCCCCTGGAACCCGTCCGAGGTGACAAGACCAGCGCCGATCAACTCGCGCAGCCCGCGCTCCACGTCCGTTGCGAGGCGTCGCGTGCCTTTCACCAGCTCGTCGAAGAACAACGCCCCGCGCTGCTGCAACAGCTCAAGGATCTCCGCGCCCGCCCCGGCCTCCGGAATCGCCGGCTCCGGCGCGTTCGGCGTCGAGCGCACCGCAGCTACGAGGTCAAAGAGTGCTGTCCGAGGAGCCAGCGTCACGGGCGTCGCGCGTGTCGCGGCTGCCGTTCTCGTCTTTGGCGCGGCCTCCTCACCTTCCGCGGGCACGATGGCTCGGCGTGGGGTGAGGCGGGTCCAAGAGACCTCTCCAGCGAGGCAGAGTTCGTCGAGCCAGCTCGGCGTGTAGTGCTTCATTCGAGCACGGAGGAGTTGTTCTTCCCAAGCGGCTGCCGGTGCTTCGAATCCCTGCAATCGTGGGAGCAAGCTGCGCAGTCCGCCCCGCCCTTCGACCTGCGTGTCCGGTACGAGGTGCTGCCAGCGGAGCAGCCCGCGCATGTAGTCCTGTCGCGACACCGGGTCGATCTCGCTGCGCAGCCGGTCGAGCGTGTACCGGTGGATCCGCGCGAGCAGCCGCCGGTCGCACCACTCCTCTTGCATCACTCCCGGCGTGAACCTGCCGCGCAGGACATAACCGCTCGCCTCGGCCATCACGAGGCCATGCTCGATGTCCCGCTCCTCGAGGCCGCTCCGCGCCGCCAGCTCGGCGACCGTCGTCGGCGGCAGCAGCTCCGCGTGACCGCGGATCAGCCGGACCCGCGCTGCCTCGCGGTGCTCGACCGGCAACCGCGCCACCGAGGGCACATCGATCCCACTGAGGTCCGCGTCGGGGAAGAGGTACTGCACCGCCTCGATCTGCTCGACTGCGAACCAGATCGTTGCGCCGTCATGTTCGAGTGAGGCCGCCCGGCCGCCGGCCGCGAGTTCGGTGAGGTACTGGTCCCACTCGGCAGAGTACGGCTCCGCGATCGCGACCAGTCCGAGGAGTGCGTCGTGCACCTCCTCGGCGTCGCGTGGCGCCGGCCACGCCTCGTCCGCGACGCGCGCAATCGCGTCGATGTCGAGGTCGCCGAGGTCCTTCGCGCTCTCCGGCAGCCCGCGACGCAGCGTGACGGCACGCGTGCGCCGCTCCTCGATCGGCGCGTCATCGAGGTAGGTGTACGGGCGGCCGCTGACGATCTCATGCGCCATCGGCGACGGCTCGGTCGTGTCGCGCGCGTGCATCCGGATCTCGCCCGCCTCGACGCGGGTCAGCACCGTCTCGAGACCGTCGACGTCCATCGCCTCCTGCAGGCAGTCGTGCATCGTCTGGCGGAGCAGCGGGTGGTCGGGCATGTCGAGCGCGCCGGTCACGTTCTCCTGGCAACCGACCTGCTCGGGAAAGACGCTCGCCATCAGGTCGTCGGCGCGCATGCGCTGGATGAACGGCGGGACGCGCGTGCCGCCGCGCTGCCTCGTGACAGCGAGCGCGCGGCTGGTGTTCCAGCGCCAGCGGGTGGGGAAGAGCGGCACGTAGAAGACGGAGTCGCGCACGGCCTCGCGGGCGTTGCGCGTGGTCACCCAGTCGTAGGTCTCCTCCAGCGGCCAGGAGTGCTGCGGCCCGGCCGACAGCAGGATCGAGTCGTCGCTCGCGGCGGCCTGCAGTTCGAAGTCGAAGCTCACGCAGAAGCGCTTCCGCAGCGCGAGGCCCCAGGCGCGATTGATGCGCTGGCCGAACGGCGCATGCACGACGAGCTGCATCCCACCGCCATCGTCGAAGAAGCGCTCGAAGACGACGTCCTTGTCCGAAGGCACTACCCCGAGGCCGTCGCGGGTCGCTCGCAGGTAGTCAAGGATCTGCTGCGCGCCGATCTCGGGCAGCGCGCACTCCTCCGCCAGCCACTCGCGCCGTTCGGCTCCGCTCAACGAGCGGTCGTCGAGCAGCGCCTCGATGTCGCGCCGCAGGCTGCCCACCTCCTGTGACAGCTCGAGCGTCCGGCCCGGCGCCTCGCCGAGCCAGAACGGGATCGTCGGCGGCGCACCCTGCGCATTGATGACGCGCACGGTCGTCGGGTCGACGCGGGTGATCCGCCAACTCGTCGTTCCGAGCAGGAAGATGTCGCCGGCCGCGGACTCCATCGCGAAGTCCTCGTTGACCGAGCCGACCGTGATGTCCTCGGGCTCCGCGATCACGCGGTAGTCGCCCATCTCGGGGATCGTTCCGCCGTTGGTCAGCGCCGTCAGCCGCGCCGCCCGCCGCGGGTGCAGCATCCCGTTGATCCGGTCGCGATGAATCAGCGCCGGTGATCGCCCCGCACCGTCCCCGACGCCGGTCGCGAGCATTTCGAGGATCTCCTCGTACGCCTCGCGCTCCAGCGTCTCGTACGGCGCCGCCCGCCGCACGAGCTCCAGCAGCCCGTCCTCGCTCCACTCCTCGGTCGCGGCGACCTCCGCCACAATCTGCTGCGCGAGCACATCGAGGGGGGCGACCGGCTGGTGGATCCGATCGAGGTGCCCCGCTCGCACACCGCGCACCAGCGCGGCGCACTCCACGAGCTGGTCGCGCGTCGTCGGGTAGAGCTGCCCGTGGGGCTTCAACCCCAGCGCGTGTCCCGATCGCCCGACCCGCTGCAGGAACGTTGCGATGCTCCCCGGCGACCCGATTTGACAGACCAGGTCGATGCTCCCGATGTCGATCCCCAGCTCGAGCGACGCCGTCGCGACCAGCGCCTGCAGGTCACCGGCCTTCAACCGCTGCTCGACCCGTAGCCGCCGCTCCTTCGAGAGGCTCCCGTGGTGGCTCGCCACCGCCTCCTCGCCGAGCCGCTGGCTCAGTTCGTGCGCGGCGCGCTCGGACAGCGAGCGCGTGTTCACGAAGATCAGCGTGGTCTTGTGCTGTCGAATCTGCTCGGCAAGCTGGTCGTAGATGTCAGACATCTGCTCCCGAGGCGGCACCGCCTCGAGGTCGCTCGGCGGCACGCTGACATGGATCTCGATGTCCCGCTGGTGCCCGAGGTTCGCGATCTCGCACTCGCGATCGGTCCCCACGAGGAACCGCGCAATCTCCTCGATCGGTCGTTGTGTCGCCGACAGCCCGATCCGCGCCGGCCGCTCGCGACCGGGCACCTCGTCGGTCCCTTCCGCGATCACGTGATCGAGGCGCGCCAGCGTCAGCGCGAGGTGCGTCCCCCGCCGGTCCCGCGCCAGCGAGTGAATCTCGTCGACGATCACCGTCCGCACCGTCCCAAGCGTCGCGCGAGCGCGCGCCGCCGTGACCATCAAGTAGAGCGACTCCGGCGTCGTGATCAGAATGTGCGGTGGCCGCCGCACCATCTTCTGGCGCTCAGACTGCGGCGTGTCGCCCGTCCGTACCCCGGTCGTGATCGGCGGCAGCTCGTACCCAAGCTCCGCCGCCACCTCGCGGATCTCCGCCAGCGGCTCCTCGAGGTTCCGCTCAATGTCGTTCCCGAGCGCCTTCAACGGCGAGATGTAGACGATCGCCGTCCCGTCGGGCAGCGCCCCCGCCTCCGCATCTCGGATCAGCCGGTCGATCCCCACGAGGAACGCCGCCAGCGTCTTCCCCGACCCGGTCGGCGCCGCCAGCAGCGTGTTCCGCTCCTCGAGGATGCTCGGCCACCCCTCGAGCTGCGCATCCGTCGGCGCCCCAAACCGCCGCTCGAACCACGTCCGAACAGCCGGATGAAACGCGTCAAGAATCGGCGCTGGCTCAGCGGTGTCAGTCGCCTCGGAAGGTGCGGTCGTCATCGGGCCCCCGCCCCACGACTGGACGTCGACGCGACGTCAGAACATGCGTGCGAAGCAGGATAGCGCAGCCGGGGTGCCGAGGAGCGCTAGCCGCTCAGCCCAGCCTCAATCTGTGCCACGTGCTCCTCGCGGTGCGTCCAGCGCTGCACGATCTCCGCGCGCGGACTATCGAGGATCGCCGCCAGAACCCCGCGATCGGTGGTTTCGAGGAGTGCGTTAATCCCCTCGGCCGCCTCGATCACGGCAGCGCGCATCAGCTCGCCGTCGCCCGCGTTCGCGAGCGCCGTGATCGCGACGTTCGACACGTCGTCCGAGTCTTCGAGCGGCGGGGTGCTGGCAGTACCGAGCGGCGTCCCAGTTTCGAGGTGTAACGCGAGAGCCGCACGTTGGCGCTGGTCCCAGTACGTGAGGTGTCCCAGGGCGGTCTTCACCGTCCAGTCAGCACCGAGCGACCGTTCGAGGTCGGCGGCGCTCAGCTGCTCGACGAGCGCCCGAAGCCGGTCCAACGATCCGGCGTTGCGTTCAAGGTCGGTGCTGAGCTCTGGCATCTGCGTAGGGTAGGCGAGGCGCCCGCCGGTCGCTGTCGTGCAGTTGAGCATTGACCAACGCACCGACAGACTGGCGCGTGGAGGGCCGTCATGGTCGAAGTGATCGCATTCATCGTCGGTGGCCTGGTCATGGCCTGGGCGTTCCGCTCTGCCGCGTTCGCGTTCAGCGGCGGCTCGGAGTCAGGCCTCCACGAGGTCGCGCCGCCGTCCGAGCAGCCCGCCGTGCCATCCTCCGAGGACCTCGAAGCCCGCTACCAGCGTGGCCATCGCTTCAACCAGCTCGTCCTCTATGTCGCCGGTCTCGGCGTCACGGGCGCGATCGTCGCGATGCTCGTCGGCGCTGCCCTCGCCTAATCCCCTGACCCCGTTACGGCGCCGTGCTCGGTCTGGCAGGGTCCGCACTCCACGCCGGTCTCTGATCGACGCACGCCTGCGTGCTAACGTCGGCGCGCCCCGAGTTGAATTGCCGACAACCCCGATCTCATACGTCTGGAGCTAGCCATGGGCGACACCGTCCTCTACGAGCGCGAAGGCCACATCGCGACGATCACCTACAACCGCCCCGAGGCGATGAATGCCATCAACGGCCAGCTGCGCGCGGACCTCAACGCCGCCTGGGAGCAGTTCCGCGATGACGAGGAAGCCTGGGTCGGCATCGTGACCGGTGCGGGCCGCGCGTTCAGCGCTGGCGCCGACCTCCGCGACGCAAACCCCGCCACCGGCTCCGGCACCTTCTGGGAGATCCCGTCGTACAACTCGCTTGAGAGCGGCATGGAGATCTTCAAGCCGGTCATCGCGGCGGTGAACGGCTACTGCCTCGGCTTCGCCCTCACGCTCGTCTCCGCCTGTGATTTCGTCATCGCCAGCGAGCAGGCCCAGTTCGGGTTCCCAGAGGTACGCATCGGCATCCCCACCATCCAGGGCGCCGTGCGCATGCCCGCGCGAATCGGCTGGCAGAACGCCATGGAGCTGCTGCTGATCGGCGAGCGCGTCGACGCAAACCGCGCGAAGGAGATGGGTCTCGCGTGGAAGGTCGTCCCCCACGAGCAGCTCATGGACGAGGCGAAGGCCCTCGCCGAACGCCTTCTGCTCTCCGCCCCGCTCGCCGTCCGTGCCACCAAGGAAGTCGGTCGGCGCGGCCAGCAGATGCCCTTCTCTGAGGCGATCCGCTTCGGCGAGACCATGCGCAAGGTCGCCCGAGGCACCGCCGACGCGAAGGTCGGCCCCGCCGCCTTCCGGGAGAAGACCACCCCCGTCTGGACCGGCGAGGAAGCCTAAGACCCCTTTCGGGGCTTGCTGACGCTTCGCGCATCGGACCGAACACCCGAGGGTGAGCACAGCTGCGATGTCTAGCTAACGGTCCTTCAGCTGCCGCGAAGCGTCCTAGGAGGGTCGAAGACGCTTCCGCCAGACGATGCGGAGCCCGGACCAGGTCTCGTCGATTGCGCAGACCTTGTTGTCGACGAGGCCCAACGGCAGCGCCACCTCGCGTACGACGTCCTCGGTCATGTCCGTCGGCACCTTCGAGGCGCGCTTCGGCCACGCGATCCAGAGGCCACCGTCCGGGAAGATCGCCCGCCCGAGGACCGGCAACCGCTTTCGGAACGCCGCCCGGCTCTTCGTGAAATAGACGAGCACGTCGGCACTGCCGCGAGCGGACCGCCGTATGTCGACCTCGTCCGGCAACTCGCCCAGTGTCGCGTCGAAGTCTTCGGGCGCGTCGATCAGCGCGAGGCGGTGCGCCTCCTTGATGCCGAGCTTCTTTGGCAGCGGCGTGCCCGAGTAACCGACCATCGCTGCAATCTACAATCGGCGCGCCGAGAATGCGCCGCGTCACCCTGATGCGTTCGTCGCCCCGAGCAGTGCATAGGCGCGAAGCGGGCAAGAAGGGTCGAAGACCCATGACTACTGACAGCGACTACATCCGACGCAACCGCGAGGCGTGGGGCGGCTTTGCCGCCGACTACGTCGAGCCGGCCGAGCGCAACTGGAACGGCGCTCCGACCTGGGGCATCTGGGGCATCCCCGAGTCCGAGGCCGGCCTCCTCCCGCTCGATCTCGAGGGCAAAACGACGGTCGAGCTCGGTTGCGGCACCGGCTACGTCTCCGCCTGGCTCGCCCGCCGCGGCGCGAAACCGGTCGCCGTCGACCCGACGCCTGAGCAGCTCGCCACGGCGCGCCGCCTTCAGCTCGAGCACGCGCTCCCGTTCACCTTGATCCGAGGTGTCGGCGAGCAGACCCCGCTGCCGGACGCCTGCGCCGACCTCGTCATCTCCGAGTACGGCTCAGCGATCTGGAGCGACCCGTACAAGTGGATCCCGGAGGCGGCCCGCCTCCTCAAGCCCGGCGGCGAGCTGGTCTTCCTCGGCAACTCCACCCTGCTCTCGCTCTTCCTCGCAGAAGAGGACGATGTCGCCGCCGGCACGACGCTGCTCCGGCCGCTCCGAGGCATGCACGCCATGGAGTTCCCGGACGATCCGACCTTCGACGGCGTCGAATTCCACATGAGCCACGGCGACTGGATCAAGCTCTTCCGCGCCAACCAGCTCGAGGTCGAGGACCTGATCGAGCTCTACCCCACGGAGGACGCGACGACCGTCCACCCCTTCGTCTCGTTCGAATGGGCCCGGCAATGGCCGTCCGAGGAGGTCTGGCGAGTTCGCAAGGCCGGTGGCGCCGTTACAGCTTGATGTGCGCCTTCCAGGCGTTGGCGAACGCATCGTCGTCCATCCGGAACGAGTCACCATCGACATCCTTGAGGGCGGCCAGCTGCCCGGCGAGCAGCTGGGCCGGGACCACCTCGACCAGCGGCGCTAGCGACTCGCCGACGTTCGCCACCTGCAGCCAGGTGACGCCCTCGGGCCCGGGTACCGGCGCGACCCAGGCCACCGCGCAACCGAAATCGAGGAGGAACGCCGCCGCCTGCTCCGCCCGCTCGAGGGCGGGGCCCTCGCCAGTGAAGATCATGAACGCGTCATTCGAGTCGAGCTGGACCTGCGGTCCATGCAGGAACTGTTCGAGGGCGTACCCGCGGCTCTCGACGCGCGCTGCCTCGGGCACCTTGATTGCCAGCTCATGCGCCGTCGGCTCGTGCGGCCCCGCTCCGAGGCCAATGATCGTCCGCTTCCCCTGCCAGGCTTGAGCAAGCGCCGCAGTCTCCGCCTCCAGCCCCAGCGCGTCCTCAACGGCAGCGGACACGGCTCCGAGGTCGCCCACCGAGCCGGACTGCACCGCATCGGCGATCCGCGCGCTCAGCAACATCGCGGCCGTGTGCGAGAAGGTAAACATCGCGCTGGGCTCGCGCGTCGTGGTGCGGATGACGGTCACCGGGGCCTTCAGCTCGCTCGGATCGATCAGCGACTCGCTCGAGGTGAAGAGGACGGTCGGCACCCCGCGATCGCCAAGCAGTTCGAGGGCGCGCAGCGAGAACTGCTTGCCACCGCTGTGCGTGTACACGAGCGCCGCATCGGCCTCGCCGATGGCAGGCGGGTACGCGACGAAGTCGTGCGACGACCAGGCCCGCGCATCGACGCCTGCGTCTCGCAACATCGAGGCGCCGATCGCCGCAGCATTCGAGGACGTGCCGACACCGATGGTGAACACGCGGGCCGCGGCTCTGACGACGCGAGCGGCGTCCTCGACCGGCTCGTCAGCCTCGAGGAGACGTGCGAGTTCCGAGGGCTGCGACTGGATCGCTGGGTAGAGGCGGTAGTCAGAGATCGTTCTTGGCATGCCGGTAGTTGTACTACGAGTCGGGGTCGCAGCGGCGCGACTGTCGAGGCAACCCAGAACTGTCCGCAGACTTGCCATGGATGGTCGCTGGCGGCGATAACGTGTGCGGGAGCCGGCGACCGGTGTTGGGGGACGCGATGGGTGTGCTGGAGACGACCGACCAATCTGGGGATACGCGACCGCTACCGCTCGCCGGCGTACGCGTGTGCGACTTCACCTGGATCGTGGCTGGACCGCAGGCGACGCGGATCCTGGCCGACCTCGGTGCGGACGTGGTCAAAGTCGAGAACGAGTCGTACCTCGACTCGATGCGGCTTGGGCTGCAGATCCCCGGCGGCGTGCCTAGCTACAACGGCAGCGGTTTCCACGGCAACTTCAACCGCAACAAGCGCGGCATCACCGCCAACCTGCACCACCCGAGCGGTCGCGAGGCCGCTGAGCGTCTGATCGCCACCTCCGACATCGTGATCGAGAACTTCAGCGCCGGGGCCTTCGAGCGCATGGGCTTCGGCTGGGAGAAGCTCCAGGAGCTGAACCCGAACGCGATTTACATCTCGCTCTCCGGCTTCGGACAGACCGGGCGCGACAACAGCTACATCACCTGGGGACCGACCGCGGCGGCCGTGAGCGGTGCGACGCAGATGTCCGGCCTCCCCGATCAGGATCCCGCCGGCTGGGGCTACTCCTACCTCGATCACACCGCCGGCTACTACGGCGCGATCGCCTCGCTAATGGCGCTCGCCCACCGGCGGCGCACCGGCGAGGCGCAGCACGTCGACATGGCCCAGATCGAGACCGGCATGGTGCTGACCGGTGTGCCGGTCCTCGACTACCAGGTCAACGGACGTGACTACACTCGAATCGGCAACCGCTCGAAGTACCCCGCGATCGCGCCGCACAACACCTACCGCTGCGCCGGCGACGACTTCGAGGACGACCGCTGGATCGCGATCGTCGCCGAGACCGACGAGCAGTGGGCGGCCCTCTGCGACGTGCTGGAAGCCCCCGAGCTGGGCTCGGATGAGCGCTTCGGTTCGAACGAGGCGCGCAAGCAGCACGAGGACGAGCTGGACGCCGCGATCACCGCGTTGACGAGGCCGCGCGAGCCTCGAGAGCTGATGTACGCGCTACAGGCGCGTGGCGTGGCTGCCGGGCTCTGCCAGCGCACCGACGACAAGATGGAACACGACGAACAGCTGGCGTCGCGAGGCTTCTACCCCACCGCGCCTCACGATGAGCTCGGCGAACATCGGTACGAGGGCTACCCGGCTCAGTTCTCGGACGCGCGCTGGCGGATGGTGCGCGGTGCACCGCTGGTCGGCGGCGACAACATGGAGGTGCTCACCGAACTCGGCTACACGCCGGAGGAGATCGGTCAGTTGATGGCGGAATTGGCAATCTGATGGCCTCAGAGATGGCTGGTCCCCTCGAAGGACTGCGCGTCGTTGAGATTGGTGACCTGGCGGAGTGGGCAGGGAAGCTGCTCGCTGACGCGGGAGCCGAGGTGATCCGCGTCGAACCGCTCGACGGTGCCAGCAGCCGACACGCCGGTCCGTACGCGGGCGACCGCCCCGACACGAATCACAGCCTCCGTTTCGCCGCGGCCAACACTTCCAAGCGCAGCGTCACGCTCGACCTCGCAACTGACGAGGGCGCCTCGATCTGGGCCGACCTCGTCGGCCGCGCCGAGGTGGTGCTGGACGGTGCCGGTCCCGGCGCCCTGGAAGGCCTCGCGCTCGGCGCCAGCCGTTTCCGAGGCGAACGCCCGGAGCTGCTCTGGTGCTCGATCACACCGTTTGGCCTCAACGGCCCATGGCGAGACTGGGCCGCCAATGACCTCGTGCAGCTCGCGCTCGGCGGGCCGATGATGAGTACCGGCTACGACGACCACTCGCTGCCACCGATCCGATCCGATGGCCAGCACTCGATCGCGATGTCCAACGAGTACGCGGTGACGGCGATCCTCGCCGCGCTGTGGCTGCGCGACGAGACTGACGGTGCCAGCGGACAGCTGATCGACGTCTCGATCCACGAGGCGGTCAGCGCGACGACCGAGGGTTCGTTCCCGAATTGGGAATACCTCGGCGCGCGAGTGCTGCGGCAGACCGGGCGACACGCGGCCGCCCAGCGAAACGCGCCCTGGCAGTACCGCTGCAAGGATGGCGACTACATCCTCCTGATGGGCGGCGGCATCCCGCGTGAGGGCAAGATCTTCGAGCGCTTGCTCGACTGGATGGATGAGCACAACGCCGCGGACGACCTCCGCGATCCCAAGTACGTCGAGGTCCTCTACACCGATCCCACGCGCAACGTGGAAGCGCGGAACGGCGTCTCCGCGAAGATCGGCGCCTTCGTTCAGCAGCTCACCGCCGAGGAGGCCTACCGCCGCGGCCAGAGCCTGCACCTCCCGTGGGGCCTCGTCCGTCGTCCCGAACAGAACCTCGAGGACCCCCACTGGGCCGAGCGTGAGTTCTTCTGGGAGGGCGAGTTGCCGGGCCACGACGGCCCGGTCCGATACGTCGGCGCGCCTTACAAGTTCCTCAAATCCCCGGTCCGCCTACGCCGTCGCCCGCCGCTCCTCGGCGAACACAACCACGAGGTCTACGTCGGTGAGTTGGGCCGGACGACCGAGGACCTGCAGCAACTCGCCGCCGCCGGCGTGATCTAGCGATGGCGCCACACGTCGTAGACGTGATCTAGAAGATGGAGGTGGCCTCCGAGACTCGCGAGGCTGCCATCGCCCGGCTGCAGCCGTTCGCCGAGCGCGCCCGCGGCTTCTCCGGCTGGAAGTTCGGCGTCGACGCCCGCCACCTCGGCCCGCCCTTGCCATGGAACTACGAGGACCATATCCGAGGCTTCGCCCGCGGCGTCGCTTCCGTGCTCGACATGGGAACGGGTGGTGGCGAACGCCTCGCGGAGTCCCGTGACGCCCTCCCGCCGTCCGTCGTGGCCACCGAGGGCTGGTCGGTCAACGCACCCGTAGCCCATGAGCGTCTCGCTCCGCTCGGCGTCGACGTCGTCTACGCCTCGGAAGAGGTCCTGCCGTTTACCACGAACGCCTTCGACCTGATCATCAACCGCCACGCCTCGATCGATCCCGTCGAGGTCGATCGAGTCCTTCGGCCGGGTGGCGCCTTCGTGACGCAGCAGGTCGGCCGCGGCAACTGGGGTGAGCTAGCGCCGCACTTTCCCCGGATGCACGACTTCGGCGACGAGCTGGGCCGCTATTCCCAGGGGTTCCGCGACCTCGGTTTCAACGTCACCGTTCACCAGCACTTCGAGCGGGTCGCCGTTCCGTCGCTCGGCGACTTCGTGTACATGTTGTCGGTCGCGAACTGGACGATCCCCGACTTCGACGTCGAACGAGACATCGATGCCCTGCTCGCGCTGGAGCGTGACTGCCTCAGCGACGAGGGCTTCGTCGTCACCGAGGAGCGTTACCTGCTGACCGCCCGCAAACCCGCGTATTGACGCACAGACCGAGGAGAAACGATGGCTGAACGACTCGACGGACAGGTGGCGTTGGTCACCGGAGGCGGGTCCGGCCTCGGACGCGCGATGGCCCGCCGCTTTGCCGAGGAAGGCGCCGCAGTGATGTGCGCCGATCTCAACGAGGAAGGCGCCCAGGACACTGCCGCCCAGATCGCGGAGGCAGGGGGTCGATCCGCCGCCATGCGCCTCAACGTCACCGACAGCGACGCCGTGAAAGATGCCCTCGAGCGCACTGACCAGGAGCTGGGCGGCCTTCAGATCGTGGTGAACAACGCCGGCGTCGCCGCGCCGGACTGGGACCTCACCGTCGATGTGAACCTCAGTGGCGTCTATTACGGACTCGTCCACGGCACGCAGATGCTCGCCGAGCGAGGCGGTGGCGCGATCGTCAACATCGCGTCGGTTGCTGGCCTCAACGCGCTCGTCAGCTCAGGCGTGAGCCTGGCGCCCGGCGAGGAGCCGCCACCTGACCGAGCCGCGGCCTACGTCGCCTCGAAGCACGGGGTTGTCGGCCTAACGCGGCAATTCGCCGTCAACTTCGGCCAGAAGGGCGTCCGCGTGAACGCGATCTGCCCCGGCTACATCTACACACCCATGACCTCGGGCATGACCGAGATCCCCGAGGGCGAGTCGTTCCTGCAGGGCCTGCACCCGATGGGGCGCCTCGGTCGCGACGAGGAGATCGCCTCCGCGGCGGCGTTCCTCGTCAGCGACGATGCCTCGTTCGTCACCGGCGTCGCCCTGCCGGTCGACGGCGGCTACTCCGCGCGCTGACCGACGAACCGACCCGACACACAGCGAACCGAACGAACTGAGGAGCGAACGATGGCTGATCGACTCGAAGGACGCGTAGCGCTGGTGACCGGTGCAGGCTCCGGCCTCGGACGGGCGATGGCCCGCCGATTCGCCGCCGACGGCGCTGCCGTGATGTGCGCCGACATCAACGAGGAAGGCGCGCAGGACACGGCGGCACAGATCGCTGAGAGCGGCGGCCGTTCCTCGGCCATGCGGCTCGATGTGACCGACAGCGACGCGGTCAAAGGCTCGCTCGAACGCACCGACAGCGAGCTGGGCGGCCTCCAGATCGTCGTCAACAACGCTGGGATCGGCGGCGCCATGGGTTGGGACCCGACGATCGGCGTCAACCTCAGCGGCGTCTACTACGGTCTCGCGCACGGCGCCCAGATGCTCGCTGACCAGGGCGGTGGCGCGATCGTGAACATCGCCTCGGTCGCCGGCCTCAACGCGCTCGTCGGTTCAGGCGCCGCGCTCGTCGCCGGCGAGGAGCCCGCCCCGGACCGCTCTGCGGCCTATGTCGCCTCGAAGCACGGGGTCGTCGGCCTGACCCGCCAGTTCGCGGTCAACTTCGGCCAGAAGGGCGTGCGCGTGAACGCGATCTGCCCCGGTTACATCTATACCCCGATGACCGCCGGCATCCGCGAGCGCCCGGGTGCCGAGGAGTTCCTGCAAGCGTTACACCCGATGGGGCGACTCGGTCAGGACGAGGAGATCGCCTCGGCGGCGGCCTTCCTCGTCAGCGACGATGCATCGTTCATCACTGGCGTTGCCCTGCCTGTCGACGGCGGCTATTCCGCCCGCTGATCGCCGCACCGCCCGTACCAAGAGGCGAACCGAACGAACCGAGGAGTAAGAACGCTGGCTGACCGACTCGAAGGACGCGTGGCGCTGGTCACGGGCGCGGGCTCAGGGCTCGGACGCGCGATGGCGCGCCGCTTCGCAACCGACGGCGCCGCCGTCATGTGCGCCGACATCAACGAGGAGGGCGCGCAGGACACGGCGGCGCGGATCGCCGAGAGCGGCGGCCGCTCTTCCGCGATGCGACTCGATGTGACCGATGGCGACGCCGTAAAGAGATCGCTCGATCGCACCGACAGCGAGTTGGGCGGCCTCAGTATCGTCGTCAACAATGCCGGCATCGGTGGCGCGACGGGCTGGGACCCGACGATCGGCGTCAACCTCAGCGGCGTGTACTACGGCCTCGCACACGGCGCGCAGATGCTCGCCGACCGGGGTGGTGGTGCGATCGTCAACATCGCGTCCGTGGGCGGTCTGAACGCCGCAGTGGGCTCAGGCCAGACGCCGACAGGCGAAGCACCCGCGCCGGACTGGGCGGCGGCGTACGTCGCCTCGAAGCACGGCGTCGTCGGTCTGACGCGCCAGTTCGCGATCAACTTCGGGCAGCAGAACGTCCGCGTGAACGCGATCTGCCCTGGTTACATCGTCACGCCGATGACCGCCGGCGACCGAGAGACCCCGGGCGGCGAGGCGTTCCTGGAGTCGCTCCACCCGATGGGCCGTCTCGGTCAGGACGAGGAGGTCGCCTCGACGGCGGCCTTCCTCGTCAGCGATGACGCCTCGTTTATCACGGGTGTGGCGCTGCCCGTCGATGGGGGCTATTCGGCTCGCTGATCCGCCCCCTAAAGAGGGAACCTCCGACCCTGGTCCTTCGTCTGATCTAGGCGGATCGTGAGGACGACAATGACCAACCGACGTTTCTGGCGCGGCAGCCTACTGGCGGTTCTCGGGCTGCTCGCTCTCAGCCTCGCGACGGCCTGTGACGGCGATGACGACGCCACACCGACTCCGGTCGGCGGCGAGCGCGAAGAGGTTGAAGCGCCCGTCGAGTCGTTTGAGCTGCTGATCCTCGAGTCGTTCCCACCGCAGTACAACGTGGAGATCGTCTCCGGCCTGCCGAACGGCTGCCACCTCTTCGAGCGCTATGAGGTCGAGCGCGACGGCTCGAGCACGGACATCAAGATCACCGTCTGGAACACGATCCCCATCGGCGACGACATCGCCTGCACTGAGATCTACGGCACCCACGCCGGCACGGCGACGCTCGGTAGCGACTTCGAATCGGGGACCGAGTACACGCTGACCGTCGGCGATCTGACGAAGACCTTCGTCGCGCAATAACCCGTCGCTAGCCCCCTCGGCCACCAGCGCTAGAATCAGCGCTCCAGCGGACCAACTGGCCGAGAGGACCCGACCCAATGACCGAGGACGCCCCGAAACGCTTCACGCCCGACGGCCAGGAAGTGCCGCAGCCGTCCGACAACGACGTTCTTTACGAGCCGGACGACGGTTTCGCCTGGATCACGTTGAACCGACCGTTGGTCCTCAACGCCGTCGACTGGTCGCTGCGTCGCGGGATGGGCCGCGCCCTCGATCAGGCCGAGGCCGACGACAACGTGCACTCGATCATCCTCCGCGGTGCCGGCCGCGCCTTCTGCGCCGGCGGCGACCTGCAGGGTTCCGACGAGCCGGACGACGGCATCGACACCCCGTCGGCAATGGACCTGATGATGCGGATCTGGCTCTCAACGAAGCCGGTGGTCGCGGCCGTGAAGGGCCACGCGGTCGGTCAGGGCTGCGAGTGGGCCGGCGTCTGCGACATGACGATCGCCGCCGACGACGCGAAGATCGGCGAGATTCAGATCCGCCACGGCTTCGGCCCGCCGATCCTGATCACCCCGTTCCTCGCCAACCTCAAGAACGCGAAAGAGCTGCTGATGCTCGGTTCCGTCGTCGGTGCCGAGGAAGCACTGCGGATGGGCCTCGTGAACCGCGTGGTAGCGGTCGACGACGTCTTCGAGGAAGCCGCTAAGGTCGCGAAGCAGTTCGCCGCCCTTCCGCCTCGAGGCGTGCGCCTGAACAAGTTCCTCGTGAACCGCGTCTACGAACTGCAGGCGTTCCGCGAAGCGCTCGACTACCGCGACGACCCGGTGATCCAGGCACTCTCCGACGACGCCTCTGGCGACTCAGTCGGCACCGACCGCCTCAAGACGCTGCGCGAACAGGGCTGGACAGAATTCCTCAAGCAGCGCGACGAGGGCTTCAAGGAGTAGCGGCTGGCTCGCCCTTGCGGGACACGCTGGCTGGCCGTCGCTCGTCACTGTTGCCGATCCGAAGCGGCATAGTCGAACTCCAGCCGCTTCGCCGTCGAACGTCGGCCAGCTCAGCGCGACCGCGAAGCGTGTCGCGGCCGGGGGGCTGCGGGGGCTTGCCCCCGAAGAGATCGGGGGCGGGCGGGTGGGACAAACTCAGCCGCGCGCACAGCGCGCGGTCCCCACTTCCGAGGCTCAGCGATTCGCCCGAGGACCGAGCAAGCTCGACAGAGGGGCAGCGGACGCAGGTCACGCGCCCCGAAGGGTCAACGAGGGCGGAACGCCCTCATGCGGTCCAGCGGGCGACCTTACGCAGATCCTTCTTCAGCGTCAGCTTGATTTTGCCGACCGACCCGCCTCGGTACTTCGCGATGTCCGGGGCGGCCTTCGTCAGGAACTCCGCGATATCCCCGGCCTCGTGGACGAAGGCGCCGTTCTGGTAGCAGACGGTGCAGAACAGCCCCGAGATCGACCCGTCGGCCTCGGTACCGTGGTCTGGCTCCCGCCGGAGCGGAAGGCCGCAGGACTCGCAGTCATCGACCTGCCGGCCACCCGCGAAGTCTTGCATGTAGTCGCGGTCGCCGGTCGCGCGGAACTTCTTAGACGCTTCGCGTTCTTTGGCGATTTCAGCCACGGCTCGTCTCCCACTGCAGTGCACGGCCGTACAAGCTGTATGTAGGTGTGCTCCTCCATGATATCGGATGACGCGTGCTCGTCGCGCGCGGGAGGTGACTCGAATGACGACGAAACTGGCCGATCTACAGGCGCGCATCGCCGCCTGCACCCACTGCGCCGAGCACCTCCCGTTCGGTCCCCGGCCAGTCGTGCAGTTCAGCCGGACCTCGCACATCGTCATCGTCGGGCAGGCGCCCGGGCGGCGCGTCCACGAGTCCGGGATCCCCTTCGACGACCCCAGCGGCGAACGGCTCCGAGGCTGGCTCGGGCTCGATCGCGACGCGTTCTACGACGCCTCGAAGCTGGCGATTGTGCCGTCGGGATTCTGCTACCCGGGGACTGGCAAGTCAGGCGATCTCCCGCCGCGCCCCGAGTGCCCGCCAAAGTGGCATGACGAGGTGTTCGCCCAGCTCCCCAAAGAGCGCCTGACGCTCCTCCTCGGCACCTACGCTCAGAAGCTGATGCTCGGCGACCAGTACCGAGGCAGCGTCTCGAAGACCGTCGAGGCCTGGCGTGAGCTGGTCCCGCGGTACCTGCCGATGCCCCACCCGTCCCCTCGGAACCAGCGCTGGTTCAAGGAACACCCCTGGTTCGAGGCGGAGGTGGTCCCGCGGCTCCAGCAGGCCGTCGCTGCGGGACGCTGGGTGGACTGACGCCGTCTCCCGGCGACAGCCCCGTGGAGGGTCGAAGACCCCTAGCGAAGCGCCGACATCTTGGTCGCCTCGATGCGCTGCACCTGGATCTGCTCGCGGTCCATGAGCTCCGGGATCCGCGGACCGATGTCGTTCAGCCACTTGTCGGACTGGTAGACCTTCTCGTAGAGCTGCTCACGCTCTTCCTCGGAGTCGAAGCGGCGCATCCAGACGTAGACGGAGTCGTCTTCCTCGCCGGTGAAGCTCCCGACGATCACCATCCCCTGCGACTGCTGGAAGGGGATGATCTCGTCTTCCATCATCCGCACCCAGGCGTCCTTCTTGCCGGGTCGAATGGCGTACTGCCGAAGCTCAAAAAACATGCGATCTCCGCTTCCGTGATGAGGCTTTGCACTTGGTTAATACCGGCGGTAGCGGCCGTTACACAGTCCGCCGCCGGGCCGCCGCTAGCCTACTCGTGCAGCCGGTGGAGTGTGTATGGCCGTGTCGTTCAGAGCACTACGCAGCGCACTTCCCATGCTCCTCGTCCTGGCGATTGCACTCACCTTTCTCGTGTTCATCCTGCGGCGCGCCGGGCTGTTCAGTGAGTCGGTCACGCTCAGCGCAGAGACGCTGCAGATCGCTCCCGTCAGTACCGGCGACGGCACTGCTTCGCCGCCCGAGGACGTGACGCTCGAGATCATCACGCTGCTGCCGAAGGACGGTATTCCCGCGATCTTCGATCCGCAGTTCGTCAGTGCGCAGGAGGCGGACGGGTTCTTGCGCGACGGCGATCAGGTCATGGGGGTGGTGATCGACGGTGATGCACGCGCCTACGGCACGGCGTTCCTCAGCAACCGCGAAGTGGTCAACGACACCGTCGGAGGTCGGGCCATCACGGTCACCTGGTGACCGCTCTGCTTCACGGGCATCGTGTATGCCCGAGACTTCCCAGACCAGCCCGACCCACTCACCTTCGGCGTCTCGGGCAAGCTGATCCGCAACGCGTTGGTGATGTACGACCGGCAGACCGACACGCTCTGGAGCCAGTTCTTGGGCGTCGCCGTTCAGGGCCCGCTGCAGGGGACGCCGCTCGAACCGTTGCCGTCGACACTGACCGACTGGGCGACCTGGCGTCGCCTGCATCCCGAGACGATCGTTCTCGACCAGGGCGGCCAGCGCTCCGACCCGTATAGCCGCTACTACGTTGACGGTTCGGCCGGCGTCCTGGGCGAGCGGAATCCCGACGATCGCCTCGATCGGAAGGACTTTGTCCTCGGGATTCAGCTGCCGGGGTTCCAGAAGGCCTACGCGTTCCGTGACCTGAGCAGCGCGCCGGTGATCAACGATCGAGTCGGCGACGAGGATCTCGTCGTCGTCTTCGACGGTAGCGCCGCGACCGGCGTCGCCTTCGACCGGACGGTCGACGGTCGCACGCTGACCTTCGACCTCGTCACTGACGTGCCGGGCGATCTCCTCGGCCTCCGCGATCGCGAGACCGGCACGCTGTGGGCGGGGTTGAGCGGCGAGGCAATCGAGGGCCAACTGGCCGGGAGCCAGCTCGAGCAGATCACGTTCACCCAGGTCTTCTGGTTTGCCTGGACCGACTTCTTCCCGGACGCGCCGCTTTGGGAGCAGCCGACCTAGCTCCTCGCTTCGCCCTCGCCCGAGCCGAGCTTCGAGCGAGCGCGCTCGCGCCGGCAGATCCGGTTCGCCTGCCTCGTGGTTCACAAAACATACTCATTCCTGTTTCGACGTTAACTGCTGCCTGCCCAGCCTGAGTTGACAGGCACAGGAAGCGGTGAGCGAAGCGATGAGTTTGATCGATACCCGGTTCGGCGGGCGCCCGAGGTACAGGCTTGCGGAGCCCCAGCTGGCGACCGCCAGGCCGATCGCAATCCAGGGGCTGGTTGCGCGTATTACCGGCTCCGCGCTTCACGTCGCTTCGAGCGCCGACCGATACCACTCCTCGGTGGCTGGTTGAGCGCTGCGACTACCCATGACGCAACTCACAACTGAGCATCCCGGCGGTTATCGGCCATTCAAACTGCGCTGGGCGCCCGCTGACCTCGTGCCGCGCCTGGCATCGATCGGTTGGCGCGGAGCGATCCTCCGGCTGATCGCGTTGGTCACCCTCCTGATCGGCCTCGCCCCGTCGCAGGCGATCCGCGGTGTGGCCGACGACACCTTCATGCCTCATTGGCGTCTGGACGGCCTCGATTCGCTGCTGGGTGGGGGCTGGGTTCCATCAGCGGGCCTCCAGCGGATCCTGAGCGAGCCGGGAACCGAGCAGACGCTGATTGATCTCACATCGACGTTCGTCTACCTCGCGTGGTTGCCCGTCTGCTGGGCGGTCATGGCCTACGTCATCATCATTCGTTGGGACAGCTACCGTCGGTTCGCTCTCAGCTGGTTTGGCATCTGGTACGTCGCGCTGATCGCGTTCGTAGTGCTGCCGGTGGAGCCGCCGTGGGTTCTCGAGAGTGTCGAGCGGACGCTCGTCGAGGGCTCGGCCGGCTTCGTGAACGCGGACCCGAATCCCACGGCGGCGTTTCCAAGCCTGCACGTGGGGCTACCTGCCACGCTCGCCTTCCAGGCACGAGCAGCGGGGATTCGCACGCTCTCGAGGCCGCTCTTCATCTTCACCGCACTCACCGCGTTCGCAGTCGTCCATCTCGGGGAGCACTACGTGATCGATGCGCTCGGTGGCGTCGGCGTGGCCTGGCTCACCGTGAAGCTCGTGGAGCGGATTGCCGTACGGAGCCCCGGATACGGTGGGGCTAGCCGTGCGCGGGCAACGCGACGACTCACCGGAGTCGTCCCAGGCCGCGCGCAGCCCCCGTCCCGGGCCGCCTAACCCTCGTCCGACGTGAAACCGACGCGCGCGAGGCCCTCCGTCAGAGCGAAATAGACGAGCGCCATCGCGACGAGCGTCGCGATCGAATCACTGAGCAGGCTGAGCGGCGAGAGCACCTGTCCCGTGAGATCGAGGGCGCGCACGGTCTGTTCGAAGAGCCGAGTCGCCGGGGCGTTGATCGCCGTCCAGAACCCAGCGAGGATCGCGACTCCCAGGCTCAGGTAATGCGGAGCGCGTTCGGGCACACGGCGCCTCCTTCGTCTTGATTCTCGGCGAGCCGGCGGGGTCGCTCCGGTGACCGCGCTCACCGCGTCACCGACTCGCCCTCGATGCTAGGCTCACGGCTCCACGACCAACGACAGCCTGGAGCACCGCATGGCCACCGAGACTTCGCTCCGCCCATTCACCCTCAGCGACGCCGCTGGCACCGACTACAGTTTTCCGAGTGGCCGACCCGCCCTGCTCTGTGTCGTGCACGAGGAGTGCCAGACGTGTGCCCTCTCGATGCCGCTCATCGAGGCCACTCATCGCGCCTTCGGCTCCGCCGTCGATGTGTGGGCGATCGGCCAGGACAGCCCTGGCAACACCACGCTGATTGAGCGCCACAACCTCACCATTCCGATGCTCGACGACGACGCGTTGGCGGTCTCGTTCGCCTACGACCTCGATACCGTTCCGGCGATCTTCCTCGCGGATGGCAACGGTGGTGAGCTGCAGAGCTTCATCGGCTTCGGTAAAGAGGACTGGCAGTCGGTGCACGCTGCGATGGCCTCACTCAGCGGGGTCGCGGTGCCCGAGGTCGACTGGAGCGCCTACCCGGAGTCGCGACCCGGCTGTGGCTCTCGGTCAGTCGAGCCCGGCATCGCAGAACGCCTGATCGCGGAGTCCGAGGGCAGCCCGCTGCGCGCCCGGCGCGTCGAAATCGGCGAGCAGGACGATATCCACGAGTTCCTCTACGACCAGGATCTGACAGACGGCCTACCGGTCGTACCGCCAACCCCGGAGCGCGTGCTGCGGATGCTGGGTGGCACGAAGCGAGACGCGCAGGAAGAGGTCGCCGTCGTCCCGCCGAACATGGCCCCGGTCACCGTCGAGAAGGTCGCGATCAATGCGGTGATGGCGGGCTGCAAGCCGGAGTACCTGCCGGTCGTGCTCACCGCCATCGAGGCAATGTGCACCGACGAGTTCAACATCCACGGCGTGAGCGCCACGACCATGGGCGCGACGCCGATGATGCTGATCAACGGACCGATCCGAGACAAGATCGGACTGAACTACCAGCTCGGCGCACTGGGGCCAGGTCACCGCGCGAACTCCGCGATCGGCCGGGCGGTGCGTCTGGTGCTGCGCAACGTCGGCGGTGGAAAGCCCGGAGGCACTGAGCGCTCCACGCTGAGCAACCCCGCGAAGTTGGCACTCTGCTTCGCCGAGTGGGAGGAGCGCGCCCCCTGGGACCCGTACCACGTCGAGCACGGCTTCGAGCCGGAGGACTCCGTCGTCACGCTCTTCGCCGCGACCGGCGGTCCGACGATGATCGTCGACCAGGCCTCGCGGGACGCGCGCCAGATCGGCGGCACCATCGGGATGGCGATGGAAGCGGTCGCGCACCCCAAGGCGCACGGCGCATCCGACACCTTCCTGGTGCTTTGCCCCGAGCACCTCGACACCCTGCAGACCAATGGCTGGACGAAGGATGAGTTGCGCGCTCGCATCCAGGAGGCTTCGTCGCGCCCATTGCGCGACCTGTTGCAGGACGAGGACTCGGGGGCGGGCATCCCGATCGGGCGTTTCGGCGACGACGGTCCGTCCGAGGAGCAACTCGACCGGCTGATCCCGAAGTTCGCCGACCCGAGTAGTATTCACATTGTGGTCGCCGGGTCCGACGCCGGGAAATTCTCCTCGGTGTTCCAGGGCTGGGCGACCGGACCGCGCGGCTCCCAGATCGTGAGCCGCAAGATCGAGGAGGCCTAGATGGTGCAGATCCTGGACCCGACGGACGAACGCGTCCCGGTCAAACGCGAACTCACGCCACGTCCCGAGGCGATCACCGGCACCGTCGGCTTTCTCGACATCTCGAAGCCGCGCGGCAACGTGCTGCTCGACCGCCTCGAGGTGCTCTTCAACGAGCGCCTCCCAGAGGTCGAGGTGAAGCGCTACGCCAAGCCGACATTCACCAAGCCGGCGCCCGAGGACCTACGACGGAAGATCGCAGAGGAGTGTGGCTTCGTCATCGAAGCCTTAGCTGACTGAGGCTCCTGTACGACGTGCAGTGTGCACGACACCGTTTGGTTCGAAATCCAGAACATCCCGTCGGTCTTCCTCGCGTCGACCGAGTTCGTCGAGGCCGCGACAGCGCAGGCCGCCGCGCTCGGCCTGCCTGACGTGCACCGCCTGTTCGTGCCGCATCCCATCCAGGACGCGACCGACCAGGAGATGCAGATCAAGGCCGAAGCGATCTTCGACTCCGTTCTCGGATCGCTGATCGACTAGTCACCGGGTCCTACCCGGAGCGAAGAAAGGGAGCAGGGCTCCATGAATGATGCTGCCCGCTCCCTCTTCGATCTCAGCGGCACCGTCGCCCTCGTCACCGGCGGCAACGGTGGGATCGGCCAGGGCATTGCCGACGGACTCGCCGACGCTGGCGCCTCGGTCGTGATCGCCGCCCGCAATGAGACCAAGACCACCGCCGCCGTCGCGGCGATTCAGTCCCGAGGTGGCGCCGCCGTCGGCGTCGCCTGCGACGTCAACGTACGCGCCGACCTCGAAGCGGCCGTCGCCCGCTGCGAGTCCGAGTACGGACGGCTCGACATCCTCGTGAACAATGCTGGCATGGGCCGCGGCGGCCCCGCGCAGACCATCTCCGAGGAAGACTGGGCCATCACCATCGAGACGAACCTCTCCGCGATGCTCTGGGGCTCCCAGGTCGCCTACCCGCTGCTGAAGGCCGGCGGCCGAGGCAAGGTCATCAACATCGCCTCGGAGTACTCGCTCTTCGGTAGCGGCCGGGCGCTCGCCTACTCCGCCTCGAAGGGCGGCGTCGTGCAGCTCACCAAGTCGATGGCAGTCGGCTGGGCCGAGGATGGCATCCAGGTCAACGCGATCGTCCCTGGTTGGATCACGACCGACATGACCGCACCGGTCAAAGACAGCGGGGCCATGTACGACGGCATCCTCCACCGCACGCCGGCTGGGCGGTTCGGTGAGCCCGAGGAGCTGGCCGGCGCCGGCGTCTTCCTCGCCTCTCACGCCTCCGACTTCGTCACGGGCATCGTGCTGCCGGTCGACGGCGGCTACGCCGCCGGCTAGCGAGGCCGGGGTTCCCGAGGATCCGGGCTAGGCGGCGACGGCGCAGCAGCTGGCCGGGCAGTCGCGGGAGCCGAACCAGCACTCCCGGCAGAAGCACAACACCGCCCCATCGAAGCAGGCGTCGCCGCGGATCCCCTCAAGCCCTTCCTTGATCAGCCACGGGACCATCAGCAGCGCGAACGCCGGGTCAAGCCACCACCAGCCGATCAACGCCGTGCCAACGACACCAACGAGCGCGGTCAGGCTGAGGTAGGAGCAGGCGATCGTCTCGCGTGCCTCGGCAGCGAGCGACGGAATCGTCCAGCGCGCCGCCGCCCACAGCTTCGCGATCGAGACGACCGGCATCACCAGCAGGCTGACGAGCAGCAACGTGAGCCCCACTCGCGAGGTTTCAGCGCCGCTCGTCCCGCCGAGCGCCAGTAGCGCCTGCAACACCACCGCCGCAGCCAGCAGCATGAAGCTCCACCCGACGATCCGCAGGGCGCGCTCCTCACGCTGCTCGCCGATCTCGTCGTCTGGAGCTGCCAGACGCCACAGCACGGCGCCCGCGGCGATCACCTCGAGGTAGCTGTCGATCCCAAACGTGACGAGGATGATGCTGCTCGCCGCGACGCCGCTGCCGATCGCGATCACGCCCTCGAAGACGTTGTAGATCAGCGTCCCGCCGACGAGCGCGTACGCGAGCCGGCGTCCGTTGCGTGTGAGTGTCTGCTCGTCAGTCATCGGCTGGTCGACCTCGGCGCCTACCGTACCGGTTCGCCAAGGGGCGGGTTACTCTCCGCCGATCACTCCCGCGGCGCGGTAGGCGCCGATCTCCTCCGGCGTCAGCCCCGACTGCTCGAGGATCTCGGTGGTGTGCCAGCCGAGCGGCGGCGCTGCGATCTGTGCCCTGGTCGGGGTTTCCGACATGTCGACGATCGGCCCTACGACACGCTGCGGCCCAGTGATCTCGTGGTTGAGGTCCGCGATCAGGGCCATCGCCTCGACCTGCGGGTCGTCCGCCAGCTCCTCGGGGAACTGCACCGGACCACAGGGCACACCGGCGTCGCGGAACCGCTCGAGCCAGGTCGCGACCGACTCATCTCGAACGCGGGCTTCCACCTCGGAGACCCAGCGTGCGGTCTCTTCGCGACTTGCCGCGTCGCGCGCGTCGAAGTCAGGATCGTCGCTGCGGTCGTGCTCCATGCCGAGCACCCGTCGGGCGCCGTCCCGCGTCGCCTTGGTCAGACAACCGAGGACGATCGCCCCATCGAGGGCGACATACGATCGGTAGTAGAGGCGGGGAGGCCCGGCCCCCGAGTCGCGGAATTCCTGGCGCCGCGCGAGCTGCTCGGAGTACGGGGCACCGCGTTCACGCATCTCGCGGATGTCCTCGATCATCGGGTCGCGCATCGTCACGTCGGTGACTGGGTGACGCATCACCCACACGTCCTGGATCGCGAGCGCAGAACGCAGCAGCGACCCTTCGACTAGCTGTCCCTCGCCCGTGCGGTCGCGGTGGCGCAGCGCCGACACCACCCCCATGCCGATCGCGAGGCCGGTCACGTAGTCTGCGATCGCCGGCGTGAGCCCGGCCGGCTCCCCGTGCGGCCCCATCTTGTTGTCGCCCACCACGAGGCCGGCGTACGCCGTGGCCGCGAGGTCGGTGGCACCGGCCCCGGCCATCGGCCCGCGCGGTCCGAAGCCTGTGAGGTCGCCGTACACCAGCGGCGGGTGGATCGCCCGCAGCGTCTCGTAGTCGATCCCGAGCCGCCCCGCGACGCCCGGTCGGTAGTTCATCGTCACGACGTCGAAGTCCGGGAGGATCCGGTAGAGGAGCTTCCGCCCCTCCTCGTTCGCGAGGTCGATTGCCAGGCTGCGCTTCCCGCGATTCAGCGATTGGAACCGTTTGCCCTCCAGCGGCACAACCGCGCCGGCGTTTCGGTACGGGTCGCCGGTGAGTGGCTCGACCTTGATCACGTCGGCGCCGAAGTCCGACATCACGATCCCGTTGAACGGCATCGCCACGATCAGTGAGAACTCCAGGACGCGGATGTCGCTCAGCGGGCCATCGGGCACAGGCGTGTCTCCTCGCGCAGGTGTGGTGGCGAGAGACTAGCGGAGGGACGGCGGAGGCGGAACGGGCGGGTCAGCGCTGATCTCAGGCGGCCTGGGCCGGCCGTTCATCGACGAGGCATGAGACCGTCGCCTCGAGCAGGTCGGTCTTGGTGACGACCCCGACCACGTTCCCCTGCTGTCCGCGCACGGGCAGGCAGGAGATCCGACGCGCCAGCATGAGCGCCGTCGCCTCCGCGAGCGAGGTGTCGAGCTCGACCGTCACGAGGTCGTACGTGGCGATCGAGTAGATCGGTCGACGCAACGTTGCCTCGTCCCGCGTTTGCGAGGAGATGCCGTCGGCGTACGGGCTCAGATTCCGGAGCACATCACGGTCAGAAACGATGCCGACAATCCGGCCGCTGTTCTCGACCAGCATGTGGTGGACACCGAACAACTCGAGCGCCTTGCGCGCGGCATCCAGGCGTTCGTCTGACCGGATCGTGTGGACCGGCTGCGACATCACGTCACCGACGGTCGGTAGATCAGCAAAACGAATTCGGTACACCGGTCACGTCCGTCCGGGGATCCAGTCCCCTAGGACGATCTTCGGTCGTTCGACACGAAGCTGAAGAATCGGCAATTCGAGGACGCGACCGTCAGGAGCCGGAGCTGGCCTTGATCGTCGCCATCGGGTCATCGACGAAGATGTGCTCGCGGTACCAGCGGAGTTCCTCGATGCTCTCGCGGATGTCATCGAGCGCCTGGTGGGCGCCCTTCTTCCGCGGCGCCTGGACCTTGCGCGCGTACCAGCGATTGACCAGCTCTTTGATCGTGCTGACATCGATGCTGCGGTAGTGGAAGTGCGCCTCAAGTTCGGCCATTTCCACGCGGAGGAAGCGTCGATCGTGCGGAATCGTGTTCCCGCACAGCGGCGACTTGCCGGCCGGCGTCCACCGCTGGACGAACTCGAGCGTCTGGCGCTCGGCCTCGGCGATCTCGTCCGAAGAGGCTCGAATCCGCTCGACGAGACCGGAGGCCGTGTGCGTCTTCACGTTCCAATCGTCCATCAGCGCGATCTCGGCCTCGGTCCGTTTGATCGCGAGCGCCGGACCCTCCGCGACGATCTCAAGATCGGCGTTCGTGACCAGCGTCGCAATCTCGATGATGACGTCACGGCCCGGCACGAGCCCGGTCATTTCGAGGTCCATCCAGATCAGGTTGTGCGCGTCAGGGGTCGTCATGGATCGAGCCTACCGGGGGGCATCGCGAACGTCATGCGGGTCTTCGTGCGGATGCTGAGGCGATGCAGGCCTCGTGCTACGGTCGATCGATGCGAGTCTCTGCACGGTCTGTTCGTCGAATTCTGTTGATCGCGCTCGGCGCGTTCGCCCTCGTGCTCGCCGGCTGCGGCAGCAGCGATGCTGAGGCTGAACCGACGGCGGCCGCCACCGAGGTCGCCGCAACACCGGGTGCCGATCCAACGGCGGCTCCGGGCAACGATGGAGGAACACGCGTGGCTGCTGATGGCGACCGGGTATCGGTCCACTACCACGGCACACTCGATGACGGCGAGGTGTTCGACTCGTCGCGGGAACGCGATCCGCTCCAGTTCGTCGTCGGCACTGGCCAGGTGATCGCCGGCTTCGATGACGCGGTCCAGGGGCTGGGCGTGGGTGACTCCGTGACCGTCCGCCTCCCGCCCGCCGAGGCCTACGGCGAGGTCGACGAATCGCGGATCCTCGAGATTCCCGCAGCGCAGGCGCCAGAGGGGCTTGCCGTTGGTGATCAGGTGTCCGTTTCCGGCGCCCCAGCCACCGTCACCGGCGTCACCGAAGAGACCGTGACGGTCGACGCGAACCACCCGCTCGCCGGGCAGAGCCTCACGTTCGAGATCGAGTTGATCGAGATCGAGTAGCGACCGGGTCCGCCGGGGCAGCGTGTCAGACCGGCAGGCTCTCGTCGTCGACGCCCTTGCTGCGGTAAACCATGCGCACGGCGTCTTTCACCTCGTCGACGTTCTTGTATCGACGATCCGGCAGATCACCCAGCACGCGCGCGACCTCGCGGTCGATCCCGCCTTTGTCGCGACCCATGTTGATGATCGCGGCCTTCGAGATCGGGTAGTGGAACCCCTTGAAGGCGAGCTCGTAGTCCTGCTTGGTTGCGTGCGGTGTCACGGGCATATGGTGTCCTCCGGCAGAAGGATTCTAGCGCGACCAGCGTCGCGCTCAACCGCTCGCGGTTCGAGTTACGCGCTCTGTGCCGCGCGCGGTGCCCGAGGCTCCTCAGCACGTTCGGCCGCGGCCTCGGGAGAATCGGCCTGGACGATCAGGTAGCGAACGAACGCCTCGTCGATGTGGCGCATCGAGCTGGCCCTCCAGACGTCGATCGCATCGTCATAGCGTTCGAACGGGCCCTCGGCGGCGGTCGGCTCGAGGATCGTTGAGAATGAGGTGTCCGCGTAGCGACCACCAACAACGAAATACGGCAGATCTGCCTCGGACGTGTCTCGGACGTCTCCGTCTGGCGGGTTGCTCGACATGCGGGCCTCCGTGAGCCGAAAGAATCGGGTGGGGCGGGCGGATCCACTATCGGGGATCCCTGCATCCGATGGTTGCGTATCATGAACGAGTCGTCCGCCGGACCGAGTTCGGCGGTATGACGTGCGATGAGGCGGCCGGGGAGGTTGATCGACTCATGCCAATGTACGAATACCAGTGTCCTGATTGCGAAAACCGATTCGAGCTGTTGCGTCCCCCACGTGAAGCATCGCTCGATCAGCCGTGTCCAGCCTGTGACGCGGATTCCCGGCGCGTGATGTCCAAGCAGTGGTCCGCCTTCGTGTTCCGCGATGGCCGGCCGCGTCAGCTTCCCGACGACGGTGGCTACTGGCACCTCGGCCAGAAGGTCTCTCAGCCGATCACCGGGGCGGTACGCGGCATCGAGCACCCCGAGGTGAACAAGAAGGCTCCCCCGCCGCCGATGTCCGTCGAGGAGCTGGAGCGCTACGAGTATTCCAAGGAGCGGCACACCGAGCAGGTCATCGCGAGCGGCGTCAATCCCGTCGACGAGCGGTCGGGTGACGCGCAGCGCGAGATCAACATGCGGATGCGCATGCCCGGCTCGAAGCGCGAGGAGACGGTGAAGCGTCGCGTTGCCAAATCCGTGCGCGGTATGGAGTACAAGAAGCGGACTGCGCTGTAGCCTGCGACCCTCGTGTGAAACGAACGGGCGGCCATCCGCCCGTTTTCGATCTCCCGCGCTGGTCTGGCGCCTCGTTCATCCGACCTAGATTGTCAGTCCGCCCAGGCCCTGGATGCCCCGAGCAAACTCGATCTCGCCGACGTGCCGGAATCCGTGAGTCAGGCACATGCCCCACAGCCCCTGCCAGAGCGACATCTCGCCGACTGGCTTGATCACCACCTGCACGCCTTCCATCGAGTCCGGGCCCAGGCTCTCCAGGTAGACGTCGGTCGCCGTCCACACCGCGCGCTGGTACTCGAGCCAGCCGGCGACATCCTCAATACGGACGCCCAGCGCCTCCTCGTCAGTCATCCCTGTGCCCTGCGCGGTCCGAGGTAGCCCGAAACGGACGTCGTACCCGCCCTCGAGCCAGGCGGTGTTCTGGTGCTGGATCACGAAGTTGACGATGTTGTCCTCGGTCCGCACGTAGTGCCAGAGCGAAAAGAACGCGCTGATGCCGCCTTCGGCCGCGCGGAAGTTCAGCTGATCCGCGGTCATGCCGTCGACCGCCGTATCGAGCATCCCGTGCACGTTGCGCAGGCCACTCTTCATCACATCGAGTGCGTCCATCGGTTCTCCTCACTCTGTCTGGAGCCGCGAACGCTATCGGATGCCGCTGCTGGCGTCGTTGACGCGGGCGGTATCGGTCAGTCGATCTCCGCGTCGACCGGCGAGGCGTCCGCGGACTCCAGCGCCAGGTCCGCCCCGTGACGCAGCGTGCGGATCGCGACCACCTTCGGCAACGCGAACCGTCTGAGGAATCCGGCCTCGCCCGGTTGTGGCCCGTCGAGCGGCGAGAGCAACGCCTTCAGCGAGCGCTGGTCTTCTGTCGCACCGGCCAGGTCGCGACGCAGCGCGTCCACGAGACCGCCGGCCACATCGACCGCCGCGAACGCGACGCCAGGCGCGGCCGCGAGGGCACGCAGCATCGGTGGGCCGCCGTCTACATAACGCAAGACCTCCGGCGGCACGCCAGCCTCGAGGCACGCGTTGATCGTCTCGATCAGCTCCGGTGAGTCGATCACCAGGCAGGCGTTACCCGCGAGCAGCGTCGCACCGAGCCAGGCCGCCGCGTCCGGGCCGGTGGCGCGCAACAGGCCAAGCCCCCGTGGCATCTCCGTTCGTAGCTCCGTCCGCTGGCCCGCGACCGGGGTCGTCGCGCCGGGAGTCGTGAGGTCCTGTTCGACCAGTTCGAGGGACCGTGTGAGCGAGGCCCCCGCCCCATCGTCGAGCGCGTCAGCGGCTGCCGCCAGAACGTCACGGCGCTCGGCGAGCGGGACGGCCCAGCGGCTGTTCGCATCGGCCGGCAGCGCGGCCGCGGGCAGTGGATCGGGGGCGGCGCCCGCCTCGGCAGGTGCGTCGGTACGACGTACGAACGCCCACAGGTAATCGGGGCCGCCCGCCTTCGGGCCGGTGCCGGACATCTTCATGCCCCCGAACGGTTCGACCCCCACTCGGGCGCCGGTGGTGGTCCGGTTGACGTAGACGTTCCCCGCCTCGAGCGCGGCCGCGACCCGCTCGATCGTTGCCGGGCTGCGGGAGAACAGCCCGGCCGTGAGGCCGTGAGCCGTCCCATTGGCGATCCGCATCGCCTCTGCTTCGTCCTCGAACGGCGTGAGGACCAGGATCGGCCCGAACAGCTCGGCGGTCGCTGTTCGGGCGCTGAGCATCCGTTCGGCAGGCAATGAGACGACCAGCGGCCCGTGCGCGAGCGGTTCGTCGGGCGCGTCGAACAGGTCGAGCAAGACATCGCACTCGCTACGCGCGGTCGCCGCTGCCTCGAGCAGTCGTTGGTGCGCCTCACGGTCGATCACCGGGTTGACCTGCGTGGTCGGCGCGGTCGCCGCTCCGACCGCGAGACTGCCCGCGGCGGCCACGAGGCGATCGCGCAATCGGTCGAAGATCGGCGCCTCGATTAGCACCCGCGACGCCGCCGAGCATTTCTGATTCGCATGCCCGAACGCGGATCGCAGGATTCCCTCGACGGCCTCATCGAGGTCGGCGTCGGCGAACACGAGCACGGGATTCTTACCGCCCATCTCCGCGACCAACGCCTTCTGCCCGCCTCCGCGAAGCTCAACGCCCGCAGTGACCTCGTGCAAGAGGGTTCCGACGGCGCGGGACCCCGTGAACGCGATCATCGCGACATCGGGTGACTCCGCCAGCGCGGCCCCCGCGACCTCTCCCCGGCCGGGCAGGCAGACCAGCGCTTCGCTGGGTACGCCCGCTTCATGCAGCAGCGCGACGAGCCGACGGGCGATCAGCGGTGTCTGCTCCGCAGGCTTGAGGATCGCCGCGTTCCCCGTCGCCAGCGCCGCCGCTGTCATCCCGCATGGGATCGCGAGCGGGAAGTTCCACGGCGGGATCACCCCCACCACGCCGCCAGCGGCGATCCGCTCGCCGGCCGCGGTGAACAGCCGTTCCGCCTCAGACGCGTAGTAGCGCAGGTAGTCGATCGCCTCCTCGACCTCGGCGATGGCGTCGGCGCGGTCACGTCCGCCCTCGTGCACGATCCAGGCGCCGAACTCGTGCTGGCGCGTCTCCAGCAACTCCGAGGCGTGCCGCAGGATCCGAGCGCGCTCGCTGACCGGCGTCGCCGCCCACGCCGGCTGTCCGCCGCCTGCGATCCCAATCGCTCGGTTGGTCGCGTCGAGGCCGGCGAGATCGACGACGCCGACCGCCGGCCCGTCGGGATCCGATGGGCTGTAGATCCCGACAGTCGCCTCGGGCTCCAGCGGGTGATCACCCGCCTCGAGGCTGACGTGTTCCCCGAACCGTGCGCGCGTGTCGGCCAGTGCCTCGTCGAACGTGTTGCGGAACGCGGCGTCGAACCAGCGGGCCGCTGGCGCGCGTTCGAAGCTCGACGCGGCCTCCGGCGGCGACCCCGGCTGAGACGGCACGGGCGCCGCGAGCAGCTCATCGAGATTCACACCGCTCCGGCTCTGCAACAGGAAGCCGGCCTGCGAGGAGTTCTCGAGCACGCGCCGGACGAGGTAGGCCATGCCCGGGATCAGCTCGCCCACCGGTACATAGTCGCGTGCGACCCAGCCCAGCTCGACCAGGCCACGGCTCATCCCCTCGTACGTCCGAAACAGCGTTTGATGCTCGAGCGAGTTCGTGGGGAGGCCCGCCTCTTCGGCGAGTGCCTCGGCCACGGCGTGGCTCCGCGCGTTGTGGCTGCCGATCGCCAATCGGATCGTGGGGTGCACGGCGATGAACCGCTCCGCGGCCGCCTCGAACGTGGCATCGGTGGCGGCCTTCTCGAGGTGCACCGGGGCGTCCCAGCGGTTGGCCTCGGCCACGATCGTCTCGTAGTCCCAGTACGCGCCCTTCACCAGTCGGACGAGGAACGGCGTGCCGCGTTCCTCCGCGAACGCGATCACCTCGTCAACGTGGTCTAGCGCGTCGCGCAGGTAGCCCTGCACCACGATCCCGGCGTGCGGCCAGGCCTCGAGGCGTGCCCCCTTCCCGAGGACGGAGCGGAACAGCTCCCAGGTCAGGTCGCGATACTCGTACTGCTCCATGTCGACGGTGATGCCGACGCCCGCGTCTCGCGCCGCCTCGCAGATCGCCTCGAAGGCGGGTCGCACCCGTCTGATCGTCCCTCCCGGATCAACCGGGCTGAAGTGTGCGGTCAGTGAACTCAGCTTGACGGACACCTGCAGCATCGCCGCGCCGCCGATCGTCTCCGCGCCCGCGGCCGGATCGCGGCCGAGCTGCGCGATCAGCTCGAGGTAGCGCCGCGCGTACGCGTCGGCCTCCTCGTCGCTGAGCACCGCCTCGCCCAGCAAGTCGAAGGCCGGGTACCGCGCGTGATCGCCGAGGTAGCCGAGCGTGCGGCTGATCGTCTCCGTTCCGGGCGGCGTGATGAAGCGCCGCGCGAACAGTTCGGCTGCCCGTTCGGCCGTCTCGCCGACCACCGGGGCCGGGAGGTGCTCGTTGCGCGCGATCCGGAGCAGCCACTGCAGGGGCCGAGGCAGATCGGGGAAGTCGTCGCCGAAGTACTCGCGGGCGAGCCGTTTCGCCTCGGAACCGCTCGAGTCGTAGTCGAGCGAGGCGAGCACGTCCATGTAGCGCAGCAGCCGGCTTCGGAAGGCATCGTCGGCGACGGCGTGCGTCAGTAGCCAGTCCTCGATCCGCTCAGCAACACCGGGGCGGTAGTCGCCGGCGGCATCGAGGAGTGCGCGGCCCAGCTCGCGGGTGCGCGCTTCGACGCGATCGGAGTGCGGCATGTACGTCCGTTCGAGCTGCTCGCGGTGCGGCCCTTCGATCATATCGGCGTGGTGGTCGTGCGTTGTTGAGCCGGCCTGGGCTCGGCCCCGCCGTCACGCATCGATGAAGTACGATTCGACGGCACTGGAAGAAATACAGCGCCCCCGTCGATCGCGATGAGCGTCTGAGCCGGGGGCCCGTACGAGGGGGTACGCGTGGACTATCGACGACTCGGCCGGTCAGGCCTCGAGGTTTCCGTGGTCGGGATCGGCTGCAACAACTTCGGCCGGCGCCTCGACCTGGACGGCACGGCTGCGGTGCTCAACCAGGCGATCGATGAAGGCATCAACCTCTTCGACACCGCTGACATCTACGGCGGCGAGGGTGCCTCGGAAGACCTGATGGGCAAGGCGCTCGAAGGCAAGCGCCACCAGGTGGTCCTCGCAACGAAGTTCGCCGGCCCGATGGGCGAAGGCCCGATGTCGAAGGGCACCTCACGCAATCACATCATCGACGCCGTAGATGCGAGCCTGACTCGCCTCAAGACTGACTACATCGACCTCTACCAGGTCCACTTCCCGGACCCGCTGACGCCGATGGAAGAGACGATGCGCGCCCTCGACGACCTCGTCCGTGCGGGCAAAGTCCGCTATATCGGCAACTCGAACTACGCCGGCTGGCAGATCGCCAACGCGCATTGGATTGCTCAGCAGTACGGCATGACACCGTTCATCTCCGCACAGAACGAGTGGAGCTTGCTCAAGCGTGCCGTCGAAACGGAGATCGTCCCGGCCGCGCAGGAGTTCGGCCTTGGCGTCCTGCCGTTCTTCCCGCTCTCCAGCGGCCTGCTCACCGGCAAGTACAAGCGCGGCCAGGACGCGCCCGAGGGCACCCGCCTCTCCGCCGGTCCGATGGCCGAACGCGCGCTCACCGATCGCAACTTCGACGTCGTCGAAAAGCTCGAGGAGTACGCCACCAGCCACGGCCACACACTCCTCGAACTGGCGATGAGCTGGCTCGCCTCCCACCCGGCCGTTGGTAGCGTCATCGCTGGCGCCACCAAGCCGGAGCAGGTCACCTCGAACGCCGCTTCGGCGAGCTGGGTCCTCACCGACGAAGAACGCGCCGAGGTGGACGCGCTCGCTCGCTAGCGCCTCGCCCCGGTCGCACAACAAGAAGGCCGGCTCACGCCGGCCTTCTTCGTGCCAAATAGGGAGCGGTTTTCCGGCTCCCATGCGCCGACCGTCTTCGCTCTACTCTTCCTGTCGGGCTGTCGCCCCTAGGACCCACCCGTGCGGTGGTCATCAGACCCTGCTTGACCGAACGGTTCGGCTGGCAGCAACGACCCTCTGAGCTTCGGCGACTCGGGCATCAAATCGACGAAGCGAGACAGGTGGATGAGTTCAGCTTGGTCTCTGATCTTGATCTCGGCTCTTATCAGGGACCACCCATTCGCCAGCTCGTAGAGCTCGAAGTTGGCCTTTCGGTCGCTCGTGGCCCTGACAGGATTCGGCCAGACTGGGTCGAGGCGGTAGATGACGTACTCCACCCGATCGAGCGCCTCGTTTTCGCCATGAATCATCACGTGGATCTCGTACATCGGTTGCTCTCCGAACTCGGCATCCCGATGCGGCACGCGCCAGCTGCGGTGGACGAGAGCGATGTGGTCGTCTGTCACCGCGGCGCCTGTGGGAGGCGCCTTTAGCTCCCCGACTGAACTACCCAGGGTCAGCCAACCAACACTGATGGCGTCTCCATGTTCTACCCGGTGTGCGACTGCTTCCGCGAAGCGTCCCGCCTGCGACCGGAAGGCGAGCAACAGGGCGACGATGAGGACCGGCCATGCAAGGGCGTCGGCGAAAGCGGCAACGTCATCCATTCGGCACCTGCCTGTTCCCGTTGGCCAGCTAGCTAGGCGACAGAATTATCATATTCGTAGTGTTGAGGGAGCCTCGGAGGCCGTAGTGTGCGGACTCTATCCGTGCTTGCCGGCTACCCACCCGCCATGCGCGAGGTGCTCCGAGGCGAACTCGAGCGGCTCGTCCTCCAGCTCCGTCCCCATCGTGTCGTTCCACCGGTTGAGGAACCCAAACGTGGCGGCGGCCGCCGTGATCTCCACGATCTCGCCGTCATCGAAGTGCTCCCGCAGCGCCTCGAAGTGTCGAGGCGTCACCGCATTCGGCTGGATCGCCGCGTCTCGCCCGAAGCGGAGCGCCGCTCGCTCCGCCTCGTTGAACAGTGGACTCGACTCGAACTCATAGAGCGCCTCGATCTTCTCGGCAGGGACACCCGCCCGGTGCGCCGAACCCGCGGTGTGCGCCTGGCAGTAGCGGCACCCCGCGGCCACGCTCGCCACCTGCGCCACCATCTGCTTGAGGCCGCTGTCGACTGTCCCCTTGGTCATCACCGTCACGAACAGGTTGCTCAGGGCGGCTCGGATCTCCGGTCGACGCGCCATCGTCTTCGTGCTGTTGAGGACGAACCCCATCCGCGCGATCGAGCCCGCGGCGAACTCCTCGTAGTTCTCCATCTCTTCGGGGCGCAGCGGTTCAACTCCGGCCATAGCGGTCTCCTTCAGCGCGATGACGGCTCAGTCGGCTCCGACCACGCCGTTGACCCAGCCGACGAGGTTCGCCGTTACTTCGCCGCGGTTCGTCTCGTTCAGCATCTCGTGCCGCCCGCCGACGTAGTACTGCGTATCGAGGCGCACCACGCCCGCCGCGCGCAGCCGCTCCTCGAGGAGGTGCAGGCCTGCCATGCCGCGGTTGATCGGATCCTGATCGCCTGCGAGCAGCAGGATCGGGAGATCCGGTCGGATCGCTGCGAACTCCGCGGGGTCCGCGATGCGGGCGCGATCGAACGCCGCCGTCTCGCGGCGTCCGGCCTGGGTCTCGAAGCCACACAGCGGATCGGCGATGTAGGCGTCCACCTCGGCCTCGTCGCGGCTCAGCCAGTCGTACGGCGTCCGCGCCGGCTCGAACGCGGCATTCGGCGTGAACGCCTCCGGCTCTGGGCCCGGCGCCGGCAGCTCGAATGCCCTCGAACCCGACAGCACGAGGAAGTCGATCGCATCCGAGTGGTCGAGCACGTTCTGCTGTGCCGCGAACGAGCCCATGCTGTGCCCGAACAGCCCGACCGGAATCGTTGGCCGCGCCTCCCGCACGTGCGCCACGAACTGACCGACGTCGGCGACCAGCCCATTCCAGCCAGCGTCGCCGCTATCGCCCAGACCGTTGGGCCCGGGCGACTGCCCGTGCCCGCGCTGATCGATGCTCCAGACCTCGATCCCGGCGGCGTTTAACGCCGCTGCGACCCGGCCGTACCGCAGCGAGTGCTCGGCGGCGCCGTGCGAGATGGCGACGGCGGCGCGCGGTGCTCTTGGCGGCGACCAGCAATATCCGCGGAGCCTGAGGCCGTCGACATCCGAGGTCAGTTCGAACGCTGATGGTGTCGTTGGTTCGACGCTCAACGCAGCACATCCTCGTACTGCGCGTCGGCGGTGAGGATGGATCGGGCGAATGGGCACACCGGCACGATCTGGATGTTGTTGGCACGGGCCCATTCGACGGCGGCGTTCACGAGCTGCTTGCCCACGCCCTGTCCGCCCAGCGCCTCCGAAACGGCGGTGTGGTCGATGACAATGATCTCTGCGCCCGCCTTCGAGTAGGTCATCTCGGCCTGAATTTCGTCACCATCACGCACGAACCAGGCGCCGCGCGACCCAAATTCCTGATGGTCGATCTCCATTTCGCCTCCCGCGTCGGTCGCTGCTCGTTCGAGCGTACCGAGCCTGTCGAGGACTATCCGGCGCGCCCGATCACGCCCGCCGCGCGGAGCGTGTCCAGCTCATCCTCTGAGAAGCCCGCCGCCTCGAGGATCCGATCGGTGTCGCGGTCCAGCGGCGGCGAGGAGCCGTGCGTGCGCAGCGGGGACGCATCCATCTGCACCACTGGCCCGAACGTCTTGTGCGGCCCGACCAGCTCATGGTCGAGTTCGGCGTAGAAGCGGTTCTCGGCGATCTGTGGGTCGTCGAAACTCTCAGGGGGCCAGTTCACCGGGCCGCTCGGGATGTCCTCGGCGCGAAACGCTGCAATCCATTCCGCGGACGTGCGTTCGGCAAGCCTCGTCTCGCAGGCGTCGGCGAAGCTCCTCAGCCGCTGCTGATCATCCGGGTCGCTCAAGTCGAAGTCGGGTTCGGTCCGTGGGTCGTCCAGCTCGATCACCCGACGGATGCGGGCGTTGATCGCGGGACTCGTGCTCCCCAGGGAGATCAGCCCGTCGCTGGTCCGGTAGTACCGGAAGTAGGTGTTCCCGCCGAGCTTCGCGGCCGGGAACACCGTTTCGAGGTAAATGTCGCGTTGTTCTTCGAAGTCCGCGCCCCGCGCTCGCGCTGCCGCGATCTCCGTCGCGAACCGTTCATACGGCACCGGGTCGGTGGCGCCGAACCAGTTCGTGCGGTTGCCGGCGAGCAGGATTGAGCTCGCCAGCAGGCTCGATCGCACCCGCTGCCCCTCCCCCGTCCGCTCGCGATGCAGCAGCGCGGCGACGACCGCCAACGCCGAGGCCACACCGGTGGTCATGTCGGCGATCGCCGGGGTCACCGTGGCCGGGGCCGGCCCGCTCGCGCGCGCCATCATCGCCGCGACACCACTCATGCCCTGAACGACGACGTCGTAGCCGCCTTCGCCGCCATAGGGACCGGCTTCGCCGAACGGCTGATGCTCCAGGTAGATAATCCGCGGGTTGACCTCGCGCAGCTCCTCGTACGTGAGCCCAAAGCGCGGCAGATCTGACGGCTTCAGCGACATGAGAACGACGTCGGCGCTCTCAACCAGGCGTGCGATCACCGGGCGGGCCTCCGGCCGCGTCATATCGACGCAAACGCCTTGCTTCCCGCGATTCATCGCGATGAAGCCCTTGCCTTCGGACGGGATGATCGGCTGCGGACCGCGGTGGGGGTCGCCCCTCGGTGGCTCCACCTTGATCACGTCGGCGCCCATGTCGGACAGGTGCACCCCGCACGAGGGGATCGCGAGGATCGTGCCGAACTCGAGCACACGGACGCCCTCCAGCGCTCCGGGTGGGAGGTCGTCCGCCTCGGCTTCGGGGACGTGCCAGGGCTGAGCGCTCATCGTTCCTCCGTGGTCTCGTGAAGCTAGTCAGACGCGACGATCGCGCCCTCGCCGACGAGTCGCTCGATCGCGTCCGCTTCGAGGCCGGCCTCGCTCAGCACCTCACGACTGTGCTTCCCGAGGACGGGCGAAGCCTCGTCTGCCGCGAGCGGCGTATCGCTGAATTTCACCGGCGGCGCGACCACCGTCAGTCCGCCGAGCAGCTCGTGCTCCAGCCGGACGAAGTAGTCGTTCGCCCATGCCTGCTCGAGGTCCGGCATCTGTTCCTGGGTGTGGTACTCAGCGACCGGGACGCCTGTCGCTCCGATCGCCGTGAGCCAGTGTGCGGTCGGCCACTCCATCAGCTTCGTCTCGACCAGCGTACGCATGTCGCGCATGTGGCCGTTCATGTCATCGCTCTCCCAATTGGGCTCCGTAACCGAAGGATCCTCGATCTCAAGCAGTCCGAGCAGTGATCGCTGGAACGGTTTCGACAGACCGCCGATCCCGATCACCCCGTCCGCGGTCCGGAACATCCCGTAGTAGGCGCGCGCCACCGCAAATGGACCGATCGCTTCGCGATGGTCAAGAATCTCGTCCCAGGACTTCCCGTCGGCGAACGCGGTCTTGAGGTACTCCACGTAGTCGTTCCGCCAGCCGTCGATCGCGTCGAGGTGGTTGAGCTGGTTGTTCTGGAGCACGAGCGCCGCCTGCAGCAGCGACACATCAAGCTTCTGTCCGCGACCGCTGCGCTCGCGGTGGTAGAGCGCCGTCGCGATGCCCCACGACATCAGCAGCCCCGCGGCGTAGTCGATCGCCGGTGCCGCGATCGGCCTCGGCCCGTGCTCGTCGAGCACCGGCAGCCCCGAGTACGCCTGCATCACGATGTCGACGCCCGGCGCATCCGCCATCGGACCGAGGCGTCCGAACGCCGTGTTCTCCGCGTAGATCACCCGCGGATTCGAGTCCAAGACGGTCTCGTAGTCGAGACCCATCGCCTCCGCGAGGCCAGGCCGGAAGTTCGCGATCACGACATCGGCTCCCGCCACAAGCGTGCGTACTCCCGCCAGCACCTCTTCATTGCCGAGGTCCACCGCGAGAGATCGCTTCCCGCGGTTCTTGTTCAGGAACTGACGTCCTTCGCCGGGGACGATCGGCGCCATCTGCCTGGTGTTGTCCCCCAGCAGCGGTTCGACCTTGATCACGTCGGACCCGCCGTCGGCGAGGAGCTGAGCGGCGTAGGGCGCCGCAATGAACCGTCCGAACTCGACGACACGCAGACCGGCGTACGGTCCCGCCATGCGCTCTCCTACCTCGATGCGATCTATTCGAGGGCGCCCGCTGCCGCCGCCACGGCCACCCGCTCCGCTTCGACCCCGACGAGCTCGGTCAGCACGTGGAACGTGTCCTCGCCGAGGGCTGGTGCCGCCTTCGCGAGGATCCCCGGGGTGCCCGAGAAGCGGGTGACGTGTCCGTCGTAGGGCGTCGGTCCCATCACGCTGTGGTCGAGAGTGACAAAGAACTCGCGGTGCGCCAGCTGCGGGTCGCGGTAGAGATCAGACGGTCGTTGTACCGCGGAGGCCGGCACCCCGATCTCCGCGAGGCGATCCGCGAGATCCCATGGATCCTGCGACAAGCACCACGCCCGCACGTCGTCCTCGATCGCCTGCTTATTGGCGATCCGCTCATCGACCGCGTCGAAGCGGGAGTCGCGCCAGTTGCCGAGGCCAGCCGCCTCGACCAGGGCGTGCCACTGCTCCGTCGTCTCCGCCGCGATCGCGACGTAACGCTCCGTACCGGCGGTCGCAAAGATGCCGTTTGGGCAGGCGGTCGGCGAGTCGTGCCCGGTCGGGCCCGCAACGCGCCCGTTCACGAGGTAGTCCATCAGCACCGGAGCTGCGAAATGAATGCCGGCCTCGGTCTGCGCGAGATCAACGTGCTGGCCCACGCCTGTGCGGGCCCGGTGCAGCAGCGCGGTCGTCAATGCCGCCACGCCAAATCGAGGGGCGATGAAATCGGTGTAGGCGCCCCACGTGCCGTCTGGCGCGCGGTCCGGCCAGCCGGTGAGCTGGTCGAGGCCCGCGAGGCACGAGCCATGCAACCCGAACCCGGCAAAGGTTCGCTCGTGGCCGGTTTGTCCTCGAAGACAGGTGCTCAGCATCACCAGCTCGGGCCGGTCGGCGCTGATCGACTCGTAGTCCAGCCCGAACTTCGCCAGCGTGCCGGGTGTAAACGACTCGACCACGACGTCGGCCCACTCGATCATCTCCCGCGCCAGCTCGAGGCCTTCCGGCGTTGCGAGGTTGAGCGCGACGCCGAGTTTCGAAGAATTGAAGTTCGCCACGAACTGCGAGCGGTCCAGCCCCGGCTCGCCGTCCTTGAACGGCGGTCCCCCACGGAGCACGTCCGGCCGTGTCGAGGATTCGATCCGGGCCACCGTGGCGCCGTGATCGGCGAGCGCCTTGCTGATCAACGGACCAACGCCCACCCACGCGAAGTCTGCAACCTTCAACCCGGCGAAGGGCTGCGGTCGTGCCGCTCCGGCCGCGGTCGCTCGGATCGCGACCGGGGCGTGCGATTCCTCGAGGAGCTGTTGGTCCTGTCCGAGCGCAGGTGCGGCGCGCTCGATCTGGATCGGCGTGCGCGAGAGTTGGGCGAACGCGCCTGGGTAGCGTTCGCCGTCCACCTCGGCCCAGAAATCCCGCACGGCGAGCTGCGGGTCAACGGCGATCTCATCGGCGGTGTAGAGCGGGGCCAGCATGAAGTCGCGCGCCACCGCCTGCGCGAAGAGCTCGGCCTTCGTGTGCTGGGCGATGAAGCCGCTCACCACCTCGATGGTCGGCACGAGCGCGGCGCCGGCCGCGAGCATGTCCTCGAGCGCCTGCGCCTGCATCCCGGCCGCCCACGCGTCGAGGTCTGGCTCCGGCCAGTCGTCCGGAAGCGCGTCTTCCTCCTGCATCCAGCCAAGGAAGTTCCTCGTCCCGCGGAGACCGAGGCCGGCAGGGGTCATGCCAAAGACGACGTAGCCGTCGAGACAGGGGCGGCGGCGGCCGGCTTGCGGCGGTTCGGTCGTGGCGCGGTCGTCGCCATAGCCGGGCGGATCCTGGTCCATGTTGGGCGGGAATCCCGTCGCGTTCATCAGCGTCCAGACGATCGCCGCCTGCTGCGACGTATCGAGGCGCTGTCCCAGCCCGGACCGATCACGCTCGACGAGCGCGATCAGAGTGTCCGCCGCGGCCTGCACGCCCGCATGGAACGCCGCCTGCGGTGTCCCCACTGGTACGGGCGGTCGGTCATGGTCCCCTTGCAGGCTGACCAGACCACCGGCCGCCTCTGCGGTGAGCTCAGTCGAGGGGCGCTCGGCGAGTGGGCCGTCCTGCCCGTACGGCGTGACCGAGGTGTAGACGAGCTGCGGAAAGTCCGAAACGAGATCGTCGTAGCCGAGACCGACATCCGCCATCACACCAGGGTCCTCGGATTCGAGGAGCACGTCGGTACTGGCGAGCAGCCGACGGAACGATGCCCGATCGGCTTCGTTCCCGAACACGTCGAGGATGACGCTGCGCTTCCCCAGGCCGAGCGCGGCCCAGTAGAGGGAGCGCTCCGGATCGCGGTCGTCGAAGGGCGGCATGCGCCGCGCCGCCGTTCCACCCGGAGGCTCAACCTTGATCACCTCGGCGCCGAGGTCGGCCAGCACTTTGCCGGCCAGCTCAGCGCGAGCGTTCGTCAGGTCGAGGACACGGATGCCCTCGAGTGCGTTGGTCGTCTCAATCCCCGCCGCGTCCACCATGGCCGTGATTCTGCCAGACCGTGAGCAGCATGTGGCGTCATCGGCCTGATCCGCCTCGCACGGTCCGCGTCTCGCCGCTAGGCTCACGCCCTGCGAAGGGAACCGGCGATGACGAACCGACGAATGCTCGAAGGCCTGCGGGTGGTCGATTTCACCCGCGTCGTCGCGGGTCCGTACGCCACCCGGATGCTCGCCGACATGGGCGCCGACGTGATCAAGATCGACGCTCCCGCTGGTCAGGCGGCTCCGGGTACGGGCGGTACGCCTGACGGCGATGATGATGGTCCGCGGCGAGCGGCCGGGTCGGTCGAGAACAACCTGGGCAAACGCTCGATCGTCGTCGACCTCAAGTCACCGGACGGCGTCGGCGTGGCGCGTGACCTGGTCGCCGCGGCCGATGTGCTGGTCGAGAACTTCCAGCCCGAGGTGATGGACCGCCTGGGCCTGGGCTATCAGGTAGTACACGAGCTGAATCCCCGGCTCGTCTTCGCTTCGATCTCCGGATTTGGGCACGGCAACAGCTTCTCTCACCGTCGCGCCTTCGGCGCGACGGCCCACGCCGAAGCGGGCTGGATCTGGACCCAGCAGCAGGCAGCCCGCACCGAAGGGCCGTTTGCGCCGGGCGTAACAGTCGCCGACCTGATTACCGGCTCCCTCTCTTTCGCGGGCATCCTCGCGGCGCTGCTGGACCGTGAGCGAACCGGTCTGGGACAGCACGTCGATACCTCGCTGATGGACGGTCAGCTCGCGCTCCTCAACGACGTCGCCAGCGGCGCCCGCAACGGCAAGACCGAGGAGAACTGGACGCCCTTCCGGCATCCGATCCACCCGGCGAAGGACGGTCACCTCACGATCAACGTCGGGACGGCGCGGCACTTCGGTCGTATTGCCGAGGGCCTCGGACATCCCGGCGCGGAGATGCCCGCGACCCCGCTCCAGGCCAACCTGCTCGTCTCCTCGTGGGTCGCCGAGCACACCGTCGCGGAGGCGACCGCCGGCCTGGAGGCCGCCGGCGCCGCCTTTGGCGAGGTGATGACCATGCCGCAGTCCGTGAACCACCCCTACTTCGAGGAACGCGGAATGCTGCTCGACATCGACGACGTCGTCAGCGGCACGCACCACGCGATCAGCTCGGCGCTGTTCTTCTCGGACTCGGAGAGCGCCCCGGTCAGCCGCGCGCCGCTGGCGGGGGAGCATTCCCGTCAGATTCTGGAGGGCCTCGGCTACGACGGATCGAGGATCGAGGCGTTGCTGGCCGACGCGGTCAGCCAGCACCCACCGTTCGAGTAACGAGCTGCACCTGCTCAGCCGCTACTGGTAGATGACCAACCCCGGTGCGGTGCTCAGCCCCTGGATCGTCGCTGGTGACATCAGCGGCACGTCCCAGTCGAAGAACAACTTGATCGCGGGGACCTCCGAGTAGGCGGCGAGTGCGTAGAACCCGTAGTGCCGCGTCTTAATCGCTGGCCCACCGAACCCGTCCATATCGACCACGATCTCGACTTCTGGCACATCGTCGTACTGCGTCGGGTTGAGCAGCATGATGCCGTTGAACTGGTGCAGGACCAGCGCCTTGGGCGGAATGCCTTCCTCCCGCACGAGCGTCGCGAGGTAGGCCTGGACGGCGTTCACGTCGTCCGCGCCGAGGCTGCCGATCACGGTTCCCGGCGCCGCGTCGTAGATCGCGGTCGCGAACTCCGGGTCGAGCGCCAGGTGCACGAATGGCTCGCGGAGGAACGGCTCGAGCCGCTTCACCTCGGTCAACGGGTCCGACCAGCCGATCTGGATGTCGAGGAAGACGAGGGCGCCGGCTGCGCGCGCCGCCTCGACGTAACTTGAGATCACCGCGGCGTCCATCCGCCCGAGGTAGCTGCCGTCGCCGGGGCTGGCTTGTGCGACGGCGACAATCGGGTGCACGGCCGCGATCGCCTCGAGATCGCCGTTCAGCGCGTCGTACTGAGCGGCGAGCTGTTCGACTGCCGCAATCGCGCCTGCCGGCGAGTACTGCCCGAGTGCTCCCATGAAGGGGATTCCCGGGAACCCGTAGAACGAGATGACCTGCGCATCCGCGAAGATCGAGGCATTCGCGGGGAGCTGCCAGGTCGTCGTCGCTGGCGCGTCGATGAAGTACAGCTGCCCGGTCTCGACCGTCTTGATCTGCTTCGCGCCCAGCGGAGCAGCCGGACCCCAGCCTGACCACCCGCGGGTCGACGCGTTGTAATGCCAGACCGAGAACGCGGACTGTGCCGCGCCGAAGTCGATGCCCCCGAACGCGTCCTGCACGCCGATCGCGCCTCGGTCCCACCGCAGCACGTTGGCACCCGGCTTGAGCGGTAACTCGCAGAGCCCCGCCTCGATTCGGATCGCCGGGCCGAACAAAGACGAGGTAGTGCGCGGCGCGGTGCAGACAGCGGCCTCGGCGGAGCCGACTTGAGTGAACCCGACGAGCGCGGCGCCGATGAGCGCCACGGCGAGGGTCGCGAGGAGTCGTTGAGCGATCGCTGGGCTCCTGATCTGGACGGCCGGAACACGTCTCGTCTGGGCGGATGCTCGTCAGCGTAGCCGCTCGATCCACTCTGCGGCAGCGACAGCAATCACGTCACTCCCCAGGCGACCGGGCTGAGGGTATACGCATCGTCTACCCGTAAGAGCAACCGATATTCGGGGTTTCCCTGAGGGATCAGGGCTCGACGCCACCGTCGATCTGTCGCAACGTCGTAGGGTCCCCACTACTCCACTCACGGATTTGGTGACTGCGGTTCATCGCCGCTGCGGTGATGTGCTTGCTGTCGCGTGCGTGCGGTCGGGTGGCGGAGACGGACTCGAGCGAGGCAACCACGTCGGGTCCGACCACCGAAACGCGATGGCGATCGGAGCGCGCCGTCCGCAGAGCAGTCGACACGGTCCTCGAAAGTTCTTGGCCAGAGGGGTCAAGTCGGGGGTACCGGGCTGCCGATGATTTTGTGAACCGGGTGTTAAGCCCGTTCCACACCATCGCACGGAAGCGGATGGCGTGTGCTCGCCGATAGCGCAAACCCGTCGAAAGGCGGGGACGCAAAGGCACGGGCCTACCTCCACCGGCAGGTGGACAAGGCAGCCAGCCCGCCGAAGAGGAGTCACGATATCCGAGTACGGCTGATCCCGTTCGCGGTGCTGTTCTTCGCCGCCACGGCCCTCCCCACAGTCCATCAGGATCGCGCGTTCGCGTCGGGCGACGTGCTGCCATCGCATGCCAGCACTGAGCTCGAGGCCGTTGCCAGCTCCTCGACGATCGCCGATGAAGCGCTCAAAGATCTCGGCACCTGGCAGGGTCAGTGCTTCACGTGGGTCAAAAAGGTCGTCGACCGCGCGACGCCGTACACCATGGGCTACGGCTATCGAGACGGCTACGTCGGCGCCGGCGCAATCGAAGTACCCCTGAGTGAGGCCGTCCGCGGCGACATCATCCAGCTCGCGAACGACGCGTACCTCGGCTCCAACTCCTTCTACCTCGGCCTCCACACCGCGATCGTCCTCGAGAACCTCGGCGGTGGCGTGTTTGATGTCGTCGACTCGAACCAGAACTGGGACGAGATCGTTCGGCTGCGGCCGGGCTACAACCCCGCCGCCTCCGCGGCGCGTTACGTCGGCATCACCGCCCGCGCTTACCGCTTCCCCGGCGGCTCCGCGACTGCCGCGCCGCCTCCACCCGCGACTCAGCTCGCTGACGGCGATCCCGCGATCGTCGATGCCGGCGGCGACTGCCTCCGCCTGCGCAGCGCGCCCAGCCTGTCCGGCATTCGGATCGACTGCCTGCCCGACGGCACCAGCGTGTCGGTCACCGGCCCGGCCGTCACAGCCGATGGCCTCGCCTGGGTCCCCGTCGACTCGTACATGGGGTCCGGCTGGGTCGCCGCGATCTATCTCGCGGTCGCGCCCCCCGACGCAGGCAACACGCAACCGATCGCCGACGCTCCGATCCCGGGCGATACCAGCGGTGATACTGGCGGAGCCGCGATCAGCGTCGAGGCAGACGGCTACACGCTGCCAGTGCCGCCTCAGGGCGGGCTGACCCGTGGCCCGGCTGGGACAACTGACCCCGCCGCGTTCGTGGAAGCACAGGCGTTCCCGGTGCACACCCTGTCGATGTTCGACGTCTCCTCGCAGAGCTACCTGACGTTCATCCCCGGCGCCCCCGCGCACGTGAATACGCTGTCGACGAGCACCCTCGAGGCCGACGCGATCGTGTCCGTCAAACGTGCCGCCAGCGGCGCGGGCAACGGTGCGACGCCGTCGGCGATCCCGGTCACCGGCGCGACCGCGTTCCCGTCCCCGCCGGTCAACGGGCTGACGCAGGGTGTCGCTGGCACCTCGGACGTCGCGACGCTCGTCGCCGCCCAGACCTTCAGCGTTCAGACGGTCTCCGCCTGGGACGTCGTCAACCAGCGCTTCCTGACCTATATCCCCGGTGCCCCGGCCCACGTCAGCACACTCTCGGCCGCGAACCTCGATGCCGGCATGGTCGTGATGATCCGCCGCGCCTCGGACACATCGACCGTCGCCACGCCGCCGCCGGCGGTGGACCAGCGCCTGGCCTCGATCACCTACTACTACTGCACGCAGGGCAGCATTCCGGCCAGCATCGGTGACGGTGGCGGCTGGTGTGGGGCGATGGCTGGTGGCCAGGTCGTCTACGAAGGGGCCGCTGCTTGCTCACCGCAGTACCTGGGCCAGCAATTCCGAATCCTCGGTGACCCGAACGACCGCACGTACACCTGTGCGGACACCGGCAGCGCTGTGACCGGCGAGCACCGCGACATCTTCTTCCACAACAGCGACGACGGGTATCAGTGGTGGTTGCAAGTCGGCACTACCGCAACCATCGAGATCGTTAGCTAGCTCCCACCAGCGACCAGGCGCCTCGTCGTATGTCCCGCCAGGGCGAGGCACAACTGGGGGTCGCCCGCAAGGGCGGCCCCCTCTCTCTGTCCGGCGTGTGCTTCGAGGGCGCTCGTCAGCTCGTGATGCGGCGATAGCGCGCGTAAATCTCCCCGCTCTCGGGGTTTGGTATCGCGGACACCAACTCGAGCTGCTGCACGAACTCAGCGGTCGACGGCCGGCCCGAGCGCACCGGCGTCAGTGTCTCGTCCCCGCCAACGATCCGAGGGCCGATCGTCAGGAAGTACTCGTCGACCAGCCCGCCGTCGAGCAGGATGCCGTTCAGCGTCGGGCCGCCCTCGACGAGGACGCGCCGGGCTCCCAGTACGTCGTGCATGTGGTGGAGCATCGCCGGTCCAGGGTCGCCCGTCGGGACTTCAACGACCTCGCGCCCCGTCTCCCGGATCGCGTCGGCCTGGGCGGATGACGCGTCGCTCCCGAGGTAGACGATGGCGCGAAACTCGTCGGAAGTGAAGAAGAGCCGATCGAGTGGCACCTCGCCAGTCGCGGTCAGTACCGCGGCGATCGGGTTCGGCGACTGTCCGCGAGCATGGCGCACCGCCGTCAGTTCAGGATCGTTCAGCCGCGACGAGCTACCGCTGGTGCGAAGCGTCCCGGCGCCATTCAGTACGACATCGGCGTTGACTCGTAGCTCACGCATCAGTCGCTGGTCGACGGCGCTACCGAGACCGCGTTCGGTGTCCTCGATGACGACCTTGCCGTCGGCCGACATCACCATATTCGTATAGACGTACGGCCGGCCGGCCGGCGGGTCAGGGAACTCGATCGAGACATAATCGGGTTTCGTGTGATCGGCCATCGCCACCTCGACCAGCTCGAGCGTCCGTTCGGTGCGGACCCGACGGAATCAGGCTAGGGGATGTCGAGCGTATCGCCGATCCGGATCAGGCCCTGGTTGGTGATGCCGTTCGCCAGTGCCAGTTCGTCCACCGTCGTGTCGAAGGCAATCGCGATCGACCAGAGCGAGTCGCCGGGCTGGACGGTGTAGCGCTTCGCCGCGATTGGCGCTGGCGCGGGCGCGACTGAGCCGCCGCCGGCGGTTCCGCCGGCGCGTGGGATCCTCAGTTCTTGTCCGATGTACAGCAGGTTCGGATTGGTGATGTCGTTCGCCGCGGCGATCGCGTCGACGGTCGTACCCCACTCACCAGCGAGCGCGGAGAGCGTGTCGCCGGACTGCACCGCGTACGTGGACGGCCGAGGTGGACTGTCGCGCAGCAGCTGCCAGACGGCCTCGTCCGCCACCCCGAAGCGCCACACCGAAAGCGCCTCGGCACGGCTCGCGAACGACTCATCGATGAAGTCGCTCCACTCCGCGCCACCGGCGACCGTCCCGTCGCCGATCGGATGCACGGGTAGCCCGAAATCGCTGACGGCGCGGATCGCCGATTGCAGCGCGAAGCGCGGGGTGATGCCGGCGTCACCCGGATCGTCCCCGGAGAGCCGGTACTTCGTAATGTTGGGAGCGTTGTTGAATGCACCCCAATAGACCTGGGGGGCGATCGCGTCGGTGAACTGAGCGAACTCTGCCATCGGGATCCGCGGGACCTCCCACGGGCGCGCGTCGATCGAAGTCGCCACGAACGCGCTGGGCTGCATCCGGCGCAGCTCCTCGCCGAACCGGGCGGCATCTGCATCCGTGCCGCGCCAGAAGCCGGAATGCGCTTCGAGGTCCAGGATCACACTGCGGGCGCCGGCACTGAGCACCTGCGACGCGCGGATCGCCTCGGTCGCGGGATCCTCGCCGTGCAGCACCCCCCAGGCATGGAACGGAACCCCGCCATCCTCGAAGAAGCGCGCGAGCGCGTCGATCGTGTCCGGCCCGTCAATCGCCTCGGCCGAGTCGTCGTATTTCGACATCCAGTCGACGCCGTCGTGCGTCTTCATCGCGATCCCGAGGCCGTGGCTCGCCAGAACGTCGCGAATCACTTCCCGATCCCCGTCGTGGCGGAACTGCCAGACCCAGGCGAGGTGCTTGGGATCGCCGGGGCCGATCGCGATCCGGGGTCGTGCGGGAACGGCCTCCGCCGTGCCCCACGAGGGAGCAGACCCACGCGCGAGCACGCGTTGCGATCCGAGTGCGAACGCGAGCGGAATGGCAGCCGCTGAGGTGAGCAGACGTCGACGGGAGAGAGAGCGGCGTTGCCAGCTCACGGGGAACCACCTGGTTCACACGCGATCGTTCGACCGTCGCGCGTTCGGTCCCCGCCCAAACACATTATCGCACGCGGAGCAGCTCGTGAGCAGGTCAGCCGTGGTGCCTTCTCGGTGAGCCGGGGAATACCATTGAACGACCGGGGCGGGGCAGCAAGCCTCGCCTCATCTGCGCTCGGGGGTTCGTGTGGCTGAGAACGCGCTGACAAGTGTCGGTGTCCCGCGTGAAACCAAGATCGGTGAGCATCGCGTGGGACTGACGCCGCAGGTGACCGCGGACCTCACAGCGCTCGGTGTCGAGGTCCGCGTCGAGCGCGACGCGGGTGCGGCTGCCGGCTTTCCCGACGCCGTCTACGCCGGTGCGGGCGCCCGCATCGTCGATGTCGAGGAGGCCTTCGGCGCACGACTCGTGATGAAGGTGAAGGAGCCCAACCCCGAGGAGGTCGCGCGCCTCGGGCCGGAGCAGACGCTGTTCACGTTCGTCCACCTCCCCGGTAATCCCCACCTCCAGGCGCCCCTCGAGGCGAGCGGCGCGACGGTGCTCGCGTACGAGCTCCTCGAGGACGAACTCGGCCGCAATCCGATCCTGGCGCCGATGAGCTTCATCGCCGGCCGGCTCGCGTCGCAGGTCGGCGCACACTACCTCGAGGGCACCAGCGGAGGCCGAGGCGTCCTCCTCGGTGCCGTGCCCGGCACCGAGCCGGCGCTCGCGGTCGTGGTCGGCGCTGGCGTGGTCGGACGCCAGGCCGCGGAGGTCGCCCACGGGATGGGCGGTCGGGTGCTGATCGTCGACAACCGCGAGGACCATGCGCGACAGGTGGCCTCGGAGATTGGCCCACTCGCCGAAGCCGTGGCGCCCAACCGGCTGGCCTCCGTCCTGCCGGACGCCAGCCTGATCGTTGGCGCGGTGCACCGCGCTGGCGAGGCGGCGCCGCACGTCGTCAGCGAAGCGATGATCGAGACAATGCCGACCGGCTCAGTTGCCGTCGACGTCGCCATCGACGAAGGCGGCTGCTTTGAGACCTCGCGTCCCACTTCCCACGATGAGCCGACCTACGTCACCCACGACGTGATCCACTACTGCGTCCCGAACATGCCCAGCATGGCGGCGCACGACGCGACCGTCGCGCTGGTCGCGGCGACGCGCCTGCACATCATGACGCTCGTACGCGGCGGCATCGAGGAATTCCGGATCGACGAAGGACGGGCGAAAGCGATCGTGATCGAGCCGGCGGCCTGATGCCCGTCGAGTTCCGCCCCGCGCGGGAGGACGAACTCGCCGATTACCTGCGGGTGGTGAAGTACGTCTTCGCAGTGCCACCGGACGCCGGAGTCGAGGCAGAGAGCCCGACCTGGCGACTGGAGCCGGAGCACACGATGTGTGCCTTCGTCGATGGCCAGCTCGTGTCCGCCTACGGCGCACATGACTTCACGGTGCGGCTCAACGGGGCCCCGGTGCCGATGGCCGGTGTGACCAATGTCGGGACGCTGCCCGGCTACCGGCGTCGCGGATTTATCCGCGAGGTCGTGACCCGCGGTCTCTCGGACGCGCGCGACCGCGGACAGAGCGCCGCCATCCTCTGGGCCTCCTACGCCGCCATCTACCAGCGGTTTGGCTATGGACTCGCCTCGATGTGGATCGACTACCACTGGGATCCGCGCTACGGAACGCTGCTCGGCCCGAATGCGACCGGTCAGGCCGACGTCGTCAGCTTCGAGGAGGGCCGGCCGCTCGCCGAGCAATTGCTCGCCGATTACGTCGCGCCGCGGAACCTCATGATCGAGCGCGGTGAGGAGCAATGGAACCGCGTGTTTGAGCCAGACGTGGCCAGCTGGAAAGCCCACCAGATGGTCGTGTACCGCAATGCTTCGGGTGACCCGCGTGGCTATCTCTCGTTCCGCAACCGCGAGGCCGAGGACTTCAACCCCGGTCCGAACCAGTACATGACGGTGAACGCGTTCTTCGCGCTCGACGTCGACGCCTATCGAGGACTCTGGAACTTCCTCGCCGCGCACGATCTCGTGCGCGAGATCGAGATGGAACGCGTGCCGGAGGACGATCTCGCCCTGCTGCTCCTCGAGGAGCCCCGCGCGCTGCGTCGCCGTACCGGTGACGCGTTGTGGATGCGCATCGCCGACGTCGAGTTGGCGCTGAGCCAGCGCCCATACAACGCGCCCGGCGCGCTCACGATCGCGGTCAGCGACGAGCTCTGCGACTGGAACGCCGCTACCTACCGCCTCGAGTCCGATGGGGCGGAGTCCTCCGTGACGCGGTCGTCCGAGGCTGCCGATCTGACGGTGCCGGTCGCCCGTCTGTCACAGCTCCTGAGCGGCTTCGCCAGCGCCAGTCAGCTCGCGCGCGCCGGCCTGATCGAGGTCGACGACCCGTCCGCCCTCGACACTGCGGATCGCATGTTCGGGACGACGTACCGCCCGTACTGTCAGGACGGCTTCTAGCTCGCGATACCGTGTTCGTATCGAGGCACCCAGCCCTGGACCCTGCGAAGGATCGCGATGCACGGCGACGGCCAGGAACTAATCGGCGAGCTGGCCATCGTGGTCGCCCTGGCGGTGCTCGCGGCCTTGCTCCTCCATCGCGTCCGGTTGCCACCGGTGATCGGCTTCCTCGTCGCGGGCGCGGTCGCCGGTCCCGATGGCGTTGGTCTGATCACGAACACCGACGACATCGAGTTGATCGCGGAAGTCGGAGTCATCCTCCTGCTGTTCGCGATCGGTCTCGAATTCTCGTTGTCTCGCCTCCGCTTCATCTGGCGAGCTGTGATGATCGGCGGGTCGGCGCAGGTCGGCGTCACCGTGCTCGCGACCTTCTTGTTGCTCACCGTCCTCGACGAGACACCGCAGCGGGCCGTCTTCTTCGGCCTCGTGGTCGCGCTGTCCAGCACGGCGATCGTGCTCCGTGCCCTCGATGAGCGTGGCGAACTGGATGCGCCCCACGGGCGCTTCATTGTCGGGGCGCTGATCTTCCAGGACTTGTTGGTCATCCCGCTCACCTTGTTCGTGCCGCTGCTGGCCGGCGCCGGTGACGACATCGCCACCGAACTCACGATTGCGCTCGCCAAGGCCTTCGGCGTGCTCGCCGTCGCAGCGATCGCCGCGCGCTTCGTGATCCCCCCGTTCTTCAAGCTCGTCGATCAGACCGGCAGTCGCGAGGTGTTCCTGCTCGCCGTGCTCACCGTCGGCGTCGGGCTCGCCTGGGGCATGTCTGAGTTCGGGCTCTCATTCGCGCTCGGCGCCTTCTTGGCTGGCCTGCTCGTCGCGGACACCGACTACTCCCATCGCGCGGTCACCGATGTGATCCCGCTGCGCGACACCTTCACGAGCATCTTCTTCATCTCGCTGGGAATGCTCTTCGACCCGTCGGTGTTCATCGACGAGCCGCTGCGCGTATCGCTGATCGTCGTTGGCCTGTTGATCGGCAAGGGCGTCATCGCCTCGCTCTCCGCGATCGCCATGCGCTACCCCGCCCGTGCCTCGTGGGAGGTCGGCGTCAACCTCGCCCAGTTCGGTGAGTTCGGGTTCATCGTCCTCACGCTCGGCCTGTCGGAGGGACTCGCCACGGACGCCGAGGTCGAGACGCTCGTCAGCGCGGGCGTCCTCAGCATGGTTTTGTCGAGGCTGGCGATGGAGTTCGCGCCGAAACTGCGCGCCGGCGAGGCGATGCTCCGCCCGCTCGAACGCCTGCTCCGTGCTCCGGGCATCGACGAGCCCGAGCCACAGCATCGAGGTCTCACCGATCACGTCGTCGTCGTCGGATACGGCGTCGCGGGCCGCCTGCTTGTGCGCTCGTTGGCCGACGCCGGCGTCCAGCACCTCGTCCTGGAGCTGAACGCCGATCGGGTACGCGAGGCGCGCGCGACTGGAGCCCCGATCTACTACGGCGACATCACCAGCCCCGAGGCGCTCATCTACGCACAGGTTCCCTACGCGAAGGCGCTCGTCCTGTTGATCAACGATCCGAACGCGGCCCGTCGCGCGGTCTCAGCCGCACGCGCCGTCTGCCCGGTCACCTCGATCTTTGTCCGGACACGCTATGTCGCGGACAGCGCGGAACTCCGCGCGCTGGGCGCCGATATCGTCGTCGCCGAGGAACTCGAGAGCGGAACAGAAATGGCCGCCCATGTCCTGCACCAGACCGGGATGGCCGAGCTGGACGTGCGGACCGCTGTCGCTCGCGCCCTCGACGAGGTCGCCGGCGATGGCGCGACTGGCGAGAACCAGCACTGGCTCACCGCGATCGATGAGCCGGAGGTCGAAGGGCTCACCTCGTGACCGCCGGCCGCATCGCGGTCCCAGCGCTCCTGCTCACTCTGGCGCTGCTGGTTGCCGGTTGCGGCGATTCCGAGGCGCCGCTGACCTCGCCGCTCGCGGACGCAGAGCAGCCGGGGTCCGACACGGTAGCCGTCGTGACCGGCGTGGAGACCTCGGGCGCGGACGGCGGATACAGCTTCGCCGTGACCGTGAGTAGCCCCGACACCGGGTGTGAGCAGTACGCAGACTGGTGGGAAGTGGTGACCGCCGGCGGCGAATTGCTGTACCGCCGGGTACTGCTCCACAGTCATGCCACCGAACAGCCGTTCACCCGCAGTGGCGGCCCCGTTGCGATCGACGCGGGCGACGAGGTCGTCATCCGCGCCCACATGAACACCAGTGGCTACGGCGGCACAGCGCTGCGCGGCTCAGTCGCCGCAGGCTTCGAGGCCTACGACCCGCCGCCCGGTTTCGCCGCGGAACTCGCCTCCCGCGACCCGCTGCCGGAGGGCTGCGACTTTTGACTCGAGGCGCCTCTCGTTCTCGATTTCCAGATCGCTGCCGGGCTCCAGGGCAGCCGACGCGCTCATCGAGGTATTGAACGGAAGCGCGAGTGAGCGGACCCTGACAGAACACGCACCGACCGAATCCCGGTCGGCGGGCCCGGAGGTGGACTGATGCGAATCGCGATCACCGGTAGTTCGGGAATGGTCGGTTCCGCGCTCAGTGCACGTCTGGAGGCGACGGGACACGAGATCGTTCAGCTGCGGCACGGCGAACCCGCCAACCCGGATGCTCAGTGGAGTCCCGCTCATGAGTGGATCCGCGATGGCGTCCTGGACGGCGTCGAAGTGGTTGTCCATCTCGCCGGCGCCTCGATCGGAGATGGGCGCTGGAGCTCCTCGTACAAAGAGGAGCTGCGGAGCAGTCGCATCGATGGTGCTCGTCTGCTCGTTGAGACGATCCGAGGCATGACCGAACGTCCCCGCGCGTTCGTGACGGCGTCGGCGGTCGGGTTCTACGGTGACCGCGGAGACGAGCGCCTGACGGAGGAGGCGACGCGCGGCCAGGGTTTCCTGGCCGACCTCGTCGTGGACTGGGAAGCCGAGGCGGCTCGAGCTGAGGAGCTGGGCCTCCGAGTGGCGATGGTGCGGAGCGGAGTCGTCCCGCGCAGCATGCTCCCGACGCTGATCACCCCGTTCAAGTTCGGTCTCGGTGGCAAGCTGGGCAGCGGGAACCAGTACTTCGCGTGGGTCGGTCTCGACGACCTCGTAGCGATCTACGACCACACTGTCACGTCCGACCTCTCCGGTCCTGTCAACGCGGTCGGGCCACAGGAGATCACCAACAGCGAGTTCACCAAGGACCTCGGGCGCGCGATCAAGCGCCCGACGCTGTTCCCGCTCCCGGGATTCATGCTGAAGCTGATCATGGGCGGGGAAAAGGCGCAGGAGACGGGCCTCGTGAGCCAGCGGGTCGTGCCACAACGGCTCCTCGACTCAGGCTTCAGCTACGGCACGCCGACGTTCGCTGAAGCGATCCCGCACGAGTTGGCCGCCTTGTAGAGGGGTGTCGAGGTGACGCTGCACCGCTTCGAAACCGAGCAGACGCTCCCGATCGGCCGCGCCGAGGCGTGGAACTTTTTCTCCGATCCGGCGAACCTCGCCGTAATCACCCCACCGGACATGGGCTTCGAGGTGACGTCGCCGCTCCCGGATCGGGTCTACGCCGGTCTGATCATCACCTATCGCGTTCGACCGTTGCTGCGGATCCCGGTGCAGTGGGTCACGGAGATCACGCACGTGGACGAAGGCAACTACTTCGTCGACGAACAGCGCATCGGCCCCTACCGCGTCTGGCACCACGAACACCACTTCGACGAGGTCTCCGGCGGCATGCACATGCGCGACATCGTTCACTACTCGGTGCCGTTCGGGCCGATCGGGGACGTGGTCGAGCGACTCGTCGTTGGCCGACGCGTGGAGGCGATCTTCGCGTTTCGCCGGCGCGTGCTCGATCAGCGGTTTCCTCAGCCGATCGTCCGCTAGGTTGCGGGCTGAGCCCGTCCAGTCCCATTGCAGACCACGCAGGTCGTGACCTGCGCGCCACCGCCGACGTCAGTACCGGCCAGCGATCCGATTCCACCGCACACGCGGCAGAGGGACGTGTCGAGGCCGGAAGGGCGTCCGGCCCGCTCGTAAGCCTCGAGGCCGAGTCGGGCGTCGGTCCAGAGTTCGCTCGTCACCTGGCGCGCGGCGTCGTTCATCTGGAACTGGGCGGCCGTGAGGCTCTCAGCTGGCTCGGGGTCGAAGTCCGCGAACCCCGGCTGTCCCTCGATCAACATCGCGATCGTGTTGCCGGCGTCGATCCAGAAGTAGCGAGCACCAGTCACTTTCGTGTTGTGAGCGCGCTGAGCGCGGCAGTAGTTGATCGCGGCGCGCCCGAGATCTTCCCGCGCCGTCGCGTCTCGTCGCTCCCAGCGGCTGTATGACATCTGCATCTCTTCGACCCCCGTCCGCGCCTCCCGAGACATCGTGGACTGCTCGCGCAGATCGCACAACGTACGTGGTGGTGTCGCGGGCGCTAGTCGGCGGGGTGCTGCCGTGCCGCCTCACCATCCCAGTCGATCCCGAGGCCGGGCGCGCTCGGGAGCGGGATCTCACCGTCCTCGACGACCTCGGTTCCCCTCACCAGGTCAGCTCGCCACGGCACGCCGGCGTACCCGTACTCCAGGCTGAGGAAGCTACCCAGAACAGCGCTCAACTGCGCGCAGGCCGCCGTCGCTACCGGTCCGGACATGTTGTGCGGAGACACCTCGACATCGAAGGCTGCGGCGAGCGTGGCAATCTCGAGGAAGGCCGAGATCCCGCCGATCCACTTCACGTCCGGCATCACGACGTCCAGCGCGCGCGCTTCGAACAGCTGACGGAAGGCAAGCACTTCTGAGAGTTGCTCACCGCCGGCGAGACGGGGGCGGATCTGCCGGCGTAACGCCGCGAACTCCCCCGGATCATCCTGCGCGAACGGCTCCTCGATCCAGAACAGGTCGTAGGGCCGCAACCGCTCTGCGACGGACGCGGCGTCGCCGGGGGACAGTGCCCAGGCCCAGTCGGTGTGGAGCGCGACCTCCGGCCCGATCGCCTCGCGGACCGAGCGCACGCGGTCCTCGGCCAGCGCGATCTCGCCCCGGGTGAGCGCCACGCCGCGGTTCGGCACAACCTCGCCGGCCTGCGGAAAGGGATAGATCTTCACGGCCCTGAAGCCGTCGGCGACAGCGCGGGCGGCGGTCGCCGCCAGGTCGTCCGGGCTCCTCGAAGGCGTCGCCTGGCTCAGGTTGGCGTAGAGCGGGATCCGCTCCCGAATGGCGCCGCCGAGCAGTGCGTGGACCGGCTGACCGAGCGCCTTCCCCGCGAGATCCCAGAGCGCCATCTCGATCCCGCTGACGGCTGCGTAGCGGACCCGCCCGGCGAACGGATTGGCCAGCCAGCGCCGTCGCTGCGGCAGGATCAGGCCGACCGGATCCTTCCCGAGGTAGTACGGCTTCATCTCCTCGATCGCCGCGTCGACGCCGGAATCGAGCCGGCTCTGACTGGCCTCGCCGATCCCCATCACGCCCTCATCGGTGTGGACCTCGACGAACAGCCACGTCCGCCGGGTGCCGCCGAGCGCGCCCCGGGCGGCGTCCACCACCACGGTCTGGATATCGGTGATCTGCATGCGCACCCCCTCGAGCCGACGCTCGCGGGGATGGTAGCGGTCAGCTCTGTTGGGGAACGAGCTACGGGTTCTGCGTCTCGCAGTCGCCCGCGGGGAAGTTGTCGCCGTCGCCGCCACCCGTACAGGTGTCGGTGTCAGCGCCGCCGTACAACGTGTCCACCTCGGTGCCGCCGATCACGGTGTCATCACCGGGGCCACCGTCGAGCACGTCGGCGCCCGCCTCGCCATCGATATTGTCGATCCCGCCGCCGCCGAGGATGCAATCATCGCCGCCGCCCCCGGTGATCGTGTCTGCGCCGCTGCTGCCAATGATCAGTTCATTCGCGGCAGTGCCGTTGATCACCCCGGCGCCGCTAACCAGCCCGGTCAGCGCGATGCCACCACAGATACTCGGCTTCAAATCGTTGGCGGTGATCAGCGAGGCCGACGCGCTCGATGAGGTGTCGGGCACCGTCACCGCGGCCGCCGATCCCGTCAGCCGAGTCGTGCCCGCGAAGAGGACGAGGGCGGCAACGAGGAGGACGGCGATCGCTTTCATGACAACTCCGTCGGCAACCGGCTAGGCGGCCTCGTCGTCGTAATAATCAGCGCGCTCGAAGCGCGAGCCGGGGAGCAGCTCGTCCGCGACGTAGCGGTAGGTGAGGTCTCCATCGATGACGAAATACTGACCGCTCAGGTCGACCACGTTGTCGATGATCTCGGCCGGCTGATCGAGGTCGGCCTGAGCGCCATCGACGATCGCTAACGCTTCCTCATCGCCGGCCAGGAACGACTCGATCAAGCCACGCGGGTCACGACGCAGTGGGCTGTTCGGGAACGGAGCGTCGGGCTCGACCGATGGTCGGTGCTGCCCGGCGAGCGGTGGCGCGGCGGCGAGGATCGGAAGGCCCTCACGCTCGGCGACGCGTACGAGGTCACCGAACCGAGCGACCCGCAACACACGGTCCGTGGCCGGGATCCGATCCGAGGCGATCTCGACGAGCAGGTGGTCGTAACGCGAGTGGATCCGCGCTCGCTCACCAGCGCGGAACGTCTGGTACGTGACGAGCCCGAGCGCCGCGAGGCCGAAGCCACAGAACACGAGCACTGTCACGGCGATCCGTGGGAAGTCCGTGTAGGCGACGTCGATCCCGAGGACGGGGACGGTCATCGTGCGGCTGGTCGCCGTCAGTGTGCCGACGGTGCCGGCATCGAGCAGGTCGAGTTCACCGATCCGATCGTCAAACTGGAGCTGCAGCGCGGTGAGGCGGAAGCCAGCCGGATGAACGATCCGGCGGTTGAACGGCTGACCGGCCAGCTCACCTTCGATCGCGACGGTGGCAACCAGGCCGAGTTCGTAGATGTCCGATGTAACGCCCGTCGCCGCCTCGAAGTCGGCGATGACGGCGTCGACCACGCTGAGGTCGAGGACGCCGTTCAGCGCGACGCTGCTACCGGCGAACAGTGTGGTCGGCTGAATCACCAGCGGCTGCCGCCAGCCATTGGCGTGGCGTACCTCGGCGACCAGTTCGTAGGCGCCGGTCACGTTCTCCGGATCGAACGCCGACTCAGACGCGATCGTGTACTCGTAGACGATCGGCAGCTCAGAGGTCAGCGCGCGGAACACCGGCTGCGGGGGCGCGTCGGTGTTGCCCTCGAACAGACGTCCCGTGGCCTCCGGACCGTAACGGAACGTGCCTTGCACCCCGTACGGAACAGCGCTGGTGGTCAGCTCGGTCGAACCCTGCGTGCTGATGAAGATCGGGAGCGCGATCGCGACGAGCATCACCGCGATCAGGATCGTGAGGAGTTGACCACCCCAGGGCCCGTAGAAGCTGAACCGCCCGAGGTCCATCCCGCCTGGTCCGCGAGGTGGCCGCCCGCTCGGCGTGGCCGGTTCGAGCGAGCGCAGGAACGGCTCGGCATGCGGCGCCCGCTGAGCAGACGGGCGTCTCTGCGGCCTTGCCCGCTGCTCGTCGGCCGGCTTCTCCTGGCGCGCGCTGGGCCGCGGACTCGGGTCCGACGACCCGCCGGGACGCCGACGGCGCCGGGCGCTGGGATTGTTGTTGGACTGACTCATGATGCCCAGTCCAACCGCTCCGGCAATGAGGAGCGCTGTATTGGTGGGCGACTGGAGCTCCTGAACGGCACTACCGACGCGCGGCAGAGTTTGGATGCCCTGCCCAATGATGTCACCGGGAGCCGGACGATAGGCGTCCGCGGTGCGGCGGTTGTCACCTTGAACGGTGAACCGGCCGCCATGATCGATGGTGATGCGGTGGAGGACCACGCCGAGCTGGGGGTGGCGGTAGGCGACGATGTCGCCGGGATCGTAGTCGGGAACCTGGCGGAGGAGGACAACGTCGCCGTGGTTGACGGACGGCGCCATGGAATCGCCCTGGATGAGCACGTAGCTGAAGTTCCCGCCGATCGAGGCAGGCGCGAAGCCCAGCCACAAGAGCAGCGCAGCGCCGAGCAGCGCGCCAGCGAGGAGCGCGCTTCGGATGGGGTTCCGAGCGACGGTGTCGAGGGCAGCGGGGCGAGATCGCCTGCGCACAGCACGCTCCTACTGCTCCGCAATGACCGCGGTGAAGTTGTCCGCGGAAACGGCGGTGAGCTGGACGTTCGTATTCGCATTCGCCGGTGTCGTGTCACACGAGATGTCGTGAGCCGGCGCCACCCCACCGACGCGCGTGCACTGGTACCAGTCTCCACTCGCGTTCACGAATTCGATGAAGATCAGCAGCGAGGTGTTGACCCCGTCACCGTTGTCGGCGGTAGCCGTGAACGTGACCGTGTTGACGTTCGGCGGGTTCGTCGGGTCGAGACCGTAAGCAATGTTCGTCACGGTGAAACCCGAGATCGTTGCCGCGCCTTCACCCGCAGATGTCTGTGGCACGGCGTTCACCGCCGTGAACGCAGCGCCCCCAACCGCGAAGATCGCGAGGGCGGTGATGAGCTGAAGCGGACCACGACGTAGCGCTCGACGCATCCACACTCCTCGGCACAGCGCGCGCAGCCGTCGGCCGCACGCCGGCGCACGTGATTAGTCCGGTCCATGCTGGCCGTCCGGTCGCTCTCGGGCGTCGGGGAAACCCCGTCCTCCGCGCTACGACCCGCACCGGTCGTTCGCCGACACCGGGCTACCATCGGCCTTCTGACGACAGCGAGGCGGGTCGATGATTGAGCTTCGGAACCCCCACAGCGTGATCGCGGCGCTCGAACGCCGCCCGGGCGACGTGGCGCGTCTGGAGCTGCCGCCGAGCGGTGGCGGGCCCGCCTGGCAGCGCGCCTGTGAGCTCGCTGAACCCCTCGGGATCCCGATCGCCCCGCTGGAAGAGCGCGGCCGGGGCGCCGGTCGAGAGCGCGGTCCCATCGCCCGCGTCGCGGAACGCGCTCCCGTGCGTGTTGACGATCTGGTGGCCGACTCAGCTGAAGGTGGCCTCTGGATCGCGCTCGATTCGTTGCAGGATCCGCAGAACGTCGGCGCGATCTTCCGCGTCGCCGCGTTCTTTGGCGTGCGTGGGATCCTGATGGCGCGCGACCGCGCGGCGTCGATGACCGGCGTCGTCTATGACGTCGCAAGCGGTGGGGTCGAGGCGGTGCCCTATGCCGTTGAGACAAACCTGCATCGGGCGCTCGGGGCCGCTCGTGATGCCGGCGTCTGGCTCCTCGGGAGTTCGGAGCACGCGGAGCGCGACATCTACGCCATACCGCGCGACCGCGCGTGGATGCTGGTCGTGGGCAACGAGGAACGCGGTCTCCGCCCTCGCACCCTCGAGGCCTGTGATGAGACCGTGCGCGTCACGCCGGCTGCCGGAGCTGGCGTGACGTCGCTGAACGTCGCTAGCGCGACCGCGCTGCTCGTCGGCGCGCTATCGAGGCCGCCGACCGCTTAGCGCACTTCGAGCCCCTGGTGTTCGACGATGAAGTCGAACGTCACATCGTTCTGTGGACGTTCGTTCGCGAGTGCGGCGAACTTGCTGTGCCCGATGCCCTCCAGCGCCACCAGCTCGACAGGCACCCCGGCTTCGGCCATCGCGCGCCGTACCTCGACGCCAGACGCGAACGGGACGACGGAGTCCTCGGTGCCGTGGATGATCAGCACCGCGGCGTCGCCCTCGTTGATTCGCGACTCGCCGTCGAGTACTTCAAGCGGCGTGAGAGCGCTCAGGCTGCCCCAGAGATCGATCACCGTCGCGACGCGGGATGATTGGTGGAGCCGGGTGGTCGCGAGCGTCCAGTCCTCGCCGATCGTGATCTCGTCGCGGTAGTCGCCCTCGTCGGCGCTCCCGAGGGCGAGCGCAACGATCGCTCCAGCCGACGCGCCCAGCGCCGTGATCCGCTCCGTGTCGATGTCGTAGTGGTCAGCACGGTCGCGGAGCCACCGCACAGCGGCGCTCGCATCCCGGGTGGCCGTGTACACCGCTCCTCGACCCTCCGGCCAGTCAGCCGGGAAGGTGCCGTGCTCCTGGGAGAGCCGGTAGTTGATCGAGACTGCCACCCAACCGCGCGAAGCGAAGTATTCCGATATCCCGGGGAACGATCCCGTCTGCGAGTGGTTGCTGCGGAACCCGCCGCCGTGGATCACGATGATGGCCGGGTGCGGCGCGTCGCCGTCGTCGATTGGCTCGTAGACGTCCAGTGTGAGGTCCACGGCGGTCCCGGTCGCGCCCCACTCCCCGTGCACGAGCGCCTTGCCGTAGACCACGGCCTCCGTCACCTGGACCTCGAACGTCGGGTCGAGGTGGACGGTCGGCGCGGCCGGCGCCGGTTCCACCGTCGGAGCGGCGGTCGGTTCTGCGGTCGCCGTCGGCGTCGCGGTGGCTTCCGGCTCGGAGCTGCACGCCACCGCGAGGAGGACGATCGTTGCCAGCAGAGTGAGCCGCATGAGCGGGTCCGTTCTCGAGGACTGTCGCGTCCCCTTCGGCAATTATCGGCGGAATGGGCGCGGAATCGAGGCGCGAGCGCCCCGCTCAGCGCAGGTCGAGCCCCTGATGCTTCACGATGAAGTCAACGGCGATCGCATGCTGTGACCGGCCGCCGATCGTTGCCTGCCATGGGCTGTGTCCCGCGCCAGCAATCGGCTGCAGTTCAACTGGGATCCCAGCGTCGAGGAACGCGTCACGAACGGCGAGGCCGGCCGCGTATGGGACGATCGCATCTTCCGTTCCGTGGATGATGATCGTCGGAGCGTCAGACGCATCGATGCGCGGTTGTCCGTCGTACCAGCTGAGCGCGTTGACTGCGGACAGGCTCCCCCAGTGATCGACGACCGTGGCGACCCGCGCGGACCGCCCGGGATTCGTCGTCGCCAGCGTCCAGTCGTCCTCGAGACGGAGTTCGTCGCGGTAATCGGCGTCGTCGCTGGTGCCGAGCGCCAGCGCCGCGATCGCGCCCGCCGAACCGCCCTGCGCGGTGATCCGGTCAGGATCGAGGCCGTATGTGTCCGCATGCGCCCGCACCCAGCGCACCGCCGCCTTGGCGTCACGGATTGCCGCATAGGCCGACTTGCTGCTCACCCAGTCGCTGGGCACCGTCCCGTGCTGGCCGGCCAGCCGGTAATTGATCGAGAACGCGACCCAGCCGCGGCTCGCGTAGTACCTGCCGGCGTCGATGAACTGCTGCCGTTGCGAATCCCCTGATCGGAAGCCGCCCCCATGGATGATCACGATCGCCGGACGCGGCGCGCTCGAGACAGCCTGCGGCTCGTACACATCCAGCGTCAGGTCGATCGCGCTCCGCTTGGCTGAACCCCAGTCCGCGTGCGACAGCCCCTTCGCGTAGACGATATCTCTCGTCTCGTCGACCTCGAATTGACGATCGCGGTAGACGATCGGCGCCAACTCGGTGCGCTGACAGACGGCGAGGATCGGCGTCTCAGGCACGTTGCCTCCCGGATAGAGCGCGAGATGTGCGCTATTCACGAAGTCGGGAGCACCGACCAGGTAGCCGATCGGGAAGCCGTTCGGGAACGACCAGATGCTCGACAGGCGGCACCCGTTCGCCCCCGCGTCGTCGACGATCTCCGAGGTGCTGCCGCCGCTCCAGTTAAGCAGCGCCACCCCGCCGTTCGCCGGAACCGTGCCCGTCAGCTCGCCGGCTGACGCCGAATCGCGGGTCACGAGGGCGCCGGCCGTCACGAGGGCTGCGGCAAGCGCGAGAACCATGACGCCGTGACGGAGTGACATCGGCGTGAGGCTAGCAAGTGGCTTGCGGCGATTCGTTAACGGCTGACGGTCGTCGGCGCCTCGACCGAGGTCGGTGGCTCGCTCACCTCGACGGTGCTGATCGGCCGCGTCCACCCGACCGACCGTCCGTATAGCAACAGCGCGAAGCCGGCGGCGGCGATTGCGGCAGACGTCCAGAAGACCGCGCTCACCGCGAACAGCGACGCCACGACTCCGAGGATCACCCCGCCCCCGAGTCCGCCGAGATCCCAGGCGTACTGGAACACCGCCGTCGCCCCGCCGCGTTGGTTGTCTGGGACCCGATCGAGCGCGAGCGCATACGCGCCCGTGTGAGTCCCGGCGAGACCGATGCCCCCGAGCGCACCGGCGGCGAGCATCAGCGCCGTTGAGTCAGCCACCGCGAGCAGTGCCATCCCGGCTGCGGCGGCGATCAACGCGGGCGCCATCACGATCGTGCGGCCGTAGCGGTCGGCGACCCGACCGACGATCGGCCGCCCAATCACCGACAGCACGCCGAGCGACAGGAAGTAGAGCCCCACGTTCCCGAGGTCACGTTCGTCGTTGAGCAGCGGCAGGAACGTGGAGGCCGCCCCGATCGCGAACGTCACCGTCATGAAAACCGCCATCGGGAAGATCGCCGGACGCGGGAAGAGCGAGGCAGCCTCGTCCTGATCGACGGCCGGCGTCGCTGCGGCCACCGGTTCGGTGAACGTCGACACCAGGACGAACGTGAACGCGGCGGTTCCGGCGGCTGTGAGGAAGACGGCGTCGAAGCCCCACACGTCGAAGACCAGGACGCCGAGCGCCGGGAACGCCGCCTGGGCCGCGCCGGAAGCCATCCCGAAGTAACCGACACCCTCACCGCGGCGTGGAAGCGGCGCCAGTTCGGCGACCATCGATCCGGCGGCCGTCGGGAACATCGCCATCCCGATCCCCTGCGCGAATCGCAGCACGAGGAGCGACCAGACGTCCTCCGCTATCACCATCAGCGCGAGCGAGATCACCAGCGACCCGACGCCGATCCGCATCATGCGCACGCGATAGCCACGGTCCGCGTAGCGCCCGACCAGCGGCCGTGTGAGCAGCGGCACGACCGTGAACCCGGCGACGACGAGGCCGACCTGCCAGGGTGCTCCGCCGATTTCGTCGACGTAGTCGGGCAGCACGGAAATCAGATAGAAGAAGCTCCCGAAGAACGAGAGCGTAGCGAGCAGATTCAGCGCATACGGCCAGGTCCAGAGACGGGTCGGCACGGCTGGATCTTGCACAACTGACCTTTCGAGGAGTGCCAGTCTAATTGCCCGCGCCGGAGCGGCGCGGTCGCAGCGCTACCCTCACCTGATGAAACGCGTGCTCCTCATCCTCCTGCTCGCTGGCGGCGCCCTCGAGGCAGCCGCCCGACGGTTGGGTCGCCGACCGACGCGGACCCGGATCGCGCCCGGCCGGCACCTCCTCGTCTATGACGATGATTGTGACTTCTGTTCGATCGCGGCGATCGCGTTGCAGCTCCGCCTCGGCGATCTCGAACTGATCGGCTTCAGCGAGCTACCTCGAGATGGCGTCCTGGAGTCGCTCGACCGTGGCGAGACCGAGGCAAGCGCGCACTACATCACGCCCGACGGGGTGGAGTACCACGCTGGCGAGGCCGTGACGCGTGTGCTGCGCCTGGTGCCGGGGGCCGAGGCCGCACGCTATCTCGATTGGCCGGTCGCACGCGGCCTGCGCGAAATCGGGTATCGCCTCGTCGTCTGGCAGCGGGGGCGCGTGTCGCGGGTGCTCGGCACTCGCTGAGTCGTTAGCGTTTGAACTCCGCCTGCACACGCGTGTCCTTCTCCGTCACGAGCTGACGGAGTTCTTCTTGGAACTGCTCGATCCGCGCGCGGATCGTTTCGTCGGTCGCGCCGAGGATCCGCGCCGCCAGCAGGCCCGCGTTCCGCGCGTTCCCGACGCCAACGGTCGCGACGGGGATTCCAGCCGGCATCTGGACGATTGAGAGCAGTGAGTCCATGCCGTCCAGGTGCTTCAGTGGCACTGGGACGCCGATCACCGGCAACACGGTCGCAGACGCGACCATGCCGGGCAGCGCGGCGGCCCCGCCCGCTCCGGCGATGATCACCCGCAGTCCACGCTCTGCGGCGCGCTCGGCGTAGACGAGCATCGCCTGCGGCGTCCGATGCGCCGAGATGACTCGCACTTCGTGCGAGATCCCGAATTCATTGAGGGCATCCGCAGCCTCGCGCATCACGGGCAGATCGGAATCGCTGCCCATGATGATGCCGACCTGTGGGGTGTCGTCGCTCATACCGCGGTTCCTTCCGCCGGTGCCGTCGCGGCCATCAGTGTGTCAGCGGCGCCGGTCGCTCGCGCTCGGGTTTCCTCGGGGTCGTCGCCCAGCGCCGTGACATGCCCGATCTTCCGTCCCGTTCGTGACGTCTTGCCATAGAGGTGCGGATGCACGCCCACGTCCGGGGAGGCCAGCGCAGCCGGCACCCCGGTTCCGAGGTCGCCATCACCGCGCCCCAGCAGGTTCGCCATCACCGCGACCGGTGTCCGCAGCTTCGGTTCGCCCAATGGCCAATCGAGGATCGCGCGCAGGTGGTTCTCGAACTGCGACGCTGGGCAAGCCTCGATGCTGAAATGGCCCGAATTGTGCGGTCGGGTAGCGATCTCATTGACCGAAAGCTCGCCGTTCGCCAGGAAAAGTTCGAGCGCCATGTTGCCGACAACTCCGGTCGCCTCGGCGACGGCGACCGTCAGCTCCTCGGCGCGTGCCCGGATCGGCTCGGGAATCGGAGCCGGCGCGATCACCTCGTGACAGATGCCGTCACGCTGCACCGTCTCCACGATCGGATACAGCGCGAACTCGCCGCCCGGTCGCCGCGCGATCAATCCGGCTAGCTCCTGCTCGATCGGCACGTACTGTTCGACCAGCAGCGACACCCCGTTCGAGGCGGCATCGGCGATCAGCGTCTGGGCCTCGGCGCGGTCGTTCAGCACCCACACCCCACGGCCGTCGTACCCATCGCGCTGCGCCTTCGCCACCACCGGCCACCCGTGGATCCCGGCAAACGACACGATGTCATCGACGCCGCCGACGTCGCTGAACGCGGGCACCGGCAAGCCCGCGGCGCTGAAGGCACGTCGCTGATGCAGCTTGTCCTGCGCGTGAAGCAGCGCGTTCGAGGAGGGGTAGACCAGCTGGCCAGCCGCCTCGAGCTGCCGAATCGCCTCGAGGTTCACGAGCTCGTGATCGAAGGTCAGCACGTCGCATTGCTCAGCGAAGGTCAGCAGATCCTCAGCCGACTTCGGTGAGCCAATGTCGACGTGAGGCCAGATCAGCGCCGCGCCGTCCTCGGGACCAGCCGCCAGCAGCCGAATCGGGATATCGAGGGGCGTCGCCGCCTCAATCAGCATCCGCGCGAGCTGCCCCGCGCCCACAATCCCGACGGTCGGAGTAGCGGTCATGTCCGCCAGTCTCCGCTCGGTCCGTCAGTCAAACAAGCGAGACCGACGAAGGTCATCCTGGGATGAAGATGTCAACGTTGCGAAGCGTCAAAGAGGGTCGAAGACCCCGGCTGGGTCCAGCGTGGGGAACTCCTCGGTCGTCGCTTCGCCGTGGAGGGCGTTGTAGGCCTTCACGTAACTCGCGGCGCTCCACGCCTGGTGAGCCTTGCCCATCGGGCGCCCACTCCGGCCATGCAGCCACTCGTTGAACTCCCACTCGTGGCGGACGCCCAGCCGGTTCGCTTCGGTCAGTCGCGCCAGCGCGTCAAACGCGAGTTCCTCGTGGCCGAGCTGATGGAGGAAGCGCACCCAGATCCCGCCGATGAACGGCCAGGCGCCACCGTTGTGGTAGTGGTGCGGCAGATTGAGGAAGTTCACGACCAGGTAGTCCCGCCAGTCATCGTCCCCGGGGTACACCGGCGGGTAGATGTTGCGGATCGGATGCGGGTCATCGGCGCCGATCCCCCAGATGAACTGGAAGATCCGCTCTTTCTGCCAAGGCTCCAATAGCCCGTTGAGCCCGGCGAGCAGGTTCGCGTAGACATCGCAACGCCATGAGAAGTCGAACGGCTTCGCCTCGGAGATCAGGTACTGCGGCGTCCCGATGAACGACCGACCGAGCGCGCCCTTAGCGGTGTCCACGGTCGAATCGACCGGCCAGAACACCTCGAGGATGCGCGCTCGCACGCGCTCCGCCTGGCGCCGTTCCTCGTCGCCACCGGACTGCCCGAGGAGATCGAGGAGTGACGCGTGATCGAGCAGTGCCTGGTACCACAGCACTTCGTCGTAGAGCACGTTGTACGAGCGCGGGAAGAGGTCCATCCAGTCCGAGGACTCCGGGATCTCGATCAGCCCGTCGCCGGTCGAGTCGTGTGCCTTCAACCAGCGGATCGTCAGCGACGCCGCGGCCGCGTGTCGGTGTGCGAACTCCAGGTCGCCGGTCGCAAAGATGTAGCGGACCAGTCCGATCACGAACCAGAGTGACGAATCGACGGAGGCGATCCCACCCAGCCCGGAGAACTCGGGGCTGCCATCGTGGATCAGCACGTGCGCCGGAATCTGACCGGCCGGAGCCTGTTGCGCCGCCAGCGTCTCGATCGACTGGCGCGCGGCTTCGAGGAGATCGGGCTCGCCGCTCTCCAATACCCAGAGCGACGTAATCATGCTGTCGCGCGCCCAGATCGCCGCGTAGTTTTCGGCCGTGTCGGTCAGCTCGTTGTCGCGGATCGAAGCCGCGGTGAATCCCATCGGATGGACATTGCGACGCAGCGACGCGAGCGCTTGCTCGTAGGCCTCGCGGTGCGGAGTACTCGGCATCGATTGGTCCCTGCTCGACGCCCGCGCTTGGCGCGGCCGCTCTGAACGATCATCGCAATCACCGCCCGCTCCCGGCAGCGACTAACCGATCAGGAATTCGTCTGAAACGGGTCTGACGGTCGGAGAGTCGTGGGTCCGACACGCCGCCCGCCGGCGGATCGAGCGAGCAGGATAGCGCTCTCCCCAGCTCCGGGCGTCGGTGACTTCAACTCAGCGGGCCGACGACAGGACGGCGTCCTCGGGTTGGGTGTAGGCGCCCCGGAAGTGCTCGAAGATCTCCGCCGTACGCTTCGCGATCCCGGTCCAACCGAACTGGCGTCGGGCGAAGCGCGATCCCTCGTTGCTGAGCTTGGCGGCGAGATCGGGGTAGCGCATCGGCATCGCCAGCATGCCGGCGAACTCGCGCGGGACCGTCGGGTCGGCATAGAGCGCCTGCGTTCCGAAGTTCAGCATCTCGCGCAGCCCACCGTTCGTCGTCACCACGGTCGGCGTGCCACAGGCCATCGCCTCGATCGCCGTCATCCCGAACGGTTCGTAGCGTGAGCAGAGCGCGAAGACCGCTGCCGCACGGTAGTAATCCGGCATCTTCTCGTCGGGGATGTAGTTCCGCCAGATCACCTGCTCATCGACGCGCAGCGCCTCCGCGCGCTTCTGCCAGTCGGCGATCAGCCGCTCGTCCGCGGCAGAGTTCCCGCCCACCGCCAGCATGACCCGCGCGTCAGGCACAATCTCGCGCAGCGCCGGCAGCCCCTCGATCAGTAGGTCGTACCCCTTGTTCGAGGCCGCGCGACCGACCGCGTAGACATCGTGCTGGCGGAACTTGAGACGACGACGAATCTTCTTCAGCTCGTCTGACGGCACGGGCGTGAACCGAGACTCGTCGATCCCGGGCGGGATCATCGTGATCTGCTGCTCCCGCATGTCGTAGCTCTCGCGGAGGATCTCCCCCTGCTGGTAGCTGGTGGCGATCAGGTGATCGCAGCTCCGGTAGACGAGGAACTCGCGCTGGATCCGCTCGTCAAACCGGTAACCGTCGTCGGCCTCGGGATCTTGGTCCCGGATCGAGCGCATGTCCGTCTGCTTCCACTTGCCCAGTGAGTGCGGCGTGTGGACGTGTGGGATGCCGAGCTCTTCCGCGATTCGCTGTCCGGCCCAGCCCGCGTCCCAGTAGTGCGAGTTCACGACGTCGTAGTCACGACTCAACCGGCTGCTCGTCAGGAAGTTCGAGACGAACTGGGTCAGGTGGTCGTGCATGTCCTCTTTGCGGATGAACTCCTTGCCACCGAAAGGGATCCGAACGATCCGCGCGCCGTTGTTCAGCCGTTCGACGGCTCGCTGGCCCTCGAACTGCCGAGTGACGACATCAACCTGGTAACCAAGCCGGGCGAAGCGCCGTGCCAGCTCGATCACAAAGGTGACCTGTCCGCCGGTGTCGGGCATCCCCAGCTCCGGCCGGGCCGCCACATAGCCGTGCAACGACAGCATCAGGATCGAGCCACGGTTTCCTGCGGTCATCGGTGACTCCGTTCGGGGACCAGCCCCCACTCCTGCAGCGCTTCCAGGATCCCGGCGGCGTACTCGGCCGTCGCGAGGTAGGCGCGATCGCGGTCGACCCGCTCGCGCAACTCGCGACGCGCGTTCCCGACCACGACCCCGCGCGAGGCCTGCTCGAACATCACGAGGTCGTTCCCTGAATCGCCGGCCACGATCACTCGGTCGCGCGGGATCTCCAGGCAGTCCGCGACACGGAACATCGCCTCGGCCTTCCCAGCGCCCGCCGGAATCACGTCGAAGTCCGAGTCGCCGCTGCTGATCGTCCGCCGCGCGATTCCGGCCGCATCGAGGGCGGCCTCAACGTCCGAGGCCGCAGCACTCGGAACCGCATAGCTGGCCTTGAAGCGTGTTTGGAACTCCTCCGCGTGGCGAACGAAGCCCAGCCCGCCGACGACTCGATCCACCTCGTCATGCGGCCAGCCGTCGAAGCGGTGTTGCCAGGCATCGTCGTGACCGCTCGTCGCGTAGTCGATCTCGGTGCCGAGCCCGGTGATCACCGCGTCGGGTGGCGCCGCACCGGACGGCCACGCCTCCTCGATCGTCCGCGCCACGCTCTCGCGCGGCCGGCTCGAGTTGAGCGCAAGCAGAATCCCCGCACCGGGCAGGGTGTCGAGCAGCTGACGAAGGGACGCGTCGTCGCCGATCAAAGTGTCGTCGACGTCGGTGACGAGGAGCCACCGTTCGCGAGATGAGGGGCGCGCAGGTTCGTTGGGCCTCATCGCGGCGACCATAACAGGCGCTCCGAGGTTCGCTCCGGCCCGGTGATAGCTTCGTCCCATGACGGATAGCTCCGAACGATCGCCGGCGCGATCACCCGAGGACGCCGAGGCTTACCGCAAAGCGGTCCGCGCGAAGAAGCAGCGCAAGGGCCTCGTGATCGTGAACACGGGCGATGGCAAAGGAAAGTCGACCGCTGCGTTCGGCATTGCCTTCCGCGCGCGCGGTCGGGGGATGCCCGTCGCGATCATCCAGTTCCTCAAGCGAGATGGCGCCAACTACGGTGAGCTACGCGCGGCGCGCGAGCTCGGCATCGAGGTCGAAGGGGCCGGCGACGGTTGGACCTGGACCAGCAAGGATCTCGACCACTCGGCGGAGCTGGCGCGCGCCGGGTGGGCACGGGCACAAGAGCTGATCGAGGCCGACGCGCATGCCGTGATCCTCCTCGACGAGTTCACCTATCCGATGACCTACGGCTGGGTCGACACGACCGCAGTCGTTGACTGGCTCCGCGACCACAAGCCCGAGATGCTCCACCTCGTAATCACGGGGCGTGATGCTCCGGCTGCACTCGTCGAGTTCGCCGACCTCGTCACCGAGATGCGACTGGTCAAGCATCCGTTCGAGGAACAGGGCATCAAGGCGCAGCCGGGTATCGAGTTCTAGCGGGCCTCTCGGGCTGACCGCCCTACCGCGTTTCGCGTGCTGACCGCCCTACCGCGTTTCGCGGGCTGACCGCCCTACCGCGTTTCGCGGGCTGACCGCCACGCATCCCGGAGTCCAATGCGCGGTCCGGTGCGCAGGATCGCTCCCGCATAAATCCGTCCCGCCAGGTTGATCACGGCCGGGATGGTCACGAGTAGCAACGCGATCGACAGTCCGATCTCCCAGAGCGGCGGATCGCTGACCGCAATCCGAGGCGTCATCGCCAGTGGCGAGGAGAGCGGAAAGATCGAGACGACACGCGAGAGCGTGCTGTCGGCGTCGTTGACCACGACCGTGAGCGACAGCATGTAGATGCCGACCAGCGTCAGGCTGATCGGCATCGTCACGGTCTGCGCCTCCTCCTGCCGCGAGACCGTCGCCCCGGCGGCCGCGAACACGAAGCTGAACAGCAACAGCCCCAGCACGACGTAGACGAGTGCGGCCGCACCGACCTCAAGCCCAACCTCCGGCAGATCGGCAGTACCGAGGGCGCTCATTGCCACTCCAGCGGAGAGCACGCCCACCGCTAGCTGCCCCACCGCTAGTGCGAGGATCCCGCCGACCTTGCCCAGCAGGAGCTGCCAGGGCCGCATTGCCCCCATCAGGACCTCGACCACCCGGCTGGTCTTCTCCTCGACGACGCCGTTGAGGATCCAGGAGCCGTACAGCGTCAACGACATCAACAACAACACGACCGCGAAGGTCGCCACCGCACGGTCGCTATCGCTCACGTCGTCATCGAGACCGGGCGCCGCCGGATTGAGCAGGACGACCGGCAACGGTTCCGGATTGATCAGCGGTCCCGCCTCGTCCAGCGTCAGATCGAGTCGCTCGAGGACCGCCGGCAACGACGAGAGGCGGATCGCCTGATTCGCCAACGCCTCGATACTCGGCCGGGTCTCGTCGCGGAACGCGAGCGTCGGGCCGCCGAACAGAGCTGCGTCGGCCGCGCCGGCCCCGAGCAATCGACGCGCTTCCGTCTCGGAACCGGACGTGCGCACCGTCACCTCGGTCCCCAGCGCGCCATCCGCCAGGAGCCCGGCGACGCCGTCCGGCAACTCCGATGCGACGACGGCGATCACGGGCGGGTCGTCCTCGAAGACGTCCGGGAGAATCGTGGCCGCCGCCACGGCGCCGAACGCCAGCAGCACGATCAGCCCCGTCGAAATCATGAATGAGCGGGCGCGCGCTCGTTCGCGAATTTCGCGCAGCGCAACGAGCCACGGGGCCTGCAGTCGACTCATGGCCGGGCCTCGGCAACTGCTTCCATGAACAGGTCCGATAGCGACGGCGGCTCGAAGCGGAAGAACCCGACGCTGCCCGCGGCCTGGGCGGCGGCCAGCAAGCTCGCCGGATCGGTGTCGGTCGGGACGCGCATCCGTGCCTCCGTGCCGCGCTCCCAGAGCAACTCAACGCCCTCGATCGCGGCGTGCCACGGCACCGGTTGGCCATCTGCGAGCACCGAGGCGTGCACATAGCGCGACGGCGAAGCGGCTCGCACGCTGTCGAGCGCTCCATCGAGGACGACGCGCCCGCCGTTGATCACCGCAATGTCGTCGCACAGGTCCTCGACCAGATCGAGCTGATGGCTGGAGAACACAACCGCCGCGCCGCGCGCCGCCTGCTCCCGCACGACGTCACCGAGCGCGGCCACGCCGAGCGGGTCGAGGCCCGAGAACGGCTCATCGAGGATCAACAGGTCGGCCTCGTGCACGAGCGCGATGATCAGCTGTACCCGCTGCTGGTTACCGTGCGACAGCTCCTCGACGCGGGCGGTCGCCCGGTCGGTGAGGCCGAGCCGCTCGAGCCAGTGGTCGGCGGCCGTCGCCGCCTCGTTCGAGGAGAGCCCGTGTAGTCGGGCGAAGTAGATCGCCTGGTCGCGGACCCGCATCCGCGGGTACAGCCCGCGCTGCTCCGGCATGTACCCGAACCGCGCGCGTTCCTCGGGCCGGATCGGCTCACCCCGCCAGTGCACGCTCCCCGCGTCGAGGGCCACCAGCCCAAACACGGAGCGCATCGCGGTCGTCTTCCCAGACCCGTTCGGTCCGAGGAACCCGACCATCCGCCCCGGCTGCGCGCGGAACGTGCAGCCGCCGAGCGCCAGCACGTCGCCATACCGTTTCTCGAGGCCGGTCAGTTCGAGCATGTCCCCCACCGATCTCCATCGTGCGGGGTCCGCGTGCGTTGCGGTAGGTGGGCGGCTCAGCCGAACCGATTGAGGATGCGTCGCAAGACCCCGCGGAGCCGTTCACTCGGCACCCCGCGGGCGAAGGAGCTATAGCGGCGAACCCAACCGCTATCCATCCAGTCGCGCATCGCTTCGATGCCCGCCATCTGCGCCGACATCGCATACGTCGGATACGCGTGCGACAAGTCGGCGAGATCGCGGAGCCCGAGGCCTTCGCGCATCGCGAGCCCGAACTCGTGGATTACCTCGCCCGCGGCCGGAGCGACGATCTGCGCTCCCTCGATCCGCTCCTGCTTCCCGCGGGTCACCACCTTCACGAATCCCGCCGGTGCCTGATCCACCGTCGCGCGATCCGAGTCGAGTAACGGCGCCCGCCGCACGCGGACGTCGTCGTATTGCGCCCGGGCTTCTGCCTCCGTGAGGCCGATCGAGGCGGTCTCCGGGGACGTGTAGGTCACGATCGGTACGAGGCGTGCGTCGATCGGCCGCGACATCAGCAGCAGCGCCGACATCATCGCCGCGATCCCTTCCCGCGCCGCCGTGTGCGTGAACTGGGGACCGGGGATCACGTCCCCGGCCGCGTACACCCGTGGGTTCGAGGTGCGCAGATTCCCGTCGACCTCGATGCCGGCGCTCGGGTCGAACCGCACGCCGGCAGTTTCGAGGCCAAGCCCGGTGACGTTCGGTCGCCGCCCGGTAGCGATCAGCACCTGGTCATAGGACAGCTCGACCGTTTCGCCCGAGGACATTTCGACCACGGCGCACGGGCCGTCCTCGCGATCCTCGAAGGCACGGACCGCGGCCGCGGTATGAATCGCGATCCCGTCCGCCTCGAGGGTCCCCCGCAGCGTCGCGGCCAGTTCATCGTCGAGCGCGGGCAGCACCTCCGGCGCCGCCTCCACGATCGTCACGGCCGAGCCCAGCCGCGCGAACGCCTGTCCGAGTTCCAGTCCAACCGCTCCCGCCCCAACGACCAGCAGCCGGGCAGGCAGCTCGCGAAGCCCCCACACGCTCTCGTTGGTCAGGTACCCGGCCTCCTTGAGGCCGGGTATCGGTGGCACCGCCGCCGACGCGCCGGTCGCGACCACGAAGTAGCGCGCGTCGATCGCCTTGCCGTCGACGACGAGGCGGTCTGGCCCCTCGAACACGCCGCGACCCTCGATCACGTCGATGCCGCGCTCGCGCAGCAGTTCCGGCGCATCGGCGCGTTCGAAGATCCCCTGCTGGTGGTCGTGGATGCGGTCCATCACCGCCCCAAGGTCGACCGCGCCACGCTCCTCGAAACCGGGCAGGCCGAACCGCTCCGCGGTCCGTCCCCGTTGGCGCGCGTTCCCCGCGGCGAGCAGCGCCTTGCTCGGTACGCACCCCGACCACGTGCAATCACCGCCGAGCTGCGCCGCTTCGATGATCGCCATCCGGATCCCGAGGCGAGGCGCGACCTCGGCGATCGCCAGTCCGGCCGGTCCGCCGCCGATCACGGCGATGTCATACTGCGCCACCGCGCCTCCTCGAAGGTTCCGGACGAATGCCGGCTCCCACCAGTATCGCGAGCCCGACGATGTGGGGTTTGTAAGCGGCGTCGCCTACGGCGCGCTACCTGGTGCGGGGGTAGCAATAGTCCTACGCGGTACGCGGATAGTAATAACCAATGTGTGTGAAGCCGCGAATCGCCCCGGCGCCGTCACGCATGAAGTAGATCGGCTCCGCCCGGAAGCGCCCGAGGAACACGTCCGGCCCGACTGCGAGCGCGTCGATCCGCACCTCGTGGGCGTCGTATCGACTCGGCGTCCGGATCAACACGCCGCGATCGGTTGCTTCGACCGTCGCCGGCCCCATCCGGAACTCGTAGGTCCCCGCGTACTCGCTGAGCCCCTCGCGGGTCGCCTCGTACTGCGACTCGAACGGCAGCGGCTCGTCGAGCGAAAATCGGAACAGCGGCTCTTCGCGGACCTCGTTGATCAACAGCTCCGCGAGGTTCATGCCGGTGCGGTCGTTGCGGTTCGTCAGCACGACGACGCCGGTTCGCTCAGCCGGAACCACCAGCGAGTAGTTGGACACACCCGGTAGCCCGCCGGAGTGTCCGATCACCCGCGTGTCGTCACGGCTCCACATCACCTGCCATCCGAAGCCGTAGCCCCAGCCGCTATCCCCGTACTGCAGCTGCGCGCTGTGGGCATTGTCCAGCGACCCAGCCGACAGCAGCGGCGAGTCCTCGGTGCGCATCGTCGCGATCTGGTAGCGCGCCAGGTCATGCGCCGTGCTGCACGTTCCGCCGGTCGAGAGAAACGCCCGGTAGTCCCGAGGTAGCCGGATCACCGTGTAGTGGCCGTGCTGCTCGCCGGAGTCGAATGGACCGACGTTCTCGCGGCCGTACGGGATCGCGCGGTCCTCGGCTTCCCGCCAATTCTGGAAGCGCGGATGCGTGTTCGTCATCCCGACGCGGTCGAAGATGCCGTGCTGGAAGAGATCCTCGAGCGGCTCGTCGGCCGCCGTCTCGATCGCGTGACCCGCCGTCGCGTACCCCTCGTTCGAGTAGGACCAGGCGGTGTTGGGAGCGCTCTGCTGCACGGCCGTTTCGAGGGCCGAGACGAGCTGCTCGCGCGTCGGATACGCCTCGTCCGAGATCTCGCGCAGCGTGTCCTGGTGTCCGCTGCGGCCGATCCCGCCCGCGTGGAGCAGCAAGTTCCGCACGGTGATCTTCCGGCTCGCCTCCGGATCCGCGAAGCGGAAGTCAGGCAGGTAACTGGTGATCGGCTCATCGAGGAGGAGCCGCCCGCGCTCCACCTGCTGCATCGCCGCGACGCCCGTGAACGACTTCGTCAGCGAGGCGATCGGCCAGAGCGTGTGCGGGGTCGGCGCCGCGCCCGTCTCGAGGTTGGCCTGACCGAACCCGCCCTCGTACGTGATGGCGCCGTCCTGAACCACCGCGATCGCCGCGCCAGGGATGTCGTGTTCGGCTCGATAGGCCTCCACGACTGAGGTGATGCGTTCCGCGAGCGACAAGTGGCTCTCCCTGCTGCCCCGTGTTCCGCGAAGCACTGTAGCTCGCCCAGCGGCCCGCCATGGACAGCGGAAGTCTCAGAGGAGGTTTAGCGCCGTCTCAGAGTTCTCTTAGACCGCCGGGCGAATCTGAATCCAACGCAACCACTACCGAACGAGAACCACGAGGAGAGAACAATGGGTTGGAAGAGCAAGGTCCCAGTCGCGGGTGGCCTCGGACTGGTCGTGATCGGCGGCGTGGCGATGGCAGCCCCCGCTGCCAGTGCGACCGCCGTCCCCGCCGGTGACAGCGTCACCGCAGTCATGCAGCAGATCGTCGACGGCGAGGATGATCGCCCCGGTCGCGGCCACCGTCACCACCGCGCGCTCCGTGGCGCCGCGGTCGCCGAGGAACTCGGCATCGAGGTCGACGTCTTCCGTGACGCGGTCAAGGCCGTCGTCGAGGCGCGACAGGACGCCGGCGAGGAACGGCCGAACCCCGCCGACATGACCCCGGCGGAGCGGCTCGAGTTCCGCGCCGATTGGATCGCCGAGGTGGCCGCGGAGCTGGGCATCACCGCCGCTGAGCTCGAGGCAGCGCACGACACGGTCTTCCAGAACAAGCTGGACGACGCCGTCGCGAACGACCGCATCACCCAGGCAGAGGCCGACGAGATGCTCGCCGCCTACGAGGACGGCACCCTTTTCGACCTCCGCCAGGAGAACCGCATCGAGGCACTCGGCGACAAGCTGGAACAGCTCCTCGAGAACGGCGTGATCGACGACGCGCAGTACGATGCGCTGCAGGCCGAACTCGACGAGGAAGACCTCCAGGGCTTCCGCGAGCTGATCCGTGAGTTCCGCGAGGACAACGGCTTCGACGGTCGCGGATTCCGCGGTCGGGGCGGCCCAGGCGCCGACGCGGGCTCTGAGGGGATCTCGCTGTAGATCAGCCAGCGATCATCATCGCTACGCGGCCCATGGGCCGTCAGGAGCAGCGGAGAGCAGGCGGGGTCCACTCAGCGGGCCTCCCCTCTCGCCCACCACAGGCTCGGATTGAAACGGCGACAGGGTCGGGTCGAAGGGGAATGACGATCGATCAGCCGGCAAACGTTCTGGTCGTTGACGACGACCCCGCGATCATCGTCGCTCTCGAACGCGGTCTCCGCGTCGAGGGCTTCGCCGTGCGGAGCGCCGGCGGCGGCGTGGACGCTCTCCACGCCGTCGACGAGCGCGCGCCGGACGTGATCGTCCTCGACATCAACATGCCCGACCTCGACGGCGTCAGCGTCACCCGCACCCTGCGCGCGAACGGCCACGACGTCCCGATCTGCATCCTCTCGGCCAACGACGAGGTCAACGACCGCGTCGCCGGTCTCGAGGCCGGCGCGGACGACTACCTCGTCAAGCCGTTCGCGCTGCCCGAGCTGATCGCCCGCTTGCGGGCGCTCCTCCGCCGCGCCGGTGCCGCCAGCGACGAGGACGGCGATCGGATCGAGGTCGGCGACCTCGTCGTCGATCCCGCGCGGCGCCTGGTCGCCCGCGGCGATCGCGAGATCGAGCTGACCCGCCGTGAGTTCGATCTGCTGGAACTCCTCGCCCGTAACTCCGGGATCGTGCTCTCCCGCTCCCAGCTCCTCGAACGGGTCTGGGGCTACGACTTCGAGGTCGACTCCAACGTCGTCGACGTGTTCGTCGGCTACCTCCGCCGCAAGCTCGAGGCGGACGGCGAGCCGCGCCTCGTGCAGACCGTCCGCGGCGTCGGGTTCGTCCTCCGACCATGAGTCTCCGCACCCGTGCCGCTCTCGCCGCCCTGCTGGCGACGGTCGCCGCTGTGCTGCTCGCCGGGATCGCCGTCCTCGCCTTCACGACCCGCGAACAGACGGCAGACCTCGATCGCGAGCTAGAAGCGCAGGTGGAGCAGCTGAGGCGGCAGGGGATCGCCGCCGTCCTCGATCAGCGGCAGGTACCCCGACCGCCAGACCGCAGCGACCTCAACTTCGGCGTCCGCGTGCTGGATCAGGACGAAGTGCTGTTCGAAGACGACTTCCCGGAGATCGACGACGCGCCGCTCGGATTCTCGGAACAGACCGCCGCCGGTGAACAGTGGCGGGTGCTCTCGACATCCGTGCGACGCCCCCTGCGATCGGGGTCCACGTCCCTCACAGTCGAAGTCGCCGCCTCCATGGCCGGCATCGAGGCCACGCTGCGTGACTTGCGCCGCCTGCTGCTCTTCGTCGGCACACTCGCGATCGCGGGAGCCGGCGTCGGCGGGTGGGCCCTCGGGACCGTCGCGATGCGGCCGCTGGTCGGTCTCCGGCGAGAGGCCGAGCGGGTTAGCGAGACCGTCGATCTCAGCGTCCGTGTTCCTGTCGATCAAGGACCGAGCGAGGTCGACGACCTCGCGCACAGCCTCAACGCGATGCTCGAACGGATCGAGGAAGGCGCACAACAGACACAGTCCGCGCTCGACGCCTCGCGCGGCTTCGCCGGCAACGTCGCCCACGAGCTGCGCACCCCGCTGACCAGCATGCAGACCAATCTCGAGGTACTCGCTGCGAACCCCGATCTCCCATCCGAGGAGCGAACAGCGATCGTCGGCGATGTCGTCGCACAGCAGCGGCGGCTGCTCGAAGCGCTCGAGGCACTCCGTCTCTTGGCGCGGGGCGACCTCGCCGCGGCCGATCTCTTCGAGCTGACTGACCTCGCCGAGTTGGTCGATGGAACCGTCGCTCAGGCGCGGGTGCGGTTCCCCGAGGCGTCCATCGAGTTCGCGGTCACCACCGAGCCACCGCTGACCCGCGTATGGCCCGAGGGTGTGCGGGTGTTAGTGGACAACCTGATCCGAAACGCAGTGACACACGGTGCGCTGGAGAGCGGAGCGCCCCGGGCCCTCGTCCTCCTCGAACGAAGCGGTGACGACTGGCTGCTTGCCGTCGAAGACGGCGGGCCCGGCATCCCAGTCGATGAACGGGTGCAGGTGCTCCAGCGGTTCGCTCGAGGCAGCGGGACACGCGCCGTCGGGAGTGGCCTCGGGCTGGCCTTGGTGGCTCAGCAGGCGGAGTTGCACGGCGGGCGTCTCGAGATCGAGGACGCGGTCGCCGGCGGAGCAAGGATCGTCGTCCGCGCGCCGCTCAACCTCGACGCTGGCTAGCCAGCAGACCCCTGACTCCGCGACGTGCCGGCCCGCTCGAGCGTGGAACTGAGCAGCGTTTCCACCTCGGTGACGAAGCGCTCCCAGCCGAAGCGTTCGCGAGCGAGCGTGCGACCACGCCGGCCGAGGTCGGCCGCCGCGCCGGGTTCCGAAAGCAGGCGTCGTGCCGCGCCGGCGATCGCCGCCGGTTCCTCGGGCACGACGAGCAGGCCGCTGCCTTCTTGCTCCACGATCTCCGGAATCCCGCCGATCGCCGACGCGATCACCGGGCGCAGCAGCTGCCCCGCGAGGATCGCGATCGCGCTCGCCGAGACCGGCACGCGCGTCGGGACGAGGATCAAGCTCGATTGGTTGACCAGCGCGGGCAGACGCGAAGCGTCGAGTGCTCCCCGGAAGGTCACCGCGCTCGACAGATCGAGATCGCCTGCCTGGGCTTCCAGCGCAGCCTGTTCAGGACCAACGCCGACCACCGTCAGTTCGGCTGTTCGGATCCGTTCGCGAAGCTCGGCAAGAGCATCAATCGCCAGGTCAAAGCCAGAGTCGCGCGTCAGCGGACCCACACAGAGGAGGCGCGGGCGCTTCAACAACCGCGGCCCCGGTGCGAGCTCGGTCAACGGGAGTCCTGCACGGATGATCGTCGCGCGGTCGCGGCAGCCATCGATGAATGCCCGAAGTTGCCCCGCGAGCGTCTCGGTGTCGACGGCGATCGCTGCAGCGGCTCGCAACAGAGCACCCTCTGGGCTTTCGCTCTCGAGCGTTCGATCTGCGAGCGGCTGGTGGATCGAAGCGACGACCGGGCGAGCGCTCTGCTGAATCGCTGCGAGCGCAATCGCTGCGAGCGGGCTGCCCGTCTCGACGAGCTCGACGTCCGGGGCTTCGAGCACAGGTGCAGGTAGGTTCGCCAGATCGACGGTCTGGCTGGGGGCGAGTCGGAGGATCGAGAGGTGATCGGCCACGATCGCGTCGCCGGGCTGGTCGGTGTGCGGCGCGATCAGCTGGACGTCATGTCCCCGGCTGGCCAGAGCGGGAGCCAGACGCGGAGCAACATCCTCGATGTCATTGAGGTCAAAGTTGCTGGACCAGTACCTGATTCGCACTGGACACCCTTCGCGATCACGGCCTTCGATGAAGGTCGAGGTTCGGGACTGACTCGTTGAGAAGTCATAAGAGAAGTCATCGAGGCGGTGCCGCCTCGCAGCGTTCTCGGCCGCTATCTTCGGTCGACTGCGACTCGACCGATAGCGACGGAGGTCCCGTGCCCGCACCCCTGGTGATTTCGCATCGCACGCAGATGGGCACCATGCCCGAGAACACGCTCGCCGGAATCGACGCCGCCTTCGCCGGCGGCGCTGACGCGGTCGAGATCGATGTGCGCGCCACCTCCGACGGCGAACTGGTGCTCATGCACGACGCGACACTGGAGCGCACCGTCGGCGATCCGCGCCCCCCGGGCGACGTCAGCCTCGAGGAGCTGCGAACGCTCGAGGTCATCGACCCGTTCGACGGCGTCGGCACCCAGCCGATCCCGACCTTCGACGAGACACTGGCCTGCGTCGCCGGCCGCGGGCTGCTCGTGATCGAGCTGAAGGAAGGAAGCCTGGAGGAGCGCGTGGCTGCCGCGGTGCGCGCACACAGGGCCGCGGACTGGTCGTGGATCTGGACCTTTCAGCCCGACGTCGTCGCGGCCTCGCGCGCCGCAATGCCCGAGGTGCCGGCGTGGCTGACCTTCTCATCCCGCAGCGCCGCCTACCTCGGCGACGTTGATCCCTTCGAGTTCGCACCGCGCGTGGGCGCCGCCGGCATCAGCGTCGCCTACCGTGACATCACCCCCGAGCTGGTCGAACGGGCGCGACGGCGCGGTCTGCTCGTTGCGACGTGGACCGTCAACGAGCCGGACGACCTCGCTCGTATGCGCGACGCCGGCGTCGACGCGATCTGCGGCGACTTCCCGGATCGGACACTCACCGCGATCGGCGGCTGACCCAGCGATGACCACCGAGTCCCAGACCTCCACCGAGCGTGGCAACGTGATCGAGGTCTTCCTGGTCGCGCTGCGGCTCGGGTTCACCTCCTTCGGGGGGCCGGTCGCGCACCTCGGATATTTCCGCGATGAATACGTGCGTCGGCGACGGTGGCTCGACGACGCGGCCTACGCGGACCTCGTCGCGCTATGTCAGTTCCTCCCGGGACCCGCCAGCTCGCAGGTGGGGATCGCGGTGGGCACGCTCCGCGCCGGCTGGCTCGGTGGCGTCGCTGCCTGGGTGGCGTTCACCGCCCCGTCCGCGATCGCCCTCGTCATCTTCGGGCTCGCCGTTGAGGAGTTCGATCTCTCGGACGCCGGCTGGCTCGCCGGCCT